>Ga0210383_10001074_pt1 | contig 25119 bp, 24 predicted proteins | sample IncBWC14OmetaG_FD_160072 | JGI IMG/M metagenome (GOLD analysis project Ga0210383, IMG submission 160072) | Forest soil microbial communities from Barre Woods Harvard Forest LTER site, Petersham, Massachusetts, United States - Inc-BW-C-14-O ... | reverse complement strand
CCTTGGAGCCGTGCTTGCCGTGGCGCATGAACAGGAGTTGCGCGATTTTGCATCTTTGCTGCTGGTCGAAGGTCTTGGGCCGCGCACACTGCAGTCACTGGCTTTGGTTGCGGAACTGGTGCACGGCGCGCCAACCCGTTTTTCAGACCCGGCGCGCTTTTCATTTGCCCACGGCGGAAAAGACGGCCATCCATTCCCCGTGCCGCTGAAAATCTATGACGAAGCGCTTTTTGTTTTGCGCCGCTCGCTGGAGGCCGCGCGTCTGCGACACACAGAGAAGGCAGCCGGATTTCGGCGACTGGACCGGTTCACCCGCGCCGTGGAAGAAGATTTACAGCCTCGCGCGAACTTCGACGCGGCGCTTGCTTACGAACGAAAAATTTCAAAAAGCCTGGGTGGCCGGACAGTTTTCGATGATGCTCGCGCCCGAAGAATCGCCAAGCCTGCCCCACAGCTTTCGCTCTTCTCCAAGTAGCGTAACTTTCGAAGCCGAAACTACGCTCACTTTTCTGTATCGGTGTGCCACCCAGGATTCGTCCATTGCCCATTGCGCCAGACGAAAGTCTCCGTAACGCGGCCGGAAGTAAGCGACCGTTTGCCGTCCATTTCGGTTTCATACAGATATTGGCTGTAGGTAATCGCAACATTGCCGAAGCGCTGCACCTCGGTGCGCGGAAATTCCAGGCGGATCAGCTTTCCGCCTCTCGCGTGAAATTCCGCGGCCGCTTGCAGTATCTCTGCCTGGTTCTTCCATTTATCTTCACTGGAACTGATGACAATAGTGTCCGGTGGCACCAACGCTTCGAGACTCTTTGCATCATCCGCGAACCAAGCGCGCCAAACTGCTTCACGCACCCTGAGAAGTTCCGCTCGATCGTCCGGGCGAGCAGCCGAGCCCGATACGATCAGCATTGCCAGGGCGGCAGCCACCGCCGTGGTAATACGCTTTACGCGACGCATATTTCCTCCCAAAAGTCATCGATTGAACTCATCCAAGTAGCGCCGGAGACCGCAATAGGGACGCAGTGTCCCGTTCGGGACTAATCTTTCCTGCTCGCATGAACCACGCACCAGCCACGCAGACCGGGCTGCCGGCGATCGACAGCATCGCAACATGCTCGTGTCGCACCACTATTCCAAGCAGAAGCGCGACCGGAGGAATCAAGAATGCTGCGGACGACGCGCGTGTGGCTCCGACTCTTCCCGCGGCGATTGCCAGCGACACGAATGCGATCCCGGTCCCGAATGCTCCCAGCATCAGCAGTGAGAAAAAGGACGCCGGTGTCCAGCGTGCCGTGAGCACGTCCGGAACGCCGAGCGGTGCGGTCAGAATCACCGCCACCGTTTGTGCGCGCAGGATCACCGGAAGCGCTCCGTACCGCTGCTGCAGGGGGCGCGCAAAATTCAGCGCGAATCCGTAGGACACAAGCGCTGCCAGGATCAGCAACACGCCGACAGTGCTGCTATGGCCTTCGTGCATAGTCGGCCAGGCAACCAGCCCAGCACCCGTGAATCCGACGGCCAACCCTGCTAGCACTCGACGTTCGGGAATTCGGCGCGCGATGGCTGTGGCCACGATCGCCGTAAACAGTGGAACCACCGCGTTTAACATGCCGGTCAGCGCCGAAGATACTCTCTGCTCTGCAAGTGGAAACATGCTCAGAGGGTAAGCAAACCACAAAACACCCACCAGGGCGATGGCTGGCCATGCTGACCGATCAACCGGTTTGCGTGAGGCGGGAAACAATGCCAGGGTGATCAGCCCGATGAGCAGACGGACGAAGGTAATGCCGTTGGGCCGCATCGCCTTCAACCCCTCCGCGATAAATAAAAAGGAGGCGCCCCAGATGACCCCAGGGATTGCGATTAGCACCCAATCCGCGGATGCTGCAGAGCGGGCCAAGCCTGGTCTGAGTTCACTCATGCGACGCCCACAGCGAGCGATAGCAGAAAGCGTTCATGATTCCGCTCCGGATTTGCGGCTCTGATACGCCGCTAGCAAAACGGCCGCTGCTGACGCCGAGAAAACTGAGTAGTCCAGCGGCGATTTTATCCCGAAGGAAATGGCCATGGCGACGCCGAATAATGCGAGCAGCACTGCGCTGCCAATGGCCACCCAGCGCGGCCAGATGCCTACGACCAGCGCGATTCCAAAGAACAGCTCGGCCGCGGTTGCAGCCCAACCAAGAAATGGAATCGTTGCGGAAGGCATAAACGAATTCACCTTCGCCGTGTAGCGCAGGAAGCCCGCGAAATCTCCGTAGCCGACGTTTCTACCCCAGTAAAGGCCGAAGCGGTCAGCGATCCCGGAAAGAAACGCCACGCCGAGTGCGATGCGGGCGTACAAGATTCCCAGCCGCTCCAGAGTCTGGGCCTTCCAGTATCCCGTTCCGTGATTCGATACTGGTTTCGATGCCGCGCCTAGTGTGTTGTCCATGATTATCCTCTGTTTTGCAGGCTTGCTTTCCGCAACATCGACGCTGAGCGCCGTGTGCTGGTCGCAAACAAAATAGGCCAGCAACTTTGTTGGTTCTTTGTCGCTGGCGTTGGCCGAGATCACGTGAACTCCGTTGGGCGGTTCGTAAAAGCTTTCACCCGCTTTGTAGATGGCCGCGGGTTCACCTTTCAATTGTGTTCGAAGCGTCCCCTCGAGAACGTAGCCGATCACCGGGCCAGGGTGACTGTGAGGCGTGGAGGATTCGCCAGGCCCGTAGTTGACCTCCACCACCGTGGCGCTGAGCTTGTTGCCAGGCAACGGCAAATCGTGGGAGAAAGTGACACGAGCCCTTTCTTTTCTTGTTTGAGCGTCACCCGTTTCGGCGCCCTGATGCGCTGCAAGCATTTGTCTGGCGCCCAACGACGCTGACGCGATCACTAACAACGCCGAAATGGCCCACCGTCGTCTCGCTGTCACCATCGGCTCCTTGCAGGTGAAAATCTAATTCATAATGGACCTATCAAGAAGAACCATTTACGGTATCCTTGCTGTACCACTTCTATGACCAAACGAACCACTACTGTCGGTTTGGTTTTGCCGCCCCGGCATTCGGGAACTCCGGCGTTCCGGTGGTTGTACGCGTCCCTGCGAACGGAAATTTTGGAGGGCCGCTTGCGGTCTGGCGCCAAGCTTCCCGCCACGCGTGATTTCGCGCGGGAATACCGGATGTCTCGGGGAACGATCGTGAGCGCCTTCGAACTGCTAAAGTCCGAAGGCTACTTGCGTGGACGGATCGGCTCGGGGACCTACGTGAACAGGATCTTGCCCGAGGCTTTGCTGCAAGCAAAACGCTTCGTCGATCCCAGGGCAGCAGGCCAGCGGAGGAAGAAGCCTGTCGTCTCTGATTACGGCAGGCGGTTGAATTTGTTTTCCTCCTTCGAACTGCGCCCGAGTCGCGCATTCCGCGCCAATATCCCGGCGCTCGACCTATTTCCTACGACCCTATGGGCGCAGCTCACCGCGCGCCGATTGCGACGAGCCTCAGTGAACTTCTTGTTGGGTTGCGATTCGATGGGATACGGACCACTGCGAGATGCGGTAGCCAATTATCTCAATACTTCGCGCGGCGTGAATTGCGTTCCCGAACAAGTAGTCATCGTGTCCGGTGTGCAGGAAGCGCTCGATCTCACCGCAAGACTCGTTTTGAATCCCGGAGATCGCGTGTGCATGGAAAACCCGGGGTACATCGGTGCGCGCATGGTGTTCGAAGCCGTCGGTGCAAAAATCTCTGACGTGCGCTTGGACGCCGAGGGAATGAAAGTGCGGGACCAGGCTCTGCGAGGTCCGCGGCTGATTTACGTCACTCCAGGCCATCAGTTTCCACTCGGTATTACCATGAGTTTGTCGCGCAGGCTGGAGTTGCTGGAGTGGGCGCGGAAGTCTGGCGCACTGATCTTCGAAGATGACTATGACAGCGAGTACCGCTATTCGGGGCCTCCCATTCCGGCCTTGCAGGGCTTCGATCGCAGCGGGTCGGTGATTTTTGCGGGAAGCTTCAGCAAAGTACTGTTCCCATCGCTTCGCCTTGGATATCTGGTGATCCCGCGGGAGTTGATAACTCTTTTCGAGGCAGCGATATCGCTGACAACGCGGCACGCGCCGCTGCCGCAGCAAGCGGTGCTCTGCGACTTTGTCGTCGAGGGTCATTTCGGACGGCACTTGCGGCGCATGCGGGAAGTTTATGCGGAGCGATTGTCAGTCTTGCTGGAATCCGCCCGGGAAAAGTTAGCTGGCTTGCTGGAAATCTCCGCAATCGAAGCTGGCTTGCAGACTGTCGGATGGTTGCGCGAAGGAATCGATGGCGAATCGGCTACCAGGGCTGCAGCCGCACGCAATGTAGAGGTATTTCCACTCAGCCGATACACCCAGGGGCCGGTTGCACAAGAAGGATTGCAATTAGGTTTCGCCGCTGTAGATGCGCGTGAAATCCGTCGCGGCGTCCAGGATCTCGCCACGGCATTGGAGAGAGTGTCAAAAGCTGTTCGGTGCCGCGGACGAAAAGAAGCTGTCGAGCGCGCGGTAAGACGCTCTTGAGCGCGAGCCAGCAAAGAATTAGGTTTACCTCTTGTCATAAGTCTTCGGCAACGCCGGATTACATTCGCCGTTCACTCCGTTACCATAAAAGAAAGCTAATCCTCGTTTGGCTGATGATGCGGCTCAGCCGATGATGCGCTCCACGAAAGGAACCTGGAATGAAGCGCGTTTTGTTGACAGTCCTACTGGGCACCTCGCTTCTGTTTGCGTGCGCCCGCAAATCGAAGCCCGATGATAAGGAAGCGATTCGCCTCGGCGTAATCAACTATCTGAATTCGCTGAAGAGCCTGAACGTCAGCGCGATGGATATCGCCGTTACGCAGACGACCATCGCCGGTAGCCAAGCCGAGGCAAAAGTGGAAGTGCGTCCGAAGGGCAGCGCCGGTGGCGACGCGAGCATGCAGCTTACTTATAACCTGGAAAAGCGCGGCGAGGAATGGGTGGTCGTAAAGAGCGCGCCAAGTGGCGGCACGCTACAGCATCCGGGACCCGGGCAAATGCCTCCGGGCGGCACGGTGCCTCCGGGTCACCCAAACGTTCCCGGCAGCAGCGGGCCAGCGACCGGCGACCATTCCAATTTCGGCGAGATCATGAAGAGCACGCAACCGCCGCCACAGCAACCACCGGCCAGCGGTAAGCCCTGAAGGGTCGATGATGTAAATACGCGGTTGCACCTCGTCGGAGAACGATTTTGTTTCCCGATCACTGGTCGCTGATATCTGATCCCAGCTCCCCGCGCGGTCACTTCCTCAAGTGCGTGCTGCCCTATATCGTTTTATCTTTGGAGTAGCACAACTTTTCCATGTTGCATTCCACACACTTGGGTTTGCGCGCGAAGCACACACGGCGGCCATGCCAGATCAACTGGTGCGAAAACTGGATCCACTTGTTTTGCGGGATGATCTTCATCAGATCCTGCTCGATTTTCTTGGGATCTTCGTTTTTCGTCAGGTCCAACCGCCGGGATAACCGGATCACGTGAGTATCTACGACGACTCCGCTGGCGATACCGTACGCGGTGCCCAGCACGACGTTTGCGGTTTTTCTGGCCGCGCCAGGCAGCGTCAGCATTTCCTCCATCGTGCGCGGTACTTTCCCGCCAAAGTTTTCCACGATAGCCTTGCTCGCCCCCATTATGGATTTCGTCTTATTGCGGAAAAATCCCGTGGGGCGAATTTCTTTTTCCAGTTCGGCCGGATTGGCATAGGCGAAGGCTTCCGGCGTCGTATATTTCTTGTACAGTTCCGCGGTTACCTGATTGACGCGAACGTCGGTACATTGCGCCGACAGAATCGTGGAAATCAGCAACTCAAACGGGCTTTCGTGTTTCAACTCGCAAACGGCGTCTGGATACGCTTCGTCTAGCTTTTCCACAATTGCTGCCACGCGCTTTGGATCAGTGCCTACCAGGCGTCCGCTAGCGCCCGAAACCCGGCCTTTCGCTACCGGGTTCTTCTCCGCCGGTTTCTTCCTGCTTTTCGCCGCCTTTTTCTTTGTCGCCATATTTCCTCAGGCATCCAGTTGGCATCCCCGCGCTTAGTTCAAGAACTCCAGCAATCGCCGGAACGCTTTTCCGCGGTGGCTGTGGACATTCTTCTGCTCCTCGTCGAGTTCCGCAAAGCTTTTTCCCAGCGCAGGGAAGTAGAACACCGGATCGTATCCAAATCCACCACTCCCGCGCGGCGCTTCCAGAATTTCTCCGTCCACTTTTTCGGAAACGACCGCGACCGGTCGCCCCTCCTTGACCAATGCAATCACGCAAACGAAATACGCCGATCGTTCGGGCCCGAGCTTCCCACGCATTTCGCCAAGCAGCTTTTCAATTTTTTCTTCATTGCTGGCTCCCGGTCCGGCGAATCGCGCCGAAAGCACGCCCGGCGCACCGCCAATCGCCGGCACAACCAGTCCGGAATCATCCGCGAACAACAAACCTTTGGCGTGTTTGCCGTAATACAGAGCTTTTCCCACCGCGTTTTCCGCAAACGTGGGCGCCTTCTCTTCAAATTCCGTAATTTCGGCGAATCCCGGAAGAAGTTCCAACTGCAACACTCGCCCGGCGGCCAGCGCGAGCCCGCGATATTCGCGCAGCTTCCCTTTATTTCCAGAGGCAAACCACAATTTTTTCGACTCTTTCGTCAGGTCCATCCAGGCACTCGTCTCCGTCGTTTGGGACCTAATCGTCCGGGGACCGGATGCCACCGCCAGCTCGAAACCGTTTCTACCGTCCGCGTCCCAGGAATTTCCCTGGCAGCAGCGAGCGCTGTTCGTCCGCGAGCCGCCGAATCCCGGCCGCAGCCAGGGCCAGCAAATCCTGCATCTCGCTTCCGTTAAATGCGCGTCCCTCCGCGGTCGCCTGGATCTCCACGAAATCACCGCTACCGGTCATCACTACATTCATGTCTACTTCCGCGCGCGAATCTTCTTCGTAACACAGGTCCAACAGCGCCACATCATCCACAATTCCCACACTGGTAGCCGCGACGGAATCAATTAGTGGAGAGCGCTTCAGGATTCCCGCCAAAACCAGCCGTTCCATCGCCATGGCCAACGCCACAAATGCTCCAGTGATGGATGCCGTGCGAGTGCCGCCATCCGCCTCGATGACGTCACAATCGATCCACACGGTACGCTCGCCAAGCGCCTCTTGATCCGTCACCGCGCGCAGCGATCTACCAATCAGGCGCTGAATTTCCAGCGTTCGCCCCGTCTGTTTTCCGCGGGTAGCCTCTCGCGGTGTGCGATCTTCCGTGGCGCGCGGCAACATGCCGTACTCGCTGGTCACCCAACCCTTGCCGGAGCCTTTGAGAAACGAGGGCACACCATCATCCACCGTGGCGGTGCAAATCACGCGTGTCTTGCCGAGTTCAATCAAAACGCTGCCTTCCGCTTGGGAAATAAAATCCGGCGTGATCTTTAATTCGCGCATCTGGTCAGCGCTGCGACCATCACCCCGCATGTGTTGCCTCTTTTCCACAATTCTCTTTCATCTTGCCGGGCCAGGCTTTCAGGGAGTGGCGGCCACGTTTCCGCTGTTCGAAGGCTGCCCTTGCCCGGTTGCCGGCACCGCGAGGCTCAGCAATTTCGTGTTGACCGGAAAAGTCTGGGTCAAATCCAGGTGGCCTGCCAGTGTATCCGCTTCCTGCCCGTGAATCAGAATTTTTAGCCGTTGCACTTGCGGAATGTTCGCTTCCAGCGTTCGCAAGATGGAATCCACGGCGAGTTGCTCGCTCTGAATCCCCGACGGAATCGAGGTGGCGATGGCTTCCGAAAAATCGGCCACCGCGGTGCCATCCGGCAACAGATAAAACGCCAGCAGCGCGGCGTCCGGCGGCAGGGTCCGTGATTCCGGATCAACCGGGCCAGCCAGCAGCGTGTTCAGCACCTGCTTGGCACGCAGCGCGGGATCACTCGAAAGCGGGAGTTCGACCGTTACCGGACTGAGCTTTCCATCCTGCTCTCTGGTGCCCCAAAACATTTTCGCTTTTACTCTCGGGTCGCCGCTGGCTACTGGCGCCGGCGGTATCAATTCACGCCGGGCCTGCTCCGCAGTTTTCTCGGTCAATTGTTTGGCTTTGTCGACCTGATGCCGCAGCGCGGGAAAATAAAGCGCCGCCGCGATGACCGCAGCCAAAAGAATAAGCGCCAGCCAAATCTGCCAGCGAGGATTCATGGATGCACTCCCGCCGCTGCGGGCGCAATTACCGGGACGACATAAGAGGGCTTGAACGCGGTCACCGCCCGCGCGATCGCATCCGCCACGCCAGGAATCATGCGGTCCAGGCTCGCGCGGTCGGCCACGGACACGCTGGAGATTTCCACGGCAATGGCAGGCGCGGCGGTAGTTCGCAACTGCCGCACGGGTGCGACCTGCGCCTCCGTTGGCGAACCTTTGAAGCGCCGCGCAAACTCCATTTGCACCAGATCTCCCAGTTTGTGGCTCAAGCTCGTAAACGGCGCCTGAGCGCGGTCCCATACGATCAATCCAGTGCCATCGTTGGCTGACGGCAAATCCGGCATGGCGTATACACGGGCAGTTCCCGCCAACCCGGTCGATGCGACGTGCAGCGTAATGAACACGGCGCCACGCACCGCATTCGCACGCGCCGAACGGTCATCGAACGAAGGGTTTTCGTTGCCCTCGCGCGTCTGCACTACTTGGAAGCCTTGTCCTTCAAGCGCCCTGCGGACTTGAGCTGCAAATTGCAGCACCACTTCACTTTCCCGAATGCCTTCGGTACCTCGTGCGCCTAAATCTGTCCCGCCATGCGCGGGGTCGAGAACCACCACGTTCAAGTTCGTGGATGCCGGGGCCTGAGGAACGGGGGGTGGAGCCGGAGTACCGGCCGGGGTGCCAATCGGACTGCCAATCGAAGTACCGCCGGGAGTCTGCGAGTGTGCGCGCCATGTAAGAATCAGGCTCAGCGTACTGAGCAGTGCGAAACTGGATATGAGTTGGAGGTTTTGCTTCCGAATCGTCACGTAGAGCAGGATATCAAATCTTTCGTTCCACTCGGGTCAACATCCGCCGAAAGATAATGCCCAGTTTCGACAATCCGCGCGGGTTTTTTCGTGTGACACAGCCAACCCGTCTCCATACCGTGTTCTTTGCGGGATGATTCCTGTTTACCCTGACCTTCGAAGGGGCTCTGCTCTTGGGGTTCTCTTACTCGTCTTTGCCGAGATACTCGCCGGGAACATCATCCTCCGGCACCTCGTGAGTACGCACTTCACGCTCGTCGGCGTTACCGGCGTCTTCCACGCCTTTTACCACTTCGGCTTCGTACGCGTTTCCTTCTTCCAGCAGTTCGTCAACGCTCTCCGAATCCGCGCCTTCGCGGTCGGACAATCCCTGCAAATCTCCCGATTGCCCGCCAGACCGCGAGCCCAGTCCCACGGGTTCGAACGCCAGGGTGTCCACGTTCTCACTCTTCCCGCGAACCCGCTTCTTGGTTTTGATCGCCACTTTCCCGCTGGTCGACTTCTTGATGGCGGGCTTCGCCTTCACGGCTGGTTTTTTCGAGGCGACCATCTTTGTCTTGACGGTTTTCTTCACAGCAACTTTCTTCGCCGGTGCCTTCTTGGTCGCTGTTTTTTTCGACTTGGTCTGCTTTTTCTTGCTTTTCTTTTTGGTAGCCATACGCGAAGTGTACCACCGCTCCACCATTCCGCTAAAGTTGAAGCGCTTCCCATACTTATTTCCAAGAGCGCACGCCCTTACCCTGTGGAAAGGGGTGCCGGGACTTTGTAAGGGCCGGGCTTGCCCGGCCCGGGCACCCAATTCTTGATCGTGCTTGAAGCGGGCGGAGCAAGCTCCGCCCCTACATGAGGGGAGCCGGTCGTCGGGCCCTTTGTGTCCATGCCCTTCGTGTCCATGAGACGATGTCCTGAGCCATCGCTCAGGATCTCAAGGCCGATTCATCACGGCTATTCGTCGACGCGATGGCCCGGGAGGCTCCGACCAATCCATGTTCGCGCACATATTCGCTTTTCGCTGGAAACCGGGTGTAACGCAAGATCAGAAGCAGCGCGCCGCGTCCGAAATTCGCGCGTTACAAGGTCAAATTCCCGGTTTGCTCGAAACCGCCGTCGGGACCAACATCTCTCCGCGCGGCCAGGGATACGAATTCGGAGGCTTGATGAAATTTGCCGACCAACAATCCCTGGAACGCTACGGCACGCATCCAGTGCATCAAGCATTGTTGCAGTGGTTAGTTCCTCTTATCGAACCGATTGAAGTGGACTTCCCAATTTAAGTGGACTTCGAGATATAGCGCGGACCCCCCGCCAACGCTAATCCGTTCCCTGATCAGGGAGCGCCAGCGGTTCGCTGGCATTTATGTGAGCGGGTAGCTTGGCACGATGGATGTGGGTCGCAAGTCCGAGCTGCCCCAGAATCCAGATGCCGTACCAGTTGAGGTCGATTTCGTACCACCTCAGGCCGTGCCGCGCTGAAGCCGGATAAGCATGATGGTTGTTGTGCCAGCCCTCGCCGAACGTCAGCAGAGCCACCCACCAACTGTTGGTTGATAGATCGCGGGTCTGAAACCGGCGCGAACCCCAAATGTGGGTGGCTGAATTGACCAGCCAGGTTGCATGAAGTCCCACGACGATTCGCAAAAACACGCCCCACAGAAGAAAAGGTAATCCGCCCACGGCAAAGAGCACGATTCCAAGGATCAACGTGGGCACGAAGTGAAATTCCGTGATCCACACGTGAAACTTGTCCTTCGAAAGGTCCGGTACATAGCGGTCCAGCGTCGAAGCATCCTGGCGCAAAGCATTGCCAACCAGGATCCAGCCCACATGCGCCCACCATTTTCCGTCGCGCGGAGAGTGCGGGTCTCCCTCTTCATCCGGGAATTGATGATGCGTGCGATGGGTGGCTACCCATAGGAGCGGCCCACCCTCCATGGCAGACACCGCGCAGATTGTCAGGAAATATTCGACCCACTTGGAAGTTTTGAAGCTGCGATGAGTAAGCAGCCGGTGATAACCCATTCCGATTCCCAGGCTGCCCGCCACCCAGTACAAAAATATCGCAACGAATAGCGCGTTCCATGTGAAAAGGAAAAGCGCCGCAACCGCACCAACGTGGAACAGCACCAAAAAGGTAGAGATCAACCAGTTTGGCTGGTGCTTGCCGGGCTCATTTATTCTCGAAGTGTTAAACCGCAAGACAGGCATAGAGGGTGTACTTGGCGTGGTGAGTGTAGCAATCGACCCTCAAAGAAAACTGTTCAGAACAGTACAGTTTGCTTTTTTCTGAATTGTTTTCCGGGAATTGCGAACTAACGAATCGGCGGCACGGTGGTGTCCTTCATCAGCCGAATCCGTTTATCCAGCAGCGCCGCTTATCCGGCCCATGGAGATTCAATCACTATCGATCCAAATCCACCTCAAGCAAATTCATTTTATTCCGATAGAGGCAAAGAGGGCGCCGGAATGAAAAATGGGCGTGGACCAAGGAAAAAAATGGACTAGTTTCTGAAGCGAGTACCTCTAATCTGGCTAATCTTGACGGTGGTAATTATTGCAGCTGTTCTCCATTCGATGCATGAATCAGGTGGATTTGTAGTGAAGTAAGGTATAATCAGATGGCAGTAGAGCCTCTCCGATATTCACTTACTGGGCAGTTTCCCTCGTCTGCTTCACCCCTGTTCGGGCGGGTCCTTTGGTTCAAACTGCAGAAATTCCTCAATACTGGACGCCACTTGGCGGTCTTCTCGCTTACGCCCTGGCAAGCGCAATAGCGCTGCAGGGTGCGAATCCTGTCGGGGGAGATTTAAATGGAATGTAGTAAGTACCTTTGGATGCGTCCAGCGCAATCGGAATCCCAGGCACGTTAGTGGCGGCAATCCACTCCGAAACATCGCGGCAAGTCAGCGGCAAAAAGCCCTCGATATACCACCAATCCGATTGGATTCGTGCCCGCAGGCGCCCGATAGAAATCGGAGCGCGCGACAATTTCGCTCTGATAATACTTCTGCGACGACTCGGGAAGTGTCACGCCCCATTTGGATTCAATCTCCGAAAGTTCCGGGCGGTGTAAGCGCTTTTGCGATCCCTTTGCGCGCGCCCCGCCGATGAACGAAAAGCGAATAATGGTCCCGAGAAAGAGCAACAGAGCAAGACAAACCACCAGTGTCAGCAAAGAGCCCACAATTTACCCCCGTTCGGAAAACGGTCTGCACTCTGCCGAAAGTATAAAGCCCAACTGTTTGTAAACGCAGCAAGTTCAGATAAAGGCACTAACTGGATACGTGGATTCTCCCGTCGGGCCCGCCGTCGTCATGCCTGTGATATAAAACTTTCGCCCTTCTTCTCAGCGCGTGCTGCGCGGAGGCCAAACTCGGAAGGGCACGCTCAATGCACGGAGGCTCGCTCCCTATGAACTGGAAATCCTTAAGATTTTCGTCTGCGCTTTTGTTCCTTGCGGTCTGCGTGACCGCCGTGAACGCACAAGATAATGACGACGGTGCGTGGTCGAAAAAGAAATCCGCGTGGCTGTCGCTTTCCCCCGCGCAGCGCGACCAGACCAAAGAATTCGCCGAAGATTACAAGGCCTACCTCAAGGTAGCCAGAACCGCGCTCGGTTCCACCAGCGAAGTCATCCGTCGCGCAAAAGCAGCGGGTTTTACGGAATTCACCGATCCCAAACAGATAAAGCCGGGCGCGCGCCTGTTCGTTCCCAATCGCAATCGCGCGTTGATTCTTGTCGTGATTGGCTCCGAGCCTGTCGTCGATGGCTCGCACGTGGTGGGTACGCATCATGACAGCCCGCATATTGATTTGAAGGGCCGCCCCGTCTATTCCGCGCACGGCTTCGCGCTCTTCAAAACCATCTACTACGGCGGCATCAAGAAATATCAGTGGGCCAACATTCCACTCGCGCTCACCGGCCGCATTGACACCACCGATGGCCGCGCTATCGACGTTTCCATCGGCTTCAACCCCGGCGATCCCGTCTTTGTGATTCCCGATAATGCGCCGCATTCGGATTCGGAGTTGCGCAATCGCACCTACGAAGATGTGCTGAAGGGAGAAGAACTCGATCCAGTCGCCGGTAGCATTCCCGGCGAAAAAGACTCCGTGGCCGCGGAAGTCGCCAACCAACTGGCCAGCATGTACAAGATTAAGGAAGAAGACTTGGTGAGCGCGGAACTCGCACTGGTGCCCGCGGCGCCGCCCTCGGATGTCGGCATCGACCGCGGGCTGGTGGGCGCGTATGGCCAGGATGACCGGTTGTCTTCCTTCTGCGCCGCTCGCGCGGTTCTGGATTTGAAAGGCACTCCCAAATATTCCGCTTTCGCCTATCTTTCCAACTTCGAAGAAGAGGGCTCTGTGAATAACACCGGCGCGAGTTCGGAGTTCCTGAGTTCTACCTTTGCCCGCTTGATCGGCGCGCAACGGGGCGCTTCCTACAACGACCTGGACTTGCGCCGCGCGCTGCACAATTCGCAGGTGATTTCCGCGGACACCAACGACGGCGTCAACCCGGTTTTTCCCAATACCAGCGAGCGCACCAATGCCGCGCGTTTAGGCTACGGCGTAACCATCAAGTTGTACGGAGGAGCCTTCAACGGCACATCCGAGTACATCGCGCGCCTTCGCGCGTTGATGGATCAAAACGAAATTCCCTGGCAGACGCATACCTATAAAGTGGACGTCGGCGGTGGCGGCACGCTCGGAAAATTCATGTCCCAGGCGGATATGGAGGTCATTGACATGGGCGTTCCGCTGCTTTCCATGCACGCCCCGTTCGAAATGTCTTCCAAGGTGGATCTCTGGTACTTCTACCGCACCATGGGCGCCTTCTACCTCCAGCAGTGAACTGAATCAGGCGGAGATCTTGCGGTCGATAAAGCCAATCTCTGCCGTAAATATCTTCTCCCTTGCGCTCTTCTCGGTTTCTGAAGGAGAATCCCCGCCACTTACTGTCCCTCTCTCTGCTTTTTGGTTCATTCATCGGCTGTGGCCGCAAGGAGCATCCGTGTACAAGCCATCCATTGGCGCGATTCTGTGGGCGCTTATTCCCTTTATCGCTATCTGCTTCTCTGTGTCGCTGTGGGACCGCATCTATCCCAGGATTCTGGGTTTGCCGTTCAACTTTTTCTGGCTGATTACCTGGCTGCTCCTCACCCCAGTCTGCATGTGGGGCGCATATCGGCAGGAGGCCCGCCGCGCTTCGGACCCTCGTCGTGAAGATGGCGGCACGCCGTGAATCCAGGCCTGATTGCCCTGGCTTTCATTTCGGCCATCGTATCGGCGGGCGCCTTCGTGGGCTTTTACGCCGGAACCCGCCGCAAAATGGATTTGGAACAATGGATCGTGGGCGACCGGGGCTTCGGCATGCTGCTGGTCTGGCTGCTGATGGCAGGAGAGGTCTACACCACCTTCACATTCCTCGGGGCCAGCGGCTGGGCGTACTCCAAAGGCGCGCCGGTTCTGTACATTCTCGGATACCAGCCTTTGATGTATGTGGTTTCTTTCTTCATTCTTCCGCAGGTCTGGGAGGTGGGAAGGAAATTCTGCATGCAAACGCAAGCCGATTTCTTTCACGTCCGGTACAACAACAAATATCTTGCCGCCTTCGTCGCCCTGGTGGGAGTCATCTTCATCATCCCCTATTTGCAGTTGCAGCTCACCGGGCTCGGAATGATCGTGGAGGTCGCCAGCTACGGAGCGATCCATCGCACTCCCGCCATGATCATCGCTTTTTTGATTGTTGCCGCGTTTGTCTTTACCAGTGGAATCCGGGGCATCGCCTGGGTCAGCGTCTTAAAGGACTTGCTGCTCTTATTTTCGGCTGTCTTCGTCGGTGTGGCCATCCCCTACATTTATTTTGGCGGCATCGGCCCGATGTTCGCGGAACTCGTGCGCGCCAAGCCCGCGCACCTGGTCATGCCGGGATCCACTACCAATCTCGGACACTCCTGGTATATCTCCACAGTTCTTCTGGTAGCGTTCGGCTTTTACATGTGGCCGCAGTTTTTTGGCGCCAGTTTTTCTGCCAAGAGCAGCGACACCTTGCGCCGCAACGCCGTAATCATGCCCTTCTACAGCATAACCATGCCGCTGATGTTCTTTATTGGCCTGGCTGCAACTTTGATTTTGCCTGGCCTGTCCAACGGCGACCTTTCGATGTTAACCATGGTCCGGCGAACATTCCCTGGCTGGTTCCTCGGCTTGATCGGTGGGGCGGGTGCCCTCACTGCTATGGTTCCGGCGGGAGTGATGATTCTCACCGCGGCGACCCTATTCGCGAAGAACATGTGCCGGCCTATTCTTTGGCCCGGCATGACCGATCAACAGGTTGCCAGATTGGCCAAGACCACCGTCCTGGTGATTACTGCCATCGCGCTGTGCTCCGCAATCTACAACTCTCCAACTCTGGTCGCTCTTCTTCTTGTGGGATATGGAGGCGTGGCACAGTTCTTCCCCGGCGTGGTGCTGGGCCTGTATTCAAAGCGAGTGACCACTTCCGGCGTCTTCGCTGGACTGGTGACTGGCGTTTTCGTATTTGTCGCTCTTACGCTCGCCAAGCGCGACCCGCTCATGGGACTCAACGCCGGCTTCATCGCATTGTGTTGTAACCTGGCCGTTGTCGCAGCCGTGTGTCTGCTTACGCCTTCCCAATGTAACGGATTTGACGAGCAGCCTCAGGAGAGCATGGGAGCCTAGAGTTCCACGCTTGGCTTGCGTCCCCAGTTCGCTGTGAACGCTGCCTTTCGGAAGGCGACCGCGTTTACGCAAACCCGGTCTAACAGGAAGTTGTCCCCTTAGGGGAATTACTTATCGACCTGAAGGCGGATAACTGAAATCACGCGCGCTTCTGATCAAGACGACGCGGCGGTCGCAGCGCCCTTCAAAAACGTCAGCAGGTCGGCGTTGATTCGGTCCGCATTCGTCGTAGGCATGCCGTGTGGAAAGCCCGGATAGAACCTCGTTGTGGCATTCTTCAGCAGTTTTGCCGATAGTGGACCAGCATCTGCGAAAGGTACGATCTGATCGTCCTCGCCGTGCATCACCAGGACCGGCACTGTGATCTTCTTCAGGTCCTCGGTGAAATCCGTCTGGGAGAAGGCCACGACGCCGTCAGAGTGCGCCTTAACGCCCCCCATCATGCCCTGGCGCCACCAATTCCAGATCACTCCCTGAGAGGGTTTCGCACCGGGCCGGTTGTAACCGTAGAACGGTCCAGCCGCGACATCGTAATAGAATTGCGCTCGATTGAACGAGGTCTGTTTCTGAAAGTCGTCAAACACTTCTTTCGGCAGGCCGCCTGGATTCGCCGTCGTCTTCACCATCAACGGCGGTACCGCGCTGATGATCGCCGCCTTCGCCACCCGACTCTCGCCGTGGCGCCCCAGGTAGTGCACCACTTCGCCGCCCCCGGTGGAGTGCCCGACATGTATCGCGTCCTTGAGATCCAGGTGTGCGGTCAGCGCAGCCAGGTCGTCGGCGTAGTGGTCCATGTCATGGCCGTCAGCGGTCTGGGACGAACGTCCATGTCCGCGCCGGTCATGGGCGATTACTCGATAGCCCTGGTTGAGGAAGAACATCATCTGCGCGTCCCAATCATCGGCCGACAGCGGCCACCCGTGACTGAATACGATAGGCTGACCTTTGCCCCAGTCCTTGTAGTAAATCTGCGTTCCATCCTTCGTCGTGATCGTGCTCATATGGATGTCTCCTGGCAAGCTTTTTGGCGGCCCTCTGAATGGGCGGTGCGATCAGAAGTTTGTCCGGTCCAACCAAAGCTCTGGCTAGAATTCCGGCCCCAGCATTAAAGCGCAAAAGCCGGTCACGGTAAACGGAAAAAATCCCCGCTACCGGGAAACGCGCTGACCGAATAAATTCGCGCCACATCCTTGACCATCACGCGGCTCTTCTATACGCTCATGCGCAGCTAGGGGTAGTTTCCCACCAGGTAGTCAAGGCCCTTCCACCATCAGGTCGCGAAAAAAAGGAGAGTCGAGAAGATGCGTAAATTCAGCAAGTTTGTAATGGGGTTGTCATTCGCAGTTGCTTGTGCGTCCATGACAGCGGCGCAGGAGAAGTCCATACCCAAGGTGTTGGAGATCCAGCGGGAATATCTCAAGCCCGGCAGGTCAGGAGTAGTCCATCAGAAGGCAGAAAGCGCGTTTGTTTCCGCGATGACGCGAGCCAAGTGGCCCACGCACTATTTCGCCATGACTTCGCTCTCGGGAAAGACGCGAGCGCTGTTCCTCACTTCCTATGATTCGTTCGAAGCCTGGGAAAATGATGGCGCCGCAGTCGAAAAGAACGCCGTCCTTTCCGCAGCCCTGGACCACGCCAACTACGCAGACGGCGAGCTCTTGGAATCCGCGGATCAGGGCATATTTGTTTTTCGGGAGGAGATGAGTTTGCGCCCGCGTCCCGATCTATCCCAGATGCGCTTCATGGAACTCAGGCTGTTTCATGTTCGCCCAGGGAAGGAGAAGGAGTGGAGCGAAGTGGTGAAAATGGCGAAGGCTGGTTATGAGAAAGGCGTGCCCGATTCACACTGGGGCATGTTCGAACAAGTCTATGGCGGCGATGGTGGCACGTACCTCTTATTGAGTTCGCACAAGTCGCTGGCGGAAATCGACAAGGGCTTTGCGTCCGACAAGAATTTCTTGGCCGCTATGGGCGAAGAGGGCATGAAAAAACTGGACGAAATGTTTGCCTCGTGCGTGGAGTCCACCTCCGAACAGCTGTTCGCCTTCAGCCCAGAGATGAGCTACCCGTCGGACGATTGGGTGAGGTCCGATCCGGGATACTGGAAGCCTAAGGCTATGGCCACTGCCAAAGCGCCGGCCGCCGATAAGGCGAACAAGCCGTAACTCTACCGATTCCTTGCACCTGTAAAGGTTCGCTAAATAGAAAATGGGAGGGCGGCAATCGTCGCTCTCCCGCACGAAGTATCTCGCTCGACTCCCGCAGCCCAATGCCTGGCTGGCTGATGCGCCGCGCTGTAGATTTCGCAGCAATCCGTGTGTCCCGTCTGTTGCCCAATAAGAAAAAATCCACAGAAGGGTTGCCCCTCCCGCTGCCGGGGAACTATCATTAGTTTTGCAGTATTGGCCACCATTTCTCCCCAGCCCTCGCGAAAACGGCCAGGAAAACAGCCACGGTGTTGTCCCGGCGGCACACGGGAAGCGCACCGCATCAAACAAATTGTCTTAGATCTCGCTGCATCTCAATACTGAGATTCACCACTCGCACGCAGACGGCTCCAGAACCCCAGTCCGTTTGCCGCAAACTTTACCGGTTGAGGGACGATCGAAAAATGTTCTCCAGGCGAACTCCTATTTACCTTACGCACATCGCCTTGCACAGCTTGGTTCGTTGTGCTTGTGTCTTCGCAGCGTTGCTTGCGGCTGCCGCTTTTGCTCGCGCCGAAAATAGCTCGTTCGATTTATTGGGACCTCGTATTGAGATGAAGGTCACACGCGCGGGCAAGGCGCTGCCGATCTCTGAAGTCGCCAACCTGCAACCTGGAGACCGCCTGTGGATTCATCCAGACTTTCCCGACGATCAGTCCGCACGGTACTTGCTGATCGTCGTCTTCCTGAGGGGCGCCACCAATCCCCCGCCGGAAAATTGGTTCATCAAGGCGGAAACCTGGACCAAAAGAGTGCGCGAAGAGGGAATCGTTGTTACGGTTCCCCAGGATGCGCAGCAAGCGTTGCTATTCCTGGCTCCGGAAACCGGCGGAGATTTCACGTCCCTTCGCAACGCCGTGCGCGGCAGGCCTGGTGTCTTCGTTCGCGCTTCGCAGGATTTGAACCAGGCAAGTCTCGACCGCTCGCGCCTGGACAAATATCTCGCCGACGTTCGCGCTATCTCCGACGCCGATCCAAAAGAGCTGCACGAACACTCCGTCTTAGTGGCTCGCACGCTGGGCATTCGCTTGGATCAACAGTGCTTCGACAAGCCGGTGGAAGAACAAAGTTCTTGCTTGACGCGAAACACGGACAATCTTGTCCTGGATGATGGGCATAGCCAGTCGATCGTGACCGCGCTGGCCTCCGGTCCAAACGCCGATTTAGCCGGTGCGGTCAGCGCCACTCCGCTCGCCGGGGGCGGATTTTACAGCGCGTATGTTGGCGCGGTCGTCGTGCTGGCGCGCATTCTCGGCAATCTTCACACCGCATCGTACGTGTACATTCCTGCCCTCGCGTTGCCCAAAGGCGAGCAGATGAATTTGAAGTTGAACAATCCGCCTTCCTTCCGCAAACCGATGTCGGTCATCGTCATTGGCTTGCCTGCCGTCGAAGCCACGCAACTGCCTCCGCTGCGAGCTGTCGCCGCCGATCAGGTCTTTTGCCTGCAAAAAGCCTCGCTGGTTCTGCCCGTCGAGGGCGCTCCTCTGGTTTTCTCCTCGGACATTGGCCACGATTTCTTTCTCCAAATCCCGACCGATGATGGCAAACAAATGAAGCTTCCCGCCCGCGCGGATGCATCCCGCGGCGGATTTGTCATCGACACGCACGCCATCGAGGGCGCGAAGGTGGATCCCCAGGTGGTCGCAACCTTGCACGGCTACTGGGGCTTCGAAGCCTACGAAGGCCCTAATTTTCATCTTCGAGCTTCCCGCCCGGCTCAATGGGTACTTCCTGCCACCGAACAGTCCGCCCTCATCGTGGGCCGCGAAGATAGCTTTCACCTGCGTTCGGAATCAGCCGTGTGTGTGGACGACATCAAAATTCAGGATGCTCACGGCAAAGAAGTCACCAGCACCTGGAAGCTCAGCAAACCCGATGAACTCGAATTGAAAGCCATGCTCAAAGAGCAGCCCGCCGGATCGGTCACCGTGAAAGTGCGGCAATTCGGTTTGCCGAAGCCCGACGAGTTTGTGCTGCAGGCATATTCGGAAGCAGCGCGCCTGGAAGCCTTCACCATTAACGCCGGAGATCAGGAAGGTGTGTTGAAGGGAACACGACTCGACGAAGTGGCTCATTTCGAACTGAACGGGATTTACTTCTTGCCCGCGAAGCTGATCCGCGCGAATGAAAAGGACGAACTGCAATTAGCCGCGGCGCAGCCCGACTCCGCGGCTTTTCACCCGGAGCAATCCCTGGTTGCACACGTCGCTCTAAAGGATGGCCGAACGCTGGAGCTCCCCACCAAGGTGCAGCCGCCTCGACCCAAGGTCACGCTGGTCAGCAAAAGCATCCAGCTCGGCGGCACTTCGCCCGCCATCCTCCTCGGCAGCGCGGAAGCATTGCCGCTGGATGGAGAAATCTCATTCCTCCTGAAAACTGAAATCCCCGACAAATTTCCACGCTCGGAACGCATTGAGGTAGCTACGGCGGACGAATCGTTCAGCGTGCTGCTTAGCGTGGCAGACGGGACTCTGGTCCGGCGGGACTCCGATAGCTTTCTCGCCGTTGTCGCTCCCAAGAAAGCGCTCGGTCCGTCCGCATTCGGCCGCCTGCAATTCCGGCCAGTACAAGCCGACGGCACCAAGGGAGACTGGCAGCCCTTGGCTACCTTGGTTCGCGTCCCGGAGCTTAGAGAGCTGAGGTGCCCGGACAGCGCCGACAAGCCGTGCCAACTAAGCGGCACGAACTTATTCCTGATCGATTCGGTCGCCTCCGACGAACAATTCACCCACACGGCGCCGGTGCCCACAGGTTTCATCGACTCCACCCTGAGCGTTCCGCATCCCGCCGGGTCCAGTCTATACATAAAACTGCGCGACGACCCTTCCACTAGCAACACGCTAGTTCTTCCGGTCCTCCCGGAAAAGTAATCCATCTCTTCGTCCGGCGCGCTGGCGAAAAGGTCTTGCTCGTGCTCCCCGGCACAATTAACATCTTTGGCGCTGCTCTGGCATGGGGTGAGTCATGACGCGATTCATTGGGATACTGGTTGTCTTGATGGGAATTTTTCTGTGCGCCGAAACAATCGCCGCACAGGAGTGGTCGCAGCCTTGGGCGCGCGAACGCATCGCGAAATCGCCGCGTCACAGCGAGTGGGTCACCGTAAAGCACGATGGCCGAAACGTGGAAACGCTGATCGTCTATCCCGAGTCGAACACCAAGCGGCCCGTGGTGCTGGTCATCCACGAAATTTTTGGCTTGAGCGACTGGGCGCAGGAACTTGCCGACGAAGTCGCCGCAGCAGGCTACATCGCGGTTGCTCCAGACCTGCTCAGCGGCATGGGGCCCAACGGCGGTCGCACCAAGGATTTTCCCGAAGGCGCGGTTACCGAAGCCGTCAGCAAGCTGAATCCCGATCAGGTGACCGCGGACCTTAACGCCGCGGCTGATTATGGCCTGAAGCTTCCTGCCTCGAGCGGCAAATTGTACGTCGCGGGTTTCTGCTGGGGCGGTGGACAGACCTTCCGCTTCGCCACGAACCGCGGTGATCTTGCCGCAGCGTTCGTCTTCTACGGTCCGCCACCGGACAAAGCCGCGATGGTGCGCATCAAGGCGCCCGTTTTCGGCTTCTACGCCGGAAACGACGCTCGAATTGACGCCACGATTCCGGATACCATCGCCGCGATGAAGGCTGCCGGGAAATCCTACGACCCGGTGACGTACGATGGTGCCGGCCACGGCTTCATGCGCGCCGGCGAAGCTCCCGATGCCAACGACGCCAACAAGAAAGCTCGCGAGGACGCCTGGAAACGCTGGAAGGACATCCTTGGCTCCGGCTCGGCCGCGAAACCTGACGCGCACACGTACTCACAAGGAGATAAGCCATGAAGCGCCGAACCTTGCTGAAATCCATTCCTGTGGCTGCAATGTTTCCGGCGACCCTCTGGGCCGCCTCACTAAAGGAGGGCGCCATGCCCACTGGCACGACCGTCTACGAACTGCGCGTCTATCACATCGCCACAGGCAAGCAGGCCGAACTGCTGGCTCGGTTTCGCGACCACACCCTGGCGCTTTTCGCCAAGCACGGCATGAAAACCCTGATCTTTTGTGTTCCGTCTGACGAGCCGCAGAAGAACGACACGCTGATCTATATCCTTGAGCACCCCAGCCGCGAAGCCGCAACCGCTAACTGGAAAGACTTTCAGGCCGATCCCGAGTGGCAAAGTGTGAAGGCGAAATCGGAAGCCAACGGCAAGCTGGTCGAAAAAGTGGACTCCACGTACCTCACGCCAACAGACTTCTCACCAACACCACGGTAGCCGCAGTCTCGTGCTTTTGGTTTTGTAGGCATGGGCCTTCTGCTCGCCCTGGCGAACGAAGGGAGGCCGTCCGCTCAATTGGTGAGTTTCCTGGCCTTAACCGTTCGGCGGGCCACTCTTCTCTGCGGTCCTCTGTGCTCTCGACGGCCTCTGCGTTAAGCCTTCTCCTACGCGGTTTCGCTGGCAGCTTCGCCAGAACCGGCACTAATCTTCGCCCGCACCTTCTGCGTCCCGAAGTAAAGCGCAAACCCCGTCAATATAATGATGGCTCCGAACAGCAAGCCATTCATCCCCAGTATCGTTTCCTTCTCGCTCTCCCCAATAGCGATTCCCAGCAGCGCCAGGGGAAACAGCCCGCAACTGATAGCCCCCGCCAATCCGCCAGGCACCCGAAACTCCCTCCGCAACTGCGGTTCGCGAATTCGCAAGGCCACCAGGGTCACGAACTCCAGCATCAAGCTCGCGCCATAAAGCATAATGTCCAGAATCACCAGACGCTTGAAGCCCAGCCCGAGGCAAAGCGCCCAGCCGGTCGCGAGCACCAGGATCGCCACCCACGGCGTCTTGTTCTTCGGCGTCACCTTCGCGAAAATCTTCGGCAACATCCCATCCTTAGCCATCGCCAACGGCAACCGCGAATAGCTCATCACCAGGGCGTTGAACATGCCGAACGCGCTCATCATCCCGCCAATGGTCACGGCGAAACGCAGCCACTCAATCCCCAGAATCCTGCCGCCCAGCTGCCCCGCCACAGATGCCCACGAGCCATCCTCTGCAAACGCCGATGCCGGAATTCCCGTGAGGTACACCGCCACGAACGGCAGCACATACGTCAGCGAAACCAGAATCACCGCGGCGATCATCGCTTTGGGATAGGTCCTCTGCGGGCGCTCTACTTCCTGCGCGATGGTCGACGCGTTGTCCCAGCCCATGTAGTTCCACATCGCCACCAGCACCGCGGCAAGCAGCCCGATGCCGGCGCCGGAAGCGGCCGCATGCGGCTCCGCCGCCAACGCTCCGGCCTTCACCGGAGACATCGCCACAATGATCCCGAACGGAAGCGACAGCAGGAAAAACAGCCAAAGCGAGGTGATGCCCACCACGCGAATACCCGCCAAGTTCAATGCCGCGCAGGTGACGATTACAAACACTCCGGCCAGCACTCCATGATTGCCTTCGCCAAACCACGGGACCATCTGCTTGAGGTAAAAAACGAACAGCGTCGGGTAGATCGCCATGTCGAAAATACTGGCGGCCAACGACAGCCAGGCTTCCTGAAAGCCCCAGAAATTGCCCAGTCCGCGGCGCACCCACGCGTAGTAGCCGCCTTCTTCAGGCAGCGCACTGGACAATTCGCCGATCATGAACGCCGTCGGCAAACACCACAAAACCGGTAGAAACAGCAGCACCAGAATTCCGCGTCCGTAGCCGGCGCCGGAAATGATTTCCTCCGTCCCGTACGTACCGCCAGACACCATGAAGAATGTCGCGGCAACAAGAGGCCAGAGCGTCATTTTTGCGACTCTCTTTTTTGTTGAAGGCAGAACTTGGGAGGGAATTTGTGCTGGAAGGGATACAGTGCTCAATTTTTACTCTCGTGCTCCTAAAGTGACTCTCGCTCTTGAATTTCGCCAAGCAAGCTCACTTTTTGAAGAATACAAGCTCTGCACCTGCATGCAAGAAAAAAATGAGCTTACGCAAAAAAACTTTCGCCGAGGAAGCGCCGCGAAAAACTGAGCAAGTACTATACGCCGCACGAATTCTTTCGCGCCTTCGTGCTTGAACCTTACTCGCGCGCCCTAGCTTGAACCACGATGCGCAACGCACGGTCGGTGCCCTTTGTAGAGGCGGAGCCTGCTCCGCCCGTTTCGAGCAACATTTCAAATTGCGTGCTCGAAATTGGGTGCTCAGGCCGGGCAAGCCTGGCCCCTACAAAATCGCATCCCCACGCTCGCAACGAACGCGCCCGCCTCGCGGCGCCCCTCTCCTGTGTTACACTCCGCGTTTATTTCTTCATCCCAATTTACTGGAGTCATCCGCATGAAGCTTCGCTTTGCTGTGCTGTTGTGCGCTCTCGCACTCGCCACCTCCATCGCTCTCGCACAGGCATCCCCGTCCCCCAGACCAATAGGCATCGACGACCTCTTCGGCATGCAAACGGTAGGCGATCCGCAAATCTCGCCCGACGGCGAGATTGTGGTCTATACCGTCGAATCCAACTCGCTGAAGGAAGACAAATCCGAAACGCGCATCTGGATGATCCCCTACGCTGGCGGCGATCCCATCGCTTTGACCGCTGCGGGCGTTTCCAGCGACCACCCTCGTTGGTCGCCGGACGGAAAGTTCATCGCTTTCCTCTCCGACCGTAAGGAAACCAACAGCAAAGACGACAGCTCCGAAAACAAGGACAAGGGCCAGGTGTACCTGCTCAATCGCCTCGGCGGCGAAGCGCAGCGCCTCACCGACACCATTCAATCCGTTAAGAGCTTCGTCTGGTCGCCCGATGGCAAGCGTCTAGTGCTCTTGCTCCAGGATCCGTCGCCGGAAGAGCTGGAAGCTGCCGCCACAAAAGGCAAGGAAGAAGGCGAGGCTACTGCCGGTAACTCTTCCGTCAAGAAAAGCAAAACCCAGCGCCCGTGGGTCATCGATCGGCTGCGCTTCAAGTCCGACACCATTGGCTACCTGGATCGCCGCCGCAGTCATCTCTATGTGTTCGATATCGCCTCGAAATCGCTCACGCAAATCAGCTCCGGCGATTACGACGATGAAGACCCCGCGTGGTCTCCCGACGGCAAATTCCTGGCCTTCGCTAGCAACCGCTCGAAGCCGGATCCCGACGCGACTTACGGATCGACCATCTGGGTAGTCGCCGCCGAGAACACGGACAAGGGTGCGTCTCTACGTCAGATAACCACCGGCACAGGCGGCGATCATCATC
>Ga0210383_10001073_pt1 | contig 25125 bp, 22 predicted proteins | sample IncBWC14OmetaG_FD_160072 | JGI IMG/M metagenome (GOLD analysis project Ga0210383, IMG submission 160072) | Forest soil microbial communities from Barre Woods Harvard Forest LTER site, Petersham, Massachusetts, United States - Inc-BW-C-14-O ... | reverse complement strand
TGGAAGAAGCCTGGGCCGAGGCTGAGCGCGCGATTCTTTCCGGCAGCTGGGATTTGGTTATTCTGGATGAGATTAATTACGCCATCAGTTATGGGATGCTCGATCCGGCGAAGGTTGCCGAGAGCCTTAAGAAGAAGCCGGAGATGGTTCATGTTATCTTGACCGGCAGGAATGCACATCCGACGATTGTCGAGTTGGCCGACACCGTCACCGAAATGCGTCAGGTGAAACACGCGTATGAGAAGGGCGTGATGGCGCAGAGAGGGATCGAATACTGATTGAGTGATTGGGTAATTTTGTAATTGGGTAATTCCCAGCCGGTGTAGGGCGCCCCTCAATTACCAAATTACCCAATCACAAAATTCTTATGCCTTGGTTCAAGCGACAATCCGGCGAACTGGATGCCACGGGCGAAAAGAAAGTCCGGACCGAGGGCCTGTGGGTAAAGTGTGAGCATTGCCGGCAGATCATCTGGAAAAAAGATCTGGAAGATAATCTGAACGTTTGCCCCAAATGCGATAAGCATTTTCGCATCGATGCACGGACCCGTCTGGCGCTGCTTCTGGACGATAACCAGTACGAAGTATTCGACGCCAACCTGGTTTCGACCGACCCGCTGAAATTTGTCGACTTGAAAACCTATTCTTCGCGTCTGGAGCAGGCGCAGGCCGAAACTGGACTGAAAGATGCCGTCATTAACGCGCGGGGCAAGCTGAACGGGCGGTCGGTGATCGTGAGTGCAATGGAGTACTCATTTATCGGCGGGAGCATGGGCGCCGTCGTAGGCGAGATGATCACTCGAGCGATCGAGCACTCTACCGACAGCAAGGCTCCGCTCATCATTATTTCGGCTTCGGGTGGTGCGCGCATGATGGAAGGCGTCGTCAGCCTGATGCAGTTGGCCAAGATCTCGGCGGCGCTGGCGCGGTTGGACGAAGCCCGGGTGCCATATATTTCGGTGCTGACCGATCCGACCACCGGAGGCGTGACCGCTTCCTTCGCCATGCTCGGCGATTTAAATATCGCGGAACCGGGGGCCTTGATCGGATTTGCGGGGCCGCGTGTCATCGAGCAGACCATCCGGCAGAAACTGCCTCAGGGATTTCAGCGCAGTGAGTTTCTTCTCGAGCACGGCATGCTCGATGCGGTTGTACCACGCAAGCAGTTGAAACCGTATATTGGGCGGGCGCTGGAATTCATGGCTGCGGCCTGAGCCTTCAGCTCTCAGCCAGATCCCTTCCTGCGCCGTTCAGGCCGCATGTTTCCACATTGACTGCGGGATCGTAGCCAACTCCGAATCGCAACCTGCAAACTGGTAATCTGATAATTGAAGGCTAATAGCTGATAGTTTCATCCATGTCCTACGAAACTGCGGTGGCACGCATGTACGCGCTCGGTCACGAACTGGCGAATACGCCGTCGCTCAAGTTCGATTTGGCACACATGCGCGTGCTGCTGGGGGCTTTGAATCATCCCGAACGGAAGTTCCCGAGTGTCTTGATTGCCGGAACCAATGGCAAGGGATCAACGGCGGCTACGCTTGCATCCGTTCTGCGGACCTCGGGCTTGCGAACCGGGTTGTACACGTCGCCGCACCTGGTGCGGATTAATGAACGCGTTCGCATTAACGGCAGGGAAATCAGCGACGATGATTTCGCTTTGCTGCACGGCGTGGTCGATCGCACTGCCGAGCGCCTGGTCGAAGAAGGCGAGTTGCCGTGGCACCCGAGTTTTTTTGAGATGCTGACAGCGATTGCATTTGAATACTTTGCGCAAAACAAAGTGGAAATCGCGGTGTTGGAAGTTGGCATGGGCGGCCGCCTGGACGCGACCAATGTGATTGAGCCGCGAGTGAGTGTGATCACCGACATTTCGCTCGATCATCAGAAGTTTCTGGGCGACACGGTGGCTGAGATCGCGCGCGAGAAAGCGGGAATTATCCGGCCCAGCGGAGTGGTTGTGACTCTGCCGCAACAGCCGCAGGCGAATGACGTGATTGGAAATACGATTCTCGAACTGGGAGCGCAGGCCGTGAGCGCGGTGCCGTATGTGCCGCCGGTTTCCCCGGGTAGCGCTCAGTATTTCGTACAGAGCTCAACGGAAAAGCCTTTAATCGCAGAGGTCGCTGAAGAATCCGCGGAGGACACTGAGAATACCGCTTCTCGACCTGGCGGATACATTTCACGTTATCCGTTACAGGTGATGGGGAAGCAGATCCTAGTGGAAACCTCGCTGATTGGCCGGCATCAATTGCGGAATGTCGCACTGGCAATTGCGGCGGCGGAAGTACTCAGCCATCAGGGATTCGCGATTACCTCGGAAACAATTGAACGCGGAATTCGCGAAACGCGTTGGCCTGGGCGTTTCCAGGTTATACCTGCCGAGGGCGGGTCGCCCGAATACATCTTCGATGTGGCGCACAACCCGGCGGGGGCGTGGGCATTGCGATCCGCGTTGTCCACCTGCTATGAGGACCGTCCCCTGACCTTCGTGTTTGGAGCGATGCGCGACAAAGCGATTGGCGAGATGGCTGAGATACTCTTCCCGCTCGCGGTGCGAGTCATTGCCACGCGGGTGGACAATCCGCGATCGGCCATGCCCGACGAGATTCGAGAGGCAGCCGCGCGCACATCCACCGACATCGAAGATGCCCTAGACGTGGCTTCCGCGCTCGCTCGCGCCCGTTCGCTGGCCGGTCCGCAGGGCGTGGTAGTTATAACAGGTTCGATATACATTGTAGGAGAGGCCATGCGGGTCTTGGGGATAAGGGTTTAGCTGTTCCAATGCAGGAAGTGCACACACCCGTTGGGGACCGGGCTCAGGATGGGGCACCCTTGTCTGCGCAGATAACATCGCACCCTGTCCCTGTTCTGGCCAGTAAAGACGAGGCCTCCGCCGCCAGAGAATACGGGTGGCTCAGCGCCCTGCGCTCTTATTTCATCTTCGATCTCCTGATCTGGTTTTACACCATTGTTCTCGGTATCGTTTCTATCCCGGTTTCTCTTTTTGGCGAGAAGAGTCGCATCCTGCATAGTTTTGCGCGCTTCTGGTCATGGCTGATCATGAAGACGATTCTTTCCCCGGTGAAGGTCACTGGCCTGGACAAGATCGACACTTCGATGCCGCATGTGTACGCCGTGACCCACGCCTCCGCGTTGGACATTCCGGTGCTCTATGTTTATTTGCCATTTCAATTCCGCATCCTGTTCAAGAAGGAGTTGCTCTCGTATCCAATTGTCGGATGGCACCTGCGGCGGTCGGGGCAGGTCTGCATCGATCAGCAGAAGCCGACGCGATCGATTGCCCATATTCGATCGGCGGTGAAGAGTCTGCAGGACGGCATGCCGCTGGTAATTTTTCCCGAAGGCGGCCGCACGCCGGACGGTGAAATCAAGCCGTTCATGCCGGGCGCGTTTTATCTTGCGATCAAGGCCCAGGTAGATATCGTGCCCATTGCGCTGATCGGAACCTACGAATTGCTACCCATGAACACCTATCACATCAAGTGCCGGCCGCTGGAGATGCGAGTCGGCGAGCCGATTTCGACCGAGGGATATTCACTGCGCGAGATGGAAACGCTGTCGGTGAAGGTCCACAAGGCAATGGAAGATCTGTACGGCGGAGGCAGCGCTCACGTAAGCCCGGACGCCCCGGTTCAGGCTAGCTAGGACAGTGCCTAGCGTCGCTTCGCTGGCGGACGAGGGCGTCCGCTCTACACAGTTTGTGAATATGGACAAATGGACTTCCGGAGCAGACTACGACCAGTGGATGGGGCGCTGGAGTCGCCTGGTGGCGCATGAGTTCTTGAGTTGGCTGAATTTGCCCTCGAACTTGCGCTGGCTGGACGTCTGCTGCGGAAGCGGCGTGCTCACAGAGGCCATTGTTGACCGCTTTGCACCCGTTCGCGTTGCGGGCGTGGATGTATCGCCTCAGCAGATCGAATTTGCCCGTGCGAATCGCGCCCGCCCTGCAGTCAGCTTCGAAACTGGGGACGCCATGGCCCTCTCTTTTCCCGAGGGCAGCTTCGAGGTTGCCGTCTGCGGTCTGGGGATGAATTACGTTCCCGAGCCCGAACGCGCGCTACGGGAAATGCGCAGGGTGACGGTTCCAGGCGGTGTTATCGCGGTCTACGTTTGGGACTACGCGGAGGGAGCACGCTTTCTGCGTCAGTTCTGGGATGCGGCTGCGGCGGTCGACAACCAGGCGTTGGCATACGATCAAGCCCAGCGCTTCCCGCTGTGCAACTTCGAAGCACTTCGAAAGCTCTTCGAGCGCGCCAGTCTGAGCCAAGTGAACGTGCGCGGACTCGACATCACCACCCGATTCGCCAGTTTCGATGACTACTGGCAACCACTCCTGACCGGTCAAGGCTCTGCTCCCGGCTATCTTGCGACCCGCGATGAGCATACTCAAAGCGCGATCCGCGAGCGGCTGCGCGGTTCGCTCACAGCCGCGTCCGACGGCGCAATCGAGCTGCCCGCCCGTGCGTGGGCAGTGCGCGGCGGAACTGAGTAGAACCTGACATTTCTTCTCCACTCGTTCATAATGCTCAACCGGAGGATGTGAATGAAATCCCGTGTTCTTTTGGCCCTATTTTCATTTCTATTCGTAATTCAAGCTCATGCAGCTTCAAAGCCGACCGTCGCCGACGCCGAACAATTCATGAAGCAAGCGGAAGCTCGCCTGAACGAGCTCCAAGTGAAAACCGCTCGGGCCAGCTGGGTGCAGGAAAACTTCATTACGGATGACACGCAAGCGCTGTCGGCTGATGCCGTGGATCAACTCACCGCCGCGACCACGGAATTAATCGAACAAGCCAAACGCTTTGACGGTGTTCAACTCCCGACGGAGTTAGCCCGCAAGTTCATGCTGCTGCGGCTGTCCTTGACCGCACCTGCTCCAAAAGATCCAGCGCTGCGAAAAGAGATGACGCAAATTGCTGTGTCGCTGGATGCGGATTATGGCAAAGGTAAATACTGCCGCAAGCCGGATGACTGCCTCGACATTACGGCTATCGAACGGATCATGGAAGAGAACCGCGATCCCAACGAACTGAAAGACCTTTGGATCGGATGGCACAAGGTAGGCGCTCCCATGCGCCAACGCTACTCGCGCTTTGTCCAGCTTTCAAACCAGGGAGCGCAGGAACTCGGATTCAAAGACACCGGCGCGCTTTGGCGGGCGGGCTACGACATGACTCCCGAGCAGTTCAGCGCCGAAGTGGAACGGCTCTGGCAGCAGGTTCGCCCGCTTTATCTTTCTTTGCATACCTACGTCCGGGGTCGGCTGGTGCAGAAATATGGGCCGCAAGTCGTACCGCCAGATGGGCCGATTCCGGCGCATCTGCTCGGTAATCCGTGGGCGCAGGAGTGGGGCAATATTTTCCCGATCCTCGGTCTGAATGAGAACAGTCGCGGATACGATCTGACCGCGTTGCTGCAAGCCAGGAACCTCGACGCCAGGGGCATGGTGGGGTACGGCGAAGGCTTCTACAAATCGCTGGGCTTCGCTCCGCTACCCGAAACTTTTTGGCAACGCTCGCTTCTGACCAAGCCGCGCGATCGCGATGTGGTCTGTCACGCCAGCGCCTGGGACATCGACAACTTCGACGATCTTCGCGTCAAGATGTGCATCCAGATTCGCGCCGACGACTTCGTCACCATTCATCACGAGTTGGGACACAACATGTATCAGCGCGCCTACGAGAACCAGCCATATCTATTCAAGAACGGCGCCAACGACGGCTTCCACGAAGCGATCGGGGACACCATCGCGCTGGCGATCACGCCCGAGTACTTGAAGACGATTGGGCTGCTGGACAAAGTGCCGTCTGCCGACAGCGACATTCCGCTATTGCTAAAGCAAGCGCTGGACAAAGTGGCATTTCTGCCCTTCGGTCTGATGATTGATCAGTGGCGGTGGAAGGTATTCTCTGGTGAAGTTGCGCCTGCCGATTACAACAAAGCCTGGTGGGACCTTCGCCTGAAATATCAAGGCGTGGCTCCGCCGGTCGCGCGCAGCGAGGCGGATTTCGATCCCGGCGCCAAGTACCACGTCCCCGCCAATGTGCCCTACACGCGATATTTTCTCGCTCGTATTCTGCAGTTCCAGTTCTATCGCTCGTTGTGCCAGGCGTCGGGATACTCCGGCCTGTTGCATCGCTGCACGTTCTACGGCTCAAGAGAAGCGGGAGCAAAATTTAACAAGATGCTGGAGATGGGGCAGAGCAAACCATGGCCCTACGAGTTAGAAGTTTTGACCGGGCAGCGCCAAATGGACGCGACCGCCATTTTGGATTACTTCGCACCGCTGCAAAAATGGTTGGACGAGCAGAACAAAGGACAGAAGGTGGGCTGGTAATCACGCGGGCCCGCACGCCTCGTCCGGGCAGCGAGCGAAGCGAAACTGCGGTGCCTTGCACCGCCGGGCGGACGAGGGCGTCCGCCCCTGCGCGAATCGAACCGCGCTAATTTCCGTTCAGCCATTCTTCGTACGCCTTAAATGAGTAAGGCCTGCCGAGAAAATCACTTACCAGTTTGGCGGCCGGCATCGTTCCACTTGCCCCGAGAACCGTGTCGCGATACTTGGTTGCGACTGCCGGGTTGATAAGACCGTCCTCCTTGAACTCAGTGAACATGTCTTTCGCGATCACCAGAGACCACATGTACGTGTAATAAACCGCGGAGTAGCCGTTGAGGTGGTCGAACGCGGTTTGCATGTGCGTATCGGGAACGTACTTGAAGGGTGTGTACCGCTCCTGCAATTGAGCCACGAGTTTCGTCGTATCCAGTCCCTGCGGGTCGCGATTGTAGAAGTTCAGGCTGACTGCGGCATAGAACATCTGCATGCGCACGCCCAGGGCGCGGCCAAATTCGTCCGCAGCTTCGGCCTTTTTCGCCAGTTCGGCCGGAATCGGCTCATTCGTCTTGTAGTGGCGGGCAAAGGTTTGCAGGATGGCAGGGTCCTTTGGCCATTCCTCGAACATCTGGGAGGGAGCTTCGATGAAGTCGTTTTCCAGATCGCCGGTCGGCCACTTCGAGCTTCCTCGAAAAATTCCATGCAACAGATGTCCGTATTCGTGAAAGAAAGTGATCACGTCTTCGCGTTCCATGAGGCCTGGACCGTTTGTGGCTTGGGGGAAGTTACAAACCAGCACATACTCCGGCAGTCGAAACCCTTCCTTGCCGGTGGCGAGGCTGAACGTGGCGTAGTGCTTGTACTTATTCTCGCGCGGGAACATGTCGAAGTAAATCCGGCCCAGCAACTTGCTGCCGTCGAACACATCGTAAACCGCGACATCCGGATGCCAGACCTGGGCCGTGGTCACGCGTTTGTAAGTGATGCCATACATGTGGCTGGTCAGGTCGAGAATGCCTTGCAGCACACGAGAGTATTCGAAATAGGGGCGCACGGCCTGGGAGTCGTATCCGTACTTCTCGATAGTCGCCTCGTGCAGAAAATGGTGGTAGTTCCAAATATCAACAGTAGTGGCGGACGGGTCATGGCGCTTCCGGTAAGCCAGCAGTTGGTCGTAATCCCGCTGGGCGCCGGCTTGCGAGGCTGCAGTGATTTTCTCGATGAAATCAGCCGCATTCTGTTTGGTCGCGACCATTTTGTCTTCGGTGACGTAGGCCGCCCAATCGGAATAGCCCAGCACCTGGGCGAGTTCATAACGCTTCTGCATCATGCGTGACAGAACCTCAAGGTTCTTGGGGTAAGCACGGTGAGTGTAAAGCTCATAAAACGCCTTCTGGGCGGCGTCGTTCGTGGCATATTCGCGGAAGGGAATGTAATCGGTGTTGTCAGTCTTGAGCGTGACTTTGCCCGAGGCGTCAGGCTTGTGGGCTTGCTTGAAATCTTCCGGAAGACCGTCCAATTGCGCCGGGTCCAGTTGCAGCTTGCGCACGTCTTCGGGAATGTTCTGCTCAAATTCCTGGCCGATCTTTACCAATTCATCTTGAAGTTGGCGGATTTTCGCCCGAGTGGCATCGTCACGATCGACGCCGGAGCGATGGTAATCACGCAGCGACGTGCGCAAGAAATAGCTCCCAGCGCTGTCCAGGTTGGAGCCATCGACCGATGCGAGCGCGTTGTACATTTCTTTATCCAGCGAGATGTCGGTCAGCAGTTGGCTGGCTTCCTGCTCGCAGACCTGCGCGGCTTCGCGAAACGGCTTGGCCGGATGCACCTGCTCGGCAAGACCAGAGCGGCCTGCGGCGTCACTCGCAATCAGGATTGCGGTATCGAATGCTTGCAGAGTAGCCATGGCATCGCGCGGAGACTTGGTAGCTTTGATCTCTGCGATTTGCTTTTTCGTTTCTCCCAAGTCGCTGCGGCAGGAGGTCAGAAAAGATTCGGGTGTGCCCGCTAATTGACTGGACGCGCCCGGGACGGGCGTTTGCGCTTGTGTGGCGGAAACTTCTAAACAAAAAGCCGATACAACCGCGAACAGCAGCACTGCGCTCTTTTTATGATTCATGGTTTTCCTTCCACCTGGGTTCGAATAAGGCTCGGGAGGCCAATCTTGATAGACGTAAGAACCGGCAAGAGGTGAGGTGCCAGCTTAAATTCAATGCAGAAGAACGGTCAAGGCTTGCTCAGTTCACATCTGCCTGACGAGGGCGTCCGCCCCTACGTGTTTTATACTTAAGGCCTATGGCAGACAGCATTCATATCAAGCTCCCCGATGGGAGCGTAAAGGAACTACCCAAGGGCAGCACCGCCCTCGACGTCGCCAGGTCGATTGGCCAGCGATTGGCCGACGCGGCGCTCGCGGCCAAGACCAACGGTGACCTCATCGATCTCACCCGGCCGCTCGAAAAAGATACCGACCTGCGCATCCTGACCGATCGCGACCCTGAGGCGCTTGAAGTCTATCGGCATTCTTCCGCCCATTTGCTTGCGGCGGCGGTTCTGGAGCTTTTTCCGGAAACCAAGCTCGGACACGGCCCTGCAACCGAAACCGGCTTCTTCTACGATTTCTACCGCCCAACTCCGTTTACCCCGGAAGATTTGGAAAAAATCGAGAAGAAGATGCAGGAGCTGGTGCAGCAGAATATTCCCTATGCGCGAGAGTTCCTGCCTCGCGATCAGGGGCTTCAGGAATTCAAAAAAGAAGGCGATTTCATGAAGTGCCATTTCATCGAGCAGTTCACCAAGCCCGATGAAAAGATTTCGCTTTATCGCACCGGCAAGTTCACCGACTTCTGCCGCGGGCCGCACATCCCGTCGACGGGAAAAATCAAGGCCTTTAAACTGCTCAGCATTGCCGGCGCATATTGGCTTGGCGACGAGAAAAACCCCCAGCTGCAGCGCATTTATGGGACTTCTTTTTTCTCGAAGAAAGATCTCGACGACTTCCTGAACAAGCAGGAAGAGGCCAAGAAGCGGGACCATCGCGTGCTGGGCCAACAGCTAGATTTGTTCTCGATCCAGGAGCTCGCCGGACCGGGTCTGATCTTTTGGCATCCCAAGGGCGGAATCATCCGCAAAGAGATGGAAGACTGGATGCGCGCCGAGTACATTAAGCGCGGCTATTCGCTCGTCTACACGCCGCACGTGGTGCGTCGGCAGCTATTCCATGTTTCAGGCCATGAAGGCTATTACTCGCAGAACATGTTCGACTTCATGGAGCTTGACGATGCGGAATACCGCCTGAAGCCGATGAACTGTCCCGGCCACATTCTGATTTACAAAGACTCGCTAAAATCGTATCGCGACCTGCCCGTGCGCCTGGGCGAACTGGGGACAGTTTATCGTTACGAGCGTTCGGGAGTAATGCACGGACTCTTGCGAGTGCGCGGCTTTACGCAGGATGACTCGCACATTTTCTGCACTCCGGAACAGATCGAACAAGAGATCGGGGGCTGTTTGGATTTTGCTCTCGAGGTGCTGAAGGACTTTGGCTTTGACAAGTTTCAGACTGAACTTTCTACCTGGGATCCAAACGACCGCAAGAATTTCCTGGGATCGGAAGAGCAGTGGAACTTTGCCAACCGTTCGCTCGAAAATGCGCTCAACCAGCGCAATGTCGAATACAAAGTCATCCCCGGCGAGGCCGCATTTTATGGGCCGAAGATCGATATTAAGCTGGTGGATGCGATCGGACGCCTTTGGCAGCTCTCGACCGTGCAGGTCGACTTCAACCTGCCGCAGCGCTTTGGCCTGGAATATGTCGCCGAAGATGGTTCGCGCAAACAGCCGGTGATGGTTCATCGTGCGCTGTTTGGTTCGATCGAACGCTTCTTTGGCGTGCTGCTCGAGCACTACGCGGGTGCGTTCCCGGTTTGGCTCTCGCCGGTTCAGGCGGTGATGATTCCAATCGCCGAGCGCCATGTTGATTACGCGAATAAAGTCGCGGATCAACTCAAGGCTATCGGAGTGCGTGTTCAGGTCGATGCTCGCAATGAAAAGATGAATGCCAAAATACGCGAGCACGCCATGCAGAAGGTTCCGTTCTTGTTAGTCGTGGGCGACAAGGAGTCTGAAGCCGGCAAGGTAAACGTCCGCATTCGCGGCAAGGAGAATACTGAAGACATGCCAGCCGCGGAGTTCGTGGGGAAGATCAAGAAACTAATCGCCGAGAAGTCTCCGACGCTGTAGATGCTTACATGGGGACAGCCGCCCTTGGCTGTCCGGCGAGCGTACCTCGCCAGGAGGGTCTGGGCCGGAGCCGGGTGCATCATGCCGTCTGATTTTTCAAAGAAGCGCGTAGCCGTCCTGGGCGCAGGAAAGATGGGCGGAATCCTGCTCAAAGCGCTTTTGGAAAAACAGTTGTTTTCCGCCAAAACGACAGTCGCAACCGTCCAGCATGAAGACAAGGCTCGCAGCCTCAGCAAGAAACTCGGAATTCCGGTCACCACCGACAACCGCGCTGCAGTGCGCAATGCCGACATTATTCTGGTGTGCGTGAAGCCGCAGATCGTTGACCAAGTCATCAAACAGATCCGGCCTGGCGTGACCAAGAACCAAATGATCATTTCGGTTGCGGCTTCGGTTCCGACCGGCCGCATCGAGCGGGGCTTGAAGCGCGCTGTGCCCGTGGTTCGCGCAATGCCCAACACGCCTTGCGTTGTCGGTTGCGGGATGACCGCGTTATGCAAGGGAAAGTTCGCAACCGCTGAGCATCTGGAGATTGCGAGCGCGCTGTTCGGGGTGGTGGGCCGAACCGTCGTTGTCGACGAGAAGCTGATGGACGCTGTGACCGGATTGTCCGCGAGCGGGCCGGCGTACATTTACATCATTCTGGAGTCCCTGGCCGAGGCTGGAGTGAAAGTTGGATTGCCTCGCGACGTTGCCACCCTCTTGGCTGCGCAAACGGCGTTAGGCGCGGCAACCGTGGTGCTCGAAACCGGTGATCACCCCGCCCTGCTCAAAGACGCGGTCACGACTCCGGCTGGCTGCACCATTGATGGCATTATGGAGCTCGAAGAAGGCAAGCTGCGGGTCACGCTGATCAAAGCTGTGGTGAAGGCTGCACAGCGTGCCAAGGAACTTGCCAATGGCTAGGACTTCCTTAATTTCCTAAGCAAAATGAGCGGACACTGATCTTTCGATACTTTCCTCAAAGCGGTTGATTTGGGAGACTTCTCCTGTAGGAAATCTTTTCCCCAACAATCTGAAAACAGCTAAAGATCACGGCTGTTTTTCTTCCAAAACCGGGCTCTTGCCCATTCCAAGAGTTGAGGTCACCCGCTTGTCATCGCTAACCAATCCCACGCTCAACGCCGCTGGTACAGTCGGCTCTGGAAGCGCCGCCGCTGCTGCGACAGCGCCTCAAACGACGGTCATACAGACGCTGTTGGCATCGATGTTGCGAACGTCGACCAAAATTAGCGATTTGTTCTTTACGCCTGGACGGCCTCCTCTGGTAGAGGTGAACGGGAAGCTTCTGCCAGGAGTTGCCGAGGGACAGCGCCCGCTCACGGTCGACGACACGCGGCGAATTGCGTTGGAACTGATCGGCAACAACAAGCACGCCGAGGGACTGCTTAAAGAGCAAGGCTCCTGCGACGTGTCTTACAGTTTGCCAGGCGCCTGCCGGTTTCGCGTGAACATTTTCATGCAACGCGGCTCTTGCGCTATCGTGATGCGAGTCATCCCCAGCAAGATCCCCGACTTTGCCGCCCTCAACCTGCCGGAAGAACTCAAGGAGGTTGTCCAACTCCGCAATGGCATCGTGCTGGTGACGGGGCCGACTGGATCGGGTAAGTCGTCAACCCTGGCTGCCGTCATCGACAAAATCAATCGCGAGCAGTCGTACCACATTCTGACTATCGAGGACCCGATCGAATTCTTGCACCTGCACCAGAGCTGCATCATTCATCAGCGGGAACTGCACAAGGACACCACCAGTTTCGCGCTGGCATTGAGAGCCGCGCTGCGCCAAGCGCCTAAGGTGATTCTGGTTGGAGAGATGCGCGACAAGGAAACTATCGAGATTGCCATGGAGGCGGCCGAAACCGGCCACCTGGTTCTCTCCACGCTGCACACCATCGACGCCTCGAAGACGGTGGAGCGCATCGTCGGCGTGTTCCCGTTGGCCGAGCAGGACACGCTTCGCAACCGTCTGGCCAAGAGCTTCCGCTACATTGTGTCGCAGCGCCTGATCCCACGAAAGGATGGCAGCGGGCGAGTGGCTGCGGTTGAAATTCTGAAATCGACTCTGCGTACTCGCGAGTACGTGGAAAAGGGCGAAGGCGAGGGCAAGACCTTGCTCGATGCCATGCGCGTTGGCGCGACCGAGGGCATGCAACACTTTGATGGCGAAATCGAAAAGCTGGTCCGAGAGGGAACAATCGATTTCGATACTGGTATGGCTTACGCCACCAATCCGGGCAATCTTCGCCTGGAGCTAGCCGACTTTGCCGCCACGCAGGAATTGGAAATTGCCGCTGCGACTCCATAAATAGCGACGCCGTCGCCGCTCCGCCGTTAAGATGTGGCGTGGACCTGCGGCCCGGAGCTACGACGGTTGGCGTCATCTCGGATACTCACGGCCTTTTGCGGCCTGAAGCTGTTGCCGCTCTGCAAGGATCTGATTACATCATTCACGCCGGGGACGTCGGCGATCCGGAAATTATCGACAAGCTGGCCGCAATCGCGCCGCTAACAGCCGTGCGCGGGAACGTTGATCACGGCGATTGGGCGCAGAAAATTCCGGCCACGAATGTCCTTCAGATTGGTGAGATATCCATCTACGTGCTGCACATTCTTCAGGAACTCGACCTGAAGCCGGAGGCAGCGAAATTCGCAGTGGTCGTGTACGGCCATAGCCACGTTCCCAAGCAGGAATCGAAGGACGGCGTGCTTTACTTCAATCCCGGCAGCGCGGGACCAAAGCGGTTCCAGCTCCCGGTAAGCGTCGGACGGCTGACGATCAGAGCTAGGAACATCGACGCCAGGATTGTCTTACTCGAAACAACCAGTAGGCCCGGACGCCCTCGTCCGCGGCGGTGAGCGAAGCTCAGGGGGGTTGGGCTGTCCGCTACAATCCCCATAGTGTCTATCCAGTTTCAGATTGAGGCTCGGTCAGGGTCCGCCCGCAAAGGGCGGCTGATTACGCCACACGGCGAAGTCGAAACTCCTGTCTTCATGCCGGTGGGAACGCTGGCCTCGGTCAAGGGCGTCTCGCAGGACGTTCTTGAAGAACTCGGGGTTCAGATTCTGCTGGGAAACACCTATCACCTCTATTTGAGGCCGGGCGTCGAGCAAGTCCGGAAGTTGGGCGGACTGCATCGCTTCATGGCGTGGCCGCGTGCAATTCTCACTGACTCCGGTGGCTTCCAGGTGTTTAGTCTGAACGACCTGCGTAAAGTCACCGAAGAGGGCGTGACGTTCCGCTCGCATCTGGATGGGTCGTCGCATTTCTTCAGCCCGGAAAGCGCGATGGAGGCGCAGATCGGGCTGGGCGCGGACATCATCATGGCGTTCGACGAATGCACCGAGCATCCAGCGGATGCCGAGCGCACGCGCGCATCGATGGAACTGACGCTGCGCTGGGCGGAGCGCAGCAAGCGGCATTTTGAGGAGCACAAGGACGAAGTGCCGTGGCGAACGGGTCAGGTGGGGACAGCCGCCCTCGGCTGTCCGGGCGAAAGAAGCTCGCCAGTAGGGAACCAGGAAATATCTGCAAATCAAGAGCCTGCCGAGCAAAGCTCGGCCAGACAGCCGGGGGCGGCTGTCTCGACGCAAGCCCTGTTCGGCATTGTCCAGGGTGGGATGGACCTTGCCTTGCGAAAAGAATCCGCCGAACGGACTATCGAAATCGGCTTTCCTGGATACGCCATCGGCGGCCTCAGCGTGGGTGAACCGCGGGCGCTCACTCGAGAAGTCGTCGAGTCCACGCTGGAATATCTGCCTGCCGACAAGCCACGCTATCTCATGGGAGTCGGTACCCCCGAGGAAATCGTCGAATATGCCAATCTCGGCATAGACATGATGGATTGCGTTCTTCCTACGCGGGCCGCGCGGCACGGGTTGCTGTTTACCTCGGAGGGCAAGATCTCCATCAAACAGGCTCGGTACGCGGGGGACAAGGCCCCTCTTGACCCAAATTGCGGCTGCCGAGTGTGCCGGCGCTACTCCCGAGCGTACCTGCGGCATCTTTATGCTTCGAATGAGGTTTTAGCCCAGGTCTTAAATACCGTTCACAATCTCAGCTTCTACCTTGACACTATGCGAGCAGTGCGTCATTCTATTTCACTTGGGAAAGAGACTGGTTCTTCGTGTGTCTAGTCTCGACCGAAACCATAGCTCGGCATCCCCGGATCGTGTCCGAAGCTGAAGGAATCTCCGGCCTCATAGCGCGAGAACTCCAGCGGTAAAATTGCAAGTGGCGATTGCGCCAATTGGGCGCGGGCCCGAATTTATCAGGGAAAACGGATTTCTAGCTTGATGAACGTTCAGCACTCATTGGCAATACAGCTAGGCGGCGGCTCGGCGGGATGGCTGGGGTTCGCTCCGCTCATTTTCATCTTCGCCATCTTTTATTTTCTACTGATCATGCCGCAACAGCGGCGTCAGAAGAAGTGGCAGGCGATGCTCAACGAGTTGAAAACGGGCGACAAGGTTGTGACAACCGGAGGTCTGCGAGGCACTATAGTTGCTCTCAAAGACGATTACCTCCATCTGCGGGTTCCGCCGGATAATTTGCGGATCGAAGTGAGCCGGGGCTCGGTGGCCTCGGTGACCACCGCCGAGGAGGCAGCGAAGTAGACTATGTACGGGCGAGAAGGCCCGCGCCTACATTTGGCAATCGGAAATCATTCATGAATAAGAATCTAGGCTGGAAGCTTATCGTTATTGTTGTGACGCTGCTGGTTTTCGTGTTTGGCATCTTCGGCATCCCGGAAAAATGGTCCGGCAGCGGGCTGCTGGCAGCGATGCAGAAGAACATTCACCTGGGGCTCGACCTCAAAGGCGGCACACACCTCATCCTGCAGGTACAGGTGAACGATGCCGTCAACGTCGACTCCGACAACGCAGTCGAACGCCTCAAGGCTGATTTGCGAGCGCGCAAGATCAATTATTCCGAGATCAGCAAACCCGATCCGGTCAACAATCCTGACAAGATTGTGCTGAAGGGTGTGCCGCCCGAGTCCCGGTCCGACTTGCTCTCGATCGTGCAGGATCGCCTCCCCGAATATCAGTTGACATCGGGCGCAGATAACTCCTGGGCCGTTTCCATGAAACAGCAGTCCTTGACCGACCTGAAAAATCGTGCGGTCTCCCAGGCGATTGAGACCATCCGAAATCGCATTGACCAGTTGGGCGTAAGTGAACCCATTATCGAAGAGCATGGGCTTGGCCAGTATCAGATCCTCGTGCAGTTGCCGGGCGTCGACGATCCGGCGCGAGTGAAGGACATCATGCAGTCCACGGCTATGCTGGAGATCCGCCAATCTTTCGGCGGACCATATTCCAGCGAACAACAGGCATTGCAGGATAAGGGCGGAGTGTTGCCGCCAGATGAAGTGTTGTTGCCTGCTGGCCACAACGTTGGTGCAGGCGCGAGCGACACCGGGCAGGCTTGGTACCTGATTTCGCGTGCCTCGGCGGTTACAGGCCGCGATCTGCGCTCCGCGGACGCCTCCCGCGATGAGAACGGCCAACCCTCTGTAAGCTTCGCTTTAACCGGCGAGGGCGGACGACGTTTCGCCAGCTTCACCGGCGCCCACGTCGGCGACTATCTTGCCGTGGTGCTGGATAACAAAGTGCAGGAAGTTGCCGTCATCAAAGACCAGATCCACGATCAAGGCGTAATTAATGGTCGCTTCACGGAGCAGCAAACCAAAGACCTCTCGATGATCCTGCGCTCCGGTGCTTTGCCCGCGGGAATCAAGTATTTGGAAGAGCGAACAGTTGGGCCGTCGCTCGGCAGCGATTCGATCCGCGCTGGTGTCACCGCTGCGGTGATCGGCATGTTGGCCGTGCTGGTCTTCATGCTGGTCTACTATCACGCCGCCGGAATCAATGCGGACATCGCCCTGATTCTGAATTTGATTATCCTCCTTGGTTTCCTGGGCTACAGCGGCGCAACACTTACCCTGCCGGGAATCGCCGGAGTGATATTGACGGTCGGTATGGGTGTGGATTCGAATGTGCTGATCTTCGAGCGTATCCGAGAGGAACTGCGCAACGGGAAAACGCCGCCGTCCGCGGTGGAGCAGGGCTTCGGCCACGCCTGGATTACGATTGTAGACACGCACGTCACCACAATTGTTTCAGCAGTTATTTTGTTCCTGTTTGGTACCGGTCCGGTGAAGGGCTTTGCGGTGACGCTCAGTTTCGGTCTGTTTGCGAATTTGTTCACAGCGGTGTTCGTGTCGCGCGTAATCTTCGATTGGCTGCTGAGCCGCAAACAGCGCGGCGAGGCATTAAGCATCGGATAGTTGGCTACGCGGGAATTGGAATAGAAAAGGAGTTCTAAGCGGCGTGGAATTTTTTCGCAATCCAAACATAGATTTTCTCGGCAAGAAGTGGTATTTCCTCGCTTTTTCGCTGGTGTTCAGCGTAGCCGGTGTTTTTTCCATGCTGTTCTGGCATGGGATTCCTCTCGGAATCGACTTCCGGGGAGGCACGTTGATCGAGGTCAAGTTTTCCCACCCTCCGGACGACAACGCAATCCGCGCAGCCATGGATCGCGCCGGCATTCACCACGCCCGCATTCAAACGCTGTTGGAGAGCAACGCCAACGAGGTGCTGATCGACTTGTCTTTGCAGGAAACCAGTGAGCAGGCGTTGGACCAGGGCAAACTCGCGATTATCAATGCTCTGGAGACGAACGCCCCTGCGGGCAAACAGGATCTGAACAATACGAGCTTTCTCACGCTTAAGAACTATCTGACGGAAAAAGATCCGCTGCGTGCGGGGACCGATGCCGACCAGCGGTATACCGCCCAGGCACAAGCCATCGTCAACTATCGCGACAAAGTCAAAGGCGGCGTGCTTACTTCGATCGACGAACTGAAGGGTGCGGCCGACCCCGCAGCGGTTGCAACGCTGTCGGACGGTTTTTTCCTTTCCGATTTCGGGGTGCGAAATGTAAGCATCGTCGGCCCGCAAGTTGGAGCGCAGTTGCGCAAGCAGGCGTTGCTTGCAACCGTGTACTCTCTGGCCGGAATGTTGATTTATCTCGCCTTCCGCTTTGAGTGGATTTACGGCGTGGCGGCAGTGGTTACGGTGTTTCACGACACCTTGATCACGGTAGGCGCATTTTCGTTGCTTAACAAAGAGATCTCGCTAACCGTGATCGCTGCAATTCTTACCCTGATTGGTTATTCCAACAACGACACCATTGTTGTCTTCGACCGCATCCGCGAAAATCTGAAGTTGATGCGGCGAGAGAAGCTGTCGGACATCGTCAACCGAAGCATCAATCAGACCCTAAGCCGAACCATCTTGACGGCGGGTTTAACGTTCCTAACAGTTTTGGCACTGTATCTGTTCGGCGGCGAGGTACTAAAGGGCTTCTCACTTGCGCTGGTAATCGGCATCTTGATCGGAACGTATTCCTCGATCGCCATTGCGGCGCCGATTCTGGTGGCCTATCAGGACTGGCGGTCAGAGCGGGGAAGGCCGCCGGTAGTGGCTTCAGTCGCCAAGGACGCCAATCGCAGGGAGAAGGTGAAAGCCAAAGCCTAATCCGCCCCCAGCTTGGCTGTTGCTACATAAGTTTGTGATTGATCGGGATTTGAGGTAGTATCGTCCGGTTTTCGATTTGACCGCCGGAAAAGACAGGTATCGGGAGCAAACCGGAGGCAGCCGGTGTCTAAGAAGTAGTTAGGTTCCGTGTAGGAGAAACCTTTATGTTTGAAGACAGCCTGATAGAGTCCGGTGGGAGGCTTAAGACCAAGCGGGGCATTTGGACGTTCCTGTCGTTTATTCTGGAGGCCATCCTGGTCGGAGTGCTGGTGCTGATTCCTCTGCTGTTCACCGAGGCTCTGCCCAAGACACAGTTGATGACCTTCCTGGTGGCTCCGCCCCCTCCGCCTCCACCTCCGCCGCCGCCAGCTGCGGCGCCGGTCAAGATCGTGAAGCAGGTTCAGACCAATATCATTGACAATCAGCTGCGGACGCCCACCAAGATTCCCGAGAAAGTACAAATGATCAAGGAAGATGAAGCGCCCCCCGTGATGGCCTCAGGAGGCGTAGTGGGTGGCGTTCCCGGCGGTATTCCGGGTGGACAGATGGGTGGCGTCATCGGCGGGATTATCAGTTCGACCCCGGTCGCCGTGCCTAAAGTAGCCACGCCGCAGCGCGTCCGCGTTTCCCAGGGCGTGACCCAGGGATTGTTAATTCGCAAAGTGCAACCGAATTATCCACCTTTAGCCCGGCAAGCCCGCATCCAAGGTAGTGTGCTGCTGCAAGCCGAGATCAGCAAGGACGGAACCATCGAGAACCTGCATCTCATCAGTGGCCACCCCATGCTCGCGCCGGCAGCCATCGAAGCCGTGAAACAATGGAAGTACAAGCCATACATTCTGAACGGCGAACCGGTGGAAGTCGAAACGCAGATTACGGTGAATTTCACTCTGTCTGGGGGCTAAACGCGAGGCAGCATACGTTGTGGATGTGAGGACGTTGTCCCCAATCCTCTGTTTGCGGGGATTCGGCAGCGGGACGGTCCTCAAGCTCCAAGCCCGTAGTGTGGATGTACGAGTCCGACAGCTTTCGCACGGCAGATCAGCAATCGGCAAGCGATTACCGAATTTGAAGAGTTCCGAGGAGGAAAAAGCAACTCATGTTCGCAGCCAACGTAGCAACCCATACCTTAAGTCACATATCCACCATGGCGGTATACATGTTCCAGGATCAGGCCGTAGCTTGGGATCCGATTTCGCTATGGAAACAAATGGGATTCATCGCGAGAAGCGTGGTCGTCATTTTGTTCATCATGTCCGGTTGGTCCATCGGCGTGATGATCGACCGCGCTATGGCCTTCAGCGCGGCACGTAAGCAATCGCGGGCATTTGCTCCCGCGGTGGCTGGCGCTCTGCGTGACGGCAAGATTGATGAGGCCATCAAAGTTGCCGAGCGCAACAAGAAAAGCCATTTGGCCAAGGTCGTAACTGCTGGCTTGATGGAATTCCGGGCGCATCAGGACAGTTCGGACATCCCAGGCGAGACCATCGAGGCTTCCAAGCGCGCTCTGGAGCGAACCGAAGCCATCGTGCATGCGGAGTTGAAGCGTGGCTTGGGCGGTCTGGCCACTATCGGCTCAACTGCTCCATTCGTCGGGCTGTTCGGCACGGTGATGGGCATTCTGAACGCCTTCAAAGGCATTTCAGAACAGAAGGCCACCGGTCTGGGCGCGGTCGCGGGCGGCATCGCCGAAGCGCTGGTGACCACGGCCGTCGGACTGTTCGTCGCTATCCCGGCGGTTATGATGTTCAACTACCTGACTGGCCGCGTGGAAGCGTTCGACGTGGAGATGGACAACTCCTCGAGCGAACTGATCGATTACTTCCTCAAGCGGCGGGGAATGCGCCGCTCCTAGTCCTGAACGGGAATGGCTTTCGACCTTGAGTTGCTGACCGGCGCCGAATGATTGCTTCGGCGCTGCGTCTTAACCTCCGAAGGGACGAGGGCCGGTACACCAGTCAGCAGGCGAGGAATCTGGCGCGCAGGAGATCAAGCTTATGTCGATGGCAAAGAGGAACGAAGGGGCCAAGGTCAACTCCGACATTAACGTCACCCCGATGGTCGACGTGATGCTGGTGCTGCTGATCATCTTCATGGTGATCACGCCCATGTTGCAGAAGGGTGTCAGCGTGGACTTGGCGAAAGTAAACAATCCGTCGCAGATGCCGGATGCCGACAAAGAAGACGCGCTCATCGTCGCCGTTATGCGCGATGGCCAGGTCTTCTTCGGAAACGACAAGACTCCGCCCGATCAGTTGACTCAGAAGGTCAAAGATCGTTTGGCTAATCGCGTCGACAAGCGGGTTTTTGTCCGCGCCGATGCCCGGGCGAAATTCGGTTCGGTCGTAGCTGTCGTGGACAACGTCCGCGCCGCGGGTGTGGACCAGCTAGGCCTGCTGACCGATCAGAAGAAGAATACGGGAACTCCGCCACCGCCAGCGACTGGCGGACAATAGAGGAGATTCATATGGGAATGACAGCTGGTGGTTCCGGTGGTGGACAAAGCGCGGTTATTAACGTTACGCCGCTGATTGACGTGCTCCTCGTGTTGCTGATCATCTTCATGGTGATCACGCCTTTGACGCCCAAAGGACTGGATGCGCTGGTTCCGCAGCCGCCGCCGCCAAACGCACCCAAGAACAATACGCCGGATCGCACCATCGTGGTGCAGTTGATCGATCGCGGATCGGGGCAGGAACCTGGAGTAAAGATCAATAACGAAGATACGACCTGGGACAACCTGCAAGGTCGGCTGACTGATATTTTCAAAACTCGAGCCGAGAAAGTGATGTTCGTCAAGGGTGACGACAATGTTCCATTCGCCGATGTGGCGAATGTGATTGACATTGCGCACGCCGCAGGCGTAGACAAGGTGGGTCTGATTACCGCCAAGATCGAAGCCGGCGGTTAATCGAGCTTGCAGTTTTCAGAGTTCAGAACTGACAAAGTGTAGCGCCGCCGTCCCGGCGGCTGTCGTGGGGCGTCCCGCTCCCACCGGCCAGGACAGACGCAGGCGCTATTTGAATTTCAACCGGTTCAGACACGTGTTGTCTGAAAGAGCTGCGCCAATCGTATTGGTGCGCTCGCATCACAGTTTTTATCAGATCCCGGATTCCTGGCGAGGGAGACTTATAAGGCAATGAAAAAAAGCGTGCGGGTGCTGGCACTCATGGCGGTCGGCTTATTACTGATGTCGGGCGTCGGCTGCGACAAGTTGAGAGCGCGTGACCAGCTCAACAAGGGAGTAGCGTCCTACAAAAATGCCCGCTATGAAGAAGCGATTTCTCACTTCCAGCAGGCCGTAACTCTCGATCCCAGCCTGCTCAATGCCCGTCTCTATCTCGCCACGGCCTATGCCCAGCAGTACATTCCGGGAGTCGACGCCGAAGACAACAATCGTCTGGGACAGCAGGCCATCGACCAATATAAGGCAGTGCTCGAGCGCGACCCCAAGAGCATCAACAGCGTCAAAGGAATTGCCTACATCTACCTGCAGATGAAAAAGTTTGAAGACGCCAAGACCTACTATCGCAAGGCGCTTGAGATTGATCCCAACGATCCCGAACCTTACTATTCCGTGGGTGTGATCGACTGGACCCAGACTTATCAGCCACGCATGGAAGAACGCGCCAAGCTGGGAATGAAGCCAGACGAGCAACTCAATCCCAAGGACAAGAATCAGAAAGCAACCTGCGCCGCACTCAAGCAAAAAAACGCCGCTAATATTCAGGAAGGCATCGACGCCCTCAACAAAGCGCTGCAACTCAGGCCTGATTATGACGATGCCATGGCCTACATGAACTTGATGTACCGCGAGAAAGCCGACGTGGAATGCGATGACTTGGCCACGCGGGCGGCGGATCTGAAAACCGCCGACGAATGGGTCGATAAAACCATGGCCACCAAAAAGGCCAAAGCCGAGAAACAGCCCGGAGCCCAGGGCATCACCATGGATCAGCCTAAGTAAGATCAGCCTAAGTCGAGAATAGCCGACGTAAGATGCGCGGACGCAAGGCCAACCGAAGTATTTCCCCTGCTCGGATACCAACCGCTTCCTGGCGCGGCGAGAATAAGCAACTAAGCTGTCAGCTCCCTCATCAATACATAGCGCCGATATGTATATTCTGACTCTCAACCCGGGCGAGTCCGCTTTCGTCCGCTGCACTCGTTGCGAGAACCTGAATCTCATGGTGACCAACGAAAAAGAAAGCGATGTATCGCTCCAGTTCAACGCCAAAGATGACCAACTGGATGCGCTGTGTTTTCAGTGCAAACAACATTACCTGTGGACTCCCGCCTCGGTCGCCATCGTCAAGCCTTCTGAAAGTTCAAACTAGAAAGATTCTCTCAGCGAACTCCGCGGATGTTCTCAGCGTTCTCTGCGATTTAAGACTTGCGCTCTGAAACCGGCAGGTTATAGAGACGAGGCATGTTCCCCGAGTCACCTTGGGACCAGTGCCTTCGGTCACATGATGAGCTTGGCCTTCCCCGGTAAAATGGCCTCTGCGTTGCCAAGGGGATGAGCGCATGAAATGGAAGCTTGACCGCATCATTAGCGTGGCTACTCTGGTCACGTCGATTGTCGCCCTGTTCCTGGTATTGAAGAAACCGCAGCCCGTAGCGCCTCCGCAGTCGCCCGCAGCCGCCGCCGTGAACATGGAGTCGCTGGAGAAAAAACTGGAGCTGTTGGAACAGCCTAAGAATCCCGGCGAAGCTCCGGCGCAGATCCACTTCAGCGCAGACGAAATCACTGCCGCGCTGGCGCAGGCCGCTGCAATGATTCCAGCGTCAGCCGGGACTGCTCCGGGGCCAACCGGAAGTGCTCCGGCCTCATCCGGTGGCATTCACCTCCCGGCTATCCCGGCGATCCAGGGTCCGCCTACCTCAGTTCCTTCTTCGGCCGATGCGGCCATCGGAGAGGGTGAGCCCGAAGTGAAAGACTACAAAGTTAACTTCGAAGGCGACGTCGCCCGCGGCCAGTTTGTCACCCAGTTCGGTGGCAAGGATGTGTACGTCACTCTCGCCGGACACCTCGGTTCGAAAGATGGCTACGCCACGTTCGATCCCACCGAATTCAAGGTCGGAGACCTGAGTATTCCGGTGTCCATGGTCAGCGGCGCCCTGCAGCAAAAACTCACTGAGCAGCGCGATCGCCTGAAGCTGCCGAATGACGTTGGCGAAATCAAAGTCGAGAACAGCCAGCTAGTCGCCACGCAGAAATAATCTTACTGCCCCAACGTTCCTTGGAACAGAGGGTACAAGCGGTCTCCGATCACGCGATACACCACGAACGCGCTGCCCGCATCGGACACCTGTCGGAAGAGCAGCTCTCCCCTGCCATCTCCATCGACATCGACCGCGTCGATCAGTTCCAGCCTGGGGAGAACATCCAGATGTTGTGTGTCGGTCAGATTCGCCAGCGACTTGTGAAGGTCTCCGTTGACATCCTCGCGAGCCACGAGCGTGACCATGTATTCCAGATCTTTATATTGAAGATCAGAACTGGCACCCGGTTTTTCGTGTGAGCGTTGGGGCATGCGAGCGGTTGCGGTCAGGACCAACTCAGGCTCGTTGATACCCGCCAAATCAAACACATGAAGCTGCACATCTTCAAAATCGGGCTGCACCGGTTTGGCCGCTGCCGCTTTGCTTCGCGGCGGAGCAGCATGAACCGGTGCCGAACCTCCAGACGCCAGTTGCGCGGCGCGTGCCCGCACCTCGTCCGCAGCCATTGCCAGCATCTTTTTGCGGAGCTGTTGTTCCTCGTCCGGCTTCATGTCGTAGTTGTAAGGACGCGGCTCGGGCCCGGTCGAAGCCGAAATTGCCGGGATCAACTGGATCTGGCTGGCTGGTGATGGTCCCGAAGCCACCGCGCTGGTCGGCGTGGCTGTCGAAGGCTGCCCAACGGCCTTGGCGGACGCGACCACTGGTTTCTCAGGTGGCTCCGCAGGCATCGGAGCCGGCTTGCCACGTTTCAGCATCGGCCGATTCTTATCCTCTGGGGGCGAGTCATCCTGCGCTTGTTCCGGCGGCGCATCGGTCGCCACCGAAGACGTTGAGCCATTCGTCGCGGGCGCGGCTGGAGGAGCGGCTACAGCAGGCGCACTCGGGGCGGCAACCGGCGCCGGTGTCTGCGGAGGCGTGGCTGGCGCAGCGGGCGGTTCCGGCGATTTGGGCTTGTCCGCGCGTCGCAGCACCGGCGGACCTTCGTCCTCATTCATGCCACGCGGCTCGGACGACACCTTCTTCTTCGCGACCTTGCTCTTGATGGAGTCCGCCGTCTGCCATGTGCCTTCCGCCATCCACGCGTTGGCTTGCTTGTTTTGCAACGCTCCCGTCACCGTAAACAATCCCTGAGAAACTCCGGTGCGGAAGGCTTCGTAAACTGTCTCGCTCCACAGCGCCATGGGTACCGGAGCAGCCTTGTACGCGCTGGCGTCGTAATATTTCCCGTCAATCAGGATGGTGATCGGAATCAAGTGAGCTTTGCCGTTCGGGGCCAGCTCCAGCAGACCGAGCGCGCGCGGTGGCTTGGCGGCCTTTTTTGCATCATGCCCGACCTGGGCAGGCAGGGTCGGCGGAAGCGCCGTCTGCAAAAAAACGGCCAACGCAAAGATGCCGGAGATGACGCAGCACCGCGTCCTGCGGTATAACCATGTTCGAGCCGTTGATCGAAAAGGAGAGACAGTCATGGATATCAATATCAATGATAAAGCCCCGGAGTTCACTTTGCCTGACCAGAATGGCGACGACGTTTCCTTGAAGGATTTTCACGGGAAGTACGTCGTCCTCTATTTCTATCCCCGGGCCGATACTCCCGGATGCACGATTGAAGCCTGCGAGTTCCGCGATTCTTTCAAAAGGACGGAGAAGCTCGGCGCCGTGGTTCTCGGGGTTTCACCCGATGAGCCCAAAGCCCTGAAGAAGTTTGAAGATAAGTTCGGGCTCCCCTTCACCCTCCTGGGCGACGCCGACAAGAAA
>Ga0210383_10001072_pt1 | contig 25132 bp, 21 predicted proteins | sample IncBWC14OmetaG_FD_160072 | JGI IMG/M metagenome (GOLD analysis project Ga0210383, IMG submission 160072) | Forest soil microbial communities from Barre Woods Harvard Forest LTER site, Petersham, Massachusetts, United States - Inc-BW-C-14-O ... | reverse complement strand
GCCTTTGACCACGTCAAACTGTACCTGCTGACCTTCCTGAAGGCTGCGGAAGCCGCTCGCCTGAATGGCGGAGAAATGTACGAATACATCCTCGCCGTTCTGGCGGCTGATGAAACCGTAACCCTTGGCGTCGTTAAACCACTTCACTGTTCCTGTTTCCATGGTGTTGCTTTGTTCCTTTTTCTTTGATGTAGCGCTGAAACTTTGGAAGGCTTCTTCTGCAGGCAGGTCACGCGCTGGTTGGCGGAGAAACTGGATACTGCGAAAGAAATCTAAAGATCAAACGCAACTAAATTGTAAGGGAGACACCGCGAAAAAGCTAGAATATTTCGTTGTGCGTGGACCTAAACACTTGCCATATCAATGGGTTACGGAGTATCCAAGCGGTTGCCCCAAGGCTGCCGGATTTGCCATCGGACCATAAAAGATACATGATCTGATAACAGTATGATGGAGGTTGATAACTAAGCAAATGCCTTTCCGCAAACTTCTGATTCTGATCGCACTCGTGACTCCAGCCTGGGCAGGGATTGTTGAAGATGTCCGCACCGCTCTCGCTCAGAATAATTTCAGCACAGCCGATTCGGACCTCGCGTCCTACCGCAGCAGCAAAGGTGTCACGCCCGAATACATCGAAGCCTACTCTTGGATGGCGCGTGCTGCCCTCGCCGCTCACAACTACGATCAAGCAGCGGCTTACGCTAAGCAAACCAGCTCCCTCGCACTCGATCAACTCAAGCAGCGACCGCTCGATGCCGAACCGCATCTGCCGATCGCCCTGGGCGCGGCCATCGAGGTCCAATCGCAAGTGCTGGCGGCTCAAGGCCAGCGTGCTCAGGCAAGTGCGGTTCTACAGGCTGCGCTGCGCACCTATGGCAGCACGTCGATCCGCGCCCGCCTGCAAAAGAATCTCAACCTGCTTTCCATCGAAGGAAAACTCGCGCCCGCGCTTCGCGAGGAGCAGTTCCTCGGCTCGAAACCGCCGGTGCTCGCCCAGTTGAAAGGTTCTCCCGTGCTGCTTTTTTTCTGGGCGCATTGGTGTGGAGACTGCAAAGCCGAAGCCCCCATCATCACCCAGTTGCAGACGGAATTTGCGCCTCATGGGTTGACCGTCCTCGGCCCCACGCGGCTCTACGGCTATACCGCGCAAGTCGAGCACGCGGCGCCCAGTGACGAACTCGCCTACATCGACGCGGTGCGCCACCGTTTCTACTCGGGGCTGCTCGACATGCCCGTCCCCATCAGCAAATACAATTTCGACGTGTATGGAGCCTCGACCACGCCCACGTTGGTCCTGCTCGATCGCACGGGCAAGGTTGCCATGTATCACCCCGGCGCGCTGCCCTACGGTCAGCTGAAAGCGGAGATTGAAAAAGTCGTAGCGTCACCCGCTACAATCGCCCGGTGAACCTTGACGATACGGTCGTTGCTATCGCCACAGCGCCTGGGCGTGGCGGCATTGGAGTGGTGCGCATCTCCGGGCCGCGGGCACGCGAAATCGCCTATCCAATGCTGCGGCTCAAACATGATCTGGAGCCAGGACGAGCCGTCTTCGGTGAACTCATCGAACCGGTTCCCATCGACGCAAATACTGGAAATCGGAAGCCGGAAGCCGGAAGCCCGACTCGCATCGACGAAGTCGTCGTCACCTACTTCGCCGGGCCCCGTTCCTACACCACCGACGACATCATCGAGATCGCGGCCCATGGCTCTCCGGTCGTGCTTCGGCACATCGTCGAGTTGTGCGTCGCCGCCGGAGCGCGCCTCGCCGAGCCTGGCGAGTTCACCATGCGCGCCTTTCTCAACGGCCGCATCGATCTCACCCAGGCCGAAGCCGTCCGTGACCTCATCGACTCGCAAACACTCTACCAGGCTAAGATCGCGGCCCAGCAGCTCGAGGGCGCTCTCTCCCGTCGTTTGCAGCCGGTCAAGCAGAAACTCATCGAGTTGATCGCCGTGCTTGAAGCCGGCATCGATTTCGCTGAAGACGACGTGTCCGTCCTGCCGGATGCAACCATTCTTGAACGTATCGCCGCCGTTCTCGAGCCACTTCAGCAGCTTGCTGCAAGCTTCGCCTATGGCAAGATCGTGCATCAGGGGCTTACCCTCGCCATCGTCGGGCGCCCAAACGTAGGCAAATCAAGCCTGTTCAACCGCCTGGTCGAGCGCGAGCGCGCCATCGTGACCGCAACTCCCGGCACCACACGCGATCTGGTCAGTGAGACGGTAGCCCTCGGCGGCATTCCGATCCAGCTCGTCGACACCGCCGGAATCCGGCAGGCGCTCGACGAAGCCGAATCCATCGGCATCCGCAAGAGCATGGAAGCGCTGGCCGACGCCGATTTAGTGTTGGTGGTCCTCGACGCATCCCGACCGGATGAGGATACCGAGTTGCTGCGGCACGCAGAAGGCCGCCCGGCAATCGTAGTCGGCAACAAATGCGACCTGGGAATCGCCGTCCGCTACCCACCGTTGCTCTACGCCTCGGCTCTCACCGGCGAGGGCATCACTGAACTGCGCGCCGAAATTCTGCGCCACATCGGCGGCGAAACCGGAGCCCAGGCCGAGACTGGATTCCTCACCAACGTCCGCCATCAGAGCCTCGTGCAGGAATCAATCGCAGCGCTCAACGCCGCGAGCATCGCGGTAGACGCGGAGGTCCCGCACGAAATGCTGCTGCTCGATCTCTATAGCGCTCTCCAGCCCGTCGATGCCATCACCGGCGCCAGCACCACCGATGACATTCTCAATCTGATCTTCAGCAAGTTCTGCATCGGAAAGTAGCGGCGATACTCCATGCAGAAGGTCGAACGCCAAAAAAACGGCCGCACCTGACAGGTGCGGCCGGAAGAAAGCTACGAACTTCGTTTGAGTTAGAAGCGAACGCGAGCGCCGATCTCGATCTGTCGATCGCCGCCGGGCTGCTCCTGCGCCGAGCCACCCAGTGCGCCGAAAGTGGAAGCCCCGAATAGCCCCATCGCGTTCGCGCCCACTGGATCCAGCCACTGGTTATGGTTAAAGACGTTCGCGAAGACACCTTGAAATTCCATGCTGATGCCTTCGGCCAGTTGAACGTTCTTCCGGACGCTGAAGTCCATGTTCCAGTAGGGCAGGCCAAAGAAATTGCCGTTGCCGCCGTCCTTGTTGTCGATACCGAGAATCGGATTGCGGAAGTCATTAATGGCAGATATGCCCTGCTTGAACAAGTTAACCGGCAACGCACCGGACGGGTTGTTGTAGTAGGCATGACCCGACTTAATCGGCGCAATCTGAACCGCGTTTTCATTGCCGAAGAAATTGATGTTGTCGCCAGCACCGTACTCCTGGCCATCTCCTGTTGTGGTGAATATCTCGACCGGTTCGGGGCTTCCGGCTGTGAAGACGGATGCGAAGGTCCAGCCGCCCAGTGCCCGTCCCATCAACCCATGCTGCCCCTTAAAGAACGGAGGCTGGTAGACGAAGAAGGCGTTGTAGACGAACTTGCGATCGTAATCCTGGTAGCCGTACGTGGTCCCCAAATTGAACGGATCATCCGGAGTAATTTCGCTGCTGGCCTGGACAACACCTCCAGTTCCCAACGCCTTGGACCAAGTGAAGTTCGATTGCAACGTCAATCCTCTCCAGTCGGCCATCTTCAGGGAGGCAAAGCCAGCGTTATAGTTTCCGTAACCTATGCTGCCATTGCTGGCGACGCCAGACGAGAACTGGCCGGAGTTATTCAGCATAGTTGGCCCTGAGAGGGCGCCGCCGTTGGCAACCTGCATCGGGCCGGCATCCAAGTCGCTCCAAATGCTCCATACTTGCGCGTTGGCAAGGTTTGCACTCTCATTCAGCAACACCGCCTGGGTGCAGCTTGTCGGAGTTACCCCGCCGACAGGAGTGCTGCAGTAAGTAGAGGTAGCGCCGCCGAGGGCCGTTTCGAAGAATGGCTGGTTGTTGACGGCAGCCGCGTTCTTCGCGCAACCACCGCCGGCCAGGCCCGCTATGCCGCCGCAGTATTGCATCACGGTGTTCGCATAGGCTTGCTTAAACTGCTGCCCGCCCAGCGTCATCATGTACGGCACCGCATTGAGGTTGATGGGTTGGTATTCGTGAGTGATTCTGCGCCCGATGTAGCCGAATTCCAAAGTGACCCGGTGGGTCAACTGGCGCTGTATGGTGAGGTTGAACGCATCTGATACGTTGGGTCGGAAATGCGGATCCAATGCCTCGCTGGCACTGCCCTCCGTGGAATTGATCCCTGTGAAGAGAGGTTGTGGCAGCGTTGCGCTGGGTGTCAGGTTCGGGGCAGTCTGCAGCGGCGCGATCAAGCCGTTTTCAGTTGCCCCAATCCGGAAAGCAGTCGTAGGGTCGGCCGTTACGGCACCAGACGGGCACAAACCTGTAGCCAGGTTGTTGGCGCACTGCACGGGCTGGATGGGTCCGACGCCGAGCAATGGTACCAGCGCCTGATCCACGCCGTTCAAGCGGCCGTAGATGCGGCCATAGCCGCCACGGATGACCGTATCTTCATGGCCGAACACTTTACCCATGGCGGAATCAGCGTCGAAGTGCGGGCTCCATGCCACGGCGATACGCGGGCTGAATTCGCCGTAGTACGGGTCATACACCCGACCCGAACCGTCTCCAACGTTATGCACCAGGGCAAAGCCGAGCGCGGGATTGTAGACTTGGCCGATTAGCGCTGCGGCTTTGCGCTGCGCCAGATAGGCCGACATTGAAACCGGCGTGTCGCTCGCATCCACCAGCACATCCTGCTTGCCCGTCGCTTCCGTCGGAGGCTGTTCCAGCGTCCAGCCCAAACCGTAGGTGAGGGTGAACGTCGGCTTCATGTGCCAAGTGTCGCTGAAATAAGAATTGAAATATGGAATCGTGAGCGTGTCTTCCGCCGGGGTCAGCGGAGGATTCAAGGTGAGACTTGAGCCAGAGCGAGTATAGGCAATCTGCGAGATGGAAACGATACCCAGTGCCGCTGCGGTAAGAGCGCCACAGTTCGGGATATCGGTCGTGGTCGTGCAAATCGGCAAGTCGCTCGCAAGTCCCGATCCGCTTAATCCCACGCCAAGTGCATAGACGGGAGCGTAGTTGATTCCGCCGCCGTTATCGGTACGTTGATGTTGGTTCCAGTTGTGCTGATAGGTAGCGCCAAATTGCAGCAGGTGGTTACCTTTCAGGTTGGAAATGTCGTCGCGCACCATCTGATCGTGCCCATCCCAAAAACGGGTACGGGTCTGCTGGGTGTTTACGTTATAGGGGCCGAGATCGTTAGCTGCGCCCTGCGTTTGGCCGCTCATAATCTCGATCGCTCCACCCAAGCCGGCGATTTGCGGCGTATCCCCCTGGCGGATCCATTGCCAGAAGTTGCGCAGGAAACTGTAGTGGAAGTCATTGGTCGTGTTCGAGGTGATGTTGGTGGTCAGACCCACTGCCCACATATTTGGCTCGGCAGGATCCTTGGACAGGGACGCCGGCACACCCTTCGTGTCGCCGGGGAAAAACCCGCCGATGTCGACCTGGTCAGTCGTAGATTGCGTCAGTTTGAAAAAATGATAGGTGGCGTTGAAATGCCACTTGGGCGAAAAATCGTGATCCAGCCGCGAGGCTATGAATTTGGTAGTTTCCGGTACGCCAATATTTCCCGAGAACCCCAGCACATTGGTGCCGTCGCAAAGCGTCTGGGCGCAGGCTGCATTCGACTGGGGCTCGTACGTGTTCCATATCTGTGAGACCAGCGGATTGAGCCCGATGCCGCGCGGGTCAATGCTTGCCAGGGAAGTGGAAACTCCCGTCACGGGATCCACTATGTTGCCTGCCATCAAGCTTGGCGATGGGACGTTTCTTGCGACCGTGATCGACTGGGGGAAGTTGAAGCCCTCGTAATTGAAAAAGAAATACGTCTTGCCGCCGAGAATTTCTTTCGGGATGATCGGACCGCCGATGGCCCCGCCGTAACGGCTGTAATGGAAGCTGGGAAGTGCAATGTGGTTAAAGTCATTCTGCCAGCTCTGGGACGACCAGTTGTTGTCTTTGTAGTATTCGTAGCCCGTGCCGTGCCAGGCATTGGTTCCGCGCTTCGTGACAATCTTTACTTCGGCACCGGCGGAACTGTTGAAGTCAGCTGTCTGGCCCGCGGTATTCACCTTAAATTCCTCAACGCTATCCTGCGGAGTCGGGATTACGCCCGTCGGGCCGCCTGAACCTGCTCCCAGGTTATTCTGCGTGGCCACACCGCCGGTCGGATCGCCAGCATAGCTACTGGTGTAGACGTTCATGCTGCCGTCCATGTCGTTGGTGTTATTGCCGCCATCCAGCGAGAAGTAGTTCTGGTCTAGAACGGCGCCGCCGACGCTGCCGTCGGGACCTACGCCCGGTTGCAATTCGACGAACGTGCTGACGTCGCGGCCAAGGCTGGGCAGGTTATCGATGGTGACGGTGTTAATCGTGTTGCCGACCGTGGCGTTCATGGTCTGCAATTCATTGCCGACGGAGGAAACTTCTACTACCACATTCGCCCCGCCCACTTGCAGAGACAAATTCACCGTCAGGTTGACTCCAACCTGCACGATCTGGTTCTCGGTCTTCGTGGTAGCGAATCCAGCCTTAGCGACCGTGAGACTGTAGGTGCCGGGCGTAACGTCTGCAAAGAAGTAGCGACCGGTCGCGTTCGAATTCCCGGTACGCGAGATGTTGGTCGAGGTGTCGGTCAGCGTAATCGCGGCGCCCGCTACCACCGCGCTCGACTGGTCAGTCACAATGCCGGAAACCGTGCCGGATGATGCTGACTGAGACCACAGGGGCAGAGCACCGCCCACACAAACTGCCAACAGGACAACCAGAACCAACTTTACGCTGCGCATGTACATTGCTTCCTCCTACCAAGAGATTGAACGTTCACGACTGACCGAGAGAAACCAAGGGAGACTACAGAAACTGGCCCGCTCTTTGCGAGATCTTCGAAAATTGCTGTCAACCAACACGCCCCGACGAAATAGATCTTCCAAACGGATAGAAAACCAACCGAAGACAGACTTAGAAACTTACAGCAGAAGCCCACGCGCAAGAGTGCAACTGTCGTTCCAAACAAAGACCTGTTCGAAACTGTTATGTTTGTTTGACTTACGATGGTTATCGCAGGAGAAAGCTCCGGTTTGTTGAATAACAATATGATTTTCTGTATGGAAGACGGCTGGGTGCCGCGCCCCAGAAACCTGCGGACCCGCGGAATGCAACCGCTATTTCGAGAGGCCAGCGAGCGCTTCCCGGAACAGGGCGTCGAATGATCCAGCCTTATCGCTCTTGCCGCCGGCGCTCTTGACTGCGCTCGCCAGTGCCTTCTCGGCCGAGGCCCGCTGGTAGCCCAAGTTGACCAGCGCAGACAAGACATCTTCTTCTGTCGCATTCAGCGCAGGCACAGTTGGCGCCGAAGTTCCCGCTGCTGGCAGCTTGTCTCGAAGTTCCAATACCATGCGTTCGGCGGTCTTCTTACCGATGCCGGGGACCCTCGTCAGGCGAGCTACATCATTGCCGCGGATCGCGCCCGCCATTTCGTCAGCCGCCATCCCACTCAGGATGGTGATTGCGAGCTTCGCCCCAATGCCGCTCACCGTCATCAACTTCTCGAACAACTGCTTCTCCGCGGGACGGAGAAATCCATACAACGCAATCACCTCTTCGCGCACATGAGTGTGGATGTGCAGGGCAACTTCGGAACCGCTGGCCGGCAATTCAGAAAAGGTTGGCACGCTGATGTTCACTTCATAGCCGACGCCGCCTGTCTCTACAACGACTTGATTGGGATGCTTGGCCAGCAGTTTTCCGCGCAGATGGGCAATCATAGCTAGTGTCGAATATCTAGTACCCAGAGGATAGTCGCGCGCCACTCCGACCTCAATGCTCGGTACTAGGTATTGGGTACTCGGTACTGAAGACCATGCAGCGAAAACGGCAGGGCCGACCCCCTGCCGTTTCGTGGATGTAAGACTCTTGGTTCCGCGACTTCTGTTTTCGTTACTTCTTGTTCACGGTTTTCTTCAGTTCGGCACCCGGGGTAAACTTCGCGACCTTGCGGGCAGCGATCTTGATAGTGGCGCCGGTTTGCGGATTGCGTCCATTCCGCGCCTTTCTCTGCGATACCGAGAAAGTGCCGAAGCCTATCAAAGCCACTCGATCCCCTTTTCGCAATGCTCCAGTAATGCTGCTCACCGCGGTATCAATCGCCGTTGCAGCCTGCGCCTTGCTGATTTCGCAAGCGCCCGCGATCTTGTCAACCAGATCGGCTTTATTCATTTGTTTCTCCTCGCAGGTCTCTTTATTTTGCATGCCCAGCCGACACCGGGAGGACAAAAGCTCGTGGCTGAGTTGGGAAACCTGACGGCTGGTATTCTCCTCTCTCCACGGAGAATGTCAACTGTGAAAATCCGCGCCCGAAGCCTGTTTCGCACCCCCATGTCCCGGATTGGGGCTAAGGTGGCGGGTTCCGGGCTGGAGCGGGCGGTGGAAAACTCGTACTTCGATCAGCACCGGTCACCAGGAAACAAGCCGGGAGCGGATTTTCCTCCGCCCTCCACAGCCCCGGCCGCACCTTCACAGGTTGTACACAGGCGCCTGCAGTTTCGCACTTGCGGGAAGCTCGCACCCGGGTGCAAAGTCAACTGATACAGTTTAAGGGAACCGGAATCGGGAAGGTGGATTTGAGAAGCATCGAAGATACAGGATTGAAGCTAGCCAAAACCCAGGCAGAGGTCTGTCCGCTGTGCCAGGGAACAGGCTGGAAGACGCTTTCCGCCGGCTCCGGTGCACCGAAAGAAAGTAATGGCAATAACGATCGGCGAGTCACGCGCTGCGATTGCCAGCTGCGGGCGAGAGCACAGACTCTACTCGCCGCAGCGCGAATTCCGAAGAGGTACGAGCACTGCGAGCTGGCCAGCTACACTACGGACTTTCCGGGCGCCCATCCCTCGCTCGCCTTTGCCCACCTCTCGGCTTGCAGGTTCGCGCAGGAGTACGATCCGCGTGACGGCACCGGCTTGCTGATCATCGGCCAGATCGGCACCGGCAAAACTCATCTAGCAGTTGGCATCACCAAGGAGCTCATCGTCACGAAAGGCATTTCCTGCCTGTTCTACGACTATCGTGAACTGTTAAAAGAAATCCAGAACTCATACAACGCCGCGGTTCAGACCACGGAGTTGGACGTTCTTCGCCCCGTATTTGAAGCCGACGTTCTCATTCTCGACGAGCTGGGCGCGGTCAAGCCGACGGAATGGGTCTGGGACACCGTGAGCCTCATTCTGAACACGCGCTACAACGACAATCGCACCACCATCATCACGACAAATTTTGAAGATCAGCCCGCAGCCGGCGCAGGCGGCTCTGTTTCTCCAGCGCGCGCCGCCACGCGTTCCGAAACTCTCGGCGACCGCATCGGCGAGCGTATGCGCTCCCGCTTGCATGAAATGTGCCGCATCATCAAGATGGAAGGCGAGGACTTCCGCCAGAAGTTGCGCAACGCCAGCTTCCGGTAAGCCCAACGCGTATCGGCCGCGAGACGATCTTCATCTGAGGAGGAAGCAATCATGCGCTGGTACCACTACTTAGCGTATTTCTTCGGGGGCGTATTCCTCGCAAACGCTTTGCCCCATCTCGGCAATGGAATTTCCGGGCGTGCCTTCCAGAGCCCCTTTGCATCGCCGCCCGGCGTGGGCTTATCGTCCTCGACGGTCAATGTCGCGTGGGGCCTGTTCAATCTTGCCATCGGTTATCTGCTCGTCTGTCGTGTCGGCAGCTTCGACCTTCGCAAGACCTCGCACGTGCTCGTCCTCGGGGCGGGCGTCCTGATCATGTCGCTGAATCTGGCCCACTATTTCGGACGGTTTCACGGGGGAATGTGAACGGGGCATTCTTAAGTTGCTAGTTGCTAACTCTTAAGGGACCGCTGAAAATGAGGCTTGTGGCCGAACTAGAAGGATTTCAGTGTCATACCTGTGGAAAGTGGCACCAGGGACTTCCGCTCGACTACGCCTACGATGCGCCATACTATTGGTCTGAAAGTCTACGGGCCGACGGCGATTCCTTTCTAAATTCTGATTTCTGCGTGATTAAGAAAAAGGATTTCTTCGTTCGGGGCTTAATCGAGATACCCGTGATTGGACGCGACGAACCCTTCCGCTGGGGCGTTTGGACTTCCCTGAGCAAGAGCAACTTCGACAGGATCGTCGATCTCTGGCGCGACCCCAAGCTGCTTGAAGAACCGCCGTACTTCGGCTGGCTGAGCAATTCAATCGATTTGTATCCCCATACTTTAAACTTGAAAATTAACGTTCACAGTAAGGACATCAGTCGGCGTCCTTATCTTCTTTTGGAACAGACGGACCATCCTCTAGCAATCGAACAGCGTGTCGGAATCACGATGGGACGCCTACGCGAGATTGCCGAGCGATCCTTGCATCGTTGATCTGTGCGGTTTCAACGTCTAGCGCGGTGCGTTCCGCACTAAAATGATTCCGTGCTCACCGAGCGCCTGGAGTTCCTCCCTGAACGCGACGCCGAGGTTTTCGCCGCGGCCCCTGCGGCCCCTGCCGTATTCCTGCTGCGCGGCAAAGACTCTCAAGCCGAGCCTTACGTCAGTAAGACCGCAAATCTGCGCCGCCGTCTGCAACGCCTGCTGGGCCTGGTCGAAGAGCGAACCAGAAAATTAAATCTGCGCGACCGCATCCGCTCCATCGAATACTCTTCTACCGGCTCCGAGTTCGAATCCGGATTCCTGCTCTACCGGATCCTGCGTGAAGCGTTCCCTAAGACCTACGGCAACCGCATGCGCTTCCGGTTCGCGCCGCTGGTCAAGCTGCATCTGGAAAACGAATATCCTCGCGCGTCGATTACCACGCGTTTAGGGCGCCTCAAGAGCCGTAATCTTTTCTACGGCCCATTCCAGTCCCGCGCTGCCGCCGAAACGTTCATGAACGACTCGCTCGACTTCTTCAAGATGCGGCGCTGCGTCGACGACTTGCATCCCGATCCTAAATTCCCTGGCTGCATCTATTCCGAAATGAAGATGTGCCTAGCCCCCTGCTTCAAGGGCTGCACCGACCAGGAATATTCCGGCGAAGTAAACCGCGTGCAAGCCTATTTCGATTCCGGGGGAGAATCTCTCGTCCGTGAGTTCTCCGCACAGCGCGACGCGGCCTCGGCCAATCTGCAATTTGAAGAAGCCGCTGCCATTCACGTTCGCCTGGAAAAACTGAAACCTACGATAAACCAGTTTCCCGAAATAGTTCGCCGCCTCGACCGCTTTTCGGCACTGATCGTCCAGCCCGGCCACGTAATCGACTCAGTCACATTCTTCCGGGTGGATGGTGGCAAAATCTCGGGCCCAGCGCCATTTTCGATTCAAGCCGTGGAGCATGCAAAATCGCAATCGATGGAATCGCGGGTGCAGGCAGTTCTTGATTCGTTTCAGCCCGCGAAACCCAGACCTGCGCTGGAAATCATGGAGCACCTGGCACTGCTCAAGCGCTGGTACTATCGCGGCCACCGCACCGGAGAAATATTTCTTGCCGATGACAAAGGAGTATTCCCTATGCGCCGAATCGTGCGCGGCATCGGCCGCGTCTTAAGAGGCGAAGGACCGGAAGAGATCGGAGAAACACGTTCTCACCACGGAGGCACTGAGACACAGAGAGAAACCTAAACCTGCGAAAAATCCAAGGATTTCTCTGTGCCACTGTGCCCCCGTGGTGAAAGAATTTTGTTTTAAGGAGACCCGATGGCCACCCAGGATCCAAACAGCAAACAACTCCGCGAGCACCTGCTCTACCTTCTCAACGGCGGTGGCGCCCACGCCCGCTTTGACGACGTCGTGAAAAACTGGCCGGAGGACCTGCGCGGCACCAAGCCCAGCGGCCTCCCGCACACTGCCTGGATGCTGCTTGACCATCTTCACCTGGCGCAATCGGACATCCTGGAGTTCAGCCGCAACTCGAAACACACTTCTCCCGAGTGGCCCAAAGGCTATTGGCCGAAGACGGAAGCTCCGCCGAACCCGGCCGCGTGGAATAAGAGCGTTCAGCAATTCCGCAAAGATCTGAAATCGATGCAGGCTCTGGTGGCGAATCCAAAAACCGATCTTTACGCGCGCATCCCCTGGGGAGACGGCCAAACTATTCTGCGCGAGGCCTTGCTTCTGGCCGATCACAACGCGTACCACCTCGGCCAGTTAGTCGATATGCGCCGCCTGCTGGGAGCGTGGAAGGGATAGCGCGGCACCGCCGAGACGACGGTGCTACGAAAATCGAGCCGGCCCTTTCGGGCCGGCTCGATTGCTTCGTCAAACCAATCAGCTCTTCATGATGAAGTTCAAGGCGCTACCGTTATGGTGACGGGCGTCTCGTTCGTAAGTGATCCGGACGTTCCGATCAGCTCGATGGTTGTCGTTCCAGTTGGCGCGCGCCTGGAAGCGCTCCACGTAATCGTTACCTTTACGCTGCCATTTGCCGGAGGCGTGACGGGGTTGGCCGAGGCTGTGGCCGATACGCCGCTGGGGAATTCGTTCACGCTCAAGTCAACAGCAGAATTGAATCCATTCACGCTGGTGACAGTGAGAGTGGTCGACACGCTGCCTCTTTCATCAATAGTGAAAGAAGAAGGAGACAACGACAGAGTGAAGTTCTTCGTCCCCGAAGAAGCATTCACGGTTAGGGCAATCGTGGTGCTGTGACTGGTCGAGCCGGAGGTTCCGGTGATCGTCACCGTAGCCGCGCCGACGGTGGCGCTTGCGGAAGCAGTCAGCGTGAGCGTTGAGGTCGCGCTGCCGTTCGCCGCCGGAGTCACCGGGTTAGTCGAGAACGCCGCCGTAACGCCCGCAGGCAGGCCGGTAGCGCTCAAGGTGGTTGCAGAGTTGAAGCCGCCCGTGCTGGTGATGGTGATCGTGCTCGTTCCCTTGGCGCCCTGGGTTACTGTCAAGGATGCGGGCGAAGCAGCGATCGTGAAGTTCGGCGACGCCGTCGCACTCACCGTGAGGGCAACGGTAGTGGTTGCGGTCAGGCTGCCGGAGGTTCCGGTGATGGTCACCGTGGAGGTTCCGGTAGTCGCCGTGGAGCTCGCCGTCAGCGTCAACACGCTGGTCCCGGTTGTGGGGTTCGTGCCGAACGCCGCGGTCACACCGCTGGGCAGGCCGGACGCGGCAAGCGTAACGCTACCCGTGAATCCGCCCGCATCGGTCACCGTTATAGTGCTGGTCCCGCTGTTGCCTTGGGTTACCGACAGACTGCTCGGTGTAGCCGAAAGCGTAAAGCTCGGTGTCGCCGATCCAGCCAACAGGTTGATGATCCCGGTCGTATTCGGACTGCCCCAGCCGGTGCACAGATCGTAGCCGGTGATTCCCGAATAGGTGCCGCAACTGCCGCTGGTGATGTCGTGGAAATAGGTGCCATAGCTCGAGGTCAGAGCCGCAGGGTAAATGATCGGGTCGATAAAGCCGATCGTGTCTCCGTTGGACGCTGCCTGTTCGTTGGCCAGAGCCAGGTAACCGGCCCACATAGGCGTCGCAAAGCTGGTTCCGCCATAGTCGTTAGCCGTACAGGTGGTTTGGTCGGCGCAGACGTAAAAAGTAAAGTTCGCGTTGGCCGACACGTCCGGGCCATTGCGTAGAGTCGTGGATCCTCTGTTGGAGGAGGTAATCACGCCGGAGAGCTTCTGCCACGAGGGTATTGGGATGGAATCCGGGGAGATGCCGCCACCGCTGTCTGCCCAGGCGGTTTCCGATTTCCAGGGACCGGCCGCGCTAGAAGTTGTCAAATCCGTGCCGCCGACCGAAACGATATTGGCATCGTCCGCTGGCCAAGCCTCATTCGACGCAGACCAAGCCGAACTGTCGCCCGACGCGGCAAAAAAGTTCTGCCCTTGCGACGCCATCTGCTCAAAGTACGGGTCCAACGTGCTGGGGTCCGCCGGTGTCCATCCCCACGAGCAACTGATCTGCTTGGACAATGGAGCGGCCGCAGTCGAAACCATCGAGCTGATGCAGGCGGTATCGCTGATGTTGCCTGATCCACTGGCCAGGACGTCACCGCAGACGTACATGTAGAGCATTGTGGAGCCCGGGGCCATGCCCATTGCCTGCGTCATGTCGAGGGTTTGTTCCGTATCGTCGCAAGCGCTGCCGCCGCTATCGACGCAACTCGTGCCGTACCCGCCCGTAGAAATGAGGGTGGGAGTGTAAGGTTCCGTTTGCCCGACGTTTTTGTAATACGTGCTCAGATCGGACAAATCAGTGCCCGCGAATTCGAACAGAGCAATATTCTGGCCGGAGCCGGTCAGTGCCGTTCCGCCATAGTAGGCCGCGCGCATGTCGCTGCCCAAAAAGGAAGCCGAAGGGCCGGAGCCAGTGGTGGCATGAGACACCACCTTGTTGGCATCGATCCCATGGGCCTTCGCGTAGTCGCTCTTCTTGACATACATCGGATGCGGTTTGGAATCGTTGTCCAAACCGGTGATGTGCCAAAGCTGGAAGGGAAGATCCACTGTGGGTTCGCGATCCACGGCGAAGAATGTGCGGTCTTCGGTTAAGTCATGATAGGTGCCCATGGTGACATGGAAGGCCCTCTCGATATTCGCCACGGTGCCGCTGAGCCTCAGGTCTCTTTCCTCGCGGGTTCCGCTGATGATCTCAAAGCCGCTCGCTTTCGCGAAAGCAACTAAGGCATCCCAATCTTCCTGGGTGGGGCCGAACCTCGCGGTAAACTCCTGCGGCGTAAGGAATTGGTGGTGGAATGGGCTTGCAGGATCCTGGACTTCCTGCACGAAACTCTGCAACCCTGCACGATCGCGAAGCGGCATAACAATGTCGAAGCGCAGGGTCTGGGTTGCTGGAAGTTGCCCGACGAACTGCGCCCGACCGCTGACGATCTCTTCGCGCACGTGACGCGTCAGTAGGGACTGCGGCTGGGCCTGTCCTGGGATTGTGATCAACATGAACGCGGCCGCGCAGACAAGCGCAGCCAGTCTGGATAAGAGGGGAGTGTTTCTTTTCATGTTTCTATCCTTTCGTTCTTTTGTCTGGGCTTTCAAAGGTCCGGCAGCTCGACGCACCTCCCTGCCGACCAATAATCGCGGCATCTTAACGCACCTTGAGTGTTTTGTTTAGAGTTTTTGAGAGCTGTTACGAAAATAGAATTCCGGGGCAGAAATCAAGGACAGTCAGGCTGTCAGGGCAGGATAGAGGCTGTGTCTGGCTTGGGGCCGCTTCCGGAACACGACTTTTACTCCCTCCCGCCAGCGCTCGTCAATCCCCACAAACTCCCAGTCAATCTCAGGCGAAAGGTAACGCAGAAGGGTATCCGTAGCCGGATGTACGTGCAACGCGGGAGCCACCAGAAACAGCAGCGGCTTCTCGCTCGACAACTCGCGGCCTTCAAAATATCCGAAGCGAGGAAATTCGCCACGTGCATGATGCCATTCCACTCGCGACCAGTAATCCAGCCCCTGCAGCGGCAGGTGGATATCCTCATCTGCCTTCAGCTCCACCACTGCCAGCCTTCCGGTTCGCGTAGTAGTGAGCACATCGATCATCGCCCGGTCCGCGGCAGAAAATGCTGGAACCTGTGAATACCGGCACGACGGCTCCAGCCGGCCATCCAGTACGCTCACATCCCCTACCACCAGCGATTCCAGCCACCGCTCCGGACGCAGCCGCCACAGCGGATGTTGACGCGGTCCATAAGGATGGCGCGTATCGCGCAAAGAGTGCGCCAACTCTGTGAACGCAGCTTCGTTGGCTGCTTCGAGAATTCGCTCCTCCGCGCCAACGCCAAACACGACTTCCTCCATGCTGCGAAACGATCCCGGAATGCCCGCGAGTCGCGCCTGCGCAAACTCGAGCCCGCGCCAGCGGAAGGCAATCTCCGCGGCCGACAGCACCGCGACTTCGCAATTCGGCAGAACCTGCTGCACGCGCGCAATCGAATCTCTAAAACGCTCGCGAGCCGCCGCGTCGTCGGCAGCATGCACCAGCCGAGTCGCCACGTTGCCACGATCGGCGCAGTCGATTTCCAGCAGCGCGTCGTAACGTTCGTCCAGCTCAAACAGCCGCCACTTGGCGGCATCCCGATTCAGGTTCGCCATCCGCTCCCGCACCAGCGCCGAAGTTCCAGCGGGAACGAACATCTTCAGTCCTTCCACCAGAACATTCGCCGCCCGTGCCTGCCGGCAAACGTCGAGCCAGAGAATGCCGAACGTCAGCGCCGCGTCGATAGAAGACTGCGTCTCCTGCGCATTCACCCCCAGCAACGCAAAGGCGGTCCGCCCTTGCCGCAGAAGCCCGCGCGCGTAGATCGGTCCAAAGGATTTCTCCAGATCCGCGCCCGTCGTCAGCCGGGCGACTTTGAACTCAGGGAAATGCCGTTCCAAAGTCCTGCGCAGCTTGTGCTCATACGCAGCCCGGCATGCTCGTCGAGCCGTAGGCGACCGCCGATCGCGTTCGCGGCAAATCTCCAGCCTCGAGGGACGCGCCTGTCCCAGCCGCTGCACCGCCAGCCGCAGCGTGCCATTCTTCACTTCAGCCTCAAGCACGCGCCGCACAGCATTGCGCTCGGCCGACCACAGATGCAGCAAGCACCGGTTATACTCGCCCGAAATCGAGTACTTGGATTGCGCCAGATCAAACGCCACAGCGCCGTTTTCCAACACCACGGCGCCCGCAGCCTCGCTGAGAAAGTCCTGCACGGTCCGAGTCAGAGCTTGTGGCGTCACTGTCCGCATGGGCATGATCCATTTGCATTCTCTAACCAGCACGGCTCGCCCGTCTGTGACATGTAACCATCGTCACGGCTCCCCTGTGGATGTTCCGCCTGCCAGCCTCCGCGCCATGTGGGATAATGACTGGGTTGACTAGGTACGTCCCGCCCAACTGAGTCTGCCCGCAGCCCGGCGGCATCTAATTTTGGTGGACAAAAGCTTGATCAAACCCTCTCTTGCCGATAAGCAGCGCTTCTTCTTCGATCACTACGGGGTCACCGAAAATGACCTGGAACATTACCTGGCGGCCGCGCTTTCCGCTGGCGGTGACTATGCCGATCTTTATTTCGAATATCTCTCCTCGACCTCGCTGATGGTCGATGAGTCGATGGTCAAATCGGCCTCGCAGGGCATTTCCGCCGGTTGCGGCGTGCGCGTGGTTTCCGGCGAGCGCACCGGCTACGCCTATACAGACGATCTTTCCGCTAGCCGCATCCTGCATGCAGCGCGAACCGCGGCCTTGATTGCCAGCGCTCCGGCCAAGACTCCAGTGGCGGGATTCCAGCAAACTGCGGCCCGCAGCCTGTATCCGGTGACGCTGCCCTCAGTCGATGCCGAAATCACCGCCAAAGTTGAACTCGTGATGCGGGCCGATAAAGCGGCGCGTGCCTACGATCCGCGCATCCAGGAAGTCCGCGCCAGCTACGCCGATGAACTGCGAAATATTCTGGTCGTTGCTTCCGACGGAACCTTTGCCGAAGATTCCCAACCGCTGGCCCGCATGAACGTGTCGTGCATCGCGAAAACCGAAGGCAACTCAGCCCGCGGCGGTTCTGGCGGCGGCGGACGCGTCGCCCTCGACTTCTTCTTCGGAGACAAGAATCCAGAATTCTTCGCGAAAGAAGCGGCGCGACAGGCAATTCTGCAGCTAGATGCCCGCGAAGCTCCCGCCGGCGAGATGGAAGTGGTTCTCGGCCCGGGATGGCCCGGCGTCCTGCTGCACGAAGCGGTCGGTCACGGCCTGGAAGCCGATTTCAACCGCAAGAAAACTTCCGCCTTCGCCGGACTGATCGGCAAACGCGTAGCCAGCGAAGGCTGCACTGTAATCGACAACGGAACCATGCCGTGGCGCCGCGGCTCCTTGAACGTGGATGACGAAGGCGAGCCTACGCAGGAAACCGTGCTGATCGAAAAAGGAATTCTGAAGGGCTACCTGAGTGACAAGCTCTCCGCTCGCCTGATGGGCATCGCCGACACCGGCAACGGACGCCGCGAGAGCTACGAGCACATTCCCATGCCGCGCATGACCAATACCTATATGCTCGCAGGCCAGGACAATCCCGAAGACATTATTCGTTCAGTGAAGCGCGGCATTTACGCGGTAAATTTCGGCGGCGGCCAGGTCGACATCACCAACGGCAAGTTCGTGTTCGGAGCCTCCGAAGCCTACATGATCGAAGACGGCCAGATCACCGCACCCATCAAAGGCGCAACGCTGATCGGCAACGGACCGGATGTTCTGACGCGAGTCTCGATGGTAGGCAACGATTTGAAACTAGACGAAGGCGTCGGCACCTGCGGCAAAGACGGACAAGCCGTACCGGTAGGCGTAGGCATTCCGACCATCAAGATCGATCGCCTGACCGTCGGCGGCACCGCCAAGAAAGATCCCGGCGGCTTCATGCAGTAGATTTTCGATTTCTGTCATCCTGAGCGGAGTGTGAGCTTCGCGCTACCGCGCGAAGCTCACACGCAGTCGAAGGATCCCTTGCACGCCGGCACCGTCCGGGGCGGTTCAAGGAGTTTCCGACGCCTTGACGTGGCTAGCCGTTTTCGTTTGCGCGGTATCTCTTTGTATGCCATTGTCGGATACTGAGGCACACCGATGAGGCACGGCTTTCTGACATTGACCTTCAGAGATGACGGAGACGGCACAGGTAAATTGTTAGCACAGGCCGAAGCCCAGGGGTATTCCGGCAAAAGTGGTGCGTATTTCGGCATCGATCGGATTGCGGAATTTGCCCAGGCGATTTCAGAGTTCCCTCTGCCGGATACCAGTCGATGCTCACTGGCGAGCGGATTCTGGTCGAAGGAGACATCGGGCGCGTTGGAACAGGAACACCTCGGCATACACGTCTACGCAGTCGATCATCGAGGCCACATCGGAGTTCAAGTGCGAATGGCAACGGAGATATGGAAGGACACGCGACCAAGGTCTCAGAAAACAGCGATGCTCGAAATCATTACCACTTATGAACCGCTCGCCAGGTTCAGCAAGGATATCGTCGCAATAATCAACGGATCCGCCGCGGAGGCTACACTTCCAGGCGACGCTCTTCCGTAGAAGAGAAATCGGGTACTCACAATTACATGCCCACTACTCAACTAGAAACCGGAAACCCGAAACTAGAAACCGACCTCCGCTCCCTAGCCCAGGACATCGTCCGCCGCGCCATGAACGGCGGTGCCACGGCCGCCGAATGCGTAGTTCGTGAAGGCGACGAGTTCTCCACGCTGGTCCGCCTCGGCCAGGTCGAAACCCTCAAAGAATCCGGATCACGATCCATCGGCGTCCGCGTCTTCAACGGCCAGCGCGCCGCCAGCACCTACTCCAGCGATTTCTCGACTGCGGCCCTCGATCGCATGGTCAAGTCAGCGCTGGAGCTTTCAAAAATCACCTCGGAAGACCCATTCGGCGGAATCCCCGATGCTTCTCAGCTAGGCTCGCTAACCGGCGACCTCGACCTTTATCACGAAGACGTTTATTCCCTCCCTGGCCCCGATCGCATTGAGTACGCCCGTCGGGCCGAAAAAGCCGCGCTCGATTTCGACCCGCGCATCAAGAATTCTGAAGGCGGATCGTTCGACGCCGCCACCGGCCACAAAGTTCTAGCCAACTCGCATGGCTTCGTCGGCGAATACCGTCGGTCTTACTGTTCCGTGTCAGCCGTTCCGATCGCGCAAACCGAAGACGGAGCGATGCAGCGCGACTATTGGTTCTCGGTCGCGCGCATGCTGAGCAAACTCGAATCGCCTGAGCAGGTCGGCAAGGTCGCAGCCGAGCGAACCCTGCGCCGCCTCGGCGCGCGCAAAGCGAAGACCGCGCAGGTTCCGATCATCTTCGATCCTATGGTCGCAACGTCGATCCTCGAACACATTTTCGAAGGCGTGAACGGCGACTCGGTTTATCGTGGCGCATCGTTTCTCGCGGGCAAGCTGGGACAGAAAATCGCCGGCGCTAACGTCACCATCATCGACGACGGCACCATCCCCGGCGGCTTCGGCACCAGCCCCTTCGATGGTGAAGGCATCCCCACGCGCCGGACGGTGGTCGTTGAGAATGGCGTATTGAGTTCCTACCTGATGAACACATATACGGCAAAGAAGCTAGGGCTCAAGACCACGGGCAACGCCTCCCGCGGACTAGCCGGCACGCCAGGCATCGGCCCCGGCAACTACTTCCTGCAAGCGGGAACCAGAACTCCGAAGCAGATGATTTCCGAAATCAAAGAAGGCCTCTACGTCACTGAGTTCCTGGGCCATGGCGCGAACCTGGTGACTGGCGATTATTCCCGCGGTGCTTCGGGCTTGTGGATCTCCGGCGGAGAGTTCGCTTATCCGGTCGAAGAAATCACGGTCGCGGGGAACCTGAAAGAAATGTTCTTTAACATCTCCGAGATCGCCAGCGATCTCGAGTTCCGCGGCTCGGTGGCGTCACCAACGCTGCGCATTGACGGCCTGACGGTCGGCGGCGAATAATCTCCACTAACTACAGGCGGAACATGAAATTCGCCAAGATTGTATTCTGGATCGCCACCATCTGGGGCGTGCTGACGCTATCGCCGCTGTATTTTATCCTCGATTTGATCGGCCGCCAGGATCCACCACCCATCACGCATCCCGCGTTCTACTATGGCTTCGTCAGTGTGGGTCTGGCCTTCCAGATTGTATTCCTGGTGATTGCCAGAGATCCGATACGCTTCCGCGCGATGATGATTCCTTCGATGATCGAAAAGTTTGGCGGCGGCACTGCCTTCGTCGCGCTCTACCTGCAGCATCGCCTGACTCCGGGAGATCTGGCGCTGGGGTGCGTCGACCTGTTGTTCGGCGTGCTATTCGCTGCCGCGTTCTTCAAGACCAGCAACTGAACAATCACCCTGCAGAGTACAATCGACTTGCATGGGCGGACTGATCCAGCCAACGCCAGTAGTAGAAGAGCGTGATTCGAGCAAGCGCACCATCGCCATCACGGTCGCGCTTGTCATTGTCATCGCCATCGTCTTCGCGTTTTTACTTCGCAGCCAGCCCAAGGCCGCCTCCGGCCCACCTCCCTACGCTGCAAGCCTCAAGCTCTCCGACTTTAAAATGAGCGCCGCCGAGAATTTTGTCGGAGCCACCGTCAGCTATGTCGACGGAACCATCGCCAACGCAGGGGATAAGACCGTCACGCACGTGACGGTCGAGGTCCTATTCAAAGACGAACTGGGACAACTCGCTCAACGCGAAGATATCCCTATGCAAGTGCTGAAAACCACGGGTCCCTATCCCGAGGCGGTCGACTTTAGCGTCTCCCCACTAGGCCCTGGTGAAAGCAAAACCTTCCGGCTGACCTTCGAGAGCATCTCCGCCCAATGGAACCGTCAGTATCCCAACATCCAGGTCACCGATGTTGTCTTGAAGTAGCGCGCATCCACGATGACGTATGCGGTAAACGTGGAAGAGCGGCGCTTCAGCCCCGCGTAACGCATGCAAATCAATTGGGGCTTTAGCCTCCGAGCGCGGGCCCGCTCTCGCAACCCGTTTACAATGACTTCATGGCCGATACAAAGCCATTCCGCCTCACGGAGTCGGTAAAAGCCGCGGGTTGAGCTTCCAAGCTGAGTCCGGCGGCGCTGGACACGGTGCTTGGGAAATTAGCCCGGCAACACGACCCTAACGTTCTAGTCGGCTTCGACCACGCCGACGACGCCGGAGTGTATCGAATCGCTCCCGATCAGGCGCTCGTGCAAACTGTCGACTTTTTCACCCCGGTAGTGGACGACCCCTACGCCTTCGGGCAGATCGCTGCGACAAATGCGCTGAGCGACATTTACGCCATGGGCGGCCGCCCGATCACTTCGCTAGCGTTGGTCTGCTTTCCCGAAAAAGCTGACCTTGAAATCCTTGAGCGCATCCTCGCCGGCGGCTTATCAAAAATGATAGAAGCGGGATGCACCGTAATTGGCGGCCACAGCATTCGCGACGAAGAAACCAAGTTCGGCTACGCTGTCACGGGCCTCATTGATCCCAAGAAAGTTCTAGCGAACGCTGGTGCCAGGCCGGGTGACGTTCTTCTCTTCACTAAGGCGCTCGGCACCGGCGTGATTTCTACTGCAATAAAAAAGGGCAAAGCTGAGCCCGCATGGATTGGCGCCGCCGTCCACTCAATGACCACACTGAACAAGCAGGCCGGGGAAATAATTCGGCAAGGGGAGTTTCACGTTCGAAGTATGACCGACGTCACCGGCTTCGGTCTGATCGGCCACGCCCGCGAGATGGCGCTGGCCTCAGATGTATCTTTCAGTTTCCAAGCGAAAAGTATCCCAGCGCTCCCGGGCGCACTCGAATGCATTCGCGCCGGCTACATCCCTGGCGGGCTAAACAACAACCGCGACTTCGCAGAATGTGTCGTGGGTTACGCGGATGGAGTTCCCGACGACCTGAGGACACTCCTCTTCGATCCTCAAACCGCGGGTGGCCTGCTGATTTCCGTCGCACCGGAAGATTCCGAGCAGCTTTCACGTTCGCTCAAAGCAGCAGGAGTAGCGGCGGTAAGAATTGGTGAAGTCCTGGCCCGCACCAAACCGCTGATCATGATTAAGTAATCATGATCCGCTAGTCAGTTCCCAGATTCTCGCCAGATGGTGATCGTCGTGTTCAGCGACAAAATACAAATGATCGGCCAATCGCATCGGCGTCTTCAGCCGCGGATGCGGAATGGCTTGTGAAAACAGCGAGGAATCCAGTTCACCGGCGCGGTTCAGCAGCTTTGCTCTGGCGCTGCGGAACCCAGCCAGAATCGTTTCTAGCGGACGCGCGTTGTGGTTGGTCTCGTCGGTTTTCCGATTCTGCAAGTCTGTCACCGTGAGTTGTGCGCTGGCCGCCACATAGTCCTCTACCCGCGCGAGCCACAGCGGTTCGAGGTCGAGCAAGTGCCCGGCGTTTTCCTGGGCCGACCACTTTCCCTGTGGTTTCCCGATCAGGACGTCCCGAGACCGCCCGCGTAGCACTTCTTCGAGCCGCGCCGGCGTACCGCGCAAACGCACCAGCAAATTCGGAAACAGCTCCACGGGAAACGAAAACTCGAACTTACGCTCAAACCAGACTGGCACTTGACTCATGGATTTCCGCCGATCAGAAGGATGACTCCCCACAGATGAAAGATGCGTGGCCACACCACACGACTCACGAATTCCTACCATCGAAAATCAGTGTCCGAGCATCTGTTAGACGGTGGTCAGTATCCGATAAATCCGTCTTCTTCTAAGGAGCCATCATGCAGTTTCGTGAACTAGGAAATAGCGGCCTAAAGGTTTCGGCCGAAGGTCTGGGTTGCATGGGCATGTCGGAGTTCTACGGTCCACGTGATGACGATGAATCCATCGCTACCATTCACCGCGCACTCGAACTCGGAATCAACTTCCTCGACACCGCCGACGTGTACGGGCCATATAAAAATGAAGAGTTGGTGGGCCGCGCGATCAAAGGCAAGCGTGATCAGGTCGTTCTGGCCACTAAATTCGGCATCGTTCGCGACCCCGCAAACCCAGCCACACGCGGCGTCAGCGGCAAACCTGACTACGTCCGCCGTTCCTGTGAGGCCAGCCTGCGCCGCCTTGGCGTTGATACCATCGACCTTTACTACCAGCATCGCGTCGATCCCGCAACGCCGATCGAGGAAACTGTGGGCGCGATGGCGGAGCTTGTGCGGCAAGGAAAAATCCGCCACATCGGCCTTTCCGAGGCTTCGCCGCAAACTCTGCGCCGTGCGGTGAAAATCCATCCTATCACCGCGCTGCAAACTGAATACTCGCTCTGGAGCCGCGACCCAGAAGACGAACTCCTCGCCCTCTGCCGCGAACTGGGTATCGGCTTTGTGGCCTACAGCCCGCTCGGACGCGGCTTTCTCACCGGCCAGTTCACGCGTTTCGAGGATCTTCCGGCAGACGACTTCCGCAGATTCTCTCCGCGCTTTCAAGGCGAAAACTTTCAGAGGAATCTCGACCTCGTGCACCAGGTCGAGCAAATCGCGAAAGAGAAGGGCTGCAAGCCCTCTCAGCTTGCGCTGGCGTGGGTGCTCGCGCAGGACAAGAACATTGTCCCCATCCCCGGCACCAAGCGCCGCAAGTATTTGGAAGAGAATGTAGCCGCACTCGAGGTCAAGCTGACAAACGAAGACCTGCGCCGCATCGAAGAAATCTTCCCCACCGGTGCGGCCGCGGGCGAGCGCTATCCCGAACACATGATGAAAATCGTGAACGGATAATTCCAAGCAAGACTAAGGGCGGCCACCGGGCCGCCCTAAATTGAGAAATGACTACTGAGAACTGAACTTAAGCCCGCGCCGGACTCTCTCCGCCCTTCACGATTCCGCGTCCCGGTTCCGGCTTCAGCACCTGCTGCACGCCGTCATCAGGCTTCGTAGGAGATTTCATCGGCGGCAGTTCCTTGCCGTCGACCAGCAGCATCACCTCGGAAGCATCCAGCACTTCGCGTTCCAGCAAAGCCGCCGCAATCTTCTGCAGCGTGTCGCGACTGCCTTCGAGAATGCTCTTCGCCGTTTCGTATCCCTGGTTCACCAGCTTGCGGACCTCGCCATCGATCTTGATGGCAGTGTCTTCGCTGTAATCGCGGTGCTGGCTGATTTCGCGGCCCAGGAAGATCTGCTCTTCCTTCTTGCCGAAGGTCAGCGGACCCAGATCGCTCATGCCCCACTCGCAAACCATCTTGCGTGCCATTTCCGTGGCCCGCTCAATGTCGTTGCCCGCGCCCGTGCTCATCTGGTTGAGGAACAGTTCTTCTGCCAACCGCCCGCCCATTAGAATTGCCAGGTCAGTCTTCAAATATTCACGGGTGTAGTTGTGCCGGTCATCGATCGGCAACTGCATGGTCACGCCCAACGCCATGCCGCGCGGAATAATCGTGACCTTGTGCACCGGATCCGATCCCGGCAGCTTCGCCGCCACCAGAGCATGCCCGGCTTCGTGGTAGGCAGTAACTTTCTTCTCCTCGTCCGACAGGATGAGCGACTTGCGCTCCACGCCCATCAGTACCTTATCTTTCGCGACTTCAAAATCGAACATCAGCACGGCTTTGCGATTCTGCCGCGCCGCCGCCAGCGCCGCTTCGTTCACCATGTTGG
>Ga0210383_10001071_pt1 | contig 25164 bp, 22 predicted proteins | sample IncBWC14OmetaG_FD_160072 | JGI IMG/M metagenome (GOLD analysis project Ga0210383, IMG submission 160072) | Forest soil microbial communities from Barre Woods Harvard Forest LTER site, Petersham, Massachusetts, United States - Inc-BW-C-14-O ... | reverse complement strand
ATTGGCACTTCTGCTCGGGGGGGACTTGAACCCCACTTCAGGGTTCTGTTTTCCGCTATTTTCCATGGTGTTGCCTAGGAAAACTGCCAGTCGGGTAGAAAACACGGAAGGCAGTGAAAGCAAAACTGCTGCAAACTGCTGCAAGTCTACGTACTTTTTTTGTTTTAGTTATGTCCGCTGAAACCTTAGAATCGCTCTCGCGTTTTCTGGTATTCTCGAGCGCTGGATGCAAAAATCTCGACCAAATCCCTTGTTCCGTGCGGGTATTCGCGGGCAATAGCTTCGTGAATTTTTCGATACGTCCCTGAATTGGCGGAAATACGGTAGAGTCCCAGACGGGGACGCTCTCCTCCAATTGCGTGATGGCCCGCTGTACGGTAGTCTGGTCGACATGATCAAGGAGACGATTCCCGAGCTGCAAAAGCTTTCGACCGCTGACAAGTTTGCCTTGGCGGTCGAGCTCTGGGACGAGTTATCTTCCAATCCCGACGAAATGCCCGTCACCGAGGAGCAGTTGAACGAACTCGACAGGCGTTTTGAAGAATATCGCCAGGATCCAGACAAAGTCGTCACTTGGGAAGAGGCGAAGGCAAGGATCCTTTCCGGTCGGCGTTAATGGAGGTTGTCCTTCTTCTCTCAGCAGAACGGGATCTTCAAGAGGCCTACAACTGGGTTGAAGAGCACCGTCGAGGGAGAGAGCAGTTTCCTACAGGATGTAGAGCTGAGGCTTGAGCATCTCCAAAAGTTTCCGCTTATCGGGCGACTTTACCGGGGCCGATATCGCCGTTTACTCATCCCAAGATACCCTTTTGGTATCTTCTACGTTGTCGAGTCAAACAGGATTGTTGTTCATGCGGTCCCCGATCTCCGGCAAGATCCCGCAAAGATCCGAGAGCGCTTTTTAGAATAGTGGAGGGTGACGAACGAAGATTTGCTGTGCAGGGCGGTGGGTTTTATGCGCGTTGCGAGCTTCTGTTTCTGGGATGAAGCCAAGGGTGCGCTATTTTCACAAGGAAAGGCATAGCGACCCACGTGAGCATGACGACGATGCTGGCTGAAACGAGTCCCGCCTCAAGGACTTGGGGAACGTTCGGTCCTAGCAGCGGTGCAAGAATGCCCCGCATAAGCATGCTAACGAGCCATACCGCGATCCAGGTCAGCAAGGCCATTTTCCAACGGGGCGGCATGGGCTCTTTCGGATCGCGAAACCAGGCTTCGAGCCCGTTCAACTGCCGGCGGGTGGACCTACCTTCTACCATCGGTTCAACGCGGGCTAGCCAATCCTCAAAAAGAGCCGTCCGGTAAAAGGCATCGCGGTCAGCGGCGCTGGCAAAACTTCGCATGATGCCGTACTCGGTCGAAGCGGAGCCGGGCGGCGGATACAGGCAATGCATCCCCCTCGCTCCGGTCTCGGCCAAAGATCGACTTGCAAAATCTGCCAGAGCGCGCTCGAATTCCGCAACGTGCGTTTTCCGAACCCGCAGGGTGATGGCGATATGAATCGGTTCGTCCATCTTGGATAGGGCCAATGGGCGGCCTTCCCTTCTTTGGTACGATTTGGGGCTTCAGACTATCGCAGTATTTGTGTTTTGCCTAGGCCAGAAAAACTGCGCCGGCGACTAACAACATGATCAGCGTCGGGCGTTTTGCCCGGCAAAAAAAGAGCGGGCTACCTTCAGTAAGCCGTTATCACCTGCCTTGGTTGGGCCCTTTTTCCTTTGAAAATCGAAGGCCGCTCAGCCAAGGTGCAGCTACTATGCCATACCAAGATTTCCGCGAGTTTCTCGACGCCTTGCGAAAGGCCGGCGAGCTTCTAGAACTCGATCGCGCGGTCTCTCCGGAGCTGGAAGTTGCGAAGGCGATGCGGAAGAGTGCGTCAGTGTCCGGTCCAGCACTTGTATTTAAGAATAACGGGACCGCGTTCCCGTTGGTAGGTGGCGTCTACAACACACGCGCCAAAGCATTGATAGCGTTGGAAACTAATGAAAATGACGTCTTTGATAAGGTCCTGCGCGGAATGGCGAGGCGAATTTCGCCGATTGTCGTAGCAGATGCTCCAGTACATGAAAATATCATCAGGGCCGATGCAGTCGACCTTTCCAAGCTACCGGTGGCCAAGTATAGCCCGGAGGATGGTGGACCATACATCACGCCGGGGATTGTTGTCAGCAAGGATCCTGAAACTGGCATTCCAGATATAGGGCATTATCGCTTCGAAGTCATCGACAAGCAGATCTTTTCCTTTCTTGCTCAGCCAAACCATCGTTTTGGGGGGAACCTCGTGAAAGCGCGTCGTATGGGGCACACGACTTTTCAGGCAGCACTGGTGATCGGCGTGGATCCGGCCATCGCTTACACCTGTCCGATCCTAGTGCCGGACGGAACCAACGACTTTCAAGTGGTGGGTGGCATGCGGGGCGCGGCTCTGGAGCTCGTCCGCTGCAAAACCATCGATGTCGAGGTACCGGCACATGCTGAACTGGTGTTCGAGCTGGAGGTAGACTTCACCCAGGAAGTCTTTGAAGGGCCCCTTGGAGAGTACACCGGATATTACACCCCAGGTTCAAAGAAACCGATCGCACGAATAAAGGCGATCACCCATCGCAATAACGCCTATTTCCAGGCGCTGCTAACCGGTGTGCCACCGACTGAAAATCATATCCTGAAACAGCTGTCTTACGAGGCATCCTACTTCGCCATGTTGAAGATACAGCATCCAACACTTGCCAGCGTCGCAATTCCAGCCTCCGGCGGGGTTGCATTTTATATCATCATATCGATGAAGCAGCGTTATGCGGGAGAGGCACGCCATGTCATCCTAAATGCGATTGCAAGCTCTCAGCGTCCCAAGCTGGTTGTCGTGGTCGATCCCGATATCGACGTTCGCAACCCGGACCAGGTTGAATGGGCCATCGCATTCCGCACCCAGCCCGCCCGCGATGTTATCATTATTGACAGTCTACCGGGAGGCCCTCTTGATCCGTCCATCGACGAGTCGATTCCGCTAGACAGACGAGTGGGATCCGTGATTGGCATTGACGCGACATTTCCGTTTGGAGCGGACGAGCAGAAGGCTGCGCACGTCCCTGCTGGCGAAGCATGTGGTCCAGCCGTCGCTGAGCATGGTCACGAGTTTTTCAAAGTTGCGGATGTGCCCGGTTGGCGGGACTATGACTTTCCCGAGTTACGGAATTTCAAAAGGGATTCCCGTTAGATTTTGCTCGGCGGGGACTTATATCTGCTGCGCGCTGGCAGTTGGCGACGTGTCCCGCTTCAAAGAGTTAGTCATCGCTGCCAATTCCCGGAGACGAATATTAGCATTTTACAAACCTCCGGGAAAAGTGAGCAAAACAAACCGGATCATTCTTATCCAAGGCTAGAAAGCGCGCGAGTAACCGCTCGGTCGAGCGCTACCATATTACCGGATTCGTAGGAAGCTTGGCACTAATCTCCCATCCGCCCGAGTACCTGCGGGCGAATACGAACAGCGTCGTATCGACCGCCGTGTAATGCGTGAAGCAGTCCCGATAGTCCTTTAGTCATCCGCCCACCGCTTTTGGGCCTGTCTGAAGAGATCAAGGATAGGCGCTAAGATAATGGGCAGGTTGACGCGGGGAGTCCCGGCGCCAACCCGTCAACTTACTAAAACCCTAAAATCCCGTGAGGACGACTTTGCCGATCGATCGGCCGCTCTCGACGATCGCGTGAGCCCGCCGCAGGTTAGCGGCGTCGATTGGGCCGAGGTCGTCCTTCAACGTGCTGCGCAGAACGCCGGCATCCACCAGCTGCGCAACCTCAGTCAGGAGCCGATGGTGTTGATCCATGTCGGGAGTCCCAAAGAGAGAGCGAGTGAACATCAACTCCCAATGGACCGACAGACTCTTGCGCTTGAATGGGACGATGTCGAGCGAGTCGGGATCGTCGATCAAGGCAAGCGCGCCCTGCGGCGCCAAGGCGTTCACGATGGCGGGAAGATGCTGATCCGTCGCCGTAAGCCCGGCCACGTACCGCACCTCGGGAATCCCGATTCCCTTCAATGCCTCGTCAAGCGGGCGGTGGTGATCGATCACCTCATGAGCACCCATTTCCTTCGACCAGGCGATCGTGTCGGGCCGGGAGGCCGTGGCGATCACAGACAAACCGGTCAGCCGGCGCGCAAGTTGGGTCAGGATTGATCCGACGCCACCCGCACCGTTGACGACGAGGATCGTATCTTTTTGAGTCTTAACACCGTACGGGACGCCAAGAACAGGAGCTCCCACGCGGTGATCGCAGTCAAGGGCAGAGCGGCTGCCTGAGAAAAGGAGAGTGACCCGGGCTTAGGTCCGACAATGCGTTCGTCAACGACATGGAGCTCGCTATTAGTGCCGGGACGGTCCAGTGCACCGGCGTAAAATACCTCAAAGAACCATCCCAGGTTTTTGAATGCTCCGCGACGCAAGGGGCTTCGTCGCGTGCTAATGTGCTGTCGGAACTAGTCACTCCAGACGATTTTAGCACACTCAAAGTAGCCCCTACCTGCCGGTTTGCTCTTTAGCTTTAGTCTCTGCGGGAGCAATCACCTTCTTGCCCAGCTCCTTCAAAAGTGTCTTCTGGTTCTCGTAGAGGACTGGCTCCAAAACCCACGGATAGCGGCGGAAGTGCTCAAACATCCCATACTCGTGTTGAGAGGCCAGGAGTAGCGGCTGCACTGGAACCGATGGCAAATCAGGCACGATCCGCTCAAGCAAGGGTGTCACGACCTCCTCGGATTGAGTTTGCCGGTGCCGTCCACCACGTCATGGCGCGCGGCGATCGAAAGTTATTCCGTATGCCTAGTAGCAATTCGGTGGCTCAGACTATTCGGCGAACCGAGACCCAAGACGCTCAAGCTCTTGGATAATCCCCGTCACCAGCCTATCCGGATAGGGGTGGCTGCTTTGAGCCGGTCCTGGAGGGCGCGGAACCAACCTTGGCGATCGAACACCGGTTTGGCCTGTAGAACCGAGTGGCACAGGCAGGTGGAGTAGCCCACCGCGCCTTCGCCCCGGCCCAGCCGAGCTTCGACGTCGGCCTCGATGAGATCGCACGAGCGGTACATGAGGTCGAAGACGGCGCCGTCGGGTTCGATCCACTCGTCGGACCACTCGAAGAAAGTGTTGTGGAACTCCAGACGGGCAGCACGCGGTTTCAGCAACCGAGCTCGGAACTCCAGCGGCACTGCTTCACGCGTGTATGCGTGCAGGTCATAATCGCAGCCCTCATCGGGCAAGCCGCTGGTCATGGAGCCCGCCAGCACCAAGGCTTCGACCCCTTGTGAGGTAGCGAAGCTTGCGGCCAAGTCCTGGATCGTGCGGTTCATCTTGAGAGATCGTCTGTCCGGACCTCGCCGGCTTCATGGCGACGTTTGTTCAGGGCGCTTTGCCGAAGCGGGCTCCGCCTCCCCGAAACGACGGCCCCGTGAAAAGCGGGTGTTCACGCCACGGTAGGACCTCAAGCGACCGAACCCAGCTTGGCGTGGGACCCATGTGGGCGCCGGTGATCGCCTCGGAAAAAGGCTTCACGCGGTCAAAACTCATCCTTTGCTTTTGCTCGCTTGCGCGCCTCGCTCCCGGGCGACGGGAGCCAGCACCGCGATCAGCAGCACCAGCACCGCCACCGCTAAAAGCGCCCGATCCAAGGGCATCGTGTGGGCCAAAAGGCCGATCAGCGGCGCTCCCAGCAAAAAGCCGCCGTAACCGATCGTTGCCACCACTGCAATGGCCCGAGCACCCCGGCCGTGAACCTCACCGGCGGCCGACATCGCCGAAGGGAACACCACCGAAAGCCCCAACCCCCACGCCAGGGCGCCAAGCAAGGCGATCAGGGTCGAGTTCACCAAACACAGCGCCGCCACTCCCGTACAGGCAGTTAGGCCGGCGGCCCGCAACACGGGCACTCGGCCGTAGCGCTGGATGATTACCCCACCCGTAAACCGGCCTAAGGCCATCGTGACGTTAAAACCCGCGAAGGTCAGCGCCCCAAGGGCCGGGGGTGCCCCGCGGTTGTCCACCAGCATGAGGGTCAGCCAGTCGTTGGCCGCGCCCTCCCCTAGGGTCGCCCCGAACGTCATGATCCCGAGCAAGACTTCGACCAACGTGAGGGTCGACCGCCTCGGTTGACGCGCCGACGATTGAGCCGAGGCGAGTGCTTGCGGCTCGTCAAAGATCGGTTCTTTAACCGGTTCCGACCCGGCGTTCGGGTGCAGACCGGCGTCCGGCAGGTAGCGCGTCGTGGCCAGCCCCATGGCTACGGCAAAAACAGCCGAGACTCCCAGCAACTGCCACGCGATGGGCAGACGGAGGGAGGCGGCGAACGCGCCGGCAAGCGCTCCGACCACGGCGCCCACGGAAAAAAGCCCGTGCCAGTAGGGCATCCAGACCTTTTGGCGGCGAGTTTCGACGAGGTGGCCTTGCACGTTCATGGCCACGTCGCCGACGCCGGTCCCTACGCCGGTGATCAACAAGATCAGCGCCAACGCGGGCACCGAACGAGCCAAGGGGACCAGGGTCCAGCCGCCCAGGGCAATGAAAGTGGTCAACAGGCTGACAGCTCGTGAGGAATAGCGGTCGACCAACCGGCCCGCAAAAGGCATCCCGAGGATGGATCCGACGCCCATGCAGACCAGCGCGAACGCCAGCTGGGTTGGGGTACAGCCCAGCTGATCGCGGATCCCGGGCACCCGGGAGTACGAGGAGGCCATCACGAAGCCGTAGCCGAAAAACAGAACGGCCACCGCAAAGGGCGAACCGGTCGCAGACACGTTACTACTGGGTTGAGGCATACGAATCTTTGATTCTAGCGCGTTTTTTGAATCAAACCCTTGTACCCTCTCTTCTTTCGATGGCCAGCACTTTCACGCCGTGGGGTTTTTGCCTCATCATGGTGCAGGGCGAAGGCCTCAATTTGTTTCTCGGCGATGGCTGCTAGGCGGTCGGCGTCGTCCGGTATCTTGAATGGCTGCTCTCCGAATCTTAGAGTCGGGTGTCATCGCGCAGGCCACGCTCACCAAGATCCATCGTCAGCGAATACCCAAGTTGCGTGCAGCAATCGAAGATCTGAGCAACGGCGGGACGACGGAGTGCTTCGAAAAATTGGACAACTATTCGCCCCACTGAACGCTATGATGCTGTTTGGTGTCTTCCGTAACGACTAGCTGGCAATTATGCTCGACTGCGGAACCCTGTAACTCGAGCATTTGGGTCCCTGGAATGGGCTTGGATTTTAGTCGGGACATCGGGCGGTGGGGGGCGCGATTCTGAATTTGTCCAAGCGTCTTAGAACATAAGTTCTTCAAAAACAACTACTTACAGATTGGCATCTCTGCTCGGAGGGGGACTTGAACCCCCACGCCTTTCGGCATACGCCCCTCAAACGTACGTGTCTGCCATTTCACCACCCGAGCGATCCGGAGAAACGCAACTTGTATCACGGACGATGCTCCTAGCAAGTGTTTCTTCGGTAGCAGCGAAGCCTGGAGTTCAGGAGTTGCAGGAATCCAGGAGCTGGAGAACGGGGCGGTAGCTTTCCGGTTTGCGGATGGTGCGAGACATCCGTTTCCAGGCGAAAGGTTTCGACTCGGCTACGACGGAGGGATGACCGCGATCTTGATCCCTTTTCGCGACCAGGCGTGTTCCAGAACTTTCCCCCAATCCTCTAAGGCAAATTCGTCGGTGACGATCTCGTTGACTTTTATCTTTCCACTCTCGAGATAAGCCAGCGCTCGCGGAAACGCGTCAATCTGGGCGAAGGATCCTTTGATCGTTATTTCGCGGCGAAACAGGTCAAATGGGTTGAATCGGACGGTCTCCTTTTCCGGGTAAACGCCGTAGACGAGCAGCGTTCCGCCGCGACGCACGAATTGAAGGGCGTCCTCACAGACAAAGGGGGATCCGGTGGCTTCGACGATGTAGTCAAATCCGGTTGGATTCAACTCGCGCAACCTGTTGCGGTGTTTGTCGGGATTTTTTCGGTCGATCGCAACGACTTCATCGGCGGCTAGACGGCCGGCCAACTCCAGTTTCGGACCGGCCGGTGCAGCGACTACCAGTCTTCCGGCACCGTTCAGTTTCAGCAATTGCGCCAGGACCTGACCGGTCGGACCAGCACCGAACAGGAGAACGTCGCTTCCGGGTTTCATGGCCAGAACTTCCATTCCATGCACCGCGCAAGCGCTTGGTTCCACCATGACTGCTTCTCTGGGAGAGAGATGGCCGATGGGGAATATTCGGTCCGCTTTTATGCGAAGGTATTGGGCGAATCCACCGTCCTGCGTAACGCCGTACGCTCGCAAATTGAGGCAGAGCAGAAAGTCACCGCGCATGCAGTAAAAGCATTTGCCGCATGATTCGTTGCTGTTTCCAACCACCCGCTGGCGTTCCTTCAGATCTTTCACCGCACCTCCGAGAGCGACGATTTCCCCGGTGAACTCGTGTCCTGGGATCAAAGGAAAACTCGGGGCGAATTCCCCTTCGTGAATGTGCAGATCGGTACCGCAGAGGCCGCAAGCATCGATTCGAACCAGAACGTCGTCGGATCTAATCTCTGGTTCGGGCACTTCCTTGTATTTGAACTGCCTTGGCGCGTCGTAGACGATTGCTTTCATGGGTAGAAAAAATCCGGGGTACAGTGCTCTTACCCTGATGGATTAAACTCCGATTATTTGGTGAGGTCAATCCTGCGACAGCTTCCGGTCGCGCGTTCACCAGTAGGCTGCCTCATCGTTGTTACCGGTTCCCTCGTGGTCGGAAAGATACGAACGGTGGCCAGGTCGCTGTCTCCGGACTCGAGCAGCAATTGCTGCACTTTTACTTGGCTCCTGACTTCTGACTTCTGACTCCTGACTCCTGACTCCTGTCTTCTAACCATTGCCCAGGTTCGACTTGCGCTAATCCGGCGCCGTGAGGCCGCCCGTTGCCTCCAGCCAATCCGCAATCTGGGTCACGATCCTGTCCACACGGTTGTCGGTGACGTCGACGACCAGCTTGGGAAGCATCGAGGCGTCGACAAATTCCTGCACGACTTCCTGTTCACGAATGAAAATGGTAAAATCTTCGTACTGCGACGGATGGCTGGAAATCTTCAATCGCCGATTGCGCGCCTCTTCGAATGATTCCGGCTTTCGATAGCAAAAGACCAAGCGAAACCCAAGTTTAACGAGGCGTTTTTCGAGCCAGCTGAAATCGTATCGTTTGTCGGCGTAAAAAAGCCTCGAGGCCTGGGTAGAGATGTGAAACCGATCGATGATCCAGGAATAATATTTGTAGAGCTCAAACAATTTAGCCCAGGTGCGATAGGTCTCCAGAACGATCGGTTCGTCATGAGGTTCGAAATTGATCAAGCTGGCACCCCACGGCGCCTTGGTGAAGCCGCTCCATTCGGCCGAGACGATGGGCGAATGATAACGGTATTTGCGTGTTCCGACAATTCGTGGATGCTCATTCAAGGTGAGCGCGATATCGGTTTTACCGGTCAGTCGGGTGCCTTCCAGTATGATTTTAGGACAAAGTTTAGTCACCATGGGGGTCGAGGTCTGACGATCCGAGGAGTGGGAAGGTTCCTTCAACGGCATATGAGATGGTTCCATCAAGTCAAGACATCTTCTTTGCGAGGATTGTAATTCAACGACTTATCCGCGAAGGCCCGACAATCCGTTCAGCCTTTGTGCAAAAAACAAAACGGGCTTTATTACTAAATATCTTATCGTGAAATATGGTGGTTTTAGGGTTAGTGAAATTGTGTCGGTTCTATGACTAATACTTCGCTGTGGCTTTCGCTCAGGAACCCGGTTTTCCGGAGACTTTGGATCGCCAGCATGGTTTCGGGTGTTTGTGTGTCGGCTCACGATACAGCAGCAACCTGGATGATGAACACGCTGACGTCATCGAGATTTCTCATTTCGGTCATGGCGACCGTGGCCTCTCTTCCGCTTTTCTTTTTCACTCTACCGGCTGGCTCCCTGGCGGATCTGGTCGACCGGAAAAAACTGTTGTGTGCGATGAATCTTTGGCTGGCCTTCTCCGCGGGAATCCTGGCGCTGCTCGGAGCGCTGGACCTGCTGAATCCATACGTGATTTTGGCGTGCGTTTTTCTGATCGGCGTCGGCTTCGCGTTTAGTGCTCCCGCCTGGAGCGCGCTTGTCCCGGAAGTTGTGTCGAACGAAGAATTGCCCTCGGCTGTCACTCTGGGAGGGTTGCAAATGAATCTTTGTGGAATTATCGGTCCCGCCCTAGCCGCGGTAATTCTGATCCATTTCGGGGCGAGTTGGATCTTCGCGGCCAACGCGGTGTGCTTCCTTCTGGTCATCAGCGCTATTGCGCAATGGAAGCGGAAAGTAAAGCAGGCAAAGTTACCGTTGGAGAATTTCTTTGAATCATTGGTCGGGGCAATTCGCTATGTCCGGTATGCGCCTGGAATCCAGGTGGTGCTTGCGCGGAATGTGCTCTTTTCCCTGTTCATTTCGGTGATACCCGCTCTGTTGCCCGTCATTGGGCTGAAAGAGGTTCTGATGAATTCCGCCGATCTCGGATTTTTGTTTACGAGCATGGGGGTGGGGTCGGTAACGGGTGCAATTGTGGTCATTCCGTGGGCGCGAGCACGATTTTCTCCGAATGCGCTGACGATTTTTGCCAGTGTTTTGCTGGCCGTTGTCTTTGTGTTAATGGCCGTGGTGCGTACGACACCGTTGTTCATGGTGGTGGCGGGCCTGGCCGGCATTTCCTGGACGACGGCCGCCTCTGAGCTGTGGGTGGCAGGACAGCGGGCAATGCCGCCCTGGGCGCGCGGACGCATGAATGCGACCCATATAATGCTTTCGCAAGGAGGCATGGCCTTGGGAGGGCTCGTTTGGGGTGGGTCCGCTGCTTCCCTCGGCGTGAAATTCACTCTGCTGGCGGCCGCAGCTTTGCTACTATCGAGCCTGGCGCTGGCATTTCCGCTTTCGATCGATTTTACCGGAAAGCTGAATTTCGACCCTGCAGTTACCGCGACTTACTACCATTCCATGCTTCATGTGCCGCATCCCGAAGATGGCCCCGTGGCAATCACGATCGATTTTCAGATCGATGCGGCGAATCGCGCGAGATTCCTGGAATTGATGCGGGCGGTCCGTTTGGTGCATTTGCGAAACGGAGCCTTTAGCTGGCGCCTTGATGAGGATCTCTCCGAGTGCCACTTATTCAGGGTGGAAATGCTGGTCGCCTCCTGGTCCGAGCATCTGCTGCAGCATGAACGGATAACCAAGGAAGAACACATCAATATTGAGAAAGCATGGAGCCTCGATATTCGACCGGACGGACCCGTTGTGAAGCACTTCATCTCGGTGAACAAGGAACTCCTGGGCGGAAAACGGGCCGATCCTTGTCCGCCGCCACCTGCCGGACATGGAGGCCCGATTCGGCAGGAGGGTGTGAACGCGGAGCAAGTGGTCTAAGCCCGGTTGCTTCTGCCTGTGATTTTTCTGCGAATTCTTCCGGCTGGCGTCCCGTAAGGAGCGCGATGAAGGCGCATTGTTTCGTGGACGGTAAGCGATGCGATGTGCAATGTCTCCTGGATCGACTCGCGTTTATCTGGTAATCAACAATGTTAGAGACCCCCTAATGAGCGCAAACTCTACCTGGACCGCACTCCGGAACCCGGTTTTTCGAAACATGTGGGTTGCCAGTCTAATCTCTGGCACATGCGTGGCCGCACAAGACACTGCCGCAACGTGGACGATGAACCGGGTGAGCGATTCACCGCTCTTTCTGTCACTGATGTCGACCGTGGCTTCGTTGCCCTTTTTCTTTTTCACCCTGCCGGCGGGCGCACTTGCCGACATGATTGACCGCAAACGAATGATGCTGGTCATGACCATCTGGCTGGCGATCGCAGCGGGAGGTCTGGCTCTTTGCGGATGGCTTCACCTGGTTAATCCGTGGGTCCTTCTGACGGCCGTTTTTTTGATCGGAACCGGTTTTGCGTTCTATTCGCCCGCCTGGACATCGATTCAGCCTGAAATCGTTACGAACGATGAACTGCCCTCGGCTTCGACACTCGGTGGGTTGCAGCTGAATATTTCCGGAATTATCGGGCCGGCCTTGGGCGGACTACTTCTTCGAGTTGTTACTCCGAACGCGGTTTTCGCGATGAATGCCATCTGCTTTTTCCTGCTTTTTTTCGCGATCCGGCACTTGAAGCATCCGAAACCGCCTTCGAACCTCCCCTTGGAAAGTTTCCTGGAATCTTTTGTCACGGCGATCCGGTACGTTCTGTATACTCCAGGCATTCAAGTTGTGGTGGCCCGCAATCTTCTGTTTGCGTTTTTCATCTCGATCATCCCCTCGCTTGTCCCAGTCGTCGGTCTGAAGGAGTTACACCTGGATCCCTCGAACCTCGGCTTGGTTTTTACGTGTATGGGGGTTGGCTCCGTGCTCGGCGCCATATTCATCTTGCCGTGGGCAAGAGCCCGATTTCATTCAAATACGGTCACCGTGCTCGCGAACATCCTGGTCGCCATCGTCTTCTTGCTCATGGGGACGGTCCGGGAACCGAACTTGTTCATGGTAGCGGCCGGTCTCGCTGGAACGGCGTGGACAATGGCCGCTTCCGAGCTTTGGGTTGCCGGACAGCGCGCCATGCCAAGTTGGGCGCGCGGCAGAATGAATGCGACGATCATCATGGCTGCACAAGGCGCCATGGCTCTTGGGGGGGTTGTTTGGGGTACCGCGGTTTCCTTTTGGGGGGTGCAACCGACGCTGATTGTGGCCTGTCTGCTACAGTTGGCGACCTTGGTGATCCAACTCCGGTTGTCGATCGATTTTACCAGTTCGCTTGATTTCGAGCCGGCTCCGGTGGCCGGATCATCGCACAAGTTGATTCATATCCCGGCACCGCATGACGGCCCCGTGGCGGTCATGATTGACGTGGAAATCGATCACACGCTTGGTCGAGAGATGCTCGATGTCTTGCGAGAAGTCCGGTTGATCAACTTGCGAAATGGCGCCTTCAGCTGGCGGCTCCACGAAGATCTCAGCCGACCGAACACTTACCGGGTGGAAATGCTGTATCCGTCCTGGACCGAGTACCTCCTGATGCAGGAGCGGATGACCAAGAGGGAGCGGGAGATCATCGATAAGTCGCGCGGATTTCATATTGGAAAAAGTCCGCCGGATTTTCGGCACTTCCTGTGTGTGAATCGCGAGTTGCACACCCAGCGTCACCAAGTTACCAGGCCTACTTCAATGCCCGAAGCGCCGCTAAGCGTCGATCAGGCACCGGCGTGATCAAACGGTTCTTTTAACGTCCGCCACCGATCTCCAGAATCGTCCCTGTGATGTAAGAAGCCGCATCTGATAGCAGCCATAAAACCCCTTCGGCGACTTCTGCGGGCGATCCCGCCCGCCCCAGTGGAATCGTTGGACGCAGCCGTTCGAGACGATCGGGTGTTCCGTTCGCAGCGTGAATGTCGGTTGCAATTAAGCCGGGTGCGACTGCGTTTACCCGAACTCCCTCAGCAGCCACCTCTCGGGCCAGGCCTACGGTGAATGTATCGACGGCGCCTTTGCTTGCCGCGTAATGGACCCACTCACCCGCACCACCGATTCGTGCTGCCAAAGACGAAATGTTGACGATCACTCCGCCATGGCCGCCATGCCGGGTCGACATCCGTTTCACCGCTTCCCGCGCACACAAGATGGTTCCGGCAACGTTGGTGGTTAACACTCGAGCCAGGCTTGAGGCTTCCAGTGCTTCCACGCGCGAAAACCCGCCCGTGACGCCGGCGTTGTTAACGAGTCCGCAAATCGGCCCCAGTTGCTGCTCGGCTTCCTGGAACAAGCGGATAATATCTGCCTCCAAGGCGACATCGCCGCGAATCGCGACGGCGGAACCGCCCGACGAGCGAATTTCTTTCACGACACCGTGCGCAGCGGCTTCGTTGCCCAGAAAACTCAGGGCGACGAAATAGCCCCGGCTCCCGGCCAACCGGGCGACCGCTGCTCCAATTCCACGACTTCCTCCAGTAATCACTAGAGTGCGGCAAGTTTCATTGAGCACAGCTCTTCAACGCCCCTTCCAGCGCATGCCACCCGAGAGTCGCACACTTCAATCTTTGGGGAAACTTTTTCACGCCACCGAAAGCTTGCAAATTGCCTAGTCCAATTGCCGGTGCTGCCTCTTTGGTCAGGAAATCGATGAATATCCGTTTCAACCCCAAAGCTTGAGCGATGGTTTTCCCTTTGACCTGCGTCGTCATCAGCGAGGTCGAAGCCATGCAGATGGCGCAGGCCTGACCGGTAAACCGGATCTGTTCGATCGTCCCAATCGGCGACTCGCTCACGAATACGACAATCTCGTCCCCGCAAGAAGGGTTGTAACCCTCTCCCTTGAAAGCAGGCGGCGCAAGTTCGCCAAAATTTCGAGGTCTTTTCGAGTGATCGAGGATGATCGTCTGGTACAGTTCGTCGATCTCCATCAGTCTCCAAAGTATCGAATTGCTTTCCGCAGTACGTCGACGAGACGGTCGATCTCGCTCTCCGTGTTATAAAAATAGAAACTCGCCCGGGCTGTCGCTTGCAGCCCCAGTTTACGCATCAGAGGCTGATTGCAATGATGCCCGCCTCTCATTGCTACCCCAAATTGGTCGGCGTAAGCCACCAGGTCGTGGGCATGAATCGATCCCAGCTGGAAGCTGATCAGGCCGGCTCGCTCGGTCTTCGGACCGAGGATTCGAATTCCGGGTAAGGTCGAAAGCTTCTCATAGGCCAGGCGTCCCAGATGATGATCCGAAGCTTGAATGGCGGGCCGTCCAATCTTTTCCAGGTAATCCAACGCCGTCGCGAGCCCGATCGCACCGGCAACATGTGGTGTTCCGGCTTCGAAACGGTGCGGCCCCGGTTTCCATTCGGCCGATTCAAAGGTGACCCTGGAAATCATTTCTCCACCGAATTGATACGGCTCCAAATCGGCGAGCAGTTCAGGATTGCCGAACAGGACGCCAATACCGGTCGGTCCGCAGCATTTGTGTCCCGAAAAGACAAGAAAATCGCATCCGAGTTCCTGGACGTTGATGGGAGCGTGACCGGCACTTTGCGCGGCATCGACCAGGGTGACGACTCCATGCTGCCGAGCCACGGCACAAAGCTCTCTGACCGGATTGATGCATCCGAGCGAGTTGGAGATATGGGTGAAGGCAAGCAGTCGAACCGGGCTTTCCTTCAACCGTCGGTCCAGAAGCGACCAGTCAACGGTTCCTTCGTCTCCATGGATCGGGATGTATTGCAGCGAAGCGCCTGTCCGCCTGGTGATCATCTGCCACGGAATCAGATTGGCATGATGCTCCATCTCGGTGATCAAAACGATGTCTCCCGGTCCAAGATGCGCGCTTCCCCAGGAACTCGCGACAAGATTGATTCCTTCGGTCGTTCCTCGGGTAAAGACGATCGATTCGCTGGAAGCCGCCCCCAAAAACAGGGCGGCGCGGATACGTGCGTCCTCGTAGAGTTTCGTTGCCCGGGAGCTCAGGGCATGAATTCCTCGGTGCACATTTGCGTGGTCTTCCCGGTAATACCGGGCGATTTCGTCGATTACGCACCCAGGATGCTGCGTGGACGCCGCATTGTCGAGATAGACCAGCGGAAATCCGTTCACGTTCTGATTCAGGATTGGGAAGTCGTCCCGGTACTTGTGGGCTAAAAGATCGATCGCCACCCCGGACCTTCCACCCGCCGGCTCTGTGTTGCAACTGGTGCACGATCTCCCACTTATGAGACGGTACACAAGATCCCGCGGTGTTTGTGCTCGGAGCCGGATTATCGTCGCAGTTGTCGGCGCAATATTTGTGTATTTCGTTTCCACTGCTACAATGCGCCGAGCAATGAGCGCATTTGAAGCGATGGATCCGATTTCCTTCGGCTTGCCGCACCGTCCACCGTTCATTTTCGTTGAATCCGTCGATCAACTTGAAGTTGGTACGCTGGCGCAGTGTTCAAAGACCTTTCGGAGAAGTGAATCCTTTTTCGAAGGCCATTTTCCCGGGAATGCAATTGTACCCGGCGTACTCCTAGTTGAAGGAATGGCTCAAACCGCCGGGATCGCAGTGGGTGGTCCTGAAAAAATGTTTTTGCTGGCAGCAATTCGATCCATGAAATTTTTGCATTTAGTTCGGCCTGAGGAACCGATCGATTTCAGCGCTCGCAAATTGGGTCATGTCGGCAGCCTTGTTCAATGCGCCGTCGAGGCTCGGGTTGGACAGCGCCTGGTTGCGGAAGGCCAGATAATTCTCACGGAGGTGTTGCCGCCCTGAATCATCGCTCCAATGACCCCGATTTTTCCATCTGGCGTACCGGTTGCTAGCCGGCGTGAAAAGCGACCGCACCTCTCGGAGTCGATCGGGCTGCAACCAAGAATGAACGAAATGACGTAAAAGCTATCCAACTACGGAGTTATCAATGAAGAAAATAGTTATTGCTCTTTTTACGGGTTTGCTGATCGGGTTGTCCGCGGCACCCATCCATGCGCAGATGATGGTCGTCAAACAGGGGGCACAGCTTCCGACGCTTTCCCTGAACTATCTAGGCAAACAACCTGAACTCACTGGCAAACCTCTCCTGGTGGAGTTTTGGGCGACTTGGTGCCCCCCTTGCCGGAAAAGCATTCCACACCTCAACGAGATCTACGCCAAATACAAAGCCATGGGACTGCAGATTGTGGGAATCACTGACGAGGACGAGGCTACCGTTAAGAAATTTCAAAAACAGATACCGATGGATTACAATGTGGCGATCAATACGCCGGGATCGGTCTATCAGCAGTTTGGAATCCAAGCCATTCCCACTGCTTTTTTAGTCGATAAAAGCGGTAAAATCGTTTGGACCGGGCATCCAATGGATTTGAGCGAAGGGGAAATCCAGTCGGTATTGAATTGATTGGCCGTTGCGAACTGCGGCTTTATCGAAGAAATGGATTGTTTCGTCGCTCTTCACCGATGGTTGTTTGAGGTCCATGGCCAGGGAGTACGAGGGTTTTGTCCGGCAATATAAAAACCTTTTCACGAATGCCGCGAATCAACAATTGATGATCGCCCCCTGGGAAATCTGTCCGGCCGATGCTGCCGGCGAAAAGAACGTCACCGCCAAAAAGGATGTCGTCTGGCGCCGAGTAAAAGCAAAGGCTTCCGGGACAATGGCCGGGAACAAGAAAAATCCGAAAGGCAATGCCGCAAAGATCGGCGGTGGGAGTCTCCTCAATCAGAAAATCAGGCAGTACAGGTTCTGGCTCGAAAAAGAACCCCATGTTTTTATAAAACTCGGGATCGGTGATGAGAGGAAGACCATCTTTGTGAAAAGCGACCTGGCATTTGCACGCTCGCTTGATTTTGGCTGCGTCATCGAAATGGTCGGGGTGGCCGTGCGTGAGCACCAGCAGATCGAGCCTGACGCCCAGGTCCCGGATCCAATCCGAGGCCCCTGTCGGGGCATCAATCAAAATATTTCCGCCCGACGTTCGAATCAAGAAAGCGTTGGTATCGAAAATACCGCCAGTAAAAGTTTGAAAGTGGAGCATAGTAAATAGAAACTCCGGAATTTGGAATGAATCAGACTTTGGGCTTAAGGCTTGAACTCTGCCACCGTGGTGTCCAAGTGCACTCTGGTCGACGCATGAAAACTATTAGTATCGCTGCTGCCGCAGTTTTGTTGCTTTTCAACTCAACGTTTGTCTTTGGAGAAGATAAACCAAACTTGGCTGACTCGCGCCAAGTCGCGGTCACGGTCGGCCGCCTTCTGGAGCAGGGCCATTATAGCCGACAGAAGCTCGATGCCGAAATGTCGAAGCGGATCCTCGAGTCCTATCTCGAGAATCTGGACTACAACAAACTGTTTTTCACCCAGGAAGATGTTGATCAATTCACCCAGAAGTACGGTGCGAGCCTGGGTGACAGCATCTTGCTCGGGGATCTGCAGCCGGCAAGGGAAATTTACGGCGTCTTCAGGGTCCGAGTGGAAGATCGAATTGCGAAAATCCACCAACTCCTGAAAAAGGATTACACCTTCAAGAGCAGCAGAACGGTCGCTTTGGACCGGCGAAAAGAACCGTGGCCGGCCAACGTCGCGGACGCGGATACTCTCTGGAAAGATCGAGTCGAGGGGGAATTGCTCCAGGAAAAACTGAATAAATTAGCGATCGATCCAGGACCCAAGGTGGTCGCTCGCAGATACGATCAACTCCTCAAAAGCGTCGAGGAACGCGATGACGAAGATCTTATCCAGCTCTTTTTGAATGCTGTCGCTCAGTCGTATGATCCCCACTCCGAATATCTTGGACGCTCCGATCTCGAGAGCTTTGAGATCAATATGCGACTTTCTTTGACCGGAATTGGCGCCGAATTGCGGTCCGATGACGGGTACGCAAAAGTCCAGAGGCTCCTGCCGGGAGGTCCTGCGCAAATGAGCGGCAAAATGAGCGTTGGCGACCGGATCGCCGCCGTTTCCCAAGGCAAAGATGCGTTTGTCGACACGGTCGATATGAAGCTCGACAAAGTGGTCGAAATGATTCGCGGCAAAAAAGGGACGGTTGTTCGGCTCCAGCTCATACCAGCCAATGCAAATGATCCGTCGAAACGCAGGGTGGTCGAGCTCGTTCGCGATAACGTGAAACTCACCGAACAGGAGGCAAAGGCTGAAATTATCGAGAAGGATATGCCGGATGGATCGATTCAGAAACTGGGATGGATCACGTTGCCGTCGTTTTATCAGGACATGGAAAAATCACGGACGGGCAAAAGCACGTCACGGGACGTTGCGGCTCTCCTGAAACGCTTGGAGCAAGAGCAGATTCAAGGTTTGGTGATCGATTTACGGAAAGACGGTGGCGGCTCACTGGATGAGGCCATCAAAATGAGCGGTTTGTTTATCAATCAAGGCCCTGTCGTCCAGGTGAAGGACGCAAACGGTGATATCGATGTTTTGAAGGACCGGGAGGGCAACGCATTGTACAGCGGCCCGATGATTGTGCTGGTCAACAAACTGAGCGCTTCGGCCAGTGAGATCTTTGCTGCAGCGATGCAAGATTACGGCAGAGCATTGATCGTCGGGGACTCCAGTACATTCGGCAAAGGCACTGTGCAAACCATGCTGGAGCTCGGGCGATTCATGCCAATGCTCGGGAACGCTTCGAACGATGCCGGCGCGTTGAAGTTGACCGTTCAAAAATTCTATCGTGTGGCAGGAGGGTCAACACAACTTCGTGGCGTCGTTTCGGACGTTAGGCTTCCTTCTCTCACCGACAACAGTGAGTTTGGGGAAACGTCTTTGCAACATCCGCTGGCCTACGATGAAGTCGAACCGGCGCCGATCGATGTGGCCGCCAACCGGAAACCACTTTATGTCGACGAGCTACGCCAGCGTTCCGCTAATCGCGTTGGCCAGGATCCTCAGTTTCAGGATATTTCCGACGATGTCCGCCAGTTGGATGAGAGACTGAAGAGCAATCGGCTGTCGCTCAACGAAACGGTCCGCCGCGACGAGATGGCGAAGGAATCGAAGCAGAGAGAGAAAGAGGAAGCAGATCGCAAGAAGGCGGAAACCGATGATCACGACAAGACTTACGAATTGACACTCGCCGACGTGGACAAGCCGCAGCTGAAGCTTTCTGAACAGAAAATCGATCCCTTGGCCGCTTCGAAATCGGCGAAAGCCAAGCCGGCACGGTCCAGCGACAATCCGGTAGAAGCCGCGCTCGATGACGATGACTCGGCGACTCTGGCTGACAGCGATCCGGGAAAACGAGAAACGCTGAAAATCCTCTCGGATCTGATCGAGCTGGGGAAATCGCCGCGGACAGTCGGACGATAACCGTAGGAGTCAGGGTTCAGGAGTTGCGGAGTGGGACGGATCGCCTGCCGATCCGGGGATGTGATTCACCCGCTTCGATGATGAATTTGATTCGACTGGCAGGTGACTCGACGCCCAAAAGTGGTTTTTCTCCTGAGTTCCTGTCCTGACAGCTCCTGACTTCCTGGCTACGGTCAAACCGCGCCGCGGGCCTCGCTGTGGTAGTTCGCGAGAGCCACAGCTTCTTCAAGATCGATTGTGCCGTCAAAAAGAGCCCGGCCGATGATCAGACCGTAGAGACGCGGCATCGAAGCGAGCTGTTTAATGTGTTCGAGGGTAGCGACGCCTCCGCTCGAGATAATATTGCAACGTGTGCTATCAAGAATTTTCTCTAGGACGGGGAAATTTGGTCCGATCAGCGTTCCGTCGGTGGCGATATCCGTATAAATGATCGTACCCACCCCCAGCTTCTCGACCATCCGAATGAAATCGAGAACATTGATCGAAGTGACTTCCGTCCATCCTCTGACCGCCACGTGACCGTCTCGCGCATCGACGCTCACCGCGATTTTATCTCCCCCAAAATGGTTCACCAGGTTCTCGAGAAAAATAGGGCTGTCCACCGCGCCGGTTCCGAGAACGACTCTCGAAACGCCCGCCTCGATAAAAGTGGTCGCGGCTTCGAGGGTCCGTATTCCCCCGCCAACCTGTACCGGAATGTTGAGAGTCCGGACGAGCCGTTTGATCATTTCGATATTTCGAAGCTCGCCGGTGAAAGCCGCATTCAGGTCTACGACATGCAAGCAGTTTCCACCTTCCTCCTCCCATCTTCTGGCAAAACCCAGAGGATCGTCCGAATACACCGTCTTATCTGCGAGTTTCCCTTCGCGCAGACGCACTACCTGCCCGTCCAGTAGGTCGATCGCCGGTAATATGATCATGTTAGTGAACTAACAAACTGTCTCAGAATTGCCAATCCGTTCTCCTGACTTTTCTCAGGATGAAACTGCGTGGCCAATAAATTGTCCGCCACAACGGCTGCCGCAAACTCTTCTCCGTACTCTGCCGTCGCAGCGATAATGGACCTGTTTTGAGGAACAGGATAGTACGAATGAACAAAATAAACGAAAGGGTCGATTGGTAATTTCGGGAATCGCTCCATTGCCTCTTTTGTCCAGGTGAGCTGATTCCAGCCGATCTGAGGCACTTTCAGATTGGTGGCCCTGAATCGTTGCACCGTCCCCTCGAACACTCCGAGACCTTCCACTCCGGGCGATTCTTCACTTGCTTGAAACAAAAGCTGGTATCCGAGACAAATGCCAAGAAAACTCTTCTGATTCGTCAGCCAATCCCGGATCGGTCGAAATAGCCCGCGTTTCTGCAGTTGACACACCGAGTCTCCGAACGAACCGACGCCCGGGAGGACCAATGCATCGAACCTACCGGGAATCGGGCCCGAGACGATCTGTTGTGGTTCTGCTCCCACGGCCTGGAGGGCCTTCGCGACACTGCGCAGATTGCCCGAACCGTAGTCGACCAATCCAATTTTTGCGCGAGCCGTCATAAAGTCCCTTTTGAGCTCGGAATGCCTGGCACCCGGTTGTCTATTTGGCAAGCCTGATCCAGCGCTTTCGCCAAACCCTTGAAAATCCCCTCTACCATATGGTGGCTGTTCCGGCCGCGCAGAATGTCGACGTGAAGATTCAGATCGGCATTGGAACTGAACGCGCGCAGAAATTCTTCCACGAGTTCGAAGCCAAAATGCCCGATTGATGCCGCGTTTTCCGGTGCCTGATACTGCAAGTAGGATCTGCCGCTCAGATCGATCGCGACCTGAACGAGTGTTTCGTCCATTGGCAAGAGGGCCCATCCATAGCGTCTCGCCCCAGTTTTATCGCCCAGGGCCTGGGCGAGACATTTGCCGAGAACGATCGCCGTATCTTCGACGCTGTGATGATAGTCCACCTCCAAATCTCCGCGCACATCGATCTTGAGATCGAACAAACTGTGCTTGCTGAGGAGAGTGAGCATGTGATCGAAGAACGGGATACCTGTCTGGATAGAAGAGGTGCCGGAGCCATCGATTACGAGGTCGACGGAGACATAAGTTTCCGCCGTCTCTCGCTGCAGGTACGCGCGCCGATTTGCAGTCATTGGGCGAAAAAGATAGCACAACAGGCTTTGCGGTACCAAAACGGGAACCAAGGGATCAGTAAAATGGGCAAGTAAACGCTTGCACTGGTCAGATATGCAAGTAAGTACTTGCATGCGAGCCGCCGCGCCTTCCCTCGAACGGAAACGTTCGAGCGCTTCTTCCACCGATCTGACGCGTGAACGCCTCCTGGATGCTGCCGCGCAGACATTCTCCAGGGATGGTTTACGAGGGGCGACTACCCGCGAGATTGCCCGGAATGCGGGTGTCAACGAGGTGACCCTGTTCCGGCATTTCAAAAGCAAGGAGCAGCTTTTGCGCGCCGTCCTAGAACGCGGCCTGGCCTCCGAAGCTGCTATCATGGATCAGCATTCTTCCTGGAAAGAGAACCTGCGGGAAAGCATGGAAAAATATGCGCATCACTACTATTCCCATATGGAAAAAAAGAAAGGCATCGCGCGCGCTTTTCTCGCGGAAGCGCAAATATTACCCAAGTCGATGCAGACAATGATTGCGGACGTGATCCGTCCGGTCCGCGAACGCCTGATCCTCATTCTGACAGACGCGCAGCGAGCAGGTGTTGTCCGGAATGATCTGAACGTTGAGTGCGCCCTCGACGCCTTCAAGAATACCCTTTACGCCGGGATGTTGCGGCAGGGAGCCTATCTGCCGCGTAACTACACCATGGATACCTACATCTCGACGGTGGTCGACATCTTTGTTCGCGGAATCGAAACGACCGCCAATTGAACCTTTGGAACGTATTATGGCACAGCAAGTCGAATTAGCGCCGGCACGAGTAGGTTCCGGATTGCGTGACGGCAAGGCCGTCGGCACCGCCGGTAAACCAACGAGCAGCTATTCAGCCAAACGCGTCGTGACGACGCTCGTCGTGGCCCTGCTGTTTACCCTCGGGGTGATCGTCGGACTCAACTATCTTGTCAATTCGGTGGCTTACCAGTCCACGGACGATGCTTTTATTGACGGGCATATTATTCCTGTTTCCGCCAAAGTCGCCGGACGTGTCCAATCGGTTTATGTCGTCGATAACCAGGCGGTGAAGAAAGATGATCCCGTGGTTGAACTGGATCCGCGGGATTTCGACGCCGCAGCACGTCAGAAGGTTGCGGCTTTGCAAAGTTCTCAGGCGCAATCTGCTGCCGCGCAGGCTGCACTTCAAGTGGCGATAGCGCACGTCAAGACGACACAGGCCACCGTCGAGTCGGATCAAGCAACCGCTGCCGCAGATGCTGCGCAGAACGACAAGGCGCAGAGCGATTTCAAGCGTGACGAGGACCTCTACAGAACAAAAGCGGTTTCGGCGCAGGATGTCGATCAGTTCCGTGCCGCCGCAAAATCTGCTCAGGCGACGCTGGAAGCGGCCCAGAAGAAGGTGCTCAGTGACGAAGCCCAAGTCGAGGAGGCGCGTGCCCAGGTAGATGCCTACGCGGGGTTGGTCCAAAGCGTTAACGCCCAGATCAGTGAATCCGACGCCAATCTCGCAACAGCAAAGTTGAACCAATCCTACACCCGGATTGTGGCTCCCGACTCAGGCTGGGTGACCCAAAAGTCAGTTGAACCCGGGCAATACGTTCAAGCCGGGCAAAATTTGTTCGCCTTGGTGCCGAAAGATGTCTGGGTCACAGCGAATTTCAAGGAGGATCAGATCCGCCTGATGCACCCCGGTCAGATCGTCGAAATCGCGGTGGACGCCCTGCATGGCCAGATATTCCGGGGGCATATCGACAGCATCCAGGCCGGTAGCGGAGCTCGTTTCAGTCTGCTTCCGCCGCAGAATGCGACGGGCAATTACGTGAAGGTGGTTCAGCGTATTCCGGTCAAGATACTGTTCGACGAACCGCTCAACGCCGAAACAGGCTTGCCACTGGGGCCGGGTGAATCGGTGGTGCCGTCCGTGGAAATTTCAAGCCCTGAGTATTCACCTCTCGCCGTCGGGATCACTTTCGTGGTGTTGGCGGTCGGCATCTTCTTTATCGTCCGCCGGGGTTTAGGCCGGAGACCCAAGTCGACCGAGGTACCGACCGCGGGTTAAATTTTTGCCGGCGCGTTATGGCAGTTGCATCGGTGTCATCGACTTCTTTTGGCAGAGAGAAACCGCCGGTCAATCCCTGGTTCATCGCTTTCGCCGTGATGCTGGCGACGTTCATGGAGGTTTTGGATACCTCGGTTGCCAATGTGGCGTTAAATCACATCGCGGGCAACCTTTCGGCCAGCACAGATGAGGCAACGTGGGTGCTGACCAGTTATCTTGTCTCAAACGCGATTGTCTTGCCGGCGACTGGATGGCTCAGCCGGTTCTTTGGTCGGAAAAGGTTTCTCATCACCTGCATTGTGATCTTTACCATTTCGTCCGCCCTCTGCGGTCTAGCCAGCAGCCTCGGGATGCTGATTCTGGCGCGCATTGTCCAAGGCGCTGGGGGAGGAGCGCTGCAACCGATCGCGCAGGCGGTTCTTCTGGAAAGTTTTCCACCGGAAAAACGGGGTTCCGCAATGTCGGTGTACGCCATCGGCGTCGTGGTGGCACCGATCCTGGGACCAACCATCGGCGGATGGTTAACCGACAACTACTCTTGGCGGTGGGTCTTTTATATCAACATTCCAATCGGGATTCTGGCGATAATTCTCTGCTCCATACTACTGGAAGATCCTTCCTACCTTAAAGGCGCGCGGCCTGGCAGGATCGATTTTATTGGGTTCGGATTGTTGATCGTCTGGATAGGGTGTCTCCAGGTCCTGCTGGACAAGGGACAGGACGCAGACTGGCTGTATTCAAACTTGATTCGGTTTCTCGCTTGTGGTGCCGCGATCGCCTTCTGCGCGTTCATCGTCTGGGAACTACGGGTAGAACACCCCATCGTCAACCTGCGCATCCTGCGGAACGGCAATCTGGCCATCGGTTCTCTGATGTTGTTCTTGATCGGCGCAATTCTCTATGGGACAACGGCAATTCTGCCGCTGTTTCTGCAGAATCTTCTTTATTACACGTCGTACAGCGCCGGGTTGGTAATGAGTCCGCGTGGTTTTGGCGCTATTCTTGGCAGTATTATTTCCGGCCGAATTCTGGCGAACCCGAAGATCGATGGACGCCTATGGATTGGCGGGGGGTTCGCGATCCTGGCCTTGTCGATGTACATGCTGGGCAATCTCACCACTGAGATTGCTCCG
>Ga0210383_10001070_pt1 | contig 25195 bp, 24 predicted proteins | sample IncBWC14OmetaG_FD_160072 | JGI IMG/M metagenome (GOLD analysis project Ga0210383, IMG submission 160072) | Forest soil microbial communities from Barre Woods Harvard Forest LTER site, Petersham, Massachusetts, United States - Inc-BW-C-14-O ... | reverse complement strand
TATACATGACTGGTAAACCTGTTGTAATTGAATGATACGAGTACCGCTGTAATATCGCTGGTGCAATATTCCTTTTTGTGATTCTATTTCTACATCTGACTTTACTCTTTGCATTAACATGAGTAACAGTATATTTACTTTTCACTCCATCGCCCCCTTATCGCTCCGTCTGGATCTCCTTCAAAATAAATCCTTCCAGACCCCCGCAAACCCATAGTTCCTGCACACTAGGCCCAACAGGTCTAACAGTATATGTCTTCCCACCCCCCACACCCCCGTCCGCATTTACAACTACTCTCCCATCAACCATCCTCACCTCAACCATAAGCCCTTTATCAACCGTCAACTCCCCATCCTTCCCGCCCGCCCCACGATGTCCATCATTCGCATACATCTCCGTAAGATCTTTCACGAGCTCAGGACACTCGAGACAAATGAGACCGTTATTGATCGCATTCCGCTTGAAGATGTCACCAAAGGATCCTGCAATTACAACCGGGATGCCAGCAGCTTTGAGGGCCGTAGCAGCTTGCTCACGGGAGGAGCCCGTGCCAAAGTTGTACCCCGATACGAGAATCACACCGTTTTCGGTACCGTTGTCCAATACACCTGACCATTTCGACTTTTTCTGGATGAGGGATGAGACCAGTTCCACAAAGGCGGGATCATAGTTCTCCATCACGACCTGAGCCTGACGCTCGAGGGTGATGTCGTCCTGATAGGTATACTTTCCTGGATAAATTCCGTCCGTATTCAGATTATCTTGTGGGACGAACAACAGAGGGCCCGCAAATGCAGACGGGAACCCAGGAAGAACCCGTTCCGTTTGTGTTGGCATCGACGCAGAAGATCTGCTCGGTTGTGTCAGGATGGAGAAGGTAGGGGTCTTGACGGGCGGGAGCGAAGTAGGATCAAGTGACGCCGGACCGCAAATGTATCCCTTGACAGCACTCGCTGCTACGACCGCCGGACTTGCAAGGTACGCCTGGGCTTTAGGATGTCCCATACGACCCTTATAATTCCTATTCGTAGCACTGATGCCTGTCTGCCCTTCCTCTAATAATCCAGTCCCAAGCCCAATGCACGGACCGCAACCAGCAGGTAGGACCTTCGCGCCTGAGACAATCAAAGTCTCCCAATCACCCAAACGCTCGGATTCTTGTTGCACCGCAGAACTTGCAGCAGCAATGTAGAACTCGATGCCTGGCGCAACCTTGTTCCCTTTCATCACAGCTGCGGCAGCCGCGATATCAGAAACGCGCGAATTGGTGCAGCTGACAAGGTAAGCTTTTTGTATTCCAATGCGTGCATCCTCAAGTATTGGCAGTGGAGTGGATACTTTGACACTGTTTGGGCCGGAAACGTGTGGGACCAGGGTCGATAGATCGAATACGAGATGGGAGGAATAATCTGCGTCCGGATCGGAACGGATGTTAGTCACGCGGAGGGCGTCGAGGCGACTACGATTGATCCGAGGGTGTTCTGGAGGCGATGGGATGGAAGAAGATGAGACGGGAGAAGAGAATGTGCGCAACTCGAGCTTTGTTAACACTCGATCATACCACTGTAACAGCGTATTGTCGACAGGGAAAACGCCAACCAATGCACCCCACTCTGTAGTCATATTTGCAATGGTCAGTCGATCATCGACTGTCAACGCAGACACACCTTCGCCTGTAAACTCTAAAGCCGCATTGAGGACTTGGTCTTTGTTGAATGACCCGCATAAAGCAACAATTACATCCTTTCCAGTAACTCCAGGTGTGAGCATGCCTTTCAGCTCTACTTTTATCATACGTGGGACCTGCCACCAAGTCTTTCCAGTTGCCCAAAGAGCGGCGGCATCTGTTCGAACGATGGGTGTCCCGACACATCCTACGCCCCCATACATATTACTGTGGCTGTCACTAGCAACAGTGAGAGTGTGAGGAAAGGCGTAGCCCTCTTCGACGAGAACCTGGTGACCGATGCCTCGGCCAGCGGGATAGAAATCGATGCCATGGTTCCTGGCGAATTTTTCGATAGAAGCATATTTGGCCAAGTTCTTTGATGACCTGTTTTGGACGTCATGATCTAGTGTGAAGACAGGCTGGGCGGGGTTCTGTATTTGTGTGGCTCCAATGGAGTTGAATCTGATTTATAGTGAGACATTTCCCAAAAGTACACAAATGGAATGAAAGCACACTTGGTGATGACTGGCCCAGTATTGTCATGAGTCATAACGTGTTCAGGACGAATCATAACATAGTCGCCAGACTTGATGACTTTGCTGTCCGGAAGACCAACAGCATACTTTTGGACGACTTTTTCGATGACAGTCTGGGGTACGTGAGGACGGTCTGGGGCTATCGTAGCCAGATATCTGATAGAGTGTGTTCGAGCGCAGTGTCGAACCAGAGATAATGGTGGATGCATAGGTGCGTCTAGGTGCAAACGCAACTGTGCAAAATTTCCTGTCAGCGACCGATAAGTTGAAGTTGATGCCAAGTTCAAGAAACGGTTCTTTGGACTCGTTATTCAAACAGAGGGAAAGCAAATCAGCACAAATACCAGCATTGATGATCGATATTGATCATGAACTGAACCCCCTAACGTGATAGTATCAGGTCCTTACTTCGAACTACTGTCCACAGATCTTCGTTGGCCATCCTGCTGTTGATATTGTATCGATACAATGGTTGTCATGGTACGGTCAAGGTATGGTCCTATACCTCGAATCGAGTCAATCGACCCTCGATTGTTCATGAATCTACTACCACGCGTCAAACGTAGCCTATGATATATACTCGACTGAATACATAATCTCTCCTCGAACCATTTGTCCCTATACATGGAATGCAAACATTATAACGCAACATATACACAGATTACGTTCCCTTCACGGCGTCCAAATGAAAAACCCATTTATTCCCAACAGTTCGTTCATCCAAACCCATCACAGATGACTTAAATCCATCCCATTCAACCACCAATCCCAACCGCTAGCATCAATCATGCCCCAATCGCAGCCCTGGAAACCGCGATAGGTGCAGTGACAGGAGACTCGACGGATTTCTCCGTCGCTTTCTGCTTATCTGTAGGGGTAGAAGCAGAAGTAGGATTATGTGATAGTTTTGCTTTCTTCTTTTTCAGTAAAGCTAGACTCTCTTTTAATGGGGAGACAATGAAAATGATCATTGGGTACACACCAACAGAAACGGCGCTCTTAACACCATCCACAATGTCTCTGCTTTGCTCCAAATACTCCGTGTCATCGAATCGGTGTTTCTTGCCTGCTATCACGCCTGCTGATGCTGCTGGTTCTCCTGGGCCTACGGCTTTCGACGTTGGCGACGACGGCCCACCAGTAGAACTGGAACCAGAAGCACTGGGCCCGGCGTCGATCCCCAACTTGCGCTCCAACGCCTCGAGTTTAGCTTTTTGGACATCTGCTTTTGCGGCGAGGCGTGCTGGTTCATTTTCAAGATATTCTGCCAGTCTAGTAATACCTATTTGTATCAGTAAACGTGGAGCGTAAATCACAAGGGAACAACATAGAACACACTTCCTAGCCTCCTTAATGGTACTCAGCCTTCTGCCACTCAAATCTCTACACGAGTCATTGTTGCTCGTCTTCTGGCTGCTCATGCGACCGCCAGCTGCGCGGAGCTGGGAGCCAAAGCCGCCTTTGCCGCCGAGGAGGTGGGGCGTGAGGCGGAGGGAAACTAGAGGGGAGCTAGGTGATCCATCGGGGTGAAGAGAGGAAATGGGATCGTCTGGGGCTGGGACTGGACCTGAATGGGGGGAGAGAAAGAGATCGACCGAGGTGGGGAAGTTGGGATAGCGGGTGTGGAGGAATGCGGGAACTGAACCGAATGGGCTTGAAGAGGGAAGAATGATGGAGAGCGTTGGGAACGGCGAAAACGATGAGATGAGCAGTGTGGTCGACATGACTGTGGTTGTGGACTGCTTTGTTTGGTCTTGATTGGAATCTTGGCCATAATCCGAGTCGCTTGGTCGCTACCCGAACACCATGGCGGCCATCACAATCCCTCCAGCATTCCACTGGCCCCTCCAATTTTGCCTCTTCTCCACGACCACTACATACGTCCTGTCTCTCATAACATCAAATGTCTCACACGTCGACCGCGTATGGACATTCCTCCCAACCATATACACAGCCTACTTCACTTTGCTCCCCCTCTGGCCTCAGCAGCAACCCTTTCCGCTTTGTCCGTATGCACCCAAGGAGTTGGGCGTGCAGGCTTTGGCAGACTATAGCCCGAGGGCTTTGTTGATGTTAGGCTTGGTTATGGTTTGGATGTTTAGGTAAATTTCTCGGTTTCCGCTCCCATTAATGTGCATCTGATATTCTTGCAGACTGAGCTATAATACATACCGCCGTGGTTTATTTAACCTGTATGTACTCTGTTAGCACTTTCATTCTTCGTGCCAACTTCCTTTTAGCCGCGACGAAGACTACCGCTGGGCAGTCCTCCGCAAGCAAACCCCCCCTTGGTTCTTCCAGCTAATAAACGCCACCTTCATCTGTACGTCTATATTCTCAATCCTCCTCAACTCTCCGCTTACCTCGTAGCCATTCTCTCTCAGCACCAATCCAAAATATCCTACTCCTCCTCCTCGGCCACCCCACCTACATCGCGTCAACCATACAATCCCATACGCCCCTCGCACCCTCCGACCTTCTTCTCGCCTCCCTCGCCCTCGTTGTTCTCGCTCTCGAGTTCACCGCTGATAATCAGCAGTATGCATTCCAAAGTTACAAGGCTACCATGCTTTCCAGTGGGGCCAAGTATGACGAAACGAAGCAGTGGCCGGGCGCCCGGTTAAAGTGGACTTCCGAGGATGCTAGGAGGGGCTTCGTGACGAGGGGTCTGTGGGCGTATTCGAGGCATCCAAATTTCGCATGTGAGCAGACATTTTGGGTGAGTGTTTCAGGCCCTTTCTTGTCATTCGTTCTCCTTCGGTGCATATTCTCCAGCTTTTCTCCGTATCATCAACTTCCTTGACTATCCCTTTCTACACCGCACCATTCTCCTTCCCTATTTCCCTGTGCCACATTTCGTTCGGTTCACTCATCATCGCTCGCCGTTCTTTCCTGCTCCACTGCCTTCCATCCTGATCTTGTCTTTCTCTTTCGTTTCCATTATTTCATCGCTCACGTTCATTTGCTTCCGTTCTACTCCCTCATTCATTTTCCTTGAACATCCTAATTCCCTTCAACAGTGGATAATAAATCTAACACCCCTTCTCTCCCCCTCCTCGCCTACTCTCCCGTCGTTCCCCCTGTCATCCGTCTCGCGAGTCCTCTACGACCTCCCCTCTTTCCTCATCACTATCCCTATCCTCCTCTCCCCACCCAACATCCACCAAACCCTCGCCGCACTTCTGACACACCTAACCACCTTCGCCCCACTCCTCCCCGCCCTCTCTCTATCCCTCCTATTCCTCTCCTCCACAATCTACACCGAGAGCATCACACTATCAAAATATCCAAAGGCATATCATGCATATCGGGAGCGCGTGGGCATGTTTGGATCTGCAAAAACGTGGCAGAAAGGCCTCGAGCTGGGATGGACTGGAAGGAAGACGGAGGTTGAGGAGTTGATTTGGGGAAAGGAGGGTAAGGATGAGTGAAGATGATTGTTTTGTTATTGTTGAGTTTCTTGATGCTTTCGAATGAACTGAAGTTGAAACTTTTCTGTTTTCATGCATGTGCTGTAGGACAATTGTAGCCTGTACATGGCATACTCATGGTCAATACGAAAATAATGTGCCATCCAGAGATTGGGATTAGTTCCTTCGGTGCTTTGTTTGGTATTGATTGCAATTAGCAGCGTCTGGTGTCATGTTCCTGGAATTTTGCAAACTGTACTCGCCATGGCGATCCCACCAGTGTTCCACTGGCCCCTCCAATTTTGCCTCTTTTCTACGACTACAAAATTTATGTGCTGTCTCTCGTAACATCAAACGTCTCCCACAACGACCGCGTATGGACGTTCCTCCCAACCATCTATAAGGCTTACTTCGTTTGCTCCCCCTCTGGCCTCGGCAACAACCCTTTCCGCTTTGTCCCTATACTCCCAAGGAGTTGGGCGTGCAGGCTTTGGCAGACTATAGCCCGAGGGCCTTGTTGATGTTAGGCTTGGTTATGGTTTGGATGTTTCTCGGTTTCCGCTCCCATTACAGCCATTTGCGGAACTCACTGCCGTCACCCGACTATTTAGGTAGTTGCAAAATGATGTGCTAAATCTTGGCCCGTTGTTAAAATTTACAATAAAAGATTTACACCCACTGTTGCCATGACAACTCTGCCAATTTGGACTGTCTAAATCCTTTGTCTAAATTTTAACAACGGGCCAAAATTTCAACACGGATTTAGACACTTGCTCAATAGTTGGGTGTCAGCAGTGACTTAGGGCGTGGCTGAATTTTTTCCAAAATGGGACATTTTTGAGAAAATATGTATATCAACTATATCTTTATCAGTTTTAATCTGGCAGCTCTAATTATTAGCTTCAATTGTTTGCATTCAAAATTTGCAGGGGATTGGTAATAATATATTTTTATAGGTCAGTGGTAAAATGACCCCCCTCCAGACTATATCACAAATATCAAGATGGAGAGTGGACCGATTGCTTCGACCCAAGGCAAATATTCTTCGCATTATCAATCTGGAGAGGATGGCCTCTTCTGATTTTCAAATATTTGATACTTCCCACTTGAGCAGTAGGCAGCACCTCTCAATAGTATATCACAGATTATGGGGTGAGGAATGCATTTTATACCCTAAATATTAGCTCCCCAATTTTGCATTTTCATTCTGAAGGGGATGGTCATATCCATTTTTATCTACTGTGAAACTACTGTGAACCGTTTCCGATGCTGAGAGAGCAATCATTCACTGACAGTGTTCATTTTAGTGTGGGCCAAATATCTCACTCCAGCTATTGGCAATCAACCATGGCAACATTAAATGGTATATCTATGCATTCACCATGAGGAAATCATTTGTGGGCCTCCCGTTCTCTTCTCGCAACCTCAGAACTTTGGTCTATGGCACAACTATGGCGTCACAAGTCACAGGTCACACATCATGATATGTGTGACTCATGACTTGTGACACCTAGACCAAGGTTGTGAGAAGAGAATGGGAGGCCCACAAATGATTTCCTCACAGTGAATGCATAGATATACCATTTAATGTCACCATGGTTGATTGCCAATAGAGTGAGATATTTGGCCCACACTAAAATAAACACTGTCAGTGGATGATTGCTCTCTCAGCATCAGAAATGGTTCACAGTAGATAAAAATGGATATGACCATCCCCTTCAGAATGAAAATGCAAAATTGGGGAGCTAACATTTAGGGTATAAAATGCATTCCTCACCCCATAATCTGTGATATACTCTTGAGAGGTGCTGCCTACTGCTCAAGTGGGAAGTATCAAACATTTGAAAATCAGAAGAGGCCATCCTCTCCAGATTGATAATGTGAAGAATATTTGTCTTGGGTCGAAGCAATCGGTCCACTCTCCATCTTGATATTTGTGATATAGTCTGGAGGGTCATTTTACCACTGACCTATAAAAATATATTATTCAACTTTCTGAAGTGACCATCCCCTGCAAATTTTGAATGTGAACAACTGAAGCTAATAATTAGAGCTGCCATATAAAGATATAGTTGATATACATATTTTCTCAAAAATGTCCCATTTTGGAAAAAATTCAGCTGTGCCCTAAGTTCTGCAAATGGCTGTAATGGTCATCTGATATTCTTGCAGACTGAGCTATAATACATACTGCCATAGTTTATTTGACCTGTATGTACTTTGTAAACACTTTCTTTCTCCATGATGCTAATCCCCCTCTAGCTGCAATGAAGACTATCACTGGGCAGTTGTCCATGAACAACCCCCCCCACAGTTCTTCAAGCAAAAAAATGTTGCCTTCATTTGTGTGTCTCTATTCTTAGTCTTCTTCAATGTCACTTTACCTCATAGTAGTATTCTCACTCAGTGCCAATGCTAAACATCCTATTACTCATCCTGGGCTTTCCCATCCACACTGCCTCTACTATACAACCCCACACTCCCATTGCACCCTTTGACCTTCTTCTCGCCTCCCTCACCCCCATTGTTCTTGCCCTCAAGTTCACTGCTATTAATCAGCAGTATGCATTCCAAAGTTACAAGACTACTGTGCTTTCCAGTGGGGCCAAGTATGATGAAACGAAGCAGTGGCCAGACACCTGGTTAAAGTGGACTTCTGAGGATGCTAGGAGGGGCTTCATGATGAGGGGTCTGTGGGCATACTCGAGGCATTCAAATTTTGCATGTGAGCAGACATTTTGGGTGAGTGTTCCATGTGTTTTCTTCTTTGCTAGTGCCATGCACTTCCCTTTGATGCATGTCTAATTTTTTTCCTTATCAACAACTTCCTTGACCACCCTTTTTTATATAGATACCTTTCCTTCCCCACTTCCCTGTGACACATTTCATTCAGTTCACTTATCTTTGCTTGTCATTCTTCCCTGCTCCACTGTGTTATTCCATTATACTTCTATTATGTCCATGATGTGCATGTCCTGCTCCATGCACAGACTTCAGTTACCTCTCCTGCCCAGTGTACTGCAATCATCCCTTCCTTTCCCCCTCTCAATTTCCTTATTTTGTCACTCATGTCCATTTCCCCCCATTATGTTTTCTCTTATTCACTTTCTGTTGACATACTAATTAGTGTTGCCAAAGTCCAGTTTGGTCTGGGTTTTGTACTTTCTGGTGAAACTGGAAACCGAACCACCAGTTCAGTTCAACACATTGCCCAAACCAGAACCAGAACCGCTATGAATGGTTTCGACAGGTTCAGTTCATGTCTGAACCGGGTTCAGACATGAAACCACTGGCCCTCTGGCTTTTGACCTTGCGAGAGCAGCACCCACATCTATTGATGTTGTGTGCATGTGTGCATTGTCACAAGGTGGATTGCAAGGGAGCAGCTGTGAATGTAAATAGTTGTGTGGATCAAATTGGAGCTGTGACTCCCAGATTTGCTTGCAGGTCCAACAGACTCAACCTGCAAGGCTTTTGAAACTTAAACTCAAGACGTGAAACAGCACACAGTTCCAGCAGTTTGAACCTTGTTCAAATGTGGTTCTGCAATTCCACAGTGGCCAGAACTGCAAACTGGACCTGCAGTTCAGTTCCGTGGAGTTGCTGAACCTGAACCAAACTTCCGGTCTGGTTCGGAGTTTGAACTGGGTTTGCTCTGGTTCTGAACTGGACTTTGGCAACACTAATATTAATTGCCTTCAACAATAAACCTAATGCCCACCTCTCCCCATCCTCACCAATACTTTCATGCTTCCCCTGGTCCTCTGTCTCCCCACTCCTCTCCTCCCTCCCCTCCTTCCTTGTGACCCTACCCTCCTCTCTCAACATCCAAAAAACCCTCACCACCTTCCTGACACACCTAACTCCCCTAGCCCTGCTCCTCCGCACCCTCTCTCACTCCATCCTATTCTTCTCTACAATTTACAGAGAGAGCATCACCCTATCAAAGTATCCAAAGGCATATCATGCATATTGGGACAATATCAGGAGGGTGTGGGCATGATTGGATTTGTAAACACATGGAAGAAATGCCTCAGGCTGGGTTGGGCTGGAAGCAAGACAAGGTTGAGTTGATTTGCATAGGAGGGCAAGGATGAAAATGTCAAGAAAATGTTATTTTTTGTCATTGATTTTTTTTTTTGAATTTGGATGAACACAGGTTCAATAAACCTCTACTCTCATGTAAGTACTTGGGACAATTGTAGCCAAGTCATGCCAGTCAGTTGAGATTGTGTTATTCTGGTATTAGTAATGTAACCAGAGCTGATGTTTGGGTTGCAATTGGCATGTAAGGGATGAGGTTGTGAGCAGGACCTGCATGACTGATCAACTTGAAGTGGCCCCTGAGTTGTGATGCCTTGACAAGCTGGAGGGTAATAGGACACAGCAATATTACAGGGTCTTGAAAAACAAGCAGTCACAAGTTCTGCAGATGTTGCTTGTCCTACTTTGGGATGTGACAATCTCAACCAAATTTATGGGGTGTTGGAATGGGATTCCCAAATGTGGGTACAGGAAGTGGGGGTGGGGGGGTGGACTTTGCTGGCAGGCTGAAAATTTTTTTGACTTAAGTTTTTATGACTGATTTTGGCCAAATGAGGACCTGTGTAATATATTAGTTAACCAGCCAAGTTCAAGAAACACATAAAATAGCCTGATGTGCTAGATTCATTGCCAGTCTCCTCTGAGGTACTATGCACAATGTTTAATCAGAGGAGGTGGATGGAATGAAGAAAGAGGAAAGTGTTGTTGTAATAGTACCAAAGGAGACTGGTAGCACTTAACTGTGATTGAGTACATGAGCTTTTCAAACCCTGACTAATGACCCATTATGGTAATATGCTCATGCCCACCTACTAACATGTAGCTCTTTTGTCTGATGTGTTCTCCTCACTATGGCTGATTCAGAATGCAAGATACATGACAAGAACCATCTGGTTCAGTGGTTATCAGTCCCCATCTTTCCTGTTTGTCTCCAGACTTGAAGTATAGGTGCATTGCATGAGAGTTTTCTGCTGAAGATCTGCAGAACCTGCAGGATGAGTGAACAGCAAAGGATGCAGCCTGGCAGCACTATGTCAGAGTCATCAGCAGGAGAAACACAAAGTATTTCCACTCCCAGTTCCTACATCTACTATGACATCCTCACTTCAAAAATTCCTGCTGCTCAATACCTTGAGCTGCCATGTAAAGACTTAAAGGGTTACACACCAAGAATTGAAAGAGCATGAGTTGCAAGGTCCCCCCCCTATTTGTACTTGCCTATGATAGAAGAAAAGAGGTATATTATTTTACCCTCTCCACTGGTATGTATTCAAAACTTGAACCCAATTACAATTGCAAATTTTTTTAGTCTGTGATACTAGTACTATAACAAGTTGGTATTACCATAACAGATTGTTAGTTGGAGTTTGAAAAGCTCATGTGTTCAATCACGGCTAAGTGCTTCCAGACATTATTGTAAGTAATCCCCCTTGCCCATGGATTCTGCTATAATGGCTGGTGACAAGACTACTGATGTGCACAGTAATGTGACAGTATTACTATATTTTATGGCCTGAAACTAAATGTCACATAGTGTGACACATGTAATAATGTGACATTATATAATATATAATATAGGAAATATCATGTGATCAAAACATACCTTATTTAGAAGAAGAGGGGGAGGGGTCTGGCCTGAGCCTGAAAAAAAAAGTACAAGGGTATATCCAATTTTCCCATTCTGACACCCACTTGTGACATCTGTGACATCTCTACAAGTCAAATGTTGCAACTGTCCTTGCAGTTGCAGGAACACATCATTGCCTGGCATTATGAGCAGAATAAAACTGCTCTAGAAATTGCAGAGTTGACTGGATGCTGTGAGCACACTGTTTACAATGTTCTCCAGTCACATAATGAATTTGGCCAGGTCACCAACCCATATGCATGACAGTGAGGCCAACCTTGAGCCTTTGATATGGGTGACATGAATTACATATCTTCACTTTGACTCAAGATATTGACATCTCAATCTCCACACTTTCCCATGGACTCCCTCAAGTCGTCGACTTGCAATCACACATAAAAAGGTTGCAACAACAGCATTGGAATGAAATAAACCACTATAGGCAACATGGCAGGCAGGATATGGAGAGATCCCTATGGAGTTCATTGTGTGATTGGATGAAGCTGGTGTGGATGGCCACACAAATCAATGTGATAGTGGTTGGGCAGTACTTGGACAAGCATGCATTTGGTGGGCTGCATTTATTTGTGGGGAGCAGCTTTTGGTCCTTCCTGCTCTCACTTGCAAAGGAATTATTGCCCTTGACATCTTTGAGGGTGCCATTAACAAGGAGTGTTTCATCCACTTTGTACAACAGCCACTTGGGAGTGAACATGATACATTTATGTGCTCTATTGCTGAACCAGATCTCTTACAGGCACCCAAGCTTACACCATATCCTGGCCCATGCAGTGTAGTTGTGCTGGACAACTGTGCAATTCATCATGATGAGGAAATATGTCCTACATCATCATCAAATAATTTCAATCTTGCAACTGGATGTTTGGCATGGGATGGCTAAAAGCAATGAGTAGGAGAACCAAAAATATAAAACAGACTGGAGACTCAACTGGATCTGGAGTGTGATTGTGTATTCCAGTCTCAAGTTCCTCTAGGTGGGTGACAATTTCCATATGTTTCTCATGCTCAATCTCAAGAAACACATCAACCCCTTTACCAGCCTGAAACTGAGGAACACAAGATTTTCCCTTCTTGACAAAGAACTTCACAGCGATCACATCAACATCTGGAACACCAGGCAAAGGCACCATCTTGACCCAATCCTTGCTTTTTGACCATAGCTCATGAATAGCAATTGGGCTGTTTTTAGACCATTTTAAAAACAGTGGGTATATTGTTAGAAAGGCAATGTTCTTCAAGTTGTTCACCCCAATATGGACAGGAATATTGCTAATAGCCTCAGAGATGTTCTGGTGCATAACAGTAAGTAAATGTAGTTGTTATTGGGTCTCTTACTTATGGAAACAATTGAGGGTAGCTGGTTGCCAGGTTTCAATGATTTCATGGTCATTTTGACCACAATGAGCTCACTATTGTGAGTTGCATATGCTTGCTGGGCGAAGTAGTTTTGCATCAAGTCATACATCCGGTGTGCATCCTGATATCCACAGAACTTCAGATCATTTGTGAAAAAATCAGGAATGTCTAGTGTACAGTGAAGTTGCCCAGGTGTAATGATATTTGAACCACTAATTATTAGTGGGTACTGTCTAGGCTTGTTCCCAACCAGCTTGATGTCATCCATCAAATATTCTATTTCTGTCTCGCAGAACTCAACTAAATGTCAAGCTAGCTGGACCCTCTTGGGCCCTTTTCAGAGGGACTTTTTTCCTCTGCCAAATGTGAGGTCCTGACTTCAACACAAAGTTGCCAAAAACAAGTGCTCCAAGTGAGTATATAGAAAATGGATTTTAGAGTACATAGAATCAAATGAGACCTACTTGCTTTTTGGCTGAAATAGCCAAAAACTTCTTCAATGCTGTGTGGTCCATGTGGAAATTGAGCAAAGTGAGAATTTTGGCCATTTTGGCCAAACAGGAAGTATGTCTTATTCAATTCTAGGTACTCTCAAATCCGTTTTCTGTATACCCACTTTGAGCACTTTTGTTGGCAACTTTCAGGCTTTTTGTGTTGAAGTCAGGACCTCATGTTTGGCAGAGGAAAAAAGTCCCACCAAAAAGGGCCCAAGAGGGTCCAGTCCGCTTGCAATCTCACATCCATCAAATCAACCTAATATATTGATATCATGTGCTTGAGGTGGTTACATAAGCCAGAGATTGCAAGTGTGACTGGTTCATGAGTCTAGGTACTGTCCTTTTTCATATCTCTGCACAACATCTACATGGTCCATCATTTGAGAAGGTGCCAGAGGGGGCAACATTAACCCATGACCTTGCTGTTTACTAGGTCCACCATTGGAATAAGGCAAGGCTTTGATACTGGACTTGAGGTTTACAGGATGCAAGAAGCCTGCAGATAGTGGTTATTCAATGTTGTGGTATCTCTGTGGGTGTTTTCTTACCAGCCCACTGAGCAGCAAAAACATCATTCTGAACCATTTCAAGTTGATTACTCAAGCTTGAGACTGATTCCTTGTCTAAATTATCGATACAACAGCACAGATATCTTTAGCATCACTATTGCATACCTTTTGTCTGCTGTAGGGTTTCTGTTTTTTTGCAGGTAATACTGACAACAACCCACACACACATGTCGACCTTGTTGGCCAGCTCTCTCATTTTGCATGTAAAAGAGCTGTGTTCCAACAGGGAATGACTCCTTGCAACACTGACACACTGGAATATGCTCTGCATCCATTGTTATAATACCCTTTACATGTCTGGCCATTGAGATAGTGAGGCTAGGTGGGACTCGATGAGGCCACAATGAAGTCAGCAGTTATGTGTTGCACAGTAGATGGGGTCCATACAAATCACAAATCACTTTTTGGAGTTCACAAAGTCATGCTGCTATGCCAAAGGCCAAACAATCCCTATTTCAGGGCAGATCACTCTCGCTTTCCATAGTTTCCTATAACTTCCTCTAACAAATCTGTATCAAGAGACAACAGAATTTTTTTAAATATGAAAAATGTATAGAGATGACAACTATATATGAAAAACAGTTGGCTATTATCACCTTTCTTGAAAGGTCATTGTCATGTCATAATTGTGGCTTAGTTGCCCAAAGCAAATAGTACCAAAGCTCATTCTTGTTTATGTCATCATGTCTACTGGCCTGTAAGGCTACCTCACTCATACTACGTAGTCTCCTCGCTTGAACTTGATTCTAGTTGCTTCTGTCAACTCTTCCAATTGATTGTCTTCGTCTCTAGGCTCTTTGGACAGGTGTGTCATGAACAATTTGTCTTTGAAATCCCATAACAGCCTGATCTGTGACTTCAAGATAGGGCTACGTAGGCATTGAATGCTGTCAGGGCTCCCCAAGGTGGCTTTCCTAAATCAACTATCACACATTCAATTGTCTGCCCCTGAGATTTATAATCTGTGAAGGCATAGCCGGCTGTAATTGTGGGCAGATGCCTGATCGTCTGTCCTTGGTGCGGTATATACTAATAATATTGAATTTAATCTCTGAGGGAAATATTGGGATTACTCCATCTGATAAGCCCTCCAATCTTCCAAAGGTGTAGTGGTAAGGCTTGAACAGTATCATTGCAGGTGGGTATTGTAATCTCATAACACTGGCTTCCTCGTCCCTGTGAGGATTGAGCTCCCTTGGGTCCAGTACAATGTCGACAATTTCACCTCTCATGCCATTTGCCAGATCAGCTTCTGTTGCAATATTCATGGTCACCATGGCTTTCATGCTGACCATGAGCTCCAACTGGCCAGGCAGCTTCCCAGTGTGTTTTTCAGACATTCCTGCCACTGTTACCCACTGCTGCATATTAAGGTGTCACAACTGTTTCAAATTGTTCATATATGGCTTGGCCAATACTGGACCAACTTGTTCCCACAACAATATAGTGCTCCATTCATGCTCTTCACAGGTGGGAATTGATGGAGATCCCCAAACATAATCACATTCAGACTGCCAAATGGAACTGTGGCATTTGTGCTTCCATTCCCCACCCAAACTTGTCCTGCTACCTGAGTTATTCAAATTGATTAGTTGTTTGCAGGACTTAGTATTGTACCTGAGAAGTAGATGTCATCAAATCCTTTGTCATCATGGAGAACTCCTCTGTGACCAGGTATTCTTGGCCTGATATATTCTTCTCCCTAAATCCTCGCAGTGTTCTGGCTGGACCTCTGTGTCCAATCATTGTTGGATGGATTTTTTGTTGGGATGCACCCCCAGGAATGCAGAGTTGTCCCACTTATGAGGCTGGCCACAACCCCAGTTGTTGCCATTTTGCACAACAGCTAAGACGCCTTCCATTCATCAAAAGTTTTGGTTATTGCCCTGATGAGTGTGGATTTTCCAGTTCCACCCTGTCCAAGGATGAGCATCAAGAGCTGGGGTGGTTTCCTGCCATCCAGGTGGGCTAGCAAATGGTTCTCAATTATGTTGTGTGCCCTGTGCTGCTCCTTGTTGAGATGACTGAGTCTCAGTCTGTCCTGTGGGACTGACTGTGGCAGCATTTCCACTGATGGATAGGGATGCCACAGTCCGGTTCTGAACCAAAGTTTGAACCTGAACTTTCAGAACCGGACCAAAAGTTTGGTCCAAGGTTCACTGGTTGTGCAGAACCGAACCACAAGTCCAGTTCTGCGTTCGGGCAAAGCGCAAAATGTCAGAACCACATTGAACCTGGTTCAAACTGAACTTATTTCATGACTTTGAGTATACATATTAGTCAGAAAAAGTTTGGATTTGGTGTAAAAAATACCAGGCACGACACATCTGAGTCATGATAGTGTGCGCTTGTGCCGCTGGACTTTACATTTTATGCCACCATCATTCCTGAGGCATGATACTGCCCCCCAATCCCAACCGCAACCACATTGAAGGGACTGTTTCACTTATCAACCTCTTGCCAATGACCTCGCAACGCTCCCAGCCACCTTTGCACTGTCGGCTTCATTTTTTTAGTAGACTTTGTGTCTTTCTATTGGCTACAGAGATTTTCATATATAAAAAAGTTCGGTTCTAAGTTCGAGCCCTTGTAAACTAGAACCAGACCATCCTGAACCTGAACCGATGGTCCGGTTCAAAGTTCAGCGCATTGGCTGAACTGAACCTAAAGTCCGGTTCTAGGTTCAGGAAAATCCTTGCAGAACCGGACGGAACCGAACTTTGGCAACCCTACTGATGGAGTACTTTCTGCTATTGGACCATCAACATTCATCAAGTCTTCAACATCATTGTCATCAGCGGTGGTCACAATAACAGGTTTGTGCCAGGTTATCTCCTGTATGTGTTCATGCTACTGTTGATATTGTAACATGTCGGCCATTGTTGTTATTTGGGTTAGCTGCCCTGGCCTAGCAACTGAGCAATAAGTGTCATGACTGAAGACACCCACTTCCGAGGCAATGTTAATTGCAACCTCTCCAAACAAAGCCTCTCTGGCAGGCAAGCATGAGTCCTGTGCCTGTTGAATGTCATCTTCAGTCCATTGGCGGTCACCATCTCCATCCAGATCCCCACCATCTCTGATGATTTCCCCCATTTCCTCTTTGGTGACCACCACTTCAGGGCAGATGCCCACAATGTTGGACTGCTGTTGATTATTGGTGTCTCTGCGTCCAGTTGCACTATCTGAACATTCATTATATTCTCCATTGTGTGGCTGATGCTAGGGCCAGCGGTCCCCTTGAATATATCTAGGCCTCTTGGAATGTCTGGCCATCAGTCTTGATCTCATTAAGCTCATGCCAGGGCGACAACAAAACAAGCATGGAACAATACATTTACTTCTTTGGTTTTCTCTGATATGTTCATTGTTACATATCTTTGTCCTGTGATATGCCCCGCACAGGGCTGCACTCAGTGATTCATTCATGTGATAAATTGGGAATCTCGGGAAATTAGCCATGATCTACACAAAACAGGCACCAAGAAAGGTTTCAGTTGACGTTAGCGGCAACAGCTAGTATAATATTCTATTTGTAACATAGAAAATCACATAAAAGCACTGTTTCTTCAAAAAAGATAATCCTAATTTTCATGTCAATTTCTATATTAAATAAAATAATCACATATAAAATGACATAAAAAACATTTATGGAATTCCTGCAGGGTTAATATGTCGAGGTGTATGTAACATTCTATTCCGTTAAGTTCAGGTCATCCCGGGAAGCACCAACAAGATGGAAGTTAAAAGATGGCTCATTTCAGCCAAAAAAAAAGGGACGACTTGACCGCACGGAAAGATGAAAGGAAGATATCTAGACTAAATTGATGACTTTCTCTACCTCTGATCCGCTACTATTACCGCTAAGCGCTATAACTGTCGTAAAGGCTGATTGCCAACCCCTCATCCCGCATCTTCTTCAGTCGGATTATATCTATGCGATGCTGCTCCTCAAGGTCTGGGTTAAACTCGATTTCAATGAATGTCGGACACACAACCCGAGGAGTGCGATTGGTACAACCAGAACGCGACCACCGCGAAGCCACCATCTCAGCGAACACGCCGTCGGTGGAAGAAGAGATGCACCCGCATATCTTGATGATCTGGAGATTAGGGCAGAGACATGAAGGCTTTCTCGCGTCCTCCGTACTGGACTCCCGGAAAGTGAGCATATCTAAAAGATTGTCTGTGATGCTGATGTTCCGCATGTCATCGATATGGAACTCGACAAGAGAGGCAGTAATTACTCGCAAGCACTCAATGAGGTCATCTTCGCAGATGACAGGGTTATCGAGGACAAGGCTTTGAAGGGCGCAAGACGAGCGCGTGAGCATTTCTTTGAATTCGGCTTGAGGCCACGGTGGATGGTATGTCGTGTCATATTCAATGACGATGGCACTGACCGCTGGTAGTTTCAAGCGGTCCCAAAGGGGAGCGAGGTTTAGATTTGTCGAGATGCTGAGTGAGTTTAAGTGCTCGAGTTCGAACCGGGGAGGTAGGGACCAAGAGGTGGGAAAAATTGAATAAACGTCGGAGAACGTGCATTGCTCAAGCATGGGACATCGGTGGAGAATGTAGATGCATTCCTTGATAGTGAAGGGGCAGTTAAGCGAGATGCTAGTCAGCTGGGCCATAGTCATCTCGAGTCCGAAATAATCCACTGTAACATGATTTCGCCAACCGAAATGACGAAGCCGGGGGGATCGGAAAAGCAGGGAAAGCCGATCAGTTTGCGCATTACCCCAGTACCGCATGGAAATATGGAGGTGCTCTAGAATGGGTGCAGCACTTTCGGGGATATTCAAGAGTGATTTAAACGAATGTGTCATCAAGAATAATCGGAACTGTCGCATGTGATGGAAGTGGGGGATGAAAGCGTCCAGGACATCGTTGTCGTTTGCGTGAGGCGGTACGGTGACGCCCAGAGAGTCCAGCGACAGCGACAGCGGGTGCGAGCGAGATCGGGCGAGCCACAGTTTGACCAAGGGCATGCGGGGTTTCTGGCCCTGCGACGAAACTGTGACGGAGAGGGACGACCAGAGGCTTGACAGGCATAGAGCGACTTTGCGCCAGTGGCTGCATATTTGACAGAGGAGGAGCGGGGCGTCCCCGGCTCGGGGTGGTGGCGTGTACACGAAACCGGGCTCAGGGGAGTCTGGGAGGGAATGGAGGAAGATCTCGCAGAGGAGTTCTGGGGGCAGCTGGTGGACGAGCGGGAGAGAGGCTTCTGGCGAATCACAGATTTCCGTTTTGGAGTGAATTAACGCGGCTCGGGCGAAGGCAACCTGGGTTGTGAGGGATGTTTGCGTTGGGAAGGAGCTGTGAGATTGTGCGGCCAAGCTAGATTGTATTTCTGGGCCGTTGGCGTTGGCTTCGCCTGACGTAAGGGAAAGTCGCTCCAAGAGGGTCTGAGCATACACAATTTCGGCATCCATGCAGGCCGGGCCTGCTTCTTTTCCCGAGATAGAATACATGTAGGCGGGAGGGGAATTGGGCTGGCCAATGGAGGTGATGCCCGGAAGCTCCACCTCCGTCGGCAGACCGGACATTGGCGCCTTCTTATGCGGGTTGATAGACATGGAATTCGTGGAAAGTGCCGTGCGGCGAGAGATGGGGGTGTGTTGATTAGCTTGGATGTTTGGATGTGTGATATCCACTCCTAACAAGTGGAACTAAGTTATATATTGAAATCGTCCATGGATTGGAAGATCAAGGTTATTTGTAAACGCGGTTCACTCCGGCTTGAAAAGTAGCCTTGTGCCACGAATCGAGGGCGGAAGCCGCCCAAGTCAAGTACTTGGCGGTTTGTTACTCGACTAGATTGTGCTCTCAAAAACAGAACTGTGCGCTTGAACGTACCTTGATGAAGTAGTCTCTCTTCCGGCCCTTGCTACACTGCTTCCAATCCAAAAAAACGCACGAACTTGTGGTAATTCTTGACGCAATGAGGCGTCACAACTCGGAAGTCGACCTTGTGCCCTTTTGCAAATTGACCGGCTGCTTGCGTGGTTTGTGAGTCTTGGACTGAATGTTGGCGAGTCGAGAGACCATACCGTCAAGGAATCGATATCCTTTCTTTTAGTATACCTTGCTATTCGAGTCCTGTTGCAAACCAACTTGAAACCAAGGAAGTTGAGGAAGTGGCGATTGCAAGTATGATCTGAGTCAGTGCTCTAGAACGCGAACTCCGTGTCCACGATCAGGCAATCGCCCTCGTGAATGGAATATGTAAATCAAGTGTAGTGTAAAGCGAGGGCAGGGTGAAGGTGAGGGTGGGTCTTACAGCGGTTTCCAAATATGTTGGCACAAGAAAACAAACAATGAAAACTTCGAATTCTGTAACCTACACTACGCGCAAAAAAACATATACCCGGTGTAAAAATAGTTTGATAATATAAACCAAAAAACCGAATTTGCTCAATTTAAACTCCTTTTCTTAATACATTAATTTTTTATTTGCCTTTTGGGACTGAAAAAGGGATAAGAAAAATGTCATATTTGTACCTTTTGAGAAACACAAAATGTGAAATCTCCTGCCTAATGTTTCAAAATTATAGACAAATGGTGAATTTATAATTTGATAAGTTCTGAATTTGACTTTGGCTTTTGATTGGCTCAAATTGAAACATAAATATAGTATGTGCCTGTGACTTTAGACAAATAATAACCCATTGACGGAGTCAAATTTTGACTATCTATATATATATAATTTAGTTTTTAACTTTTATTGAATGAAAATATGTTTCTAAATATATAATTTTGAATGTGTGAAATTTGGACTGCACCTGTCTCTTTTTGAGGTCTCCAAATAACAAAAGAGATTTTGAATAGAATAATGTTTTTGTGGGTGTCCAAAGACAATAATGGATTTAGAATTTGTAGACACTCAAATTCATTAACCAGTACTGGTCCAGTAGTTGTCTAGTACTCAACCAATATTGGGCCTGTACTTGTCAGGCCCTTGTCCAGTGATCCCAGTTTTTTGGTTTATATTATCAAACTATTTTTACACTGGGTATATGTTTTTTTGCACATAGTGCTACTACAGTCGACACCCTCATAACCCATACCCCTTGGTCACTCCAGGGCATGGGTTATGAGAGAGTATGGGATTCCAGGGGGCCACCTAAAATAGGTCCTCAAATTCACAAAAAAATCATTTAAAGTTCTAAAAAAAATTGTACTGTAATTTTGAAAGTATTATGGAGTGTAGAATTAGTCTTGCTTTCAGTCTAGCTATAGTTTATGAGAAGACGATCGTTCTCACTATAATAGAGTCTGGAATTTAGTTGGGGTTCTGTTGAGAACAGCCCGTGAGAATGTCTGAGTCTGAAAGTGCTGTCGGCAATGGGGGTTGACTCTGGTCGATTCCCTTGGTTCCTCCATCCTGCTTCTACAGAGTCCAGAAATGCTGCATCTCTGAGACGAACACTCACGGAACACCTTCACCATGGGCAGGTTTCATGAAACTCATTTGGACCAGAACATAGCAGAATCCTCATCCTCACATTGTTGAGCTGCTCATGTTCCCACGACACCATTCCTGCTGCAAACAATTCCTTTCCATGCTCAACACTACTGCGCTGACCCACCCATCACTCTACCACCAAGTGGACTGACGAGTCATGTCCAGTACCAGAAATGGGACGACTTCCCTGCTCAGTTATCAGTGAGGACCTTACCTAGCCTTATCAAACCTTCTTCCAATTGCAACTCACCTGTTGCATTCTTTGGTGACCAATCCACACTGAACACTTCTATATATTACCCAGGTAGCTATCCTATCATACCAGCCCTGCCTCAGGCTTTTCCTTCTCATATGTATTAATAAATTATGCAATGGCACCATACCATACACATTCAATCAATCTCCCATTCCACACTTCCAGTCATTGATGAGCAATTCTAGTGAACCAAATAAGACCGAGGGCCCATTGTTCAGATCCATTGCATGTTTTAACTGGAAGGGTCTAATGGTGGTTGTAATCTCTATTACATTTTTCATATTTAAAAAAATTTGGGCAGCAACAGTTTCCCATAACAAATCTGTATCAAGAGATGACACAGTTTTTTTTTGATACAAAAAATATAATAAAAATGACAACTATTTATGAAAAACAGTTGGCTATTATATAATATTCTATATGTAACATAGAAAATTTCATAAAAACACTGTTTCTAAACAAAAGACAAACCTAATTTTTATGTCAATTTCTATATCAAATAAAATAATCACATATAAAATGACATAAAAAAGAATTTATATTCTGGAATTCCTGCAGGGTTATGAGTCTCATCATGTGCATTTATTATCCACAACTTTGTTTTTGAAAAGGTGCAAAATATTGTGTAGTTTGCCAACAAAATATATTTGTGTGATGTGACATGTATGGCGGTCATAGTGCCGATTTATTATTCCACATAATTATGTCAGAATTGCAGTATATTATTGCAGATTCCTCACCAAAAATATTATCTGGGTGCGAAAAATATTTATTGGGCGCATTTATTTATGTTTATTCTGTCTGCTTATGTTTGCTCAGACAAACACTCCTTGACTTTCTGTCACTACTCCGGTATGTCTGCACCATACCCCAAACCCTTCAAGCCTCCCTCTTGAGTCTGAACCCACATGCCCATGCCCAATCACCAAAGCGTGCTTCAGCTGAGCTGAGGTGGCATGGGTGATGTGCACCAGGGCCTGTCATTGTCACCTCCTACACCATCAACTGCAACGTCACTGCGATGATGCCGGACAGTGCATGGCTCAATAGGAGAGTCTCTGGATCAACACTGCTGCAGCAACATCACCCCAACCTGACTTGCCCAAAAAACAACCACCATTTTCACTGAACAGCACATAGCATTGTCACTATTGACTCAGACTCAGATTATCTGCCAACATCTGTCATGGAGGGTGTCACACCCACTGGTGTTCAATTGGCATCTATACCTGTTTCCAAATCCCTCCCAACCTCTTCTGCCATGGTATTGCCATTTGTACCTCAACCCCATCCATTCGTTCCACCAGCTGGGCCATCCACCATCCCTCATGTCCCACTTCCTGTTCCTGCAGCTCCATCACTTTTGGTGACAACTTTGACCCCCACTGTTGCCGCTCCTGCAATATTGATGACTTTGGTGGATCATATGAATGTGCTCCACACACTGCGTAACAGACACTTGGTGTATAGCCAGGACTCATTCGTGACATTTTCCGAGGGCTTATTAGAGGCACCCAGTCTTGAAGATGATCCGTGGTGCGATGAGTATACAGGTCTCAAATGTTAGGTTATTCACACTCTTTATCAAAAAAATTCTCCACAGCATGACTCATTCCATTCTTATTAGTACTTTATGACTTCATAACCTTTTTAATATAAACTAATCTTGTTCATGTAAATCATGTCTCCCATAAGATATAAGGCTACGGCAAGTAGGAGTGAGGTTGGAGGAATGTCCCTTGCTTAAACACAATTCTGGAGTTGACGCCAAATGAGTTCAAGAAAAGGAAAGGAGCATGATCTTGATTCTCCTCCAGCATCTGCCGGTCTTTCAACATAGTTACCAAAAATGTCAACAACACGGTCAGATATGGAATCAATGTCAGCTGCAAACGAGATGCCTTCTGCATGGGATGGCATAAGACATGTGTTGTGAGGGTACATGTGGTGAGCAATTGCACTTTTACCTTCATTCTATATTATGCTGGTCCTGATGTGAGGGTCAACCCACCCCCCCCGATCACACTGGAGAAACAAGCTTGGTTTTGCTAAGCTACAGGCTATGTACATATGGCAATGCTGCGCAGAACATAATAACAAACATGTGAACTAAAAACAAATGAATGTAAATTAAAATGATGCATAAAAAAAGAATATGAGATGCCGGGATCAAGATGCATCCAGGAATGATGTTATGGAGTGAGCACAAGAAGGTCAAGAACCATTGCGTTGTAATTGCATTCAGTGTCAAACCATTGGACAAATGGCACACCAACACCTCTGGTGATGAAAGATATAAGTGTCTGCATTGAGACTAAATGGAGGCAACAAGCTGCATTATGTTGGTGCTGTGGAATGTAAATCAGCATGAATCTCCCGAAAGCCACATCCATACCAGGGAAAGGGGGTGGGTCTTGACATAGGGTGGGAAGGGAAAATATGGGATGTGATAACCAGCATAAGAATGAGAGTGGAAGCAGTGCATGCACTGTTAGACCTGGTAGAACCGGATGTGCCCCAACTGATCCATTCCACCCACCCACACTCCCCTACTCTTCTTATCTACGCAAACCACTATGCGGGCCTCATTAATTCGACATCCAGCATGAGTTATGTCAGTTAAAGAGACCAGAATCATTGGATAGGTAATCCACTTGGTGAACATTTCAATCCACTCCATGGTGAGCAGCATCGACAGAGCCTTCATTGACAAAACAGTGAAACCACCTATATATTCACCTGCACTCATCTTCAGTATCACAGCACATCTTTCAAAAACTTGAGGACCTCACCAAAAGTGCACACAGTCCCACATCCACAAACACCCACTGCCTACCAATGCTCCCCTTTGACAACAGAGCAAGCACTACTGCACCCACCACATACACACACAAGTATGCAATGAAAGGGGGTTTTGAGATCGCACCGAGGAGTCCATCTGGGTCGAGTCGAGTGTCAGAGGCATTGGAGGCAAGAACAACTGTAACTGCGCTGATGATGATGATGATGCCCAGAAGGTCATGCTGTGAAATTTGGATATAGGGTGGTGAGAATATGGCATGTGTAATATCTACAGGACATTTACCTTGTGAAAATTTTCACTAAGCATGAGGGGTGCGAATAAACAGTTGGCCATTAGTGCAAACTGCAGTGGTGATTCAGAACATACAGCTGCTATTATGAATTAAATAACTCACAGTACCTAGAGGAGCTACTACTGAGGCTGGGGCCCATGCATATGATATAAAATTTCCAATTTCCCCAATGTTCATGAGTAGGGATCCAAGCCACCTGAATTCCAAGTGCACAAATCATTAATTGAGCAACCTAAAGGTGATATCACAGGCAACCGCAAAGGTCTACACACCACATTTTGTACTTAAGATAATCAGTTTTGTTTCCCTTGTACTCCTCAACTAGATTTTCAGGATTACCATTCACTTGTCCATTCAGAGCAGCCACTGGGTGCAAGGCACAATAACTTGACCAAAAATGTTTTAAAAATATGGTAAAGTTAACCTGACTTACATCACCATAATTTGACTAACAATATTAAAAAAGTCTTTTGCCAAATTTGCTCATTACTTGAAAAATATGCTAAAAACAGACATTATTGAGAGGAAATTCTAAATACTTTTTCAATATTTTTGCACAAATTATGCTGATGTAAGTCGGATTAACTTTACCATATTTTTACAATATTTTTGGATAAGTTATTGTGCCTTGCACCCAGTGAGCCTC
>Ga0210383_10001069_pt1 | contig 25200 bp, 21 predicted proteins | sample IncBWC14OmetaG_FD_160072 | JGI IMG/M metagenome (GOLD analysis project Ga0210383, IMG submission 160072) | Forest soil microbial communities from Barre Woods Harvard Forest LTER site, Petersham, Massachusetts, United States - Inc-BW-C-14-O ... | reverse complement strand
AGCAGACGCTCTGCTTGTTCGCGATAGAGGTCCAGCCGGTCGGATTGACGATAGGGAACGTAGGGGCCGCCGACATCTGGGCCCTCGTCCCAATCTAAGCCGAGCCATTGCAGGTCCGCTATGAGTTGATCTTCAAAGCGCGCTTCGCTGCGCTCGACATCGGTATCTTCTATGCGTAGCACCATCGCGCCGCCCTTCTGGCGGGCGAAAAGCCAGTTGAAGAGCGCCGTGCGGGCGTTTCCCACATGCAGATGCCCGGTGGGAGAAGGCGCGAAGCGCACGCGGACTGGAGTAGTTGCTTCCACAAAATAATGTTAACAGGAGCGCAGGAAATGGATCACGTCAGTCACAACCCCTCTGTCATTCCGAGGAGCGAAAGCGACGAGGAATCTGGGTTTCGCCACCGACGCGCGGGACCTCAATTCCCGCGCGTCGCGCGAGATGACAACCGGCGACGGGCTCGGGGATGGCAGCTGGGCCTCTAATTACAATCTGAGCTTTGCGCCGGCGGTTTGTCGCGGTTCATTTCATCCAGCAGTTTTGCCAACAACTCGGCCCGCAGGTCGCTATTCAATTCGCGCCGCAGTTCCTCCAGCGCCAGGGCCACGATGTGATAGTGGTGAGCGCCGCAGTACTTGGGGTCGGAAGTGATATCGAGCCAGACACTGTGCATGAGTTCGAGATCCTGGGGGCGCATGCGCGGGGCGTGAGGGCCAAGCGGGTACTCGCGGAGTTTTCCATTGGCCTCATGTATCTCCAAGGTCAACCGCGGTCTGGGTTCGGGGATACGTTCCCACGCGTCGCCCGTGAGCTTGGCCTGCTCGTCGCTGGTGAGCTTGTTGGAAACCCCGCAGACGATGCGGCTCGAGTCCAGGCGTTGCGCGGTTACGATAATTGCCTCAAAGACGTCGGTGGCGGGAACGACGAGCAGCGAAACCGGCTTGCCTTCTTTCTCCGCGGCCGCGACGGCGGCGGTAAACAGCTCCTGCTCGTAGTGATCGAAGACTTGCGAGGCCTCGACGACCGCGCTGCCGCTGAAAGAATGCTCGCGATGGTAGAGACGCGCTGTCATCACGACGACATCCTGCCGCAGTGTGTCGGTGGTTCGGAGGATATCGCGCAGATAATAGAGATTTCTAGGATCGCGCACCGCGACCAGAATGTTTCCCGGCCTGACCCCTAACGCTCCGGATCCCAGTTCCTGGTTCCCATAAACGCGGAATTGGTCCAGATTCTCTGGCTTGCCATGCCGCTCTTTCGTGACCCGATGTTCGGAGTAAGCAAAAATGGCAAAGAAAACAGCGCTGAACGTGACTCCAGCAATCGTCGCTTCGGACTTGGTGAACAGATTGACCAACGCCGTAATCAGCAGCACGCCTGAGATCAGGATCAGCCCTATCGGCACTTCACGACCGCCGATGTGGATATTGCCAGGCACCTTCCATTGACGGTTTTCCGGCTCGGTGTAACGCAATACCAGAACGGCCAGCGATTTGAGGGCAAAGCTCCAGATCACGCCGAAGGCATACAGTCCCGCCAGCACATAAACGTTGCCGCGGCTGAGAATGATGGTCAGGAGCTGCAAGCCGACAATCAGATTGATGATGCGGTAGCTGGTGCCATATCTTCGCTGCGGCTTCTGGAACCAGTCGGTAAGCACGCCATCTTCGGCTACGCGGTTCAGGACGCCATTCGCGCCCACGATCGAAGTATTCTGTGCCCCCGCCAGTATCAGCACACCGACCAGCACCACGAAGGCGTGGAAAATCAGCTTCAGCACGGTGGGGCCAACCAGGTACATGGCGATGCCGCCGATAAGGTTGGCGAAGTAGTCGTGCCGGACGCCATCCGGAATAATCATTACCGCGTAGAACGAGACTAGCGAGGTGAAGAGCAGGCTATAAATAAAAATCACCAGGCCGGTTTTTTCCAGGTTTTTCAGCTTGGGATGCTCGATCTCGCGGTTGACCTGAGCCAGCGTTTCCTCGCCGCTCATGGCCAGGACTGAGTGCCCGAATCCAACGAACATGATGATCCAGGTGAAATGACTAATCCAGGATCCGTAAAGCCAACCCATGGATTCTTTGTTAATCTTCACTACCCCGGAATGCAGTGGGTTCGGCGGCAAATGAATGGGCGCGCTGAAGACGGTGATGGTGCACCAGATGATCAAAATCACGACCATCACGGTTGTGACGATCATGATCTGCAGGGCCTTCTCGCTGGATTCATGCATGCCCTGGATGTTCTTCCACCAGAAATACAGCACGATCAGAATGGCGAAGCCGGCTGAAAAGTGGTCTTCGGAAAAAACCAGTGGGTGGTGGACGTATCTCCCGATATCTTCAATGAAGCCTGCCAGGTACTGACCGGCGGAAACGGCGCTGATAGGGCCGGTAAGCACGTAGTCGAAGAGCAACGCCGACACCGAAAACTTGGCCAGGGTACCACCCATGGCCTCTTTGACCACACGGTACACGCCGCCGCGTACAAACATGCTGCTGGACTCGATATACAGAGCGCGCACACAGTAGCTGAACAGCATCACCGCCAGAATGAACCAGGGGGCGCTCTTGCCGATCACCTTCTCGGCGTCACCGCCGGCGTAATAAGCGGAAGAGGCAAGGTCGGCAAGGACAATCGCCGCTGCCCGCCAGAACGAGATGAAGGTCAGCATCACCGTGGTGGCAACGAACACCTTCACCGCGGGACGCCGGATGCCTGGGACGGATGAGGACATTTATAGAAATGCCGGAATGCGTAAGTCTAAGAATTTAGCACAGTGGCGCAGCGGAATCTGTGTCGGGACTGGGCGGAAGGTCAATCTGGGTTCCCGAGTGAAGCCGCCCGTCGGGTAGGCTGGACGGGTCAAACACCCGCCCCCACAGGATTCGGACGGTGTGGTTTGGGCGCCATATAAGTTCTGGTGATGCGGTCGTGCCAGCAAAGCCGGTCCTCATCCAGGAAGCACCAGGCATACCCCAGCGCTAGCGAAAACCCTGACAATATGGAAGCCAGCACTCGCCAACGCCGGATTCTCCTTGGGACTGCAGTGCCGTCAAACCGGTTTAATCGGAGCCCTGCCAGCTTCAGTCCCGGAGTTGTTCCGGTATAGACCAGTAGGACGTATTGATACGCGGCCCAGAATAGTGCAATCAGACTCACGGAAATGCCTGCTGCTTGCTGGAGCGGGGGAACGATCGATGTCACCCTGAAAAAGATGTAAGCGAAACTTGCAAATGCCGAAGCCACCAAGAGGCTATCGATGACACCAGCCAAGAGGCGCATTGACAGAGGAGCGGCTTGCAGGGGCAGTTCGAACCCGGGACGCCGTTCCTCGGCCGCTTCTTCCACAGGATCCATCAGGATGCCGCCCAGCGCCGGTGGAGGAAGCAAAACCTCTGGCACTTCGAGGATGCGCGGCCTGTCCACAACAGGCTCGGCGAGTTCGTCGAAAGCTGACGGAGGCGTCTCGTAGGAGCGAGGAAACTCAAGAACCTTCGCGCTGGTTTCCGCCATGTCCGAACGGCGTGCGTCGTCGGTTCTCGGTCGGATCGATGGTTCTTCTCGTTGAATCGCACGACTATCCTGCAAGGCGACCGCGAGCCGACTAGGGATTGGAGAGGCCGTAGGCTGGCTGGGGCCCGTCTGAGCAGTCGACGAAGGTTCGGGCGAGTCAAACTTCAGCTGCAATGACGGATAACGCGGGGCACGGGGACGCCTCCGCGCGCGGTAATTGTTCACCCGATCCGCCACCTCGCGGCGCCACAAATCAGAGTCCTGCCGCCCGAGAAGCTCGGACTGAAGCGCATTGACCGGAATAATGGCTTCCGGATCTCCTTCGGAGCTGAGACGACTTACTTCGGCTTGTGCGGGAACCGTCAGTGATCGGTCAGAATCTTCGGAGGAGCCGTCGTGACCCTCAACTTGAGACAAACCAGTTCGAGCCGTCGATTTGCTTGACGGTTCCCGGGCTGCGTCCGGCACAAATCGCGCAGGCACGGGCTTTTCTTCGACGCTGGCGGCAAAGCGCTGTTCGCTGGCATCGTATGCTTCAGGGTCGATAAGCCGGCCGGAGGGAGGGAGGCTCACGCCAGAATCAACGTCGGGTTCAAATTTGGATTTCATATCTGGAGGCCTTGAACTGGACGGACTTCCGGGCACAGCAGCAAGCAGCGCCCCGGCGCGGGCAGCCTACGGGCCGATGTTCCAACGTCAACAGGCAAGACGAACCAAGCCACAACGAAGCCAGAGTCTCACAAAAATTTGGGGTCATCGCAATGCCCGACACTTTGCCTCTCGGGCCAGCGCCGTGCTAACTTCACGATACCCCAACGTGGAATTCACACTCGGGGAGTTCGTGCGCTTGGCGATGACTTCCCGCACTCGATTCCTTATCACGGCGGCGTTCGTTTGTCATCTGCTACTCGCGCCTTCCTTAGTTACCAGCCAGTTGCTGTCTCAGGTGACCACAGCCGATTCAGTTCGAAACCTGCCCAATACGCCCTCGGCGCTGAACGAAGAAGATGTCACTATCCGCGCAATTACGCAGGAGAAGACTGGCGCCATCTATAAACTGCATGGCAAAGCTGAGATTCATTACGGCGTCTACATTCTCCGCGCCGATGAAATCACTTACAACGCGGACACCGGACAGTCCACAGCCGATGGTCATGTCGTGCTCGAGGGCGGACCCAACGACGAGCACATCCAGGCCAGCCATGGTACCTACAACGTGCGCGCGGAAAGCGGACGATTCGAGAACGTGACCGGCAGTATCGGCGTGCGTACGCGCGGAACCCGCCTCATGTTGACCTCCTCAAATCCGTTTTTTTTCACCGGAAAAGTGGTGGAGAAGACGTCTCCCGATCATTACCTGGTCTATGACGGCACAGTGACGACCTGCGAACTGCCCCAACCAAAATGGCAGTTCAATGCCAAGAAGGTCGTGGTCAACGTCGGCGGCACTGCCAAGATTTATCACAGCATTTTTGGCATAAAAGGAATCCCAGTACTGTATTTTCCGTTCGCTACGCTGCCCGCTGAACGCATCCCGCGACAGTCTGGATTCCTCATTCCCAATATCGGGACCTCCTCGGTGAAGGGAACGATCCTGGGTGAATCGCTGTTCTGGGCCATCAATCGAAGCTTGGACGCTCACATCGGGGCTGAGTATTTCTCTGCACGGGGATGGGCCCCGCAGGGAGAATTTCGGGCCCGGCCCAGCGACACTTCCTTTCTCGATCTCAATTATTTCGGCGTGCTCGATCGCGGCACCGGCAACCCGCCGGTGAATCAGGGTGGAGAAGAGGTGCGGCTGACCGGCGAAGGCGCTTTTGGGCACAACTTCCGAGGAGTCGCAAACATCGATTACCTCAGCTCGTACGTCTTTCGCCTGGCTTTTAACGATGTTTTCACCCAGGCGGTCAACTCCGAAGTAAAATCGAAGGCCTTCCTCTCCAACACAACCGACGGCTTCTTCTTTAACGTGTCGACGCAGCGCTATCAGGACTTCGAGAGCACGACTGCCGGGGACGTCGTCACCATCCTGCATGCCCCCAGTCTTGAAGGATCAAGCGTCGATCGCCAGCTCGGCCACTCACCTTTCTACTGGACATACGACGCTGCAGCCGAGGGGCTCTCCCGCAGCGAGCCAGGTTTCAGCACCGCCGCTCTGGTCGGACGCATTGACCTGGAGCCGAGCTTGTCACTGCCGCTGAGTTTCGGAGGATGGTCGCTAAGGCCCGAGCTCTCGATTCGAGATACGATTTATACCCAGCAACTTTCAGCCAGTGGCACGGTCGCGGAATCAGATCCTATCAATCGCCGTGCTCTCGAGGGCACGGTTGAGCTGCGGCCTCCTGCTTTGAGCCGCATCTTTGACCATGACTTCATGGGGCGCAAGTGGAAACACGTCATTGAACCCCGCGTGGTTTACAGCTATGTCGTAGGGGTAAACAATTTCCCCAACATTTTGCGTTTTGACGAGCGCGACATTCTTACCAACACGAATGAAGTCGAATATGCCGTGGTGAATCGCCTTTACGCGAAGCGCAAGTCCACGCAGCCGGAAGACTGTGGGAAACCTGGAATGCCGTCTTTGTTCATCGGAGGAGCGCCTGTGCCCAGCCACATCCCGTGGGAGCGGCAGAGCGACCTGGCCGAGGCGCCATGCGATACCGGATCGCAGGTGCGCGAGATCGTGACCTGGGAAATCGCACAGAAATACTTTCTCGATCCGAACTTCGGGGGACTGGTGTCCGCGACCAACAACGCCGCGTGTCCGGCGCAATCTTGCAACGTGCAGGTCTTCACCAGCACCGTAGATTTGTCCGGCATTTCATTCCTGACCGCGCCTCGCCACCTTTCGCCGCTCATCTCGCGGCTGCGGGTTCAGGCCAATGCACGAACTGATTTCGAATGGGATGTGGATTACGATTTCGAGCGCGGCGGCTTCAATGCGAGCACGATTCTGGCCAACTATCGTATTGGCCCGTTCACGGTGGGTGGCGGCGATGCCTACCTGCAAGTTCCCGGACAAGTGACCGGTTCGACTGTGATTTTCTCGCCACAGCTTTTCAACCAGTTCCGGCTTTTACTGGGATACGGCCACTCTGGAAAACAGGGCCTCAGTGTCGCAACCAATGTTGGTTTCGATGCGAAACTGGGATTCTTGCAGTACGGTGCGGCGCAAGCCACGTACAACTGGGATTGCTGCGGAGTGAGTCTGGAATTCCGCCGCTTCAACCTGGGTACGGTGCGGAACGAGAACCAGTACCGCTTCACCTTCGCGCTGGCTAACCTTGGGGCGCTGGGGAATTTGAGGCGGACCGAGCGGTTGTTCTAGTTCGCCTTAACCCGGGCAAAGCTATTTTCGCGGTACCATGGACCTCCATCGTGAAGACTGTGGGTGCTACCGCTGGCGGAACTCTTGATCAGACGACCACAGGATCATCTTTTCCTCACACGCCACGGAGGCGTTCATCGCCGCTGGACCTCGGTTTACTCGCTCTCGTCGCTTGCGTGGGTGCTTTGCTTCGATTCCATGCACTGGCCGCAAAGTGTTTCTGGTTCGATGAGGGCGTAAGCGTCGCGATCGCACGGCTCGATTGGTACAACTTCGCCCGGATTCTCTGGCGTCGCGAAGCCAACATGTCCCTGTACTACCTTCTCCTTCGCTTTTGGTTGCACCTCGGAGGCAGCGAGTTTTTCGTTCGATCACTTTCAGTTCTTTTTGCGATTGCCTCCATCCCGGCCATCTACCTGTTGGGTCGCCGTCTCTTTGACGCACGAGTTGGTCTGATTGCGGCTGCGCTGCTGGCGATCAATGCTTATCACGTTCAGTACTCGCAGGAGGCTCGCGCCTATTCGCTGATGGTGCTTCTTTGCCTGCTTTCGAGTTTGTATTTTATTCAGAGCCTGACCGAGCCATCGCGCCGCAACCGTGTGGCCTACGTCCTCACCAGCGCGCTGGCGGTTTATGCTCAATTCTTTTCGGCACTGCTCGTGATCACGCAGTGGGTTTCGCTCAGATTCCTCGATCGGGGTGACTCTGCTACGCAGGCGCCAGCAAAAACCAGAAACGACTGGCGTTGGATCGTGCTTCTTACGTTACCGGTTTTAGTTTTCGTCGTCACCACTGGCACCGGACCGCTGCGTTGGGTGCAACGTCCCGGATGGCAGGATCTGTGGGCATTTGCGTTACATCTCACCGGGAACGGCGGACCGCTGTTGCTACTCACATTCACGGCGGCCTGCTTTGCCACGCTGCTGCCGGCGTTGCGTGGACGCGAAGCGCGGCGAGTGCCCTGGGAATCCTGGCGTTATCGCTTTCTTTTGCTCTGGTGGCTTCTTCCGATCCTGCTTACTTTAGGGCTGGCATTGGCCAAGCCCTTGTTCGTCCCGCGGTATTTCATTTTCTGTCTGCCACCTCTGTTGCTGCTTGTGTCTTCCGGAATTACCCGCCTTCGTCCTGCTTGGATCATGGTACCCGCCGTTTTGCTCTTGTTCGCTCTCTCAACACGGGGAACGATTGACTACTACGAGCAGGACTTGGACATCCAGCGAGACGACTGGCGCAGCGCAACCCGCTACTTGCTGGAAAATGCCAAGCCCGGCGATGCTGTGCTATTTCATGTTCCGATGGGCCGTATGCCCTACGAGTTTTATATTTCTTTGCTGAAGCCGGAGTCAGCCGCTCCGGATGTGCTTTATCCGTACCACGGCGATCGCCTTACGTTCCTTGATTTCGTCGAGAAGCCTGACGACGCGCTGATTGAACGCTCACTACCCAAGCATCCGCGAGCCTGGCTCGTGCTCACTTACGCAGAGACTCATTCGGGACTGCCGGACGCCAGGTCGGTTGAACTCTCCCAAATTCTTGGGACGAGCTATTCCGCGGTCGAGAAGCGTGAATTCGCGGGGATCGAAATTCTGCTCTACGCCAGAAAAAGTGCGGGAGATGCATCGGACGCATCGCCGCCACCTAACCGTTCGTCGTATTAAAATGCCGTATGCTCGCAGAACTCACCTCCAAGCGCACTGCGCTCGACGCCAAGATCCGCACTTTGGGTCGAAGCCTGGTTGCTTATTCCGGCGGCGTAGACTCCGCTTTCCTCGCTTGGGTGACGCACCAGGCCCTGGGATCGGACATGCTTGCAGTAATTGCGGATTCTCCCAGCCTGGCCCGCACCCATCTCGAAGATGCGATCGCTTTTGTTCGCGAGCAAGATATTCCGCTTGAAATTATTACCACGAGCGAACTCGACCGGGCGGAATATGTGCGCAACGATGCCTCCCGTTGTTTTCATTGCAAAGACGAACTTTTCACGGTGATGGAATCCTTTCGCGTCGCGCGGGGGTTCGACTCCATCGCATACGGCGTCAATGTGGACGATCAGGGTGATTTTCGTCCCGGTCAAATTGCTGCCCGCAAGCACCATGTTGCGGCTCCTCTGCTGGAAGCCGGATTAACCAAGCAGGAAATTCGAGAACTGGCGAACAGCGCCGGCTTGCGGGTGTGGGACAAGCCCGCTTCAGCTTGCTTGTCCTCGCGCATCGAATATGGACGCGCAGTTACGCGCGAGGCTCTTAGCACGGTCGAGCAGGGCGAAGATGCGTTGCGGGACCTGGGCTTTCGGCAGTTCCGGGTGCGTCACCATGGGGAAATCGTCCGCATCGAAATTGCCCGAGACGAAATGCCGCGCGCTCTTAGTCCCGCGATGGCGGCGGAATTTAGTTGCATTTTCAAGGCTCTTGGTTTCAAGTTCGTGACTCTTGACCTCGAGGGCTTTCGATCCGGCTCCATGAACTCTCTGTTGCCGGTTGAAGAACTCTCCCGCAAGGCTTGATCGATGCGTGCTCCATGCCACAAAGATTGTGGCGGAAGCCCCGCATGACTGGCCCCTCCGGTTCGTTCCGTATGAGATAATCTTGCATAATCCCAATGTACAGGCGGTTTCTGGTGACACTATTGCGACGTTCGATCTTTGTTCTGGTTCTGGTTTGCCTCGGCTGTTCGGCGCAGTCCGCGCTTCCGTCGTCCGACGTCGTTCAGAAAATCGAACGTCAAGTGCGGGCTACTTACAGCATTCCCGCAAGCGTGAAGATCACCGTTGGCCCGCTCCGGCCCAGTGATTTTGCCAATTATGACTCTGTCACTATCACGATGGAGGGCGGAGAAAAGAAACAAACTTACGATTTCCTCCTCTCCAGGGACGGCAAGACACTGGCACGGATGACTCTCCTGGACCTGACCAAAGATCCCTACGCCGAGAACATGAAGAAGATCGATCTGAACGGACGGCCAATCCGCGGCAGCAAGGATGCCAAAGTGATTTTGGTCAACTTCGACGACTTCGAGTGTCCCTTTTGCTCACGCATGCATCAGACCCTGTTCCCCACGTTGTTGAAAGAATACGGGGACCGCGTAGAATTCGTCTACAAGGATTATCCCTTGACGGAGATCCACCCCTGGGCCACGCACGCCGCGGTGGACGCGAACTGCCTGGCAGCGCAAAATGGCGATGCATATTGGGATTTAGCCGACCATATCCATGCTAATCAGCAGGAAGTGAATTCGCAAAAAAGTCGCGACATTCAGTTCTCCGTGCTGGACCGATTGACCCTCGAGCAGGGGCAGAAACATAATCTCGACCTGGCCAAACTTCAGTCCTGTATCAAGGCGCAGAATGAAGACACAGTCAAAGCCTCAATGCACGACGCCGAGGGCGTGGGCGTGACCGCTACGCCGACCATGTTCGTGAACGGGCAGGAAATGGACGGGGCCCTTCCCATCAGCGAAGTGCGTGCGGCCCTCGACCAGGCGTTGCAGCAGGCTGGTGTGTCGGCGCCCGCGCACCCCGGGGCTTCGTCTCCGCCCAAGTCAGAAGCACCCAGCAAATAGTTCCAAGAGGATCCATTGAAAACTAATTCGCTATTTCGTCTCGTTCTGGTCGTACTTTCTGTTTCGCTTCTCGCCGTTTCTATTGGCTGCGGAACCAAGATGGCTGGTGACGATGTTGCCGCCACTGTCGACGGCCGTAAGATTTACCGCGTGGACGTGGAGAAGTACTATGAAAACCAAACTGCGGGCTCCCAGCAGCAGCCAACCGGAGAACAAGCTACCAGCCTGCGTCTCAGTATCCTGCGCGAACTAATCGAGAATGAAATGTTAATGCGCCGGGCGGAAAAACTCGGACTCCTGGCTACCGACGACGAAGTCGAGCGCAAGCTGAACGAAATCAAGTCGCCGTACACAAAAGAGGAATTCGATGCCCGCATGAAAGAGAAAAAACTTACGCTCGACGACTTCAAGCGTGATTTGCGGCGATCCCTTACGGTGGACAAGGTTCTCAACAAGGAAGTGACCTCGAAGATCAATATTTCCGACCAGGACATTTCGAATTACTACAATGCCCATAAATCGGAATTCAATCTGGTCGAGCCACAGTACCATTTGGCCCAGATTTTCGTGACCACGGTGCCTAATCCCCAGGTCCACAATCTGAAGAACGACAAGGCGCAAAACGAGGCTGACGCGCGCAAGAAAATTCAGATGATCGTAAATCGCCTGGACAGTGGTGACGACTTCGGCACGCTGGCCATGAACTATTCCGAGGATACGGAGACTTCGGGGAACGGCGGCGACCTGGGCTTTACACCCGAATCGTCGTTGAAGAATACCGACCCAGTCACTCGCGATACCGTCACCAAGCTAAAAGCCGGCCAGTACAGCCCAATCATCACCGTGGTCAATCCAATGACCAAGCAGGTTGTGGGATTCCGCGTCGTGAAACTGATTGCAAAGGAAACCGCGGGCCAGCGCGAATTGTCCGACCCTCGCGTGCAGGAGGCGATCCGCTCCCAGCTCCGCGATCGGCGCGAACAACTCCTGAAGGCTGCGTACTACGAAGTCCTGCGCGATCAGGCCAAGGTAGAGAACTACTACGCCCAGAAGGTACTGGAAGGCAACGGCTTCGCGAAATAGCAGACCAACAGAGGCTTCAGGATGAGCGATCGCTGGGAACGCTGCAGAGAACTGACGATAATGCTGTCTGCAATTGGCCTTCTATTCTTGATGATCCATTCCGATTCCGCCGCTGTAAACAGTTCCGAAACCGCGTTTCAGACTTTCAAGAGCCTACAAGGGAAGTGGGCGATTCAATCGGGGGGAAAGACTCAGCCGATTGAAATGACTTACGAAGTTGATTCCAAAGGCTCTATCGTGACGGAACAATTTGGCAAAGAGCTTTCCGTTATCTACCGCGATGGCCAAAGCCTTCTGATGACCCATTTTTGCAATGCGGGCAATGCGCCACGCTTGAGACTTAGAGACAGCAGCCAGCCACGGGTGATGGAGTTTGAGACATTCGACGTCACGAATTTGAAGAGCGCAGATGCGGCTCACGTGGAAAGGATTATTTACAAAATCGTCGACGATAAGAAAATGGACCTCGAAATCGTTTGGCTAGAGGGCAAATCAGAGAAACCAGAAAAATATACTCTTACGAAGATCTGACGAACGCCACGACTAAGGTTACTCCACAATCGCCAACACATCCCCTGCGTTGACATTCGCACCTTCGGCGGCCACAATTTTTTGTACTGTCCCCTTCTTGGGCGACTTGATCTCGTTCTGCATTTTCATCGCTTCTACCACCAGCACGCTTTGGCCAGCCTCAACCGCTTGCTGCTCTCCAATCAGTACGCGCACCACTTTGCCTGGCATCGGTGCTAGCAATTTTTTCGGACCTTTTTCGTCCGCGCCAGCGCCTTTGCGGCCGCGGAGCGATCTGGGATCGCGCAATTCGGCAAGGTAGCGGACACTGCCCACCCACAGATGCATGTCCGTCGCTGTATGCTCTCGCTTGATCTCAAAGGCTCTTCCTCCAATCAAAACTGAAAGCACATCGCGTCTTGCGAGCACCGCGTCGACTTGCATGTCGCGGCCGTTCAATTGGCATTGCCAGCCGGTTTCTGTCCGCATCAGTTCGAGCCGGTAATCCTTGCCGTCGATGGTGACGTCGTAAACCATAAGAAATTGGCGGCTTGCCGGGAAGCCGGGGTCCGCAAGCCACTTCTTCTTACCCCAGCCCTTCCATTCTTGCTGCCCGCTTCCAACCCGGCACCGTAGTTTCGCGATTCGCTATATTGGCAGGATTCGCGGATAAGTTTCCATTGCTGGCGACTGCGGATGCTGGATCCAGTGTTGCAAAAATTCCAGCTGCGATGGCTGCGACGTCCGCATCTTCACCCCGCACTTCAGGAGGCCTTGTCTTCAGCAACCGATCCAGGTAGCCGGTGTCCAGCTTTCCAGCCTGAAAATCCGAATCGGTCAGAATGCGGCGGAAGAGCGAAATGTTGGTTTTGATGCCGCCTACAAAATACTCGTGCAGCGCACGCGTTAACCGGGAGATTGCTTGCTTCCGGTCGGTGCCGTAACCGATCAATTTGGCCAGCAGCGGATCGTAATCGATGGGAACCGTCCAACCCTCGTACATGCCGCTGTCGCGGCGGATTCCGGGCCCCGAAGGCAATAGCAGCAAAGTGATTCTGCCTGGGCTCGGAAAATAATTGTTGTCAGGGTCTTCCGCGTAAATGCGGCACTCGATGGCGTGCCCCCGGATGCGAACATCCTCTTGCCCAAATGGCAGTTTTTCGCCGGAAGCAATCCGAATCTGCAGATGTACCAGGTCGAGCCCGGTAATTAATTCGGTTACGGGATGTTCCACCTGCAGCCGCGTATTCATTTCCAGAAAATAAAAAGTCTTGTCCTGATCGACCAGAAATTCTACTGTCCCTGCGTTGGTGTAGCTCGCTGCTTTGGCCACTCGGACCGCGATCTCGCCCATGCGTCGCCGCATGTCCGGGTCAACGATCGGAGATGGCGACTCTTCCAGTACCTTCTGATGCCGCCGTTGGATGGAACACTCGCGCTCGCCCAGATACACCGTGTTGCCATGCTCGTCGGCCAGCACCTGCATTTCGATGTGACGCGGATTGATGATTGCCTTCTCGATGTAAACTTCGCGGTCTCCGAATGCCCGCTCGGCTTCGCTCTGGGCCGCTTCCAGAGCGGCTTTCACCTCTCCCGGCGCATGCACCAGTCGCATGCCTTTTCCGCCGCCGCCCGCTGCTGCCTTCAGCATCACGGGATAACCAATCTTCGCAGCCACCTGCTCGGCCTGCTCGGGCGACTCCAGCCCCCTCGAAGTCCCTGGCACGAACGGAACTCCGGCTTTTTCCATTTCCTGCCGCGCTCGCGTCTTCGATCCCATCATTTCCATCGACGCGGCGGTTGGGCCAATGAATTTTATCCTTTCATCCACGCACGCTTGGGCAAACCTCGCGTTTTCGGACAGAAAACCGTACCCCGGATGGATCGCATCTGCACCGCTCAATTTCGCAACACCTAAGATCTTCGCGAAGTTCAAATAGGATTCCGCAGCCGCAGGGGAACCGATGTGGTAGGCTTCGTCCGCCTTGCGAACGTGCAGCGAGGCCCGATCGACGTCGGAGTAAACCGCAACCGAAGTAATTCCCAGTTCGCGGCAGGCACGGATCACCCGCACCGCAATCTCTCCCCGGTTGGCAATTAGAATCTTCTTGAACATGCCGGTATTCACGCGCAGCTATCGTCTACACAGAGTCCCGCAGTCCTCGCGTAAACTTTTAATTGTACCGGACCTGGGGGGAATCGAAGCCCGCTGATCAGCCGTCTAGCTTTCTTGCAAGCAGATCGTTCACCATTTTCGGATTCGCCTGACCTTTTGACATCTTCATTACCTGGCCCACGAAAAAGCCCATCACCGTTTTCTTGCCTGCGCGATACTGCTCTACCTGTTTGGGGTTGGCCGCGACAATTTCGTCGATCATCTTTTCGATTGCCGAAGAATCCGTAATCTGTTGCGGCTTTTCTTTCTCATAGACTTCGCCGAAATCTTTCCCCTGTTCGAAGCAGAGGTCGTACAAATCCTTGAGCATCTTGCCCGAGATCGCTCCGCTCTCTACTAGATCCGCCGAAAGTGCGACGCCCTTCATCGAAATCGGCGATTGCTCGATCTCCAGGCCCTTGGCTTTCAATCGTCCCATCAGTTCGCCCTGCACTAGGTTCGCAACGCGCTTCGGATTCTTCGCGGCTTTCGCGGCGGTCTCGAACTGATCGGCAAAAGACTTCGTGGCTGCCAGCACCTGCGCGTCGTAGTCGGTGATGCCATATTCAGCGACCATGCGCTTTCGCCGCTCTTCAGGTAACTCGGGCACAGTGCCGCGAATTTCCCCCTGCCACTCCTCGTCTACGACCAGCGGTAAGAGATCGGGTTCGGGGAAATACCGGTAATCGTGCGCCTGCTCTTTCGAGCGCATACCGTAAGTCTTGCCTTCCGCCGAATTGTAGAGACGGGTTTCCTGCGTGATCTTGCCGCCGGATTCGACGATCTCGATCTGGCGATCAATTTCATACTCCAGTGCCTCGCGGATGAAACGGAACGAATTCACGTTCTTGATTTCGGTTTTGGTGCCGAACTGTTTCTGGCCGCGCGGGCGCACGCTGACGTTGGCATCGCAGCGCAGAGAACCCTCTTCCATATTGCAATCGCTGACGCCGGTGTACAGGATGATTTCCTTCAACCGGGTCAGATATTCGTACGCTTCGGCGGGCGAAGCGATATCCGGTTCGCTGACAATTTCGATCAACGGCACTCCGCTGCGGTTCAGATCGATAGCCGTAGTCTCTGCGGAATTCGCAAAGCCTTCATGCAGGCTCTTGCCAGCGTCCTCTTCGAGGTGCAACCGCGTGATGCCGATTTTCTTAGCTCCAGCTGCGGTTGTGATTTCGATCCCGCCGAATTCCGCCAACGGCTTGTCGTATTGCGAAATCTGATAGCCCTTTGGCAGGTCGGGATAAAAATAGTTCTTGCGCGCGAATATGGACGTCTCGTTGACGCGGCAGCCGAGAGCCATCGCCGCCAGTACCGCGAAATCCACCGCTTTGCGATTCAGCACCGGCAGAGCACCTGGAAGTCCCAGGCAAACCGGACAAACATTGGTATTCGGCGGATCGCCAAAGCGCGTGGAGCACGAACAGAAAATCTTGCTCACGGTCAAAAGCTGAACGTGCACCTCCAATCCGATGACCGGTTCGTACTTGGCGCGGGCCGCTACGGCGGTGTCCGAGGTCGTGGCCATATCCAGCGATTATAAAGGGTTCTAAGCCGTGATCCCGGGGGCAAGCGCCCCGCTAGTTTGTCTTGGTCGGGGCGCTCAGATATTTTTCCAGCGAGACTTCGAAATACATCAATTCATTCCCTTTGGCGTCGCGCACTCCGGTCAAATAAAAGTGCGCACCCGCCAGCGGCGTTGAAATCCCGGACACATCAAAAAACATGAAGCCGAACTGGGTGCCGTGGGGTTCAACCGCTTTGGCTGCAAACTGGGAGTTCTGAATTTCGTCCATCGCTTCCTTGCTCACGCTGCCCTTCGCCTTCTTCGGCCAGGGCAGGGGACTCGGAGAAACACCGCCTGTTGCGGGACGGGAGACGCGGCGGTAAAGATCGTCCTCAGTCGAAGGCGGAATCTTGGTTCGATCAACAGTAACCAGCTCCGCCTTCATTCCTGCCAGCGCGACCGGCTGATTGCCATCGTTGGTAATCACCACCAATATAGGTATAAGGCCCACGTCGCTGTAGTGAACCGAAAAGATGTTTGCCTTGTCAGCCATATCGTATGGATCAAGCCCCACTGTGACGGCTTCATTGGGATGCTCGTCGTGGGCGGGATACGTCTTCGCTGGCTGCGCCGCCGGCATAACGAAGTGTTTCCCCGCCAGGCAGAGGATTGATGACACCAACAAAACAGAAACTGCGGACAGCGCTCGCCAAGAATTTGTATGTGGGCAGAACATAATTCTCGATTATAGGATGCAAACTTCGTAAACGGTGGTGCCTTGGGCAAGAGGGTTACAGGTAGAATGTCCATTCTTACATGTATCTGATCTACAGTGCGCTGCTGGCGGCGGGGCTGCTGGTCAGCCTCCCCTATTGGTTGCTGCAAGGGTTGCGCCACGGAAAATACCGTGCTGGCTTCGGCGAACGCTTGGGGAGGATTCCGCCTCGCCTGCAGGCTTTGTCGTCGCGACCCACAATCTGGATCCACGCCGTATCCGTCGGTGAAGTGCTGGCGATCAGCGGATTGGTTGCGGAACTCAAAAATCGTTTTTCACAATATCGAGTGGTAATCTCGACCACGACGGACACCGGTCAACAGTTGGCTCGAAATCGCTTTGGGAAGGACGACGCTTTTTACTTCCCGCTGGACTTCGCCTTTGCCATCCGGCCATACCTGCGATTGCTGCGCCCCGAGTTGATTGTCATCGCAGAAACCGAGTTCTGGCCAAACTTCCTGCGGCTTGCTCATGCCAGCGGCGCGAGAATTGCGGTGGTGAACGCGCGAATCTCGGACCGCTCTTGGCCAGGGTACCGTCGCTTCCGCTATCTGCTGAGCGGAATTCTGCGCCAGGTCGATCTTTTTCTGACTCAGACTGAGGAAGATGCTCGCCGCCTCCAGGAAATCGGCGTTCCGGCTGAGCGAGTTCACGTAACCGGCAACTTGAAATTTGATGCGCCTGCGCCCGCGTCGCCGCCGATCATCGCCAGCCTGCGAACGGTGTTCCAACAAACTAATGTCAGCCCGGTGATTGTTTGTGGTAGCACAGTCGATGGCGAAGAACCGATTCTGCTGCAGGCCTTTGTGAATGTTCTGGCCAGTCATCCTCGCGCTGCCCTGATCCTGGCGCCGCGTCATCCGGAGCGGTTCGGCGAAGTGGCCGAATTGATCGAGAAGCTTGGGATCCGCTTCTGGCGACGTTCTTTGTGGGGCGGCGATTCTATTGCCGGTGGCGTTCTGTTGATTGACACGATTGGCGAACTCGCGGCGCTTTACTCGCTGGCCGATGTGGCGTTCGTTGGCGGGAGCCTCGTCCCTCGCGGTGGACACAATATCATCGAGCCGGCACTGCACGGAGTTCCAATCATCGTGGGCAACCATACCGAGAATTTTCGGGACATCGTCAGTTTATTTCAGAGTCGCGATGCCCTTCGCGTGGTCGGTCCAGCCGAACTTCCACTCGTGCTTATGGAACTCATCGCCAACCCCGCAGAGCGTGCGGAACTGGGCCAACGGGCCGCAGAGACTCTGCGGGCGCAAATGGGAGCAACTCAAAGGACGATGCAGGCTTTAGAAAACCTTCTGGCCGGTACAGATGATGGTGTGGGGACGGGCCGGAGTCGAGAGCAACCCGTCCGGCTGCCTCGTGAGCGCAGTGAATGAATCCCTTGTCCTCCATTTTCGGCCTCGGTGTGCGTACTCGCAACGCGCTTTACGAACGCGGCGTCGTGCGTGCGCGATGTCTACGAGGTCCCGTGGTCAGCGTCGGAAACTTATCCGTTGGCGGCTCGGGTAAGACGCCGTTCGTCCTCCTCTTGGGAGAATTGCTAGCCAAGCGAGACATCAAGTTCGACATACTCTCTCGCGGCTACGGCCGCCGAACACGCGGTATAGCGCGAGTAGATCCCGCGGGTTCGTCTCGAGATTTTGGTGACGAACCATTGCTCCTGGCTCGGCGTTTGAATGTGCCAGTGATCGTAGGCGAGGATCGTTATGCGGCAGGCGTGTTCGCGGAAAAGCACTTTGGCCCGCAGCTTCATCTGCTGGACGACGGCTTTCAGCATCGCGCCCTGGCACGTGATCTCGATATCGTCTTGGTTACGCCTGAAGACGCACGCGACCGTTTGCTTCCTGCCGGGCGTTTGCGCGAGCCGCTTCGATCGTTGTTTCGTGCAGACGCGGTCGTACTGACAAGCGGCGCTTCGCCCGAATCGTTTCCTTTAAATGGCAAACTAGTATGGCGGGTGCGACGAGGAATTTCTCATGAGAATCTTCCCAATCGTCCGGTTGCCTTTTGCGGAATCGCGCGTCCGCAGAATTTTCTGTTGCAACTCCGCACCGCGGGCGTCGAGGTCGTAGCGCAAGCTCTCTACCGGGATCACCATGCCTATACCGAGCGGGACATTCAGGATCTGTTGAAGTTGCGCCAGCAGAGCGAGGCAGAAGGCTTCGTCACCACCGAAAAGGATGCCATCAACCTGGGCGGATTTCTCTCTGCACTTCAGCCGCTGGCGGTGGTCGCGGTCAAGATGGAATTGCTGGACTCGGCTAACGTCGTCGATACTATGTTGAGGATCGTCGCGGAACGACGAGCCAGGCGTGAGAAAATCGGTGCCTGAGAGGCAGCGAGCCGTGATACCTCAATGACCAAGCACCCCAAAGAAACCGAGCGGCTGAAAAAAATTGTCGAATCATTTCCTAAGGTCACGGTCACCGTCGTCGGGGACCTGGTCGCCGACGAATTCGTCTTCGGGGAAATCTCGCGCGTCTCGCGAGAAGCTCCCGTCCTGATTCTGAAACATCGCGAGCGGACGGTACTGCCCGGAGGGGGCGCCAACGCGATTAACAATCTTGCCGACCTTGGGGTTAATGTCCTCCCCGTGGGTGTGGTGGGAGACGATGAAGCCGGACGCCTACTGCTGAAAGCTTTTCGCCACAAACATATTCCAGTGACCGGGGTATTGAAGGACAAGAGCTACACGACTGTGACCAAGACCCGCATCCTAGCAGGTATGACGCACACCGCCCGACAGCAGGTAGTCCGCGTTGATCGCGAACCCGAAACCGAGCCCAACCGTCACTTGAAACGCGAATTGGTCCTGGCCGCGCGGGAGTACGCACGTGCCTCCGACGCGGTGCTCATTTCAGATTATGGCTATGGAGCGGCGAGTCCTGCGATTCTCAACGCGATCCGCGAGCGCGGACGTCTCGAGGGGATCCCGGTCATCCTCGATTCGCGGTACCGCATGCTGCAATATTCCGGCGTAGCCGCGGCCACACCCAACGAGCCGGAAGTCGAGGCGGCGTTGGGTGCTCGGATCGGAAACGATTGGTCGCGATTGTGCTCAGCTGGCGAGCAGGTGATGTCGCGCATGAACCTGCAATCGCTCGTGATTACCCGCGGTCGGGATGGCATGGCAGCGTTCTCCAGCAAACACAAACCCATTGACGTTCCGATTTTTGGATCGGATCAGGTGGCGGATGTGACCGGGGCAGGCGACACTGTGATCGCGACTTTCGCCGCCGCTTTTGCGGCAGGGGCCACCACCGAAGAGGCCGCCTACTTGGCGAACTATGCGGGCGGAATCGTGGTGATGAAGCGCGGAACCGCGACGGTGACGGCGCAGGAATTACTCGAAGCGCTTGAGCAATCGCCACCGGCGACAAGAGCCCACTGAATGTCTACACAGAAAATCTTAAATCGCGAGCAATTGAAGGAGCAGGTTGCGACCTGGCGACAGCTGGGTGATTCCATTACGCTCGCCAATGGCTGCTTCGACCTCCTGCACGTCGGACACGTGCGCTATCTGCATGCTGCCAAACAGTTGGGCGGACGCTTGATCGTAGCCATCAACTCCGACGAATCGGTGCGTGCGCTGAAAGGAGAGGGCCGACCGCTGATGCCCGCTGAGGAGCGCGCCGAAATTCTTTCCGCACTGGCTGACGTCGACGCTCTCATCGTCTTCCCTGAACGCGATGTGCGAGCCCTGATCCGAGAAGTGCGCCCCGACGTTCACGCGAAGGGTACTGACTACACAGCTGACACCGTGCCCGAGCGGGACGTGGTGCTGGAGTGTGGTGGTCGGGTCGAGATCGTGGGCGATCCCAAGGATCACTCCGCAACCGAGATCATTCGCTCGCGGATCGGACGGCATTCCTGAGCATGCCATCGCGGGCGCCAGATTCTTCGCGGGATCCTGCTTTATTCGCTCCTCGGAGATTACTGATCGTGCGGCTGGGTTCGATGGGCGACATCATCCACACGCTCCCGGCGGTTACGGCGTTACGCCGAGCGTTTCCTGAAGCCAGCCTGGGGTGGGTCATTGAGGAACGCTGGGCGGAGTTGCTCTGTACGTTGCCCGAGCCTCGGTCTGGGCCGCGTTCGCCCCGGCGTCCGCTGATTGATCGAGTCCACACCGTGAATACGAAAAAGTGGCGGCGGTCCCTGTTTTCGATTCAGACTTGGGAGCAAATTGCGGCAGGGCTCAGTGAACTCCGCGCGCAGCGATACCAAGTGGCAGTGGACTTTCAAGGCGCCGTCCGATCGGCTCTTCTGTCGCGTTGGTCCGGAGCGCCCATGGTATACGGCTCGGCGCAGCCGCGCGAGAATGTTGCGAGCATGTTCTACGCGCGTCAAGTGATGGTCCGTGGTAACCACATTGTCGAGCAGAATCTTTCTTTGGCGGAAGCCGTTGCGCACCGTTCGTTGGAAATGCCGGAGGTAGAATTTCCGCACGACCAGGCTTTCGAAAAGAAGTGCGAAGACAGGTTGGCGGGAATCCGCGATTTCGTTCTGCTCAATCCCGGTGCAGGTTGGGGAGCCAAGCAGTGGCCTGCGGAACGCTACGGACAGGTGGCCAGGCGCTTGGCGGAAGATGGTTTGAAGTCGCTGATCAATTTCGGCCCTGGAGAAGAACCCCTCGTTCGAGCTGTCGAGTTGGCGAGCGACGGCACGGCGCAAAGTGTTACTGGTTCGCTCACGGAATTGATTGCGCTCACGCGCCGCGCCCGACTCTTCATCGGTGGCGATACCGGACCGATGCATCTGGCGGCTGCTCTGGGGATTCCCGTGGTCGCAATTTTCGGCCCTACGAATCCGGCGCGGAACGGGCCGTTTGGGACTCGCAGCATCGTTTTGCGCAGCCCTGCCAGCCCGACCACACACTCCCGGCGTGCGCAACCAGATCCCGGGATGTTGGAGATCAGTTCTGATGAAGTAGTCGCGGCCGCTCAGAGACTGCTGAGGAGTAATCTTGGCTAGCGTCACATGGCCGAAAATCGCGCGCCGCGTTCGCGTCCCACTTGGCTTCGCGTTCGCCGCATTCTACTTATGGCTCGCAACACCTACCCCCGAGTCCATGCTGATCGGCTCCGCACTCGTCATCCCCGGCCTCGCGATTCGCGCGCTGGCCTCCGGACACGTTCAGAAAAATGAACAGCTCACGACGACGGGACCTTACGCGCACACGCGAAATCCACTTTATCTTGGTTCCTTGATTCTGGCGGTGGGCTTTGCCATCAGTGCTCGCAACTGGTGGATTGGAGTCGGACTGGTTGTGCTTTTCTTAGCAATTTATTTGCCCGTGATCCGCGGGGAAGAAGCATTCCTGAGAGACCATTTTCCGGAATTCACGGAATACGAACGCCAGGTGCCTCGGCTCTTGCCCCGGTTGAGTCCCTTTAACAGGAGCCGCGGAACATTCTCTTCGAGACTGTACTGGAAGCATCGCGAGTACAATGCGACACTGGGTGCGATAACGCTAATGGCAGCATTGGCGGTTAAGGTAGTCTGGATCCAATGAATGAACCGTGATGCATCTTCTGACTGGCAATCCGTATCTCACCAGAAGTTGAAGCTGTTTGTCTAAGCAATATGCATACTTTCCTGAAGCTCAATCCGGCGTGGTGTTTGTTGGTAGCGCTCTCAGTCTTGTCTCAAGACCAGACTTATCCCTCCCTACCGTCTGGCCAGCCTTCGATGCCCACCATAAGAGCGGCTCCCTCGGCACGGGTTGTTCCTCCTCCACCGAATTACAGTTTCCCGAACGGGCAGACCTATGTGTTTGAGGTCGAATGGCATCTTTTCAATGCCGGAACCGCGCGACTCACGCTGGGAGTCGACGGCGGGCAGGAGCACGCAACCGCAACTGCGGACTCTGCCGGCGTGGTCAATGCGCTGTACAAAGTGAATGACCGCTTCGAAGCATTTTTTGATCCGCGCACCTTTTGCTCGCAGCGGGTTTCGAAGAATACGCAAGAAGGGTCGCACTCGCGCCAGACCGAAATACACTTCGATTACTCTCGGGGCAAGAGTGTGCTCGATGAAAAGAATCTCAAGACCGGCGAGCAGAAGCGCGTGGAAAACGATCTTCCCGCGTGCGTTACCGATGTGGTCAGCGGATTTTATTATCTGGCCTCTTTGCCGTTACAACCGGGCAATAGTAGCAGCTTCCCCATTAACGACGGAGGCAAGACAACTGAGGTTACGGCGCGCATCGAAGCTCGGGAGAAGATCAAAGTACCCGCCGGCACATTTCAAACCGTCCGTGTAAAGGCCGAGGCGATCTCCGGCGCTTTGCAGGGCAAAGGCACAGTCTGGGCGTGGTTCACCGATGACGCCAACCACACTCCAGTGCAAATGCGCTCGAAATTAGGCTGGGGAACTCTGCTTTTCCGATTGCAGAGAACAGAAAAGCAATGACGAATTTTTAACTTATTTCTGCGCCAGCAGCGCTTTCGCCCGGCTGAGTTCTGGCCGATCCGAATTCGATCCGGCACATACGTGCACCAGTTGAGCGTAGTATGTGTTCGACTTTTCGCTCTTGCCCGCCAGTTCTGCCGCTCGTGCCGCGCCGTAGAGGCCATTGAAGCGGTTCGGATTGAACTTCAGGTCTTGCTCATACTCAGCCAAAGCTTGTTCCGGCCGGTTCATATCCAGCAACATGTCAGCCAACATTTCGCGTGCCGGAATGGCCACGGGTTCGTCGCCCTCGGCTTCTTCCTTCTCCGCGATGGCGCGCAATGTCTTTAAGGCTTCGTCGTTCTTGCCTTCAGCGTGAGCCACCCAGGCCCCGGCTTCCTGCCGGTCCTGCTCGACCCCTTCAGCAAAGCTCTTTTTCTTTTGTTTCGTCAAGGTGACGCGAATCGCTTCGATCTCGGCTACATCTTTGCGCGCGTCCGCTACATTACCAGCGCGAGCAGCGCCAACTGCCCGTGCCCAGTAGGTAATTGAATTATCTCCGTCTTTCGCGCCCGGGACCGGAGCCAGAGAAGCGGCGTCCGTCCAGTGATGCATCTCCAGCGCGTACCTCGCAGAAAAAGTTGCCAGCGCATTAATGCGCGGGTCGAAGTCCATCCCGTACATGTTGTCGTTTGCCGCCGGCGTGGCCTTTACTTCTTCGATTACTCGCAGCGCGGCCGCTTCGCGTCCGGACTGCAAATAAGCGTAGCCCAGAAAGTCCATTGCATGAAACTGGTGGCCTCCGCCGCCCATGTGCATGGCTTCGGCTTTGCGCGTGGCAGCGATGGAAGCCAGGTTCGAATCGATATCTTCCTGCCACAGGCCGAGGCGCGCGAAGATGTGCGATGGCATGTGGAGCGCATGAGGAGCGGCCGGGGCGATCTTCGCGTATCGTTCTGCCGCAGGCAATCCAAGAGCGGCCAACTGCGGCTTGTCATAGCTGTGAATCAGGTAGTGCGCCACGCCGGGATGGTCCGGCTCAACCGCGAACAATTTTTCCAACACCGCCGCTGCCTGCTTTCGATTGGCGAATGTGGTGTCATTGTCCGGCTCGGAAGCTAACAGTGAAAGCGCATAGAAGGCCGCGGCCTCGCGATCTTCGGGATAACGCTGGTAGGCCGTCTCCATGGCTTTGGAATACGCGTTAGCTCGATCATAGAAGTCGCGCTTCTCGCCGTGGTAGAAAGCGTCCATGGCGGCAATATAGTCACGCTCACGGGAGGCCTTGGGGTGCAGCGATTCCGCTTTCTGGACTTCTCCCTGGCCTCGCTTGACGATGGTTGCATCCGGATGGTTCCACAGCTGATGCCAGATGCTCATGGCGATTCCCCAATGCGCCATTGCACATTGCGGATCATCTTTCGCTATCCGTTCGAATTCTTTCTCCGCTTCTTCGTACCAGAACGAGTGCAGCAGTGCGACGCCGCGTTCGAAGGGCTTCTGCACTGTTGCCGCGCACGATACCGAAAAATGTACTGTGCCCAACTGGTCGGTCGTCAGATCTTCGTGGTGGTGACCTTCATCCGCCCACGCCCCAAACGCGAACAGAATCACGACCGTGACGAACAAGGCAAATCGCTTCATGGAAAACCCTACTGAAAAGCGAGTCTAGCCGTTCCGGGCGGAGAGGGTCAAACGGATGTGGTGCGGGAACATAACAGAATGGGATATGCACCGCCCTCGCGGATAGTGAGCCAAGTTCACTAGCAATTCTCGATGAGGGCCATGGCCAGCTAACAACAGTTAATCATTTTCCAATGTTCCGGGAGCGCTACTTTCTAACGTTCTGGGGCGCTATAATGGCGAGCGTTCTTTAATTCCCGTGAATGGAGCAAAAACTTATGACAACAGCTCAGCAAAATACTTGTGCCCACATTCCCTGCACCTGTGTAGTGGAAAGTGGCAAGAAATACTGTAGTGAATCTTGCAGCGATGCCGGATCGGGTGAGGTGGAGATCGCTTGCGAATGCGGTCACGCGACCTGTTCGACAAGCATCGAAGCCGTAGCCTAGAACACCCCAAGAAATTCCTCGTGTTCGATCTGCAGCGCAGTCTTTTTTAAGACTGGCGGATTTCAGTTTGCGTAAGCATATTGGGATGGAGGATCCCTTATGAAACACTTCACATTCTACTTGGCTGCAGTTGCGACGATGGCCTGCCTTGTCGCACTTATTGTCCCAGCGCCAGGACGCGCGGATGGGCAACCCGCTGCGCCCTTCGTTACCGAAATCCCTCACGGGTACCGCGACTGGCAGTGGATCTCCTCGGCCCATGAAGCAGGCAACCTCAACAGTTTA
>Ga0210383_10001068_pt1 | contig 25213 bp, 20 predicted proteins | sample IncBWC14OmetaG_FD_160072 | JGI IMG/M metagenome (GOLD analysis project Ga0210383, IMG submission 160072) | Forest soil microbial communities from Barre Woods Harvard Forest LTER site, Petersham, Massachusetts, United States - Inc-BW-C-14-O ... | reverse complement strand
CTATCCGAGTTTGACTCTTAGCGCCCAAGGAGGCTTTGAAAGCTCGACAATAGGTAATCTTCTGACCTGGCCCAGCCGTTTCTGGTCCGTCGGACCGTCTGTATCCGAAACAATTTTTGATGCCGGGCTTCGCCACGCGACGGTCCTCCAGTACGTGGCTCTGTATAACGCGAACGTTGCCGGCTATCGCCAGACGGTGCTGACAGCGTTTCAACAAGTGGAAGACAATCTGGCGGCCGAGCGTATCTTGTCCAAAGAAATCGAGCAACAGCAGATCGCCGTGCAGTCGGCGCAGAAGTATCTGGAGTTGGCTCTCGCGCGCTATGAAACGGGAGTGGATCAGTTTCTCAACGTATTGGTGGCGCAAACAACGCTGCTCTCCGATCAGCAACAACTGGCGTCACTTCACACACAGTCGATGACCGCTTCCGTTCAGCTGATCGAGGCGTTGGGCGGAGGTTGGGATACTTCGCAGCTGCCGACTCCAGCGCAGGTCTCGCAAAAAGTTACGAAATCGGAGATTGAGGCGCCGAACCAACCGGACCAGACAAGCAATCCCGCTGGTCCCAATAATCCGGGCAGCAATCCTTGATTCTGCGAATTAGATCGGGCCGGCCACTTCTTAATCTGAAAGTTCTTTAACCCGCGGACGGGAATCTCACGATAGCCTGGAAAAGACATGTTCCCTTCAACCAAAAAACTATTATTTTCGCTTCTAGCTACGGCCGCGCTTACCATTTCCTGTTCAGGGCAAAACAAGCAGGACAAATCTGCATTTTCAGAAAACCACGTGCAGTTGGACCTGAAGGTGCCAGAGAGGTTCCGGTTCGTGGCTTTCGGCGATACGCGATTCCACGATCCATCGGACACGGAAGCGGCGAATCCGGCTATTCGCCATGCTCTCGTCGCAGCCATCGATAAAGAAAATCCGGCGTTTGTTTCTATTGGAGGCGACATCGTCTATGACGGCACGGATGGCGACTGGAAAGTGTGGGATTCCGAAACGGAAGTTTGGCGCGAGCATAAAATCACCGTATTCCCGGCGATCGGCAATCACGATTTGAAAGGCGACGTACGAACGGCCCTGGAAAACTACTTTGCGCGTTTTCCCGAGCTGAGGCAAAGCCGCTATTACTCCGTGCATATCGGAAACACGTTGATGCTTGCGCTTGATAGCGCATTGGATGAGTTATCCGGTCCGCAAGGCGACTGGTTGCATTCCCAACTCAACCAGGTTCCTGCGTCCACAGATTTCGTTTTCATTGTGTTTCACCATCCACCGTACACCAGTTCTTCCGATGAAAAGGTTTTTGGAGGTGGCCACTCGGCTCGCCCTCCCGAACAAGCACTGGCAAAATTTCTGGAGGAGCGCCAGCAGCACAGTCGCGCGCACTTTGTGGTGTTCAACGGCCACGTACACAATTATGAGCGCCACGAACACGGGGGAATCACGTACTTTGTGACGGGCGGCGGTGGCGCGCACCCGTATCCGATCGAGCGGCACGCCGACGATCTTTATAAAGATGCCGGCGTTAACTATCACTATTTGCTTGCGGAGGTTAACCATAATCGCCTGACGGTGACCATGCACAAGGTTGAGATCAAAGAGGGAAAAGAGGTTTGGAGCACGCCAGACTCCGTCACTATTACTGCGCCCGTTGCGTTGCCCGCGGCTGCAGACTGAACCGCACGTTTGGCGGATCGCAAAGAAATTGCCGTATGATACGGGCATGAGGCTGCTGCTCGTCGAGGATGATTCGCGGATTGCGCACTTCGTGGCGCGCGGCCTGCAGGAACAGGCGTATGCCGTCGACGTCGTTGCCAATGGCGACGATGCTCTCTACCATGTGGAAATCAACGATTACGATGTAATTGTTCTGGACGTGATGATTCCAGGTAAGGATGGTTTCGCGACCTGCCGGGGCATCCGATCGCTGGGCAAGCGTATGCCGATCTTGATGCTTACCGCCCGCGACGCGGTGGATGACCGTATTCGTGGACTCGATTCGGGTGCTGACGACTACCTGACGAAGCCTTTTGAATTTGGCGAATTGCTCGCGCGTCTCCGTGCATTGTTGCGACGCCCGAGGGATTTACGTCCTTCGCAGATTCGTGTGGGTGATCTCGAACTGGATACAGCCTCGCAGACGGCCAAGCGCGGGAATCGCTCCATTTCTCTGACTGCCAAAGAATATGCGCTTCTGGAATTTCTGGCGCGCAATGCGAATCGCGTCATCGGACGGTCGGAGATCGCCGAACACGTCTGGGACGAGTCCTTCGATCCTTTCTCGAACCTTATCGAGGTTTACGTAAACCGCTTGCGGCGGAAGCTTGGCGAGGAAGACGGCAAACCGCTGCTGCAAACGCGGCGTGGCAGCGGCTACATCCTCGGAGCGGCATCGCAAATGGACCCGGCCACCGATCGAAAGGCAGATTGTTCTACCTCACGAAATTCGAGAAAGCCACATGCTTGACTCCGTTCGGTCGCGGCTTACGCTGTGGTACAGCCTTGTGCTGGCTTTCGCGCTCGTTGGTCTGGCGGGACTCACTTACTTTTTGTATTGGCATAATATCTCCAAGCGCGCAGACAGCGACCTTACGCAGCTGTCCGAGGCTTTTATCACCACGTTTAAGGCGGAATTGGGGGATTCGACCAGCCTGGAATCGGTGGATAGCGCGGCACGCGAAGCCATACTGGAGCATCGTTTTCGCGGAACTTCTTTCGTTCTTCTGGATGGCTCGGGGGACGTGCAACGAAGTTCGTTCGACTTGCCCTCAGCAGCCACTCCCAAGGAATCTTCTCCTCCAGATTTCTTTTCTCCGGATTTCTTCCGATCGCTGACTCGCTCACAGCCGCGAGAGCCGCACACCATACGCGGCGGGAGAAATGGTTTTCGCGGGTTAGTGTGGCCGCTTACTGTCGGCGGACACACCTACACGCTCGTGGTTTTGCAATCGCTCCACGGACAAAACGAAATGCTGGAGGATATTCGCAATACGTTTTTGTTTGCTATCCCCATCGCGCTGCTATTCGCGAGTCTGGGTGGGTATTTTCTGGCTCGCAAAAGCTTGTCGCCGATTTCTGCGATGGCTTCCCAAGCTCGCGGCATGGGAGCTGCGAATCTGCACCGTCGTTTGGCGGTGACGAATGAACGGGATGAATTGGGGCAGCTGGCGCAGACGTTCAATCAGCTGCTGGAGAGGCTCGAGGCATCGTTTGAACAACAACGGCGATTTATGGCGGACGCATCGCACGAACTTCGCACGCCCGTGGCCATCTTGCGCGGCGAAACAGAGGTCACGCTTTCACAGCCCGAGCGTACTCCCGGTGAATACCGCGAGACCCTTGCAATACTTCGCGAAGAATCCCAGCGCCTGGCGCACATCATCGAAGATCTTTTCACTCTGGCGCGTGCCGACGCTGGGCAGTATCCCTTGACGCTCCGCGACTGTTATCTCGACGAACTGGCGTCGGAGGCCCTGGTGCGCGCGCGATCCCTGGCTAGCTCGAGAAACATCACGCTAACTTCGGCAATCGAACCGGATTTGCCGATTTGTGCCGATGAGGCATTGCTCGGCCGCATGCTCCTCAATCTCCTGGACAACGCCATCAAATATTCTCCGTCAGGAAGTACGGTCACGCTCGCCTGCTGGCCGGATTCGGGCCGCTATACGGTGACCGTTTCCGACAATGGGTCTGGCATTCCCGCAGAATTACAGCCGCGCATCTTTGAGCGTTTTTTTCGCACGGATAAGGCGCGCTCTCGCTCTGAGGGCGAGACGGGAGGCGCCGGGCTAGGGCTGTCCATTGCCCGGTGGATCGTCGAAGCTCACCAGGGGCAGCTTGTGCTCACGCGCTCGGATGCTAGCGGCACGGTCTTCACCGCCATGCTCCCTGCAACTCATCCCGTCTAGCCATGAAAAACCAGCAAACCCGATTGATGCTGGTTCCACAGTCGGTCTCTTCGACACCTGTTTGTAATCCCGGCTTCACGAAGTATTCACATGCGACACATTACGATCAACCCAAGGAATCCCACCATGCATGTGCTGATCGTTGAAGACGAGCCCGAAATGGCCCAGCTTCTTGCCAAGGGTCTTCGCGAAGAACAATTTGAGATCAGCGTGGCGCGCGATGGGCGCACGGCGCTGGAAAAGTCCGCGGATACTCCATTCGACGTCATCCTGCTCGACGTGATGCTTCCGCAGATGAACGGCCTGGAAGTAGCGCGCCAGCTTCGGCACCGCGAGCAGGATACGCCAGTTCTAATGTTGACTGCCCGCGACTCCGTTCCCGACATCATCAGTGGTTTGAATGCAGGGGCCGACGATTACCTGACGAAACCGTTCTCATTCCTGGAATTGCTTGCGCGCATTCGCGCCTTGGCGCGGCGTAGAGACATTCGCCGAAAAAATGTTCTGGAGCTGGAAGACCTCGTACTGGATGTTATGTCCTTGCGAGCCTTCCGCAAGGGGCAGGAAATTCATCTTTCGCACACAGAATACCGCCTTTTGGAACTCCTGGTGCGCAATGCCGGACGCGTGGTTTCTCGCCCGGAAATCCTGACCAGCATATGGGGACGCGGGCGTGAAGTTTCGGAAAATACGTTGGACGCTTTCGTACGTTTGCTTCGCAAGAAAATGGATCAAGGTTACGAAAGCAGATTAATCCACACTCATCGAGGTTTTGGTTATTCAGCCGGTGCGGTAAATCCTCTGTGAAACTCACCATTCGCGCTCGTCTGACTCTTTTATATCTGGTGGTCCTGGCTGCGTCGTTTGTGGCCTTCTTCTGGATTTGTGATTTTGGATTCCGCCGGGGCATTGCGACTACGGTCAACGACGCTTCACGCAGCAATCTGGAAATCGTTCAGCGGGTACTCACACTCTCCGCGTCAAAGGGAACTCCCAAAATTCAAAAGGAGCTGACGGAACTTTCCGAGTTGTGGGCCAATGGCGCCATTTTCCAGGTGTCCGACGCGGATGGTTCGTGGATCTTCCGCTCCCCTCGCTTCCTGCTCCCGCAGTCACCGCTTCCCGCGCCACCGGCCGCGGGCATTTCTTTTCTGACCCGAAATCTGGATAGCCAGCAGTATCGTATCGCGCAGAAAAATGTTTTGCTGGATGGCAAAATGTTTCATGTAAGCGCTGCCGTTCCCACGGAACCTTTCGACCAGGCCCTGGACCGGTTCCGTCTGACGGAAAGGCGCTTCTTACCGCTTCTCGTGGTGCTTGCTTCTCTCCTGGGCTATTGGCTTAGCGGGAGGGCGCTGGCTCCCGTGAATCGCATCATCCGATCCGCGGAGCAAATCGGCCTGCAAAACTTGTCGCAACGGCTGGAAGTACCCAAAGCCGCCGACGAACTTCAGCGCTTGACGGTGACCTTGAACGCCATGCTCGAGCGCATCGAATCCTCGGTCAAGCGCATCCGGCAATTTACCGCCAATGCCTCGCATGACTTGCGCACGCCGCTCTCGCTTATTCGCACCCACGCGGAGCTGGCCTTGCGACGGACGCGCACGGAATCGGAATATCGCGAATCGCTTACGCGTATTCTCTGTGTGTCAGAAGAAACTACCCAGCTCGTGGAGGCGCTGCTGACTCTGGCACGCGCCGACGCCGCCGCAGCCCATCTGCATTTTGTGGAGATAGATGTAACTCCCCTGCTGCAGAAAATCTCGTGCCAAATATCGATTCTCGCGAACTCCGCCGGACTCTCCTTTACGTCTCACGTTGCTGCTGAGCCTCTGTTTTTGCGTGGCGATCCTGCGGCACTGGAGAGTCTTTTGCTCGCAATTCTTGACAACGCGCTCAAGTACACACCGACGGGCGGAACCGTCCAGATCCGTTCCTTTGCGCTTCAAGAAGAAGTTGCCATTGAAGTGGAGGACACCGGCGTCGGAATTGCCTCGGAAGACGTTGCCCGTATCTTCGATCGTTTTTTCCGCGCGGATCAGGCACGCTCGCGCGAAGTCCCCGGATCTGGGTTGGGACTGTCCATCGCGCGATGGATCGCGGAAATTCACCACGGGCGTATCGAAGTGCAGAGCCAGCTGGGTGCGGGCTCGATCTTTCGCGTTATTCTGCCGCTTCTGCCGGCAAACTCGCCGGTTTTGGATGGCACACGAGAAGTCCTTGATTCTCAATCCGCTCTTTCCTGAAAGAATTTTCAGATGAAAGATCTTTCAGCCCTTTTTCAAGTAATTCTTCATCGGTGTTTATCTGCGTTTAAGCGCTACCGGGTCTAATGATCCCAACAGCAGACGCCGGTCGCAAAGCTCGCGAAGAGTCTGCAAGAAGTAAATCGAATCAGACAATTCAGCTCGTCGTGCGGAGCCAGCAAGTTTTCGAGTGTCACCCCGAAGTCCGTGCATGTTTCGGTGGCGAACGTTAAAGGTAACTGGCCAATTTCAGAGGACACCTTTGTCCTCGCCCTCGGAGGTAGCATCGTTATGAAGAGTTTCACCCGTTTGTTGACGGCTGTGTTTACGATCGTCCAGATGTTTTGCGCGCAAGCGGCCATGGCTCAAAGCGACAAAGGCTCGATGACGGGCCACGTATCCGACCCTTCCGGCAGTATCTTGCAGGGGGCGCAAATCTCCGTTCAGCCTGGCGGAATCGCGGTCGTCAGCAATCAGCAAGGCGGATATTTCATCAATAATCTCGCGCCGGGCAGCTACAGCCTCACGGTTACCTATTTGGGATTTGCGGTCTTCACGAAAACGATTGACATCAAGGCGGGACAGACGACGACGACCGATATAAAAATGGGCGTCGCCTCACAAAGTCAACAGATTCTGGTTACCGCGGAGAGCGTCTCTGGTGAAGCGGAAGCGATCAATCGCGAAAAAACCGCCGACAACGTTCTCCAGGTTATGTCCAGCGAAGTCATCATGTCATTGCCCAATGCAAATATTGCCGACGCTGTGGGCCGATTGCCTAGCGTCACCCTGGAGCGTGACGAAGGCGAGGGCAAGTATATTCAGGTGCGCAGCCTTGAACCGCGTCTAACGAATGCCACGATCGACGGAGTTAACGTCCCTTCACCCGAACCCGGTGTCCGCGAAATTAAATTTGACGCGATGCCTGCGGATCTTGTGGAGTCTGTCGAAGTCAACAAAACCCTTCAGGCTAATATGGATGGCGATGGGATCGGTGGCTCCGTAAATATCGTGACCAAAACAGCCGGCGAGCGTCCCACGATTGACGTCTTTGGCAGCGGTGGAACTACCCCAATCATGGGCAACCGCAATCTCGTGGAAACCGGAGGAACAATCGGCAATCGCTTCGGCGAAGACAAGAGATGGGGTGTACTTGTCGGTGGTTCCTACGACTGGAACGGCCGTGGCATCAATGACATTGAGCCTGTCCCGGACGTTGCGACATTCGCCGATGGCTCTTCTACACGATATTTCGATACACAAGACATCCGTGAGTACCAATACAAGCGCAGCCGGTGGGGGCTTACGGGCAGTGCGGATTACAAATTAGGGGAAGGCTCGGACATTTACATTCGCGGCATTTATTCCAGCTTCCGCGACTTTGGCGACAAGTGGGTTTATACGCTTACGGACAACACGCCACTCTATAACCCGCCACAATATCCAAACGGAATCCAACTATTGAATTCCAACGGCTGCAGTATCGACAACACCAGCAATGAGACTTGCGGAGCGGGTACACCGCAATTCAGTGAGTCTAATCGTGTACCGATCTTCAATATCGGCAGCCTGCTCCTTGGCGGCAAACATGGGCGACTTCCTGGATTTCCTGGGATGTATCTGTCTCCCGCTCCGAGCAGATCCATTCGGGAGGCGACGACGGCGCAGATTTTGCGACAAACGCCACCTACAACAATCTTTATCCGACCGGCAGCTCTTGCCAGTTCAGCCCAGCCCTGACCACGAGGCAATACATCCCTCAGTGGACTCAGAATTGTTTTACAGAGGCATATGCGCCCACGAACTACGACCTGGCAGACATAAACACGTCGTTCGGGAAGTCGCCGCAGTTAAACTTGCAATTCACCGGCGCGATAGGCAAGCGTTATCACATCGGATCGCATCTCTCCACGATTGAGATCGGCGGGAAATTCCGCAATGCCCATAAGTTCGATGACTCATACACGCCGACCTATACGCCGAACGGCTCACTACCGATGACTCAATTTCTCGGGCGCTTTACCAATACCAACTACTACTCTGGAAACTACAAGTTCGGCCAGACAACTGATTGGTCCAAGCTGATCAATTACCTCAACGCAAATCCGTCCGCTTTCACTCTCGATCCCACCACAGTCGGGGTGAACCCTGGCAATTTTGATCTGGTTGAGAAGGTCTCCGCCGGCTATGTGATGGACACAATCGATTTCAGTAAAGTCCGTGTGGTCGCTGGAGTGCGCTTCGAGGGCACTAATCTGTTTACTTCTACTCCGGCTTTTGACCAAAACAACGCCTTCATCGGCAATACCACTATGAATGGATCGTATTTTAACGTGCTCCCGAGCGCTTCAGTACGCTACGACTTTGGTCACGACACGGATATACGCGTGGTCTACAGCCGCGCGCTTTCGCGTCCCGATCCCCAGGACATCGCTCAAGCGCTAAGCGTGACGCTCAATCAAACGCCTATGTCCGCTTCCTTTGGCAACCCCAATCTAAAAGCGGAAACGGCCAACAACTACGACGTACTTGTGGAGCACTATCTGAACTCTGTCGGGATTATTCAGGGCGGCTTCTTCTACAAACAACTCTACAACCCCATCGTCACGCAGTCGGAGTTGAAGCAAAACTACACTCCTGTTCCAAATGACAGTCACTACCCTGTTGGCGAATGGATGGTCTCTCAACCTATCAACGCCGGCAGCGGCTGGCTGGCCGGTGTGGAATTCGCCTACCTGCAACATTTCACTTCTTTGCCGGGGCTCTTTGGAGCCTTGGGGCTTTCCGCAAACTACAGCTGGACTGACTCCGCAGCAAGCGGTTTGCCCGGGCGCTCGGATAGTCCGAGACTCCTGCGGCAGGCTCCGAATACCTGGAACATCAGTCCGACCTTCGACCACGGACGGGTTGCCATTCGCGTTGGTATGACCTACAACGCCGCGAGCATTTACTCCTACCAATATCAGGACGGCACTGGCGGCTCAACGCCGACACCAGGTGGATTACGCGGACCGCTGGGCGACAACTATCTCTATCCCCACTTTCAACTGGACGCGCAAGGTAGCTATCGTTTGAACTACGGCTTCACAGTGATGGCTTACGGCATGAATCTTAACAATGAAGTCTTCGGGTTCTACAACGGTCAGGCGCAATACATGGTCCAGCGCGAATATTACGGACCGACCTTCGCGTTTGGTATGCGCTGGTCGCCGACGCACGAGAAGTAGCGCTCGCATTGGCGCGATCGGAGAGTTTGCAACCCGACGGCCGGTATGCAGCTGGATTTCAGCGTGCGTGCCGGCCGTTCTTCTGGGCCGCGCCGTTGAAAGTGTTTTCAGCAAGGATTTATAGGTTCGGTTGAGTTTGATCCGTTATCAAGGTTGCCGCGTCAGGAGGGAAGATGAAGAAGCCTCTCGTACTTTTTTGTTGCACTGTTCTGGTTTTTGCCGCCGCCGTTTTTGCAGCGGTCAACTATCAGCCGCTGAAAAAAGTTTCCGTGCCGGGCGCGGGTGGTTGGGACTACGTCACCGTCGATGCCGTCGCGCGTCGCGTCTATGTGTCCCATTCCACGCAAGTGGACGTTCTGGATGCTGATTCGTTTGCTGTCGTCGGCACCATTCCCAATACGCCGGGTGTCCACGGGATTGCCATCGCCCGTGATGCCGGACGCGGATATATCTCAGCGGGAAAGGCCAACGAGGTGATCGCGTTTGATTTGCAGACGCTGAAACCGCTCGGGGAAATCAAGGTTGGAAAAAAGCCGGACGCCATCATCTATGAGCCGCTCACAAAGCGTATTTATGTGATGAACGGCGATAGTGAAAATATCAGTGTACTGGATGCCGCCAATGGAAGTGTCGTTGACACGATTCCACTAGGTGGCGGGCCGGAATTCGCCGTTTCCGATGGCAAGGGAAATCTTTACGTGAACCTGGAAGAGCAAAACGAGACCTTGCACATCGACGTAAACAGTTTGAAAGTGAAAGATCGCTGGCCGCTCGCTCCCTGCGCCACACCGACCAGCCTTGCCATGGATATTGAAAACAGGCGGCTATTCGTTGGATGCCGGAGTAAACACTTTGCCGTGCTCGATGCGGACACTGGAAAAATCGTCTTCATCGCTCCCATCGGCGATCACGTGGATGCGGGCGCATATGACGCCAAGACCCGCCTGGTCTATTTCTCCACAGGAGACGGCAAAGTGTTCGTCTTTCACCAGGATTCTCCGGATGAATATTCCGTGGCTCAGGAAATCACCACGAAGTCCGGCGCCAAGACCATGGGCTACGACCCCAAGACCGGCAATCTTTTTGTCCCTACCAGCGAAAACGGTTCCATGCAGGTGCTCGTTTTATCGCCTAAACCCTAAGTCACAAATCGCTGGTCCTGTTCCTTCCGGTGACCACGTGGCTGGGCCGGTGCTCTTGTCTTTTATCGAAAATTCGATGTTTGGGAAAATCCTTGTGAGGAAAGGCATGACTGTGAAATTGTGAAAAGTGCCAAATTGCGCGTAGGCAAGCAGAACCCTGCCAATATGGAATTACTACTGAAGGGAATAAAGAAGTAAAACAGAGAAACAGGTTTGAGGCTGTGAGCATCGAATTTGGGTGGAGATTGGCGCAAAGCGACCCTCCACCGTAGATAACCATCGAGTCGCGCTTCCTGGAGCATCCTTAAGAGCGACCCGCTATTCCGTTCGCGGAAATGGGGCAGAAACAGAGAGGAATGAAAACGAGAATGATCAAGATTACCTGGCTGGGGCATGCCGCCTTTGAGATTGAATTCGAAGGGGGAGAAGTTTTGGTTCTGGATCCGTGGATTACAGGGAATCCGGCTTACCCGGCGGGGCATGAAATCAGACGGGCCGATGCTATCGCCGTTTCTCACGCGCACTTCGATCACATGGCGGACCTGGTTCCACTTGCGAATCAGTTCGATTCCAAGGTTGTTGCGATCTTCGAAATCGCCAGCTGGGCCGGCTCCAAGGGCGTGAAGAACACCGTCGGCATGAACAAGGGCGGCACTGTTGATCTCGGATTTGTAAAACTTACAATGACGCATGCTTTGCACAGCTCTTCCATCAAGGATGGCGACAACACTCTCTACGGAGGTGAAGCCGCCGGGTTTATTTTGACGTTCAAGGATGGCCGCCGAGCGTATTTTGCGGGAGACACCGCCATTTTCGCCGAGCTGAAGCTGTACGGGGAAATTTATCGCCCTGAGTTGGCCTTCTTGCCCGTTGGCGACCACTTCACCATGGGCCCGGAGGAAGCCGCTTATGCGGGACGCATGCTGAACGTGAAACAGATTATTCCCATGCACTACGGGACTTTCCCCGTACTTACGGGCCACCCGGAACAGCTCCAGGAGAAACTTTCGGGAACGGGAATCCAGGTATTGAAGCTGAAGCAAGGGCAGCAGACGAACTGGTGACGTCCGCATCAGGGCGTGCTATCTTTTTTTTGGGTACTCGCAAGGAGATGCGCCGCAATGACGTGCTTATCTGATTTGCAGCTCGACGAAAGCGTTCTCATCGCCAAGGCGTTACAGGGAGACCAGGAAGCCCTGAACACTCTTTTTTCGCGCTATTACACGTTTCTCCATGCACTCGCCTGCCACGTGCTCGATGGGCGGGAAGATGCCGAGGATGTTGTGCAAAACAGTTTGATTCGGGCTTTGGGCAATCTTCAACAAGTCAATAACGCCGGCGCGTTCCGTAGCTGGGTGTCGCGAATCGTGGTCAACGAAGCCATCGATCTTCTGCGCAAGAAGCGCAGTGCGCGAAAGTTTTCGGACGCGCGGGTCTCGCGAAACGAGGAGAGCGAGGAACTCGATCTTCTGCCCAGTCCCGGACTTAACCCGGAGCAGGTGTTCGTCAAGAAGGAGTCCATTCAGGCGCTCACAAGAGAGGTTGCTCGCCTCAGCGCACCGTTGCGGTCCGCGGTTACGCTCTGCGGCCTTTGGGAGTACTCGACGGAAGAAGCCGGAAAGGCGCTGTGCGTTCCACAAAGCACTGTTCGAGCCAGGCTTTTTCGTGCCCGTAAGCAGTTGGCGGCAGCGATACGGTCAAACGAGTGGCCGCTTTTGACAGACAAGGAAAGTTCCTGCGGATAGCAGCCTCTCATTTCTCCGAAGATCAGATGGAGATGATGAAACATCGAGGGCTGGTCTACACATCTTGCCACTGACCGGCGGTCCTGTTCAGTCCAAATCAAGCTCGATCTCATCTATATAACACCAGCCCCAGCTTTCGCCGGGCTCGATCGATTTCATGATCGGGTGTTTCGCAGCGTGGAAGTGCTTTGTCGCGTGCTTGTTCTTAGAGGAATCGCAGCAGCCCACCTGGCCGCAGATCAGGCATTGTCTCAAGTGAACCCAAGTGTCTCCGAGTTTGTGACACTCGCTGCATACTCGTTCGGGCGGTTTCACGTGTTTAATTTGATCCATGTGCGTGCACTGTTTCATATGTATTCCTCCTAAAGCTCGGCCAGGGCGCGGTGGACCAGGTGGATGGCAATCGCCCCTTCGCCCACAGCTGAAGCCACGCGTTTCACATTCCCCGAACGAACGTCGCCAACGGCGAAGACTCCCGGCAGGCTCGTTTCCAGCATGAGTGGAGATCGAGTTTGTGTCCAGGCCGATGCCCCTGTCCCAGTTTCCAAATCCCGCCCGGTGAGGATAAATCCCTTCTCATCGAGAGCGATGCAACCCCGCAGCCATTCCGTGCGCGGCGAAGCTCCCGCCATAATAAATAAATGGCGAATTTCATGAGTCGAAGTCTCGCCGCTGGTTTTGTTTTGCCAGCTAATCCGCTCCAGGTGGGCCTCGCCTTCGAGGCCAACGATTTCCGTTTTGAAATGCAATTCGATAGCGGGACTCGCTTCGATTCGCTGAATGAGGTACCGCGACATCGTGCTAGATAACTCACTGGAACGTACAAGCACGTACACTTTGCGGGCTGTCTCTGACAGAAAGACCGCCGCTTGTCCGGCGGAATTGCCTCCGCCCACCACGACAACCTCTTCTTGTTCGCACAACTGCGACTCCATGAAGGTCGCACCGTAGTAGATGCCCTGGCCCTCAAACTTTGCCAGATTCGCCAGATGCGGTTTGTTGTACTGCGCTCCCGTAGCAATGACGATGGCGCGCGCCGCGAGCTTGTTGCCGTTGTCCAAGATTATTTCGTATGGACGTTTTTCGCACTCCAGTCGCGCGACGCTGTGTGCCACCATCATCTTCGCTCCAAATTTTTCCGCCTGAGCGATCGCGCGAGCCGCAAGTTCCTGACCGGAAACTCCCATCGGAAAGCCCAGATAATTCTCGATCTTGGAGCTGGACCCAGCTTGCCCTCCGGGTGAGAGAGACTCAATCAGCAGTACATTCAGGCCCTCCGAACCGGCGTAGACCCCTGCAGCCAGTCCGGAAGGTCCAGCACCGACAATGATCAAATCGCGCACCTGCTTTTCATCTATGGCGCTATTAAATCCGACGCAATCAACCAATTCCTGAATTGAGGGATTTCGTAGCACGGCATGTGCCGGACATATCACCACAGGTATCTCATCCAACTTCACGTCAAAACGATCCAGAAGTTCCTGAGAACTCTTATCCATATCGAGATCGACGTACGTATAAGGATATCCATTGCGGGTAAGAAACTCGCGCAGGCGCAACGTGTTGGCCGAGTGTCGGGAACCCAGCAGAATAAGGTTCCCATATCCCTGACTGATGAGGGCCAACCGGCGCAGGATAAACGCTCGCATGAAGATCTCGCTGAGCTCCGCATCCTTTGCCACCAAAGACCGCAAGCCATCTCCACTCAGTTCCAACAATTCCCCGCCCTCCGTCATGCGGCCCCGCACCAGGCACCGTTGCCCGGAGATCATGGTCATCTCCCCCGTGAACTGGCCGGGACTGTGGGTTGTGATTAGGCGCTCGCCAACAAGGTCCTGCTGTACGATTTGCATGCCGCCGGAAAGCAGGACGAAGAACGGCACACCCGTATCACCGGGCTCGAACAGAATTTCGCCCTTCTTGACCTGTCGCAATTTGCTACCCGGACGCACGCGGTTGATTTGCACCTCCGTCAACACGGGAAATGCTTGGGTCCGAGCGTCGAGTGCGCTAGGTAGAGTGGACATTTTTCCTCTGCAGGCAAAATAGGCGCCGCCCGCCTCGCCAAAGATTAATTTTACAGCATTTGAATTTCGATGCGCATCAAGCCCAAAAAGTACCGATTATTCGAGCTTACGTCCCGTTCCAGCCTCAGGCGCCGGTAGGTATCACGGGGTGTAGAGTTCCATTAAGATAGTTCTGCTCTTCATCCAATGACTACGACAGCGCTCACTACCGCTCAGAACTTGATCGAGTTCCGCGATGTCTCTTTCTCTATCCGCGCTGGCGCGAGCGGAGAAATCATTTCCGGCATCTCACTGGCGGTTCCTCGCGGGGAGACTTTGGTCCTGCTTGGGCGCAGCGGCAGTGGGAAGACCACGCTGTTGAAGCTTATCAACGGAATGCTGGCTCCGACGCGAGGAGAAGTTCTGGTTCAGCAGCGCCGAACCACAGATTGGAATCTCATCCAGCTCCGGCGAAGCATTGGTTACGTGATTCAAGACGCCGGGCTCTTCCCACACTTCACCGTCGCAGAAAACGTCGGCCTGGTTCCCACGCTCGAGAAATGGGAAAGCAGCCGCATCGCGGCTCGCGTAGAGGAACTGTTGCAGCTGGTGGGATTGAACCCCCGGGAGTTTGCGAACCGGCGTCCCCGCGAGCTCTCCGGTGGCCAGCGCCAGCGCGTGGGCGTGGCTCGCGCCCTCGCCGCGAACCCTTCAATACTGCTGATGGACGAGCCTTTCGGGGCTCTTGATCCGGTTACGCGCGCCGAGTTGCAGCGTGAATTCAGCGCCTTGGCCCGACGGTTGAGCAAAACGATCGTATTCGTTACGCACGATTTGCGCGAAGCCTTGTTTCTTGCTTCACGAATCGTTCTCCTTGAGGCTGGCCACGTCGTCGCCAATGGGTCACCGCAGACTTTCATGCAAAGCAATCATCCTGAAGTCCGCGCCTTTGCTGCTTCGCTGGCGGTCAGCCCCGGAGCGTCTGCATGAACTTGTGGATCTTTTTCGTTCAGCATCGCGGTGAAATCTTCGCCGCCACCCTCGAGCACCTTCAGCTCGTAGTCATCGCCATGGCCATGGCGATACTCATCGGCGTGCCGCTAGGCCTGTTGCTGGTACACCGGAAATTCCTGCGCACCATCGCGCTCGGCATTGCCAGCATTCTGCAAACGATCCCGAGTCTTGCGCTATTCGGTTTCCTGATTCCGATACCGTTCATCGGCGGAATCGGCAAGCGAACTGCGATCGTAGCCCTGGCTCTTTACGCGCTGCTTCCGATTCTTCGCAATACGTATGTCGGCTTGACCAGTATCGACCCCGCCGTGCTGGAGTCGGCCGAAGCCATGGGCATGACCAGCACGCAGATTCTTCTCCGGGTGCGCTTTCCCCTGGCTCTTGCGTTCATCCTTGCAGGCATTCGCACCGCCACAATCATCACTATTGGCGTGGCCACTATCGCTGCGGCCATCGGGGCGGGTGGGCTCGGCACCTTCATCTTCCGAGGCGTGGCGCTTGTCAGCGACGAGCTCCTTCTCGCGGGGGCCATTCCAGCTGCACTCCTGGCCATCCTTGCGGATCTTTTACTGGGATTCGTGGAGCGCCGCTTGCGCGTCACCTGATCGGAGGCCGGCGCACGCTTATGCTAGACTCCAGTGCCCGCCAATAAACTGTGCGACCAAACATGTATCGGACACTCCTGCGCAACGTCTGCCTCATTTTTGTCCTGAGCTTGGTTTGTTTAACTCCCGCCTGCAAGAAGCCACGGCAGCCTGGGATCGTGATCGGCTCAAAGTTTTTTACGGAGCAGGTAATTCTTGCGGAACTTTTGGCGCAGCACATCGAGGCGCGCACAGGAATCCCGGTTGAGCGCAAAACGAATCTGGGAGGCACGCTTCTCGTACACAAAGCGCTGCTCGCGGGAGAAATTGATCTTTACGTGGAATATACGGGAACCGCTCTTACCGCGGTATTGAACGAGCCACCGGACCGTTCCAGCGCTGTTGCCGGCAACAACCTTTCGAACCCGTCCTATGAGCGAGTTAAGCAACTCTACGCGCAGCGTTTCAACCTTGAAGTCACCGAGCCCCTTGGTTTCGAAAACACGTTTGCGATGGTGATTCGAGGGCAGGACGCGAACGATCTTCATTTGCGTACCATCTCGGACATCGTTCAATACGCCCCCCGATGGCGCTTGGGCGTTGGCTATGAATTTCTCGAGCGTCCCGACGGATTCCGCGGCTGGACGGACTTCTACAATCTTCATTTCGCACAGACGCCGCGGGTTATGGATCTTGGATTAATCTACCGCGCACTTGTGGATCGGCAGGTCGACGTCGTGGCAGGCAATTCGACCGACGGTCTCATCGACGCTCTTAACCTCATCGCGCTTGAAGATGACCGGCACTATTTCCCACGGTACGATGCTGTCCCGATCGTCCGGAAACCTACGCTCGACCGTTTTCCCCAGCTACGCGGCGTCCTCCGTGAACTTGGGGGTAAAATCTCCGAGTCCGACATTCGCAAGATGAACTATGCGGTTGACGTACTGCATCGGGATCCACTGGCTGTTGTGCGCGAGTTTCGTACGTCGAAGGGATTGTAGCGATTCCCGCCAGTCAGGGGACTGTCAATTGGCCGCCATCGCGGGAATCCTAGAAAATAGCTAACACGCGATCCACAGATTGTCGGCGAAGGACCACTCGTGGTCGATCCACTGCCCTTGCCGGCGGAATCCGGTTCGCCGCGCAATGTCGATCAGTTCGGTCTGAGAATACTTGTGGCTGGTTTCGGTCCAGATGGTTTCATCGCCCAGAATGCGGAAGCTAAGGCCAGCTTTTGCAATGGTCACCGTTTGATCCGTGCGAGCCCGCAGGTGCATTTCTATGTTGTGATTCTGGTCATCGAAAATCGCCATATGTTCAAACTGTTCGATGTCGAAGTCCGCGTCCAATTCGCGATTGATTCGAACCAGCAGATTTCGATTAAACGCTGCGGTTACGCCGAGCGGGTCGTCATACGCGGCTATCAAGGTGGCGATCGGTTTTCGAAGATCGGTGCCCAGCAGAAGGGAATCGCCTACTCTCAGAATTTCGCGCAAACGGCTGAGAAATTCCATGCCCGCGGTTCCATCGAAATTGCCGATGGTGCTTCCGAGGAAGAGCACCATAAGGTGCTGGCCCGCTTCCCGTACGGCCGCCACTTCCAACAAACCGTCGAGATACTCGCGCTCGAAGCCAACGATGCTGATGGAGTTGATATCGCGCAATTCGCGCTGGCACATTGCCAAGGCCGCCGAAGAAATCTCGATTGGATAGTAAGAGATTGGCTGTTTGCGGCTTAGCGCCTCAAGAATGACACGAGTCTTTTTCCCCGCCCCACTGCCCAATTCCGCCACAATCGCGGGCGCGGGAAGTCCGGAGACAATTTCAGTTGCGTGTCGGCCGAGAATGCGTTCCTCGGCGCGAGTCACGCCGTATTGCGGAAGCACGCAAATCACCTCAAACAGTGCCGAGCCAACGTCGTCGTAGAGGTACTTGGAAAGCAGTTCCTTCTGTGGCGATTTGGTCAGGCCAGCGCATACGTCCTTGGCGAATTCGCTTTGTGGGGCGCTCTTGATCAGTTCGATCGCCATTGGTCAGTCCCCCGTTTCGCTTTCGTTTGAAACGCAGCGGAACCCTGCGTATGCGTATGGATATCGCGGCTGAAACCAGTTTCGAAACGAGCGCCTCAACATCGCTGCCGCCGTTCGAGCCGAACCGCCTTTCATTACGTAATGTTTGCGGTCAAAGAAGTCAGCCGAGTATCCTGGGTAAAAAGCAAAAGTCTCAAAGCCCGCGAAGGGCTCGAACAAGGACGCGGTCCATTCCCAGCCATTCCCGAGCTGGCCTTGAACTCCAAACGCGCTCTTGTTTAGTGGGGAAGAACTGACAGCGGCGGGATCCCACCGTGAAAAATCAAAATTTCCGAGGCCCGGGCGCGGCGCGTCGTTTCCCCAGGGATACGGACGCTCGCTCCCTTGTGGCGTACCGTAAGCAGCGCGATGCCACTGGGCCTCGGTCGGCAACGCCTTGCGCGCCCATTTAGCGTACGCGCTTGCTTCGGCCCAACTGACATAGACTGGCCAATCGAGCGGAAGGGGCAGCTCTTCGAACATGCCGCGGTAACGCCAATCGTCGTTGGCCCGAATCCAGAACACGGGATGCTGAACGTTTCGTTCCTGCCTCCAACGCCAATTCTCGTCCGACCAAAACTGGCGATTCTCGTAACCGCCGGTTCGAAGAAACTCGAGGAACTCCCCATTCGTTACCATGTACTTGTCGACCCGAAAGGTGGGAACTTCCGTTTCGAAGGCGTTAAATTCGTTGTCCCAACCGAACTGGTGCGCGTCCCTTCGTGCCAAACCTAGTGTGGCGGTACCTTCGGGAATGTGGAGCATCTCCGCTCTAAATGATTCTTGATTTGACGATGCCTGTGGTTGCAGGTGTTTTTGCTCAAATGGCAATTGATGCAACATATAGGCCAGCGTTTCGGAGTGCATCAACCGATGTTCGATAGCTACGTTAAGCGGCGTCTCGGCGGAATGCTTGGCCAAAGCGTCGCCGCTTGGGAAATCTCCAGCCTGCATAACTCCATCCAGCAAATGGCGTACCTCTTTCTTGTAGCCTTCGATTTGCGATAGGCGAGGCCAATCCTCGGGCAGGTCTTTCGGCAATCCACCATTGACGGGGTCGATGCCAAAAGCAAAGAGTTTGTCGAATTCGGGCGCGAAAGGCCGTAGGGCCGGCACGTGTGAGCGAAACAGATTCAGATCAAACGCTTCTAGGTGACCAATATAAAAGGCGATACGATGCCGCTCGGGTATCGGGCGCTCGTAAAGCGAATCCGCGCGCACGCACTCAAACAGTCTGTCCGTGTTGTTTCTCGCTTCAGCCAAGCGATCGACCAGAAGCTGAAGGCTAGACACTTTATTTGGCACGGCAAGCATATAGACCCCAATTCAGATGCAGGAGAAGTTTGCCCGTTGCAACCTTGCAGGCGAATACACGCAATGCTGTACTTCGGCTTTATAGCATGCCCAAAACAGCCGGGATGCCACGAGAGCGCGATGCTAGACTGAAGTTAAGAGGCCAGAGGCGATAGCGGCCACTCCTAAAGCATCGCTGGTCCGCAATTTGGATGCGTAATCCGCGACGAGGGATAGAGCTATTTATGCCCGATAGCTGGGCTGCATCCGGAGCCCAGCTATACACTTACAAAGGTCTATGGGAAGCGTTATGGGGGGAACACGAACGCTTCGGAGACTGTTCGTTGGAAGACCAATGAAAGGCCGGAACCAAGGATGGAATAGCTGAATCCAATGATTCAGGGAAGGGCAGATTATGGACACAGCAATTCAGCCTAGCGCAGAGGTCCTGTCGATAACCACGCCGGCGAAGGGCGAGGCAGGGCCGTTTTCGACCGAGTCTGTCCTCAAACTGCAAAAACTAATTTTTGCGGGTTCTCCTCTGCCCGAAGTTCTAACGAACATTGTTCAGTTGGTTGAATCGCAAGCCGAAGGCATGTGTTGCACGATTTGGCTTCCTGACGAAGATGGAAAGGAGCTCCATTGTGCGGCCGCGCCTAGCCTTCCTGGATTTAGCTCTCGCGCCGGAACCATGGCTGTCGGTCCGAAAGGGGCATCCTGCGGCACCGCGGTTTATCGGAGGGAGTCGGTGTTTGTAACCGACATCCTGAGCGACCCCATTTGGGACGATTATCGTGAGCGCATGGTGCCCTATGGAATTCGTTCCGTTTGGTCGCGTCCCTTGTTCTCGAGCGAAGGGAAAGTCCTCGGCACTTTTTCGATCAATTATCGTGAATCACGCAGCCCCCGTGCCAGTGACCTGCAGTTGATTGAAAATGCCAGCCACATCACCGGGATCGCAATTGAGCGCCACATGAACGAAGAGGAGCTGCGGCGAGAGCGCGACAGGCTCCGCTTGCTTCTCGAAATTACTAACAGCATGACCTCCAAGCTGGATCTTCGCGGTTTGGTAACAGTGCTCTCTACGAACCTGCTGAAAGTGACGCGATCGGATTTTTGCTCTTTGCTTCTACCCGATGCAGAGAGTGGAGAATTGCGGCTAACGATCCTGTACAACCCGGAGTCTCAAGGCGCCATTTGCGACGGAGCGATCATACCGATCTATGGTTCGATCTGCGGCAAGACTTTTCGTACGGGAAAAAGCCAGCACTTTAACAGCTTGGAAGAGTTACGCGACGACCCCGCAATTTTCGGTAACGACGTGGGCCACCGTTTCTACGAACGGATCAGGGCTGAAGGTTTGAAGTCGGGATGCGATCTCCCGCTCATTGGCAGGAGCGGCGTACTCGGCGTGTTGAGCGCCCTCAAGCGGTCGGAAAGGGCATTCGAGAAAGAGGACGTGGAATTTCTTGGTCAAGTGTCCCGCCAGGTAGCCATTGCGGTTGAAAATGCATTGGACTACGAAGCGGCCGTGAAGGACAGAGACAAGGAGACGAAACAAAGGCGCTATCTTGAAGAGGAAATTCGCGCTGAGTTTGGCGAGATCGTGGGAGAAAGCCCGGCGTTGAAGACCGCGTTAAGCCTGGTCTCTGTAGTGGCGCCCACGGATTCCAGCGTGCTCATCCTGGGAGAGACGGGAACTGGCAAAGAACTCGTTGCGCGTGCGATACACAAGCTGGGCAGTCGCAGCGAGAAGGGATTCGTGAAGCTGAATTGCGCCGCAATCCCACTTGGCCTGCTCGAGAGTGAGCTATTCGGCCATGAAAAGGGGGCGTTTACAGGCGCCATAGCCCAAAAAACGGGACGGTTCGAGCTCGCCGACAAAGGCACGTTGTTTCTTGACGAGGTTGGCGATATACCTCTGGAACTTCAGGCGAAACTGCTGCGCGTCTTGCAGGAACAAGAATTCGAGAGGCTCGGCAGCAACCGCACGCACAAGGTCGATGTGCGGCTGATCGCAGCCACGCATCGGGATTTGCCCGCAATGGTAAAACAAGGGACGTTTCGCGAGGACCTTTACTACCGTCTGAAGGTATTTCCGATCCAGATTCCGTCGCTGCGACAACGCACCGAGGATATTCCGAGATTGGCGCAGCATTTCACTGCGCTCTACGCTCAACGCATGAACAAACGAATTGACATAATTCCAGTGGATACGATGGATGCGTTGGCGCGATACCCATGGCCCGGAAACATCCGCGAACTACAGAATTTTATTGAACGCGCGGTGATTCTTTCGCCGGCGTCGATATTGCGTGCTCCTGTCTCCGAGCTGGAGCCGTTCCAGTCTCACAAGGAATCCAATGTTCCTCTTAACGGTCTTGCAGAGGTTGAGCGAGATCATATTCTTCGGACGCTGGAAGCGAGCAACTGGGTGATCAGTGGCGCGGCCGCGCGCTTGGGGATGAAGCGAACGTCATTAGCCTACAGGATGAAGAAGCTTCGTATTCGCCGGCCTGCCGCGGCCCCGCAGAAACATAGCGTCGGCGCTGCGGCTGGTGGTGACTGAGTTGCGAAATGTTGTAACAGGACTACACACCAGTGGCAGTCGATCCGACGGAAACCCGTCACCGACAAACATCCGTCAGCGATTTGTCAGGTACGCTTCGCGATTCTCCTGGTTACTGCCTGCCAGGTTCAACCTTCAGAATGATTTGCATTGAATGCTCTCTTGGAGTGAACCGAACGACTTTGGCATCCCGCCTGCCCTAAGACGGAACGAGTGAGGAGGAAGCTTATGAGTGATGCGGCGCCACGAACAGCTACAAAGCGCGCAGGGCCGAATGCCGGCGCTGCCAAATTCATCGTGCCTCTTACGTCCATCCATAAGGTGGATGCCGACGGCGTACAGGTGTTTTACCGCGCGGCAGGTGACGCAAGTGCGCCAGTGGTTTTGTTGTTGCACGGATTTCCGACTTCATCTTTCATGTTTCGCGAGCTTATCCCGCGCCTGGCCACCGATTACCGGGTGATCGCCCCGGACCTTCCGGGCTTCGGATTCACGGAGGTTCCAAGCGAACGAAAATATGTGTACTCGTTCGATCAATTGGCGCGCACGATCGAGGCCTTCACGCGGGCAATTAAGATCGACCGCTATGCGATCTACGTGTTCGACTATGGCGCGCCGACGGGCTTCCGCCTGGCGATGGCCCACCCTGAACGGGTGACAGCGATAATTTCGCAGAATGGCAACGCATACGAAGAAGGCCTCGGTGATGCTTGGGGTCCGATCCAAAAATACTGGGCCTCAGCCACGGCGGAGAACAGGGACATAATCCGCCAAAGTGTTTTGACAGCGGGAGGAACGCGCTGGCAGTACACCCACGGCGTGGCGAATCCAGAAAATGTTCCACCAGAGTCCTACACACTGGATACGGCTCTACTCGAACGGCCGGGGAATAAAGAGATCCAGCTCGACTTGTTTCTGGATTATGCGTCGAACGTAAAGCTTTACCCGAAATTCCAGGAATATTTCCGCAAATTTAAACCGCCTTTGCTAGCTATCTGGGGCAAGAACGATCCTTTTTTCATCCCTGCCGGAGCGGAAGCGTACCGGAAAGATATACCTGACGCAAAGGTTCAGTTCCTCGATACCGGACATTTCGCGATAGAGACCCACGTCGTTGAAATTGCATCTGCGATGAAGGATTTCCTAGAGACGAATGGTGTGAGGCGCCAGAACGAAGAAAGTACGGTCACACGATGAGCTCTTTTCCTCAGAACGAGACAATCGTTGAGAGGTCGATGAGGAGTGTTGTTGTTGTCTGCCCATTTGCCAGCGAAAGGCTATTGGAGCTGGGGAGAAGATATGGAACGCCGTAGCTTTCTCGGTGCGCTCACGGCTGCATCGCTAGCTGTTGCGCTAGAGGGATCTTTCGCTGAATTTGGACGAGCGCAAAGCGCCTTAGGAGCTAACGCTAGTGCGCCTGGGCAGGCTGAGCAGAGAAGCGAATTTCCTGAGAACTCGACAATCGTTTTGGTGCATGCGGCGTGGGCCGACGGTTCTTGTTGGAGCAACATTATTCTCCCTCTGGAGCGACTGGGTCTTAAAGTGATCTGCGCACCGATCCCGCTTACGTCCTTAAGCAACGACGCTACCGCTATAAGTTGGGCGCTGGAGCAGACCAGTGGCCCTGTGGTGTTGGTGGGACACGCCTACTCGGGCGCTGTGATTGCCGCGGTCCGAGAAGACCGAGTCAAGTCTCTGGTGTATATCGCTGCGCTCGCGCCGGATGAGGGCGAGAGCGTAGCAAAAGTGTTTTATCGCGACGAAAAGAGTCCGGAAGCGCCCAAGATGGTTCCTGATTCCCATGGGTTCATATGGATGCCCGAAGACGGGTTTCACCGAGCGGTTGCCCACAAGGCGTCGGTCGATCAAGCAAAGATCGCGGCTGCGGTGCAACGGCCTATTGCGGTTCAGTGCATTCAAGAGCCGGCGCCCGTGCCGCTATGGAAGTCAAAACCATCCTGGTATTTGGTCGCAGAAGAAGACCGTATGATCAATCCGAAGACCGAGCAGTTCATGGCCGATCGCATGCACGCCACTGTTCGGTCTCATCGTGTCGACCACACGCCGATGTATTCAGAGCCGGCAGTCGTGGTGGAGATAATTCTGGAAGCTGCGCGAAAGACTCTTTCGCCATAACTTTTGCCCCGGGAGCGCGTGCGAAAGCCCGACAACCGGGACCACCCCTTCGCGAGCGTGGCCCCGCTAAATATTTCGAGGAGTTTAGTCCATGGAAATCAAATCCATTGCCAGCGAGGAGAAAATGTTGGAACGCCGCAACTTTCTTGGTGCGCTCGCTGGCGCATCTCTAAGTGTGCTGTCGGACGGCATGGTCAGCGAGTTTGCGAGAGCGCAAAACACGGCACAAGGTCGTGCGAGCGCGAACTTGGCTGATAAAACTTCTTTCGAGACTTCTCAGGTCGAGGTGTCGGGCAACACGATATTCCTGCGTCGCTATGGAACAGGACCGGGCATTCTGCTGGTGCATGGCTTCCCGCGTACCAGCCTGATGTGGCGATTTCTCGCGCCAAAACTTGCCGAAAATCACACCGTGATCTGCGTAGACCTGCGCGCCTATGGCCACAGTGGGATCCCCGCTTCAACGGGCGATCACTTTCCTTATTCAAAACGCGCAATGGCAAAGGAACTGGTTGAGGTGATGGACAAGCTCGGCTTTCCGAGTTTCACGCTGATCGGCCACGACCGTGGAGGGCGAGTGTCTTACCGGCTGGCTTTGGACCATCCAGAGAACGTGGAGCGTCTCGCTGTATTCGACGTGATTCCGATTCTCGAAGCATGGAACCGGTCAGACGCGCGCTTTGCGCAGACCTACTGGCCGTGGATTTTGCTATCGCAGAAGTCCTCACTTCCGGAGAGCTATCTGCTCGGAGCACCCAAGGCCGTCTTTGATAATCCCTTCGGGCACGGTTCTTTCGGGACAGAGATTCTCGAAGAATACGTTTCCAACTATCGCGATGAGGCTCGCGTTCACGGAATCTGCGAGGAGTATCGAGCCGCGGCAACGATCGACGTTCAACACGATCGTGCAGACAAGGAAGCATCGAAGCGAATTGAATGTCCGATGCTGCATCTGTGGGCCGAAGGTGGCCCGCTCGACACTTTATATAAAAAAGACGGAGGTCCACTGGGAATTTGGCGGGAATGGGCGCCGCGCGCGCATGGGCAGGCGATGAAGGGCGGCCACTTTTTCCCGGAAGAAAATCCTAAAGACACCGCGGTTCTCGTCAAACAGTTCCTCTCTGCCTAAGAGCACAATCGCAGATTTTCTTGCTACACATTTCGAAAGGGACCAGCCCATATACGTGAAGTCAAGGAGGTACGGAAATGAAAAGGTGGATGAAGGTTGTGATTCCTGTTGCCGCGGTCGCGATTTTGCTCGGCT
>Ga0210383_10001067_pt1 | contig 25229 bp, 22 predicted proteins | sample IncBWC14OmetaG_FD_160072 | JGI IMG/M metagenome (GOLD analysis project Ga0210383, IMG submission 160072) | Forest soil microbial communities from Barre Woods Harvard Forest LTER site, Petersham, Massachusetts, United States - Inc-BW-C-14-O ... | reverse complement strand
AAAATCAAATGTTGTGTCGGCGGCGATGACAACCCTCCCCGCGTCATCCATCTTAGTCGTCAAGAGATAAGGAATATCCCTGATCGACACATCATCGTAGCTGACCCAGGCAAAGCTCAGGTGTTTCGGAGCAGGTAGAGGGGCCTGCTCAATGGCCGTGGCAAACTTGGAAAGATCCCCCGGCTTCTTTTCGAGCATAAGGAAGTATCCGGGGTATTTTCCCCAGGCATCCTGCAGGGAAAATGAGTCGCTCGCCGGGAAAGTTGATCCTGTCAAATAACACACCGGAAAGCCGGGCTGGGAATCTTCGACGCTGCTGTAAACCCGCGTATTTCGAATTCGTGTGAAATGGAAATGCATGGTGCACCAAGAGAAGATCTCACAAAACTCTATTATTATTTTGCAGTGAAAGGCGATGCTAATTTGCAGTGAATGGCGTCGCTGGTCCATGCGATCCGCAGAACTTGTTGAATGGCAATTCCTTTCATGCAAAACAGCACTTGATCGTGAGAGTACTGCATCGCTATCAGATTGATGACATCTCCCTGCTGGCGTACGACGAGGCCGGCTCGCAGGCTGCGGATTGGGTCGCCCAGGAGTTGCAGGCAGACAGATATCGTCTCCGAGACAGGCACTTCAACGAGGGTGATGTCGTCATCGACATCGGCGCTCATATTGGTCTGTTTTCAATTTATCTGGCCAAGCGGTGGCCTTTCCTGAAAGTGTTTGCCTTTGAGGCGTTCCCAACAAATTACAGGAATTGCGCTGACAACTTGCAGCTAAATCGAGTCAAAAATGTTGTGTTGTCCCCCAAGGCAATTGCCAAAGATGACCGCGTACTGAGCATGGCGACGGACCCACAGAACTCAGGAGGAGCCAGTGTCATCGTCAGCACATTCGAAGCAAATGGGATTGTGGCGGACATCGCCTCCATGACACTGCATCAGGTGTTCTCGCTCCATGAGATCCGCCGTTGTAAGCTTCTGAAGATTGATTGCGAAGGGATGGAGTACGAGATCCTTTTCGGTGCCCAAGTCCTCGATAGGGTCGAGTATCTGGTAGGGGAGTTCCATGCTAGCCCCTCCTTGCAAAGTCAGGGGTGGTGCCCGGAACGGCTGCGAGCCTATTGTTCTTCATTCTTAGAGGACGATAAGATGGCGATTGAGTTCAATGAGATACCGGAGTAGCTCAGCGCTCCAACAGCCGCAACCAAAGGGAGGCGATGCGATCCCAGGATTGCTCGGCTGCCCATTCCCGAGCATCGCTCACGATCCGTTCGCGCCACTGGGGGTCCTGTACCGACCGTCGAATGGCGTCGATTGCCGCGAAGCGATACTGTGGCGACGCCGGATCGCCCGGCAGCAGGACACCGCGCGGTCCCACCGTGGTCTGCAGAGCGGCCAAGTCCGTGGCGATGCATAAAGCGCCCGCCATCTGGGCTTCAAGTGCACTGATGCAGAAAGTCTCGGTGAAGGCCGTCGGGTAAAACCAGAATTCGCTTTGCAGGAATTCGCGCGCCAGGCGGTCCTGCCCGACGCGGCCGTGGAATTGGACCCCGTCCTGACGCAGCAATTGTTCCATGCGGCCGCGCCACTCTCCTTGGCTGTCGCCCTTGCGCGACTTCTCCCAATTGTCGAAGCCATAAAAGACGTGCAGTTCCGCTCCGGGCAGTTGCTCCCGAATGGCTGGAAACATTTCGAGCAAATGGTCCAGGCCGCGGTCGGGACTGGACGAGTAGATGAAGCGGCCGGGAATCCGTGGAACCTGCGCACAAAATCTCGCTGGGTCGATGCCGTTGCCGATCACTTCAATCTGTTCGGGCGCCACACCATGATAGTTCGCGAAGAACTCTTTATGCCACGGACTCAGGCAGACGATGACCGATAATGAATGGGCGCGCTGCCGCAAGCGGGTCGTTTCGGGTTCGAGAGCCCAGATGTCATGGGCCCAGAGAAAACGCCGCGAAGCCCGCACCGGAGCGTCGAGTAGCTCCGCATAACGGGACACAATGAACGCATGTGCGTGGTGCATGGCCGCAAAGCCATCGAAGCGGCTGGTGTCGAGATATTCCACTCCGCCGTACTCGCCTTCGCGGCCCGCACAAGGGGAGAACACCACCACCCGCATCCCACGCCGCACGAGCGCCTCGGCCAAAAGCGCTGCGCACGTTTCCGCGCCGCCGATGCCGCCTTCCAGAACGTTGGCTGCGGTCCAGGACTCAAAAGCATAGCCAGTGTGGAAAACGACCAGCGGCCGGTTATATTTGAGCGCGATGCGGGCGTCATTCGCGCGGTTATCTGCTTGGCGATGCCCGGTAGATGAGACAATCTTGTCCCCTCGGCTAACGCTGCCAAAGTGGAATACGAAGGCCTTTTCGTTCACTGCGGCGCGCAGACCGGCCAGCGCGGCGCGGCGGCCGTAATCCAGATCCTCGCAGCCGTTGCGAAATCCTTCGTCGAGAAGTCCGATGGTCTCAATACCGCGGCGCGGCAGAAGCGTGCAGAAAAATGCGACCCAGTCCTGCTCATAAACTCGTGAGCCAGGAGACGCGAAACCATACAGTCGCGTCGGCGAGAACGCGTGAGGTTCGCCGTGGCGCATCTGTACGGTCCCATCGCGCAGGACGTGTTCGCCAGGCAGAAGCGGAATGCCGCCGACATGCAGCGGATAATCGTGCAGCCAGCCAGCGTCGCAATTGGAAAGCGGATTGACCATTGCGACAGAGTCCCGCAGTTCTCCGTCTGTGAATCCTTCGAGCAGCCGCCCCAGCCAGCCGGCCGTGACAATCACATCGTCGTTGAGGAAACAGACGTAAGGCGATGACGTCGAGCGAATCCCCAGGTTGAGTGCTTCGGAGTAGTTCAACGCTCGATCGGACTGGAGGACTTCAACTTCCGCGGGAACGCTCACCGCCGCGCCGCTATTGATGACCACAACGCGATGCGGCGTTGTTGTGCACGCCGCGATGCTGTCGAGTGCAGCGCGCAGGTAATCCGGGTTGTCGCGCGTCGGAATCAGAATGTCCACCAATGGTTCCGGCTGGAAGAGCAGGGCGCGCCAACGTGCGCCGCTGCCGTCCAGGTGGTAACGCCGTGCCGTTTGCTTGCCCGCCTGTCCGATTCGGCGACGAACCTCCGGGTTGGCAAGGATGCGAATGCAGTTCAGCCAGTCCTCTTCAGATTCGGCCAGAAAACCGTTTTCGCCATGAACAATGAATTCGAGATACGCGGGAAGGGGAGACGCGATCACCGGCAGACCGAGCGCCATCGCGTTGCTTGCGCGATTGTTGGATTTGGCGGGTTGGCGCCGGAAATTAGCTGGAACAACGGCGATGTCGCAACCGGCGAGCGCATGCTGCCAGCCATCCAGTGTCCACGTCACGGTGGCGTCCGCACCGTCATGGATGGTGACAAGTTCGTGGCCCATGGCTTCGATTGCGGAACGGAGTTGCTCCGCCATCCATGCGTTCCCTTGCATCCCGATCCAGCCGATCCTGAGCCGGTTCGTCGTCTCATAGGCGCAATTCAGCGCAAAATCCGCTTCGACGGCATCCTCGATAGTTACAACGTGACTATGGTGCATGGCGGTCTTACGAGCCAGCTCCGTCGAGCAGCAAACCACCGTGTGCGCCAGCCGGATCATCGGGACGTACCACTGGAAAGGCAGATCGAAGAGGTCTTCGCACAAGTCGAGGATGACGCGCTTGCCGGCGTTGCGTGCCTGCTCCATGCGCGCAAATTCTGCGGCGTCGAACCGGCGGAAGAAGACGGCCACATCCGCGTTCATAGCCTCTTCAAAGGACACGATTCCCGAGCGGCAGGCGTGCGCGCGCAACCACCGATCGATATGGTAAGCGCGCACGCGAAACTGTGGATTCGCGAGATACCCGTCGTCGCCCACCCATGCAACGCGGAGTTCCATGGCGGGCTTCAACGCCCGTGCATACAGAGATGGAGTTCCGTAGCCGTCGTAGGTGCCGGAGATGTCCAGAATGAAGCCAGCCGCCTGGAGTTCCTCGTTCAGTTCAGCGAGAGTAAAGCCGGTCTGGTGGAACTGTGCCGCGGCCGGCAAATCATTCTGCTCGTTCTGGCGTCCGTAAATGGTGTAGCGATACCAGTCGCGTTCAGCCTGCGTAGTGGAATCGATGAACGCGCGGCAACAGGCCGCCAGGTCCGGTAACTGGACGACCAAATCGCCGCCCGGCTCTAATACGCGAAACCACTCGCGCAAAGCGGCGCGCGCCTCCACGTGTGGCAGATGTTCGAGAGCGTGATCGCTGTAGATCGAGCGCACCGACGCGTCCGGATACGGGATGGATTCGAGGGGGAAGGATTCGTCCACACCGGATCCGGGATATTTGTTGCAAGTCCGAAAATCGAGATGGCGGCGCCCGGCGCCTCCCAGATTGAGCCGCACAGGTTGCCTTGCAGGCTGTTTGCTCAAGCGCTCGGAAAGGTATTCGCGATTGTAGAGCAGGCCGGGATCTTGCGGCCACAACTCCAACGCCTTCTGGTTGAACTCCCACGCGCGGCGATGGTCGCCCAGGCGGTCGTAACAAATACAGAGCTGCACCAACGGACCCAGGCGATAACAAAAGGTGTCCACCGGGCTGAGCACGGCGGGAATTTCGCGAAGGCAGCTTTGGTACCAGAAGACAGCCTCTTCGTAGTCCTCTTCATCGAGGGCTAATTGTCCGAGCAGGTAATTCGGTTCCGACCAGCGGGGATCCATTTTTCTGGCTAGCTTCGCGGAGCGTCGGGCGTCATCCTTGCGAGAAAGCCGGTATTCGCAGCGCGCAATGCGGAGTTGCGCGTTGAAGCGGTCCTCGACCCAGCCGCCGTCCATCTCCAGAAACGCGTGATACGCGCCGATGGCGGCCTCGCACTGACCGCAGTCTTCATATTCTTTTCCGAGGTAGTAGCGAACTCGCGGCAAAGCGCGGTAAGCGGGATCGCCGACAGCGGCTTCGAGAATTCGCAGATTACGCGCCTTGTCTCGCCGGACTCTCTCCACTGGGCGGCGGTGGACTACGCGAATCGGCAGGTCCTGCGAAGTGACACCCTCCGGGATTAGGAGGCATTCGTGAGCCGGATAGTGCCACCGCAAACCAGCGTCTTTGCGCACGATCCGCTCGCGGTGCAGCAGGCAGAGTGACGCGCCATACTCATCCTGCAGATAGTCGTACAGAAGATAGTAGACGTCCTTATCGAGGCGCGGCTTCCATTCGCGGAGCTTTTCGCGATCCTCCGGCGGCAGCACATCGTCGGCGTCGAGCCACAGGATGTAAGGGGAAGTCGCGTGCTTGAAAGAATAATTTCGGGCTGCCGCGAAATCGTCGTGCCAGGCGTAGCGAAGGACTTTAGCGTCGTAGCGTAGCGCGATGGAGATGGTATCGTCCAAAGAGCCGGTGTCGACGATAACGATTTCGTCCGCCAGGTCCGCTACCGAGTCGAGACACCGCGCGAGCACTTCAGCTTCGTCGCGAACAATCATGCAGAGACTGAGGGCCGGCATGTTCAAAGCGAGCGCTTGCCTCGGGAGGTTGCGGCCAAATCATTACCTGGAGGATATGAATGCAGACTTAGCACGACTGTTCCGGTACGCATGTCTGGCTGCCAGGGCTGCTGCAGAAGCCCATCCTCGAATTGCTGGCGAAGATAGAAAGATGCTTGGTACACAGGTCACCGCGCCCAATGCGGGCGAATTCATCCGCATCGAACTCCGCTGGGGCAGGATCTTCCGCGAAATTCACAAATAGATGGCTGCCTTTCTCAATTTTCAACAATCCGCCGGGCCGGTGCACGAACACGCCGACCCCTCCGACGTATAACAGTCGAGCCTATTTGATCTGACCAATGGCTGTCCATGCGGAATTCGTGGCCGGAGCGAATCCATCGGCGCTTGCCTGGCCATCGTCTTTTCCGTCTTCCGGGTAGAAAAACGCAATTCCTCATGAGCCAAGTCGATATTGTTCGGATAAAACCTTTCCTGGATGTTGCTCGATATAGCGATAAGAAACAGGGGTTCGACTCCCCTCGCCTCCAAAAACAAAGGAATAAGGGTCGCGTCTATACAACACACAAATGCTCATCAAGGAAACGGGATTCTTTTGCTTTACAAAACATATATTTTCGTTCTCATGGCGCGCGCAACTCGGGTGGATTTCCCAGGAACATGGTATCATGTTTTAAATCACGGAACCGAGAGGCGAGCGATCTTCCGCTCGACGCGTCGCTACGAAAATTCATCGCGTTCCTGAGCAGCTTACCCGATTTGCCGCCCCGGGCGGACACGAGAACGGCGACGTCGCCGCACACGAGATAACAGCGCAATTAGCGCGGTGTCGGGTGGAGGCTTTGGAACAATACCATTGGAGTTCCTACGCTTTCTTCGCTGGAACCCGAGCAGCACTCGCCTGGCTATGCACCGAGTCCATCTTGGCATGAGCCCTGGGAAGAACTGCTATCTGCTCGGCACCGGTGCACGGCAGACCGCTCTTTTCACCGGCAGAATTCGCGGTAGGCTGAGCCTCAAAGAACTTGGGCAACTGGAAGGCGGGATTCATCACAACGCTGTCGGCATCGCCATTCGTCGTTTCACCCAACGCCTCCAGAGCGATCGCACTCTCCTGGAAAAGGTCACGCCTGTCCAAAAGGATCTAGAGCCTCGCTAACAACCATTCCTTTTATTGTTTAGGAAGCCGTGTGCATCACTTCCGATTCCGCACATGAGAAGGTCGGCTCTCATCGTGACGAATGCTTCTAATCTTTTAGTCGTTGGGCAGAATATTAGTTTCTTTTGTCTTTTGTATAGACGCGACCCCTTTTGTCTCGTTCATCATTGGCGCGAGCATCCTGGATTTAAGGGGCACGTTCTTCATTGCCTCATATTAATCATATCATAGGTGCTCTCCCGAATCCTCCATGTATCGACATCATGGACCGAGACCCATGAATACGTGCCATCGGCATGTATAGTACCAGTGGACGGATCTTCAAAACTATCGCTCCATGTTCCGGTCGCACGTACTTCGTTCCCAGCCTCAATTGCCTGATTGACTCCGGTGACAACATTCTTGGAATGCGCCTCTCCAAAATAGTGTTTTGCATAGAGTCCTTCGATTGCCTGCCGACCCTGAAATTTTCCTTCTGGTATATTAAAAACCGCATCCTCAGTATAGAGCCCGGCAACGGTGGCTGCATCCCGCCTATTGAATGCCGCGTCATAATTCGAAGCCAACGCACGAACCTGCTGGGCAGTTTCTGGATCCTGTGTGTCTTTCTGTTGAGCGAAGACTGGAGGAGCAAAGCTGATCGCCAATCCTACGAGGGCAACTACAACCCGGATTTTCATAGATACCTCCCGATGTTTTGGAATGGTTCATCGCCTAACGCCCTGCTGCGGGATTTCTCCGAGTCGCCGGAGGGAAGTGAAAGCCTTTGGTCAAAGGTGCTGAGCGAGACGCAAATTGCACGCATTACCCAATTCGTTGTCAACGGAAAAATGCGATGCGGTGCGTGCTGACACCGTCCCGATCAGACTGAATCCGGCGCGTCCCGGTCGTCGTTTGATTGCGGACAGGTAACATGCTCCCGAAGCCGCAAACCCTTTAACGAAGCCAGGGCGCTACAGTTGGTTATCAGAGAGGTAATCGGAATCCACGTCCTTCTGACCGGCTCGCTTTTTGGCGACGGTATTCCGCGTAGGTTCCTTCGGCGCGTTTCTCTAGCGAAACGGACTTCTGTCCCTTTGCGATTCTGATGGCTTCGCAGAAGCAAGCCTCAATTTGGTTCTCGTCAGCACCCAAAGCCGCTAGAAACACGCCGCGGAGTCGGTGTAGTTCGGCAGACCAATTGCGCTGCTCAAATCTTTCAGCCACTGCTTCCGCCTCGTTTATTGCCTCAAGAGCTTCACAGGTACGATCTGCTAGATGTAATGCTTCAGCCTTTCGTGCCAGGTGACCTGGCAGGCCCAGCACCGCACCGGTTGCCCGAAGGTCTCTAATTCCCTGCTCGATCCACGTAATTCCTTCCGCGGTGTCATCAAAAGTGCTGCGCGCCCAACCGCGGAAAATGGCTCCTAGAGCCAGCCAATACGCAAAATTGTGACGTGTGGACAGTTCAATCAATTGCGATGCCATGCGTTCTGCTTCAGCAGAATTACGCTCGAAGTAGCCGAGAGACGTTGCCCAATTTAGCGCTAGGGCTAATGCGTTCGTATCCTTCAGCGCGTTTGCTAGTCTGATCGATTCGTCTATCATCGCGTGGCAAGAGGCGGTCTCTCCGAGATGCCACTCGGAAATGGCTCCATACGTTAGACAGCTGACGACTGGCGAATGGTAATCTTCCGCATAAGACTGGACGCCTCCCGAGCGCCAGATCTGGACACCACGCATCGCGTATTGTAGGGCGGACTCGAAATCGCCCAAAAAGTGGATCGTGGTGGCTAAAGCGCGATAGGCTCCAATCATTAGCGCAGCATCATTCTGTTCTTGCGCCAGCGAGTACACTCGTTCGGCAATTTGCATTGTTGCACTCAGCTTGTCCGTCATGAGAGAATAGCGCCATTGACCTGTGAGCGCTACGTATAGGAGGAGCGGACGACCGAGCGCGTGACACAACGGCTCGGCGCGCTCGCAACATATTCTGGCCTCTGGTGCTCCCAGTCCGCGTGTGGCCGTTAGGTATGGCGCTGCCTGCATGAGAATGAAGAGCCGATCTTCCGCAGCCAGACTCTGCTCCTCGACGGCCGTTTCAACGGGTGAACCCCAGCGTCCATGTTCGAAAAAATGAACTAGAACAGAGAGCAACGCTTCTCTCGCTCCAAGAACGTTGGCCGCAAAATAGGCGTTCCCCCGCTGAATACGCGGAATGTAAACTTCACGCAGCGCTTCGTGAAACAGACCGGCATTGCAACCGCAGATTACCGCTAAGAAAAGCGGCTCCATTTCCATGAAACTATTCGGCAGCGGCGGCGCAAGCGTTTGATAATGGTGATAGAGCCGCCTATTACATTCCTTCCAAGCCTCGGCTTGTTGACTCCGAAACTGTTCGCCAAAGTATTCACGAACAAGAGGATGGGTATCGAGATGTGCTGGAGTATGAGGATCTTCTCCCGCGATGAGTCTTGCTCTTCTTAACTTGGCTAGAATCGTGCGCCACTCGGTCGGGCTCAAATAAGTCAATGACTCTGTCAGGCCAGGAATCGCAGGCGGTTTCAGAATCGCTGCAATCGCCTTTTCCCCAGCTGGGCGATCAAACAGTCCTAACATCCGCAGAACCGACAACTCAGGACCTTCACCTAACCACGTTTGGTAAGATTCCATGACCTTTCGGGCATGAACTCCCTGTCGTACGTCGTGAGCAAGGTGTTTTGACACCTCTTCGCGATAACGAATATCTCCATCATAAGCATCTGCTAGGTAGCTGCCCAACAGCGTCAGCGCCAGACTATGGCCGCTGAACTCGTAGCTGGCACTGCGCAGTTCCGCCTCTTCTCCCTTGACGCCAAATGCTCGGAGCAGCTTCGCACCGGCATCGCTGGATAGTTGTTCCAGGTTACGACGAAGGGCCGAGGTGTGCTCGTGATCTGCAATATCAACGACCGGCGTCCGAGTGGTAATGACGCACAGGCCCGTATTGAAGGCAGCAAGCTCGCGTAAAAGCGCCTGGAGCGAAGGTTCACGCAACCGTCCTTCTTGTGGACCAGGTGGATTTTGGAGCGGTTCCAGTCCGTCCAGAACCAGCAAGGTTCGACGAAGCGCGACGAGCTTCGCGAGCCTTTCTCCTTTCTCCCAGGCTGTTCCGAGCCGTGGATCTGGATCACCAAACCAGCTGAGAGCAGCGTCAAGGAATTCATCTGCTGACGAAGTGTCCCCACTGGTGCCCTGTCTGTAGAAGGACCAGCCAAAAACCAGCTCCGCAGAACGGTATTTTTCAGCAGCCATTCGTCGGAGCCAATGGTTGACGAGCGTGGACTTTCCGACCCCAGCCCAGGCAACGATTGTCACGACATTGACATCCTTGTTTGCCCATGCACGATCCAGAAAAGCGATATCCTCCTCTCGACCAAAAAACATCGCTTCCGGTAACGGGCAATCTGGCTACGGAAATCTTCTTCGGTGCAACTCTTGCTGGCGGCTTGCGCGTTCCGATACGCGAAGCGGTAGAGGGCGCCTTCTGTAGGCTCTGACGAGTGATTCTACGCCGTGCGTCGATAGCGCCTGTGATCCTGGGTATCGCCTTAAGCAGCTCGTTCGGAGTCTGGAAACGCTGTGCCGGATCCTTCTGAAGGAGTTTCTCAAGGAGCACTACGACCGGCTGCGGCACTTGGTCTAGCTCTCCAACCGCCAAGGGTGCATGCAAGTGCCGGTACATCAACTCGGCGGATGTGCCTCGGAATGGCGTCTGCCCAGTCAGCATTTTCCAGAGTGTCGCCCCCAGCGAGTAGAGGTCCGAGCGGATATCCACCTGCACTCCAGTGAATTGTTCGGGGCTAGCAAAATCCGGGGTCCCGATAAAGCCCCCAGGCATTGAAATGGCGGTTTGAGAACCCGGTTCATCGACTGCCTTGGCCAGCCCGAGGTCGATGATCTTTGCGGTCACAGCGCCTCCCTCCTCCAAGCTGACCATGATGTTACTCGGTTTGATGTCCCGGTGAACGAGTTTCTGCCTGTGGACCGCAGCCAAACCGGAGGCGACTTGGGTCGCGATTTCGAGTGCCAATTTCATCGCAAGCCGCCCGGAGCGTTTGATGAGTTTTTCGAGCGTTTCCCCTTCGACAAACTCCATCGCGTAGAAGTAACTGCTCCCGGTTCTGCCTAGGTGGAGCACCGAGGCAACGTTTGAATGCCGCAGCTTCGCCGCTGCGCGGGCTTCGCGTAGAAAACGAAGCCGCGCCGATTCATCACCGAGATATCGCTCGCTGATGACCTTCAGTGTAACGGGGCAGTGCAGGTCGATGTCGAACGCTTTATAAGTGACGCCCATCGCACCGCGACCCAATTCGACCGGCTTCCCGTCTGCGCCCCTTACCAGTTCATAATGTTCAAGACGTTGCGCAGTCGGTACCGGCTTGACCGCTTCCTCGAAAGAAGACTCGCCGGATTCAACCCCGCCAGCGAGAGCCTTGCGAAGAATGCAGACCGGACAGAAGTCCGCCGCTCCAGAAAGCTCGTTGCCGCAGCTGGGGCACGTGCGTTGGCGCTCCGCGCTCATGGTCCTAACCGCCCTTCAGCTGCAACCGGAGCCGACAGCAACACCCCGCTCCACCAAGTGGTGCGAAATCGGCCAGCAAGGCTTTTGGCATACTGTTGTTCCGTTGCACGAGCAATCGCGTGTTCTGTTACAGTAGCGCGTGAAATCGCATTGCGGAATAAAATTCCTGCCGTTGGTGTCCGCGGCGTCCCGTGTTGATAACGACCTTCGGTGATGGGCATGGCTTAGCTTTCGAGAGCATTTCGACGAGAGCAGTTCTGAGATTTGCTTTCATTCTTTTTGCAAGGTTACCTACTCTTTTTCCAGGATTTGCATGGCCGCCTGGCTGTCCATAAAAGCTTATTAGGCCGCTTGCCGTAAGCGTTCGATTCTTCAAACTGCTGATCCATTCTTCTTCTTTTGACAAATCGCAGCTCGCTGCCTTGAAGACTTCTTCGGCGGATCCGAACCGAAGGATCACATCACCTCGACGATTAGCCAGTAGTTCACTCTGCAATTCCTGGGTTCTTCGTGGTCCAGCCCGGATGTAATCGGTCTGTTCTCAAATAATGTGGTTTCATCCTCACGCAATGTACGAGTGAGACCGAGCTGGAATTGTGATATACTTCACCAGTCGCACTGCGTGTTTCATTGCGAGCGCCCGGTTACAACCCCCAAACCCCAAGAAGGAGTACCATGAATCGCATCATTTCGACTGTGCTGACTGCATCAGCGCTGATTTTCGGTGTTTTTCTGCCCATAGAGGAGGCGGTCGCGCAGACGACGGCCAAGGACCTCGTGGGAACATGGACGCTCGTTTCCATCACGATTGAGCAGGACGGCAAGAAGACCGATTTTTATGGTCCCAATCCGCAGGGCCAAGCGATCTTCGACCCTAACGGCCGCTTTTCGATAATCATCACCCGCTCGGGACTTCCCAAATTCGCGTCCGATAGTCGCCAGTTGGGAACTCCAGAAGAAAACGCGGAGGTCGTAGAGGGGAGCATTGCCTACTTCGGCACGTACTCGGTGAGTGAGACAGATAAGGCCATTACGCTCCACATTGAGGGCACTACGTATCCAAACTGGAAGGGAGTCGATCACAAGCGACTTTTCGAACTTTCCGGGGACGAACTCAGCTGGACGAATCCTACTACGTCCACCGGTACGGGAGCCTCTCACCCGGTCTGGAAGCGCGCCCAGTAGGCGAAGCATAGAGGAGATTCAAACTCGATTAATGAAGAGATTGGTGCGAGCCATTGTGAGTTTTCCACGCACGACCAGGAGCTGTTTCAGAAATACATCTCCAATTATTCTCATGGATCAGGATCAGTCCCCACTAGCTTTCTTCGAAATATCAGCTAGGAGACGCCTGTAATCTGCAGCGCTGGCTTCCAGTGCCGACAGCGACCAATAGACCCTCTTCACTTCCTTCGAAACTTCATCTGTCAATTCAACGATGCCCGCCTCAGCTGCCCTCAGAACGTCCGCAGGCAACCCTGATATACGAGACAACTCGCCGACGCTAATCTGCTTCTCCTCGCGAATCTGGGTCATTGCAGAGCCGAAGTTAGGATACGGCTTACTTAGGCGTTGATCCACGATGCGTTGGTAGTCGGCAGCGCTGGCTTGATCCGTTTCCAAAGTCCAATTGTCCCGCAGATCATTAAATTCTTTGTCTGTCATTTCAAACCTGCCCGACTCAGCTGCTTCCAGCGTATGCTCACGCACACCCGATAGAACAGAGAGCCCTTGAATCGTAAGCCCCCTCTTTTCGCGAATTTGTTTCAAGATGGAGCCGAATCTGAGATACAAAGTACTTAGGTGTTCAGGATCATTTCTCTCTGCGCAAATTCGGCGCAATGTATCCGCGAAGGCAAGAGGTAATATTTTAGCGATTTTCAATCTCATTGTGGTTTTTCATCTCGATTGTTTTCGACGCTCGCCACAGTCAATCCGTGATCATTTGCGACGACCTTCGCTGCTTTCATTGCCGCCAGAATTGCCCCTCGCGAGGCCACACTGAGCGGAATAATGTCTGTTGATGCCTTCCTTTCACAGGAAAGGCATCTTCGGTGATAAGTACTTTTGAGTCCCGCACGATGATTTCGGCTTTAGCTTCCGGTACAGTGGCGGTTTAGCCCGGCGGGAATGTCGTCGGATCTGTTAAAGTTAAAGGCGATCCGGCGGAGGTTAGCGCGATCCATCGAGTCAGCCCGGCACGCGACGCCGAGCACACGCCGGGTTCGGTGGCCAGCGTCAATCGATGATCACTCGGCTGGAGTCGGAGCGCAGCCTCGCCGTCTTCCCGGTTGGCATTCGGACGCACCTTGCCTCGATTCTGGCGCTTCCCGCAAGACAGGGTGACGGTTGGAAGATCCGCAGGGATACCGCCGACGAAGGCACGGGCTATTAGAGGAAGCAGACTTGAATCAAAACGCGTGTGCGGTCCTGCAGCCGTCCTGGTGAGCTAAATCGTCATAAGTGACCGCCGACGGTCTTACCGATTAAGTGAAATCGACCCATCGAAATCATGATGGAATTTCTCTTCGACCTTTTGAGCACGTTCGAATTCCGCCCTCGCCTTATCAACGTCAGGATTGCGCGAGAATCGTTTTAGCAAAACCTGCGTCTGTTCGTCCGCCGCCTGGTTTTCGCCAGCGACCGCGAATGCCGCAGCAAAGGTGTCCAGTTCAGGAGTCAGCTCTTCCTTACCTGTCGCTATTTTCATCAGCTCTGGCATCTCCGCCCGCAACGCCTTGAAATAGGCCTCTTTCGCTTCCGCGTAATCAATCGTCTTTTCGGCAAGCTCAGCCGGGGATGGATTACTCTGGAGCATTTCGAGCTGCTGTCGGATCGTAGCCGAAAAACTTGCAGCTGCATTTACCAGCACATCCAATGTTGCGCTGACAAAAGCCGACGTAGTCAGGCCAAAGAAAACAATTGCCCGAAACATGAAGGCGATCATACACGGGTTCTTTACTCGAACTTATTCGCGCAAAGGTGTGATTATTCTATTTTCTGGCGAAACCTGCAATCCTGGATGCGGGGATGCGAAGATGATTTGTCTCCGACGCATTTTTCCTCTATAGAATTGCCTCCGTGTGAACGGACAGGACCCCAAACCGGAAATCTTTGATGTATTCCTGTGCCACAACAGTGACGACAAGCCTGCCGTCCGCGAGATCGCGCAGGAGTTGATCAAGGAAGGCATTAAGCCATGGCTGGATGAAAGGGAAATCCCACCTGGAACTTCGTGGCAAACGGCGATTGGTGAACAAATAGAAAGTATAAAATCGGCAGCGGTCTTTGTAGGACAAAGGAATAAGGGTCGCGTCTATACAAAACACAAATGCTCATCAAGGAAACGGGATTCTTTTGCTTTACAAAACATATATTTTCGTTCTCATGGCGCGCGCAACTCGGGTGGATTTCCCAGGAACATGGTATCATTTTTAAATCGCGGAAACGAGAGGCGAGCGATCTTCCGCTCGACGCGTCGCTACGAAAATTCATCGCGTTCCTGAGCAGCTTACCCGATTTGCCGCCCTGGGCGGACACGAGAACCGCGGCGTCGCCGCACACGAGATAACAGCGCAATTAGCGCGGTGTCGGGTGGAGGCTTTGGAACAATACCATTGGAATTCCTACGCTTTCTTCGCTGGAACCCGAGCAGCACTCGCCTGGCTATGCACCGAGTCCATCTTGGAGTTTTTCGGTCGAGGTTCGCAATGCGAGCTCCAAAACGCGTTTCGTCAACAGTGGCGGGAAGCGGCAGCCATAGGACGTTGAGAGACGGACCGGAAGGCGCAAGTTAAGTATACGATCTTCCTCGGTAGCGCGGAATTTGTGGCTCAGATGCGCAAGCTTCCCCGGAGCGACCGAGATCAACAGACAGGAGTCAGGCGCGGAGCGCTTGAAGCACTGACCTGGACCTCAAATCGTGCAAGCAACCAGCTATGTTTGGCATGAGCCCTGGGAAGAACTGCTATCCGCTCGCGGCACCGGTGCACGGCAGACCGCTCTTTTCATCGGCAGAATTCGCGGTAGGCTGAGCCTCAAAGAACTTGGGCAACTGGAAGGCGGGATTCATCACAACACTGTCGGCATCGCCATTCGTCGTTTCACCCAACGCCTCCAGAGCGATCGCACTCTCCTGGAAAAGGTCACGCTTGTCCAAAAGGAACTAGAGCCTCGCTAACAACCGTTCCGTTATTGTCTAGGAAGCCGTGTGCATCACTTCCGATTCCGCACATGAGAAAGTCGGCTCTCATCGTGACGAATGCTTCTAATCTTTTAGTCGTTGGGCAGAATATTAGTTTCTTTTGTCTTTTGTATAGACGCGACCCCTTTTGTCTTCCCCGCGACCCCTTTTGTCTTCCCTTTTGTCTCGGTCCTTTATCCGGCCGATGAACTGGCAAAACTTTATTTCCGGTCTGGAATGTCGAACTGCATTTCCGACAAATCAAAACGACGCTTGGCGTGGATCTGTTGCGCTGCCTCAAACCTGGAATGGTGATCACCTCGGCCGATCGATCCTAAACGTCGTTCAAATCGGTAGAATCACGCCGTCATCAGCTCGGTCCCCGCATCGTTTGATTGCTGATAGAATCAGGTTAAAAGGGTCAGTCAATTTGACTGACCCAATTGACTGACCCCCTTGGATGCCGCACAAGGCTTTTCTAGCGCCAAGGACGGCCGTCGGTCTGACGGAGCCAGAAGAGAGGGAGTGCTTTAAGCGAGCCTAGGTTCTGCGTAGACGAAAGAGGAAGATCCATGAGAGCTCGAGGGAAAAGTCCCAGCGGTACGGCTAACTCGCATGACTCGAAGGTAAAGCAGCTTGGTAGAGGCTCCGCCTGAGCCGGGGACCACGCGCCACCCTTGGCTGGGACAGAGCCTCTACCAGGCTTACCACCCGTTCGTGTAGGCGGGAAGCCACGACGGTCGATCCGCATTCGTCAAGGAATGGGGCAACCCGCAGGCTGTTCTCTTGACCTTTTGGGAGGTCTCCCTTACCACGGAATTATGTCGTTGTTGCCGCCTCCGCCAAATGTCCAAGGTCGCTACGTCCGTCTTCTTGCAATGGCAGAACGCGGCACCAAGCATGAAGCTGTCGTTGCCGAAATGAAACTCGCATCGTTGCGAGGCCGCTACGACTTTTCCGTATCCCCTGCGACGGCGATGACAGATCCCGAGGACGATCTTTTTTCAGAAGCGGCCCGCATTCGTCCGGATCAAAAAAACACCCGGCGGCTGATTGTTTACGACATGAAAGACGCGCCGATCGGGAACTTCGTGAAGTGGGTGTTGCTCAACGGCTTTCAGATCGATGGGGTCTGGCGTGCCGCCGCGCGTGGCAAAGCGACTGCGCTCTACGTTGGCGCGAAAAACGAGGACCTTCCCGCTCTCCGGAACGTTGCAGAGGTGGTGAGCGACCGTTTCAAGAATCTGTGGAAACGTTTTTGCGAGACCACGGGGGCCGATTCCAACGACGAACTCGGATTTTATGCGGGGCTGTATGACGGCTTGATGAGGGAAACTCGCAAAGCGGGAAAGGCCATTCCCGCACGGAACCGCCGTGCCAAAAAGAGCAGGCGCAAAGCTCCCGTGAAGAGCGCAGAAACGACTGTTCGTCCACATGTCTATTCGATCGCGCTCGAACTCGGGGCAGAGATCCGCCTTAACAAGCCGGTCGACCGGATTACTTCGTTGCTCGACGACCTGCTTGACACTCATGTGGCTTGAGTGCCGCGGGTCCACTTGTTTGCAAGTTTCAGGTCCTGGCTTGGGAGGACAAGTCCGTAGAATCCCTGTCCTCCAAACTCTCGTCTCCGATGCCATCCTACCTGAACCACGCTTTCCTTGGTCCGAAAATTTGCAAACCGGCTCCGAAAACCATTTCCCCTCGGAAAATAACGATTAACTACCGCGCATGGATTCGAACCATGAATAACGCCTCCAAAGGGCGCTGTGTTACCGTTACACCACGCGGTAAAGACGGAACTCTTACCCTAGTAAAAGCAAATCCGGCGCCTTGCAATCGATAGTTTTGCGTTTCATTCCACGCGTTCCAGCAGGCTGTGGCCGGTCATTTCTTTCGGGATGGGCAAACCCAGCAAGTCCAGCAGCGTCGGAGCGACGTCGGCGAGAATTCCATCTTTCAGACGGTATTCCGAAGCATTCGCCGCGACATAGATAAAGTGCACGAGATTGGTCGTGTGCGCGGTGTTCGGGGAGCCGTCAGGGTTGCGCATCATTTCGCAATTCCCGTGATCTGCCGTCACGAGCGCCTTTCCACCCGCCGCGAGAAGCGCATCCAGGACCTCACGCACACATCGATCGATGGTCTCGACCGCTTTGATGCCGGCTTCGACGACTCCGGTATGCCCGACCATGTCCGGGTTGGCGAAATTCAAGATGATCAGATCGTACTCTTTTAACCGATTTACCACCTCGGCCGTTACTTCGAGCGCGCTCATCTCGGGCTTGAGGTCATAGGTCGCAACCTTTGGTGAAGGGACGATCACCCTGTCCTCGCCGGCAAAGGGTACTTCGACACCACCATTGAAAAAATAGGTCACATGCGGATACTTTTCAGTTTCGGCAATTCGCAGTTGTTTCTTGCCCGCGTCACTGACGATCTTCCCGAGAATGTTGTCCAAGGTCTGCGGCTGAAACGCGACCGGACAATGGAAGGTTTTATCGTAGAGCGTCATCGTCACGAAGAGCACCTTCGGCTGGACCCGGCGGTCGAATCCGTCAAAGTCGACGAAAAGAAACGCCCGCGACAGTTGTCTGGCCCGATCTGCGCGAAAGTTGAAAAAGAAAACCACATCGTTATCCCGTATCCGTTGCTGATTCGGATGCGAAAAAATCAATGGTTTGAGAAATTCATCGGTCTCCCCTTGCTGATACCGCTGCCTGATGGCGTCATCCGGCGCGTGGTCGACAATTTCGCCTATTCCGAGCACAATAGCGTCCCAGGCCAGCTTGGTGCGCTCCCAGCGTTTATCCCGATCCATGGCAAAGTATCGACCGATGACCGTGGAAATGATTGCCCCTGAAGCGGCGACGGCATTTCTGACGGTTGATAGATACTCAACTCCTCCGGTCGGTGAGGTATCGCGGCCGTCCGTGATCGCATGAATTAAAATCTCTTTTACCCCGCAAGCTGCCGCTTCTTTTACCAAAGCGACCAAATGGTCCTGGTGACTATGGACGCCGCCGTCGGAAAGCAACCCGATCAGATGCAACCGGGATGGTTTGGCAGACTGAAACGCCTGGCGGATCACCGGGTTACTGGCTAATTCCCCGTCGAGGATCGCTTTGTTAATCCGGGTGAAGTCCTGGTAAACGATTCTTCCGGCGCCAAGATTAAGGTGTCCAACTTCGGAATTACCCATCTGGCCTTCGGGCAATCCCACATCCATCCCGCTTGCGCTCAGGTGACTCCCCGGATAAGTCCGGTACAGATATTCGTGGTAGGGCGTCTGGGCGAGCAACGTCGCATTCCCGTCGGCTTCCGCAAATTGCCGGCCATGAGGATTAATCCCCCATCCGTCCCGAATAATCAGCATCACTGGTTGAGGCATATTCCGATGAGATTAGCCCGAAAATCTCGCGAGCCCAAGCGCTCGCGAGATTTTCGCGCGAGATAAAGCCGCTTGGCCAGCGATCCGGGAGATAGAGGCCTACCGTATCGGCGCGTCAACGTATCGAAAAGGCGGAGACGGCAGGTGGTTGCCCGCAACGTCAATGTAAGCGGGCAGCTTCGCTGTGCTCCTGGAGAACCTGGCAAAGCGAGACGCTTTGCTTACTCTTTGGGTGGTTTTGTCGAATTGCGTTTGCGCTTCAGATAGTTTAGTCGGCGACGGCGTTTTTCCACCTTATTGTGTTGTTTACCCATTTACCCCTTTACCGGGGTTTGGACGCCCGGTCAATCAAACCTCCGCGCCGACCAGACTTTTGCTCTCGCGCTGCGCGAACTCGAAGTGAAATTGTTCCGGTTTCGGCGCCGGTCCGTTCACATGGGTGCGCCCCCAATAGTGGGAGAAGTTTTCGTTGCCGTGACGATTCTGCACGAATTCTTCGATCAGTCCGCGCACTCGCGCGGGAATATCTTCCAGCGTTACCGTCTTTTCCTGCATTCCAGCCAATCGTTCTCCCGTGACTGAACCTCCGACAAAGAGTGCGTATTTACCCGGCATGCGCCCGACAAACGCGATATCTGCATTGTAAGGCCGCGCGCAGCCGTTCGGACAACCGGTCATGCGAATCAAGATCGGTTCCTGACTCAGACCGTAATCCCGCAGAATGTCATCGATTTTATCCAAAACGAGATGGAATACCCGTTCGCTTTCCGCCAGCGCCAGCCCGCAGGTGGGCAACGCGACACAAGCCTGCGCCAGCCTTCGGGTTTCCGTCAAAGATTCCGGCTTGGGGATGCCGTGCGCCGTCAGGATTTCCGTGACCTTCTCTTTTGCGGTCGAATCAATATCGTGAAAAATAATGTTACAATTCGTCGTCAGCCTGACCGGGAATCCAAATTGTTCGGCAATCGTGCGAAATGCGGTCCGCCATTTGCGCTCTGGCGTATCCTTGATCCGGCCCTCTTCAATCCAGAGCGCGCAGAACAATTTCCCATCCCCTTGTTCATGCCAGCCGTAAACGTCGCTCACCGTATTCCAATGAACTTCCTTCGCCGGTTCATAAGGGGCATCCAACCGTTTAACCACCTCCTCCCGGAACCAGTCGATGCCGCGTTCATCGATCAGATATTTCAACCGGGCGCGCTTGCGATCATTTCGGTTTCCGAAATCCCTTTGAGCGCTGACCACTGCGACAGCGGCTTTAACGGCGTGCTCCCGGGCAATGTAAAATAGCGGCTTGGCGAGCGCCGGAAAAGTCTCGATCTTACCGTGCGACATTCCAAATCCTCCGCCCGCGACCACGGTGTAACCCTTCACCACGCCATTTTCCACATTTGAAATGAATCCGAGATCGTTCGTATAGATATCGATGTCATTTCTGGGCGGGATGGCGATCCCGATTTTAAATTTCCTTGGCAGGTAATGCCTCCCGTAAATAGGCTCGACATCACCCGTTTCCGGATTGAGGTGCTCGTCATTTAGCCAAATCTGAGCGTACGCGGTCGTCTTGGCGAGAAAGGTGTCGCTGAGTTCCTTGGCGAGCCGCTGTGCGTCCAGATGAGCCTCATCCTTGAAAGGGCTGGGAGCGGCGGTGGTATTCCGGACGACGTCGCCACAGGCACCCCAGGTGGTGATCCCGGATTCATTGATCCTGTGGATGCAATCCTGCAGATCTCCCTTGAGGACACCGTGTAACTGGAAACCCTGGCGAGTGGTAATCCGGAGCGTGCCGTTACCCAGATCCCCCGCGATTCGGTCGTGCGCAAGATATTGCTGCGCACTTAACGCACCGCCCGGCAATTTGGAGCGAACCATGAACATCCAGGCTTTATCGAGGTTCTTCTTTTTGCGCGGCACTCGCTGGTCACGATCGTCCTGTTGATAGGTGCCGTGGAACTTCAGGAGTTGATACTCTTCGTCCGAAAAGTGGGATGCGTCCCCAAGAAGAGTTTCCTGAATCGTACCCCGCAAGGCATGACTCTCAGACTTAATTTCTTCAACGCTTTTGGAAGCCATAGCAGAGAAAGTGGATATTCCCTATAGGCATAAGGTATTTTACAGAGGGTGCAACTGGATTTTCGGGCGGCCGGCATTCTCCGTTCGGCGTTCGGCGCTCGGCGCTCGGCGGCGAAAGCGATTGGTCCATGCTACGTTCAGGTCTTCATTGCCGACACTGATGAGCGATTTCTTTCAGCATGGTCTGATCAGCACCTTGCACCGACTCGTCGATGGACCCCTCATCGGTCGCCATGAATCATTGCCGACTCTTGAATCGGTCGTTCTGGTCCTGCCGTGTCACTATGCCGAGATCGGAACGGCGGCGCTGAACGGCATCGTCGAAAACCTCAACAAAGCAACATTCTTGTCGCGTGTCGTCGTCTCGATGAATGGTATTCCAGATCAACTGACCCGGGAAGTGCAATTGTTCTGGTCCAAATTGAAGAAGTCGCACGTGGTGTTATGGAATGATTCTCCGAATCTGTTGGAGCAACTCATGCGGCACGGCTTACAGTTCAATCCTGGCAAAGGACTGAACCTGTGGCTCGCATTCGGATGGCTGGCTGCGAACCAATCGTCGGGAACAGTTCTGGTTCACGATTGTGACATCGCGAACTACAATCTGGATCTGCCGGTGACTCTTGCACTCCCTGTCGCTCGCCTGGGCTACAGCTTCTGCAAAGGATACTACAGCAGAGTCCAGCAAGAGTTGTTCGGCCGTGTCACCAGGCTTTTCGTCATTCCATTGGTTCGATCCCTGGTTCGGGTGCTGGGACACATGCCTCTGCTCGACTTTATCGACAGCTTTCGTTATCCCCTTTCCGGGGAATATTCGATGAGCTTCGACACCGCGATGAACTTGCCCATCGAAAGCGGATGGGCGCTCGAGATTGGGTCGCTGTGTGACTTGCACCGAAACCTAGATCCAAAGGCGATCTGCCAGGTTGACCTCGCGATGCTATTCAACCACAAGCATCAGAACCTCGACCCTGCGCAACCAGGGAGAGGGCTTTTACGCACCGCAGCAGAAATTGCCGGTTCACTTCTAACTCATCTCGAGCGCGAAGGATCTTCGTTCGATGGCAAAACTTTGGAAACTCTCGTGCAGATATACAAGACTGTCTCCAACGATTTCGTGAGACGTTATCAACACGTCGCGAACCTGAACTCCTTACCATTCGACTTGTCCCGAGAATCCGGCGCTGCCAAGGCGTTCTCCGAAACGTTGAGCATTGTGTGCCTCAATTTCCTCCAGGGGCGCAGGTCTGACAGCCTGCCACCGTGGCGGCGAATGCTGCAGTCCAAAGGTGCCGTCCAATTGAGTATCATCGCGGACGCCTGAGGAGGCGTTCGGCGTTCACCGTTCACCGTTCACCGTTCACCGGGCGCAGTCTTGATGCGGCAGGTAAACTGTCTCGGTTTATTCGGCTTTGAAGAAGCAAGGCAAGACTGCACCCACCGCCGCCGAACGCCGAACGGTGAACGCCGAACGGTGAACGGTGAACGCCTCTGGGGCGGAACTCGCGCTTGCGCAGCAACTAGGCGTATGTTAGCGAGCGGTTATGCTTCGGTTTACGAAAATGAACGGCGCCGGAAACGATTTCGTGCTAATCGACAATCGATCAGGCGCCCACAAATTTTCGCCAAACCAGATCGCCTTTTTATGTGACCGGCATCGAGGGGTCGGCGCGGACGGTGTGCTGGTGGTCGAGGCTCCGGTTGGTAAAGCCGATTTTCGGATGCGATATTATAACAGTGACGGCGGTGAAGCGGAGATGTGCGGGAATGGTGCGCGATGTTTCACCCGCTTTGTCAACAAGATCACCGACGCTTCTTCTGACATCCGTTTCGAGACGCAGGCCGGGATCATTGAAGCCCAGACCGATGGCGATCGCGTCGTGCTTGCGCTGAGCCGGCCGCATGACCTTGTACTGCGCCGGGGTCTGGAGATAAGTGGCGTAAAGCTTTCGATCCATTCCATTAACACCGGGGTACCGCATGTCGTTACCTTCGTGGACGACATCGAATCGACGCCGGTCCAGCATTGGGGCGCACAGATCCGGTATCATCCCGCGTTTCAACCGAACGGGACCAACGCAAATTTTATCAAAGAAATTGAACCTGGTAAGATAGCCATCCGAACCTACGAACGCGGCGTGGAAGCCGAAACGCTGGCATGTGGGACCGGAGTGACCGCCGCCGCACTGGTCTACGCAGCGTTGGGCGATTCAACTTCTCCGGTGCGCCTTCTTGTGCGAGGCGGAGATTGGCTTGAGGTTGGATTTCGAAGAGCCGGAACGGGCTTCGAGAATGTCACTCTGAAAGGTCCGGCCGACTTTGTATTTGAAGGTTCCATCGAAATTCCATAATCCCTCCCTACCCATGTTTACAGGCACCTACACAGCGATCGTCACCCCGTTCAAGAACGGTCAGGTCGATGAAACTGCATTTCGCAATCTGATCCAATTCCAAGTCGACAACGGCGTAAGTGGCATAGTTCCGGCCGGAACGACCGGCGAGGCTGCAACACTCGATTTTGACGAACATCTGCGGGTAATCAAAATCGCCGTTGAGGAAGCGCGTGGCCGTTGCAAGATCATCGCCGGCACCGGTTCAAATTCGACCCAGGAAGCGGTGGAACTGACTCAAAAGGCTGAGCAACTGGGCGTCGATGGAGCTCTGCTAGCCAGCCCGTATTATAACAAGCCCACTCAGGAGGGGGTCTACAGGCACTACAAGAAAATCGCCGAGTCGACCTCGCTGCAAATAATGCTGTACAATGTCCCGAGTCGTACGGCGGGTGAAATTGGAGTGGAAACCTGCGCCCGCCTGGCGAAAGATTGTCATAACATCGTTTCCATCAAGGAGGCTGGCGGTTCGGCGGAACGTGTCTCGGCCTTGAAGAAGATTCTTCCTCCGGAATTCACGATTCTTTCCGGGGACGATGGTTTGACCTTGCCTTTTATGGCCGTTGGAGCCGTTGGCGTGGTGAGTGTAGTTTCCAATGTGATCCCAAGACAGATAACGGATATGGTTAACGTTTTCCTGGCAGGCCGATCCGCAGATGCGCTCAAATTGCACCTCCGTTATTGGCAGCTTTTCAAGGATCTTTTTATCGAATCAAACCCGATCCCGGTGAAAACCGCGTTGTATTTGATGGGAATGATCGAAAACGAGTTCCGTCTGCCGCTCTGCGAAATTGCTAAAGCAAACCAAGGTAAACTCCACGAGACCCTCGCTTCTTTGAAGCTGGTATGACCCGATTGCACGTCCACGGAGGGAACGGGCGATTGGGGCAGGCCGTCGTCCGACTCGCCGTGGCATCCGATGACTACGCAGTTTCCATCTCCGGACGAAATGAGGACCTTTCGAAACAGGATTCGACGTGGGATGTCGCAATCGATGTAAGCCAGCCGCAAGGGTCAGTGGCGATGGCAACCCGCTGCGCAACTGATGGAATACCTCTGGTGATCGGAACGACAGGGCATTCGAACGATCAACTCGACAAACTACGTGCTGACGCGGCGCGAATCGCAATGGTGCTGAGCCCAAATTTCAGCGTCGGGGTAAATTTACTCTTCTGGTTAACCGAAAGGACGAGCGAAATCCTCGGCCCGGAGTTCGATGCCGAGATTGTCGAATTGCATCACCGTCTCAAAAAGGATTCGCCGAGCGGAACAGCGAAACGGCTGGGCGAAATTATCGCGAAGACGCGATCGCTGGAGTATGCCCAAGCGGCGCAGCACGGGAGAGAAGGTTTAGTGGGCGAGCGAAGTAGCAACGAGATCGGTGTCCACGCAATCCGGGGAGGAGATATCGTTGGCGAACACACTGTCTTTTTTGCAGGGGCCGGGGAAAGGATCGAATTGACGCACCGCGCGTCGAGTCGGGATACTTTCGCCAAAGGCGCTCTGCGAGCCGCTGGCTGGCTGATCGGCAAACCTGCAGGATGGTACGAGATGCAGGATGTGTTGGGACTTCGGTGAGGGCGGTTGGCGTTCGGCGTTCGGCGGTATCGGTTCTCTTAATCTTGATGAAGCGAAGCTGGACGCTTTGCTTACTGTAGGCAAGCCGTCCCGGCTTGCTCCCAGCGGCGCCGCAGTTGAAAAGGTAAGGCGAGGCGCCTTGCTTACGGTAGGCAAGCCGTCCCGGCTTGCTCCAGAGGAGCGCCGGAGCCGAAGAGGTAAGGCGGGACGCCTTACTTACTGGCTGGCAAGCCGTCCCGGCTTGCGCCCCTAAGGGCGACGCAGTTGAAGGGCGCCGCAGCTGAAGAGGTAAAGCGGGACGCTTCGCTTCCTCCGCCGAACGCCGAACGCCGAACGCCGAACGCCGAACGCCGAACGGTGAACGGTGAACGGTGAACGGTGAACGGTGAACGGTGAACGGT
>Ga0210383_10001066_pt1 | contig 25233 bp, 19 predicted proteins | sample IncBWC14OmetaG_FD_160072 | JGI IMG/M metagenome (GOLD analysis project Ga0210383, IMG submission 160072) | Forest soil microbial communities from Barre Woods Harvard Forest LTER site, Petersham, Massachusetts, United States - Inc-BW-C-14-O ... | reverse complement strand
CTCCCCGTTCACATTTACCAGCATGACGGCGCTTCCGAAGTAAAACCCTGCGCCGAAGCGCTGATGACCGTCGAGACCGCGAACCAAATCATGGAGAGCGGCCTCATGCCGCTGGCTTCCATAAAAGGGAAAGATGAAGTGCGGCTGATACGTTTTCAGTCGATAGCCCAACCCGTGCGTGCCCTCTCCGCCCGCTGGGTTCGTTGAACAACCAAGCCATGGGGCGACGGGCGCCCCGCGAGCCTGCCCCTGAGCGAAGTCGAAGGGTCCCCCGCCGAAGCGAAGCGAGGCGGAAGCTTCCCAAAAGATCCAACCACCACAACCTCAAACCATCACAAACTCAAGCCACCACGAATTCCAGCCCACACACTCCTCCAGCCCCGGTTCCGGCCCCGGCTCCGGCCCCGAGGTCCCGCTCCCCCACGCGAATTTTTAAAATAGTTTCCAGGCAACTCACATGCGGGATTCAACACCTAATACGCGGGCATAAACAGTGGCGCCGTGACCTTCGTCACTTGCGCCCGCTTGTGCCGAAACGTAAGCTGCAATCAGAGTGAGGAGTACACCCTCGATCTGCAAGTGCGAGCAGAACAAAACGCCGCGATCATGGGTGACCGGACACAGCGATGTTCAATTCTGACCAGATCAATACGCTGTTGCGGCTCGTCGATGCAGAGATCGAAGCAGAAATCTCGCGCATCTGCACGGTCGCTGTGACGCCGAAGAGGTACGAAGCTCTGCTCACTCCCAACGACCTGGAGTTCGCGAAACAGATCGGAATCTCTCTCTCCTGTTAAGCCCGGCCCAAGCCCAGGTGGCAAGGCTATGTGGCGACGGGCGCCTCGCCCGTCCCGCCGAAGCGAAGCCAGGCGGAACCTTCCCAAAAGATCAAGCCACCACAACTCATACCCCCCTGTTCAAGTCCATGCGCCTTAAGATGGTTTCCCGGCGCTGACACGCTGCACCCTCAGCGCTCCACCCAATTCACTCAACTTTCAAAGGCGCCGCCACCGAACCTGTTCGTCCGCTGAGGTCGTCCCGCACCACGAAGCGAATCGTATATTCTCCCGGAGCCAGATCGAACCCGTCGCGATAGACCACACCTTGCTGCCGGATCGCCGACAATCTCTCCGGGGTCAGATGAACGTCAACTTTCTGCCCCATGGGAGTACCCACGGGTTTGCCTTCGGGGCTTTTCGCCATTGCCACAAAGTCCAGCGCAACATGGTTGTTGTCGGCGTCGTTGATCACGCCCGCATCGGGCGCCAGGCGCATCACGAAAGTCACGTGCTTCCTGCCCGGCTCTTTTCCCGGCTCGATCTTGTCCCAGCGCGCCACCAGCGCCAGTGACGTGTAATCGAGCGGCGACTGCAAGGCCGACGAAATGTCGCTTTTGCGGCTCCTCTCCGGGTCGATAGCGGCATTGGTAACAAAAAAACCGCTGCGCGCGCGCACTTCCACGTGCTCGCGCTTGGCCTTCACCGTCAGCTTGCGCCAGCCTGGTTTCGTCTGCGAGCGATCAATGTAGTAACCCAGCATGTAGTATTCCGCCGAGTCATTCACGGCCTCGCGAAAACCTTTCTCCAGATCGTTGGATCCGTAATAGGCGCGGCCGCCGGTCATCTCTGCAAATGTCTGGAAAGAAGACTGAGTGTCGAACTGTCTGTTTTGCATACGGCGGGAATAGTTTTTCCCCGGATTGCGCACCGGGGCGCCGGCCATGCTGGTCACCTGCAGGCCTTTCACGTCCACAGGATAGAGAGAAATCTCCGAATCGTTCAGCAACTGCCAGGTGCGCTCGTAGAGCGGCAATACATCGGCCAGCGTATCCCGTCCGGCGGGTGCGAGCTGCATCGTGTTGTCGCTCACGTTGAAAGGAAATCCGCCGCTCGCCCAGATCAGCGACTTCCGCCCCGGCACTCCGGCCAGGGCCTGCGCCACCGTTTGCAATCCGTCCAGTGTGTAGGTGATGGCCACGCGCTGCTCGAACGCTTTAAAATTCAGCTCCGAGTCTTCCATCATGGTCTGAAGTTTTTGCGCCTCGCCCTGCACCGCCGCCTGCGCATTCCCTTTCGAACTCCCCCCGCTTTTCGGGGTCTCCCCGCCGCCTTTCGGGCTCCCGCCGCTGCTTTTCGAGCTCCCCCCGCTGCTCGGCGCACCCGAACTGCCATCCGGGCTGGCGGTTCCCGTGATGGCTTCCACTTCCTCGTCGCTATCCACCATCTGGTAAGTGTCGCCCTTCACCACATGCAGCGCGGCCACCAGGATGCGAGGATCGCTCGTGAAGTCGTGGACTACCTGCACGCCGCCTCGCGTAAGCGTGTAGAGACCAGTCGGCTCGCGCTCGTTCACCGATTTCGTAAGATACTTCAGCAATTCCGTACGCGCATTCACTTGATCAAGAAAGGGGGTGTTAATCAAGTCGAGCACGATCAGCGTAACGCGTCGCGCAGACGTGCCGCCCGCGAGCGCATTGTTGAATTCGTTGGGATTCTGGGGACGCGACAACCGGTGCGGGTCGCTGGTGATTTCCTCAAACGTGGCCAGCTTTTGCTCAGCGCCATTTTCCAGCACCGTGAAGTCTTCCTGCTTGAGTCCGCTGATGTGATTGCCTGATTTGTCGGTCACCAGCGTCGGCACCAGCACCAGTTTCGCGCCAGCAGCGAACTTCACTTCAGAAGTGTTTCCTTTATCCTTATCATCTCTATCTCCGGCTCCGGCAAGGGCGAAGACAAACACAGAGCAAGCCAGAGCCACAGCTAGAGCACCCGCCAGGGCGGCACAAATCGACAACTTACCGCGAATCGTCATTTCCGTTCACGAAGCCGATGCAGAAACCGGCTGCGCCACTCCTGCCTCTTCCCGAATCACTTCCCGCTCCATCACTCCCGCCGTTTCAAACGCCGGAACCGGCCCCAGCGGGCACTCCGGCGACAGGTATCCCAGCTTCTGCTGCATGATCTTTCTTGAATACTTCGCCATGTAGTGAACAATCGTCTCGATCCGGATCTTCACCCCGCCCGCCGGCTTCGTCGAATCCAGATCCCCAAACTTGAAGAACAACGTCCCCGTCGCTTCCACAATTTTCTGCGTAGGCGTGTAAGTCGGCTGATCCATCCCGCACTCATAGCTCGAAAGCCGCACCACGCAAGTAATCCACGGACACCGCGCTGCCACCTTCGCTCCCCACATAATCTCGTTCGTGTTGCTGCTGTAAGAAGAAGTCCACACATCCGTAATATCAAACGGACTCTTAATCTTCCCCGCTTTCAAATCCGCCTCAAACAACCAGTTCATCAAGTCCAAATCGCCAGGAAGATACTGCAGCCACAAAATCGGATACCCATGCGCCTGCAAGTCCCCCTCAATTTCATGCCCGATCCCCGTATCCATATGATAAGGACGCGCCAGCACCAGAATGCAGGGCTTCTGATTCTTCACACACCAGGTCAAAATATCCCGGCTCTGCTGCCGCGCTTTTTCCGTGAAACTGTCGAGCGCCGCAAACCCTGCCTTGACCGCGCGCTCCGTCTCTTCCAGTTCAAGATTAAACGTATCTTTAAGCGAACTATGCAGCTGCTCAACGACCATATGCCGGTCGCCAAGACTCACAAACGGAGAAGCATACGTAATCCCGTTCTCGCCAAAAACGTCGCGCTCCTTCAAAAATCCAGACTTAATACTCTCCGGCCCCGCCATCACACGCGTGCAGGTCACCGTATCCACCACATGCCCATGCAGCACCGAAGGCAGCGAATGAATCATCGGACTCAGCAGAATATTAATTTTCTTTTTCTGCCCAAATACCAACTCCCCATAATGCCCACTGATGCACTTCACCGGATAGCAGCAATCCACCGTGCCGCGCCCCTTGCCGAACTCTCGCCCCTGCTCCTCCGAAGTATCCGAACTGAACACGATATTCTCCGATTCAATGCCGATCGCACGCAGAAAGCCCACCCAGAATTGGTGAGTCGTCCACACATTCAGCACCTTCGGAATTCCAACCCGCACCTGCGACCGGTCTTTAGGTGGAGACGCGGCGGAACGCTTCTTTGCGGACCAAATCGGCAACGTTGGGAAACGCATTCTTGGTCTTCTCCATCCCGATCTTGATAACTTTCATCTCGTTCAAATCTTCCACCAACCCCTTGGGGCACGAGTTGTTCACAATCACCCGCTCCCATCCTTGCTCCAGCGGAACCTTGCTCCACTCCCGCCCTTTTCCGCCTTCCAGTTCCACGTCGATAAAGCTGCGCTGGCACGTCACCGGGCACCAGTGGCACACCGTGTCCACCGACGTCGCCGTCTTATAAGTCAACCTCTCGATCGCATCGAAGCCGCGAAACTTGCTCGTGCCGCCGGCGTCCCACCAATCGAGAGCAACCAACGCCGCACCGATCGCCCCCGCTTCACCCGAGTAAGGATGCACCACCACATCAGCATCCGGAACTTTTTTCAAAATAAAATCCACCTGCGTCTTCACCACCGCAAGATTCTTGTGCGTCCCGCCCTGCAAAATATATTTCTTTCCGACAGAAGTGAGATTGTTCAACCCTCCCGCATAGATCCAAACATTCAGGGGAAGAATCGCGCACAGCCCGGCAAGAATTTCTTCCGCCTGCCAGCCCTTGCGCTGTTGATTGACAATGTCACTCTGCAGGAATACTCCGCAGCCCATCGAAAGCTGCGGCATCGATGTAGCCTTGAACGCGCGGTCCGCCATTTCGCTCATCGGAATGCTGAAGCGCTCCGCGATCCCCTGAAGAAACGCTCCGTTCCCCGAGGAGCATTGCGAATTCAGCCGGAAGTCCGTCACCGCCCCGTTGTTCAGCAGCATGATCTTGACGTCGACGCCGCCCACGTCGCAAATGCAATCCGCGTCCGGAAAGTAATGCAGCCCCGCGCTGGCGTGAGCGATCGTTTCCACCACCGGACAGTCCGCTCCAAGTATATCTTTCAGCAAATCTTTTCCGTAGCCCGTGATGGCCAGTCCAAGAATCTCTCCATCTCCCACCGCCTCGCGAACCTGCCGGAACAAACTCTTGGCGTCGTCAATCGGATTTCCCCGGCTCAACGCGTAGCAGGAAAACAGCAGCTCCTTCTCCGGCGACATGCAGACCGCCTTCGCGGTCGTCGACCCGAAATCGCAACCCACCACCACCGGCCCCAGCTTCGCGGTCTTGCCGAGCATGGGAAGCTGGAATTTCGGACGTCGCGTAATCTTTCCAACGCTGACCGGCCGCCCATTTTCCTGGCCCTTACCGTTGCCGTTGGCGTGCCCGTTTCCGTTACTCTTGGCCGCTGCCCCGTCGCCACTTCCGTTGCTCCCGGGCGTCGAGTAACGCGAAAGAAAAGACTTCAGTTCCGCCTCTTCTTTCCACAATCCCGCGCTGCCCAGCTTTTTCTTCTCCTCGTGCTGCCCCTCGTCAATCCACCACCGCAGCCTCGCGGTCCCCAGGTAAGTGCCAACCGTCGGCGAATCTCGCAGCCCCACTTCAATGCAGCCCTGCGCCGCGTAATAGAGCGCATCATCAGGCACGCGAATAAACGACTCCGGATCTTTTCCCTCCGGCATCTCCACCTTGCGCTCTTTCCACAATTTCGCCAGATGGTAACGCCACGCCTGCTGCAACCCCTTGAAGAAAAGGTTCGGCCCCCCCAGCAAGAGAATTTCCGGCAGCGGCGTGTTGCCCCGCGTCAACGTTGCCAGGTTCTGATACACCACCGCTTCAAACAGCGAAGCGATAATCTCCTCCACCGAGACCCCGGCCTTCAACAACGTATTGGAATCCGCCTCCGCGAAGATGCCGCACTTGCTGCTGATCTTATGCAGCGTGTAACCGTCATAGCCCATTTGCGAAAGTTGATCGGTCGCGATTTCCAGCTTGCGCGCGGTTTTTTCTATGAAAGTTCCCGTCCCGCCGGAGCACGCGCTCTGCATCAGCACTTGCTTGCTCTTGGCCGCGCCAGCGCCGCTGAAGAAAATCGTCTTCATGTCTTCGCCGCCAATTTCGCTGACGAAGCGCACATTCGGATGCACTTTCTCCACCGCCGCCGCCACCGCCACCACTTCCTGAATTACTTTTCCGCCCACCAGTGGCGCGATCAGCCCCGCTCCAGACCCCGTAAAAAACACGCGGTCCTGCTCCGGAGTGAAGTTGTACTGTTTTTCCATCCGGTTCAGGAAATCGAGAACCTTCTCCGCCTGCTTGGTGTTGTGCCGTTCATAGGCTTGACCCAACAGCTCTCCGGACGGCCCGGCAATCGAATACTTGCAGGTCGTGCTGCCCACATCGAGGCCAGCAATTTTTCCAGTGCCCCTGGGAACATCCCCCGACGGTTTCGCCAGCGGAGCATCTCCTTCGAGCGGTTGGATCTGAATTAACCCGTCACTCATGCCTGAACCTCGTCTCCCGATTCTGGTTGCGTGTTGGAGTTGTTTATGTGGAGCGGGCACTCTTGCCCGCTTGCTTGCAGCGGCACAAAACCAGCGGGCAAGAGCGCCCGCTCCACACAACCCTAGCATCAAGCCCGCGCCAGCCCCTTGTCGTAAGCCAGATGCATCACATAGTTAGCCGCGGCCCCGGCATAAGCGCGATGCGGCACGTGATACGTCGCCTTCCGCACTTCCGGATGCTTGGCCTCATACGCACGGATTTTCTTTTCCGTCAGCCCGGTCTTCTCCATCACGCCCTCGAACTCCGCGTGCGCGCGCTTCTTCGCTTCCGTCAGAATCATCTGGCAGCGCGAGAGCGCGTGCACTTCGGCATCGCCCTTCACTTCGATCGGCGCGTAGAGCAGGTCGGGATATTTCCCGATCACGTTGGCCATCGAGCCAATCGACATGGTGTTCGGCATGCACGAATACGGAGACAACTCGCAAATCATGTGCGCCGTTTTGTGATGATAGGAATGCAGCGCCTTTCCAATCAGCATGTGCCCTTCCCCGCCCCGCAACTGGAAGTTATAGAAAGGCTCTGCCAGCGTCTTGAGTTCTTCCTGGTCCGGCAGTTCGTGCGGCAAATTCGCCAGCGCCTTGCGGAACCGGTTATACGTGACGCGGTAAATCTTCTCGAGCGCATGCAGCGCAAGATTCTCCGCCCTCGGGTGCTTGCTCTTGGCATTGCGGTGCTCCAGTTTGCGGATGGTGGGATGCATCAGGTAGTGCAGCCACACCGCAACCGGCGGCGCAATCACTTCCGACTCTTCCGATTCCAGCCAGCGCTTGATGTTGTAGTTGCCCTCGCCCTCATGCGTCTGCAACCAGAACTCGCCGGTGATTTTCACTTTCGCTTTCACCCGCAGATGGTCTACTTCAATCGCGTCCCACTTCTTGCGGACCTCGCGCAGCGCCTTGGTGAAATAGTTGCTCATCAAATGCCAGGCCATGGTCCCGTACTTCTTGCCACGATCCGGCCGGTGCAGAAACAACTCGTACATTTGTTCCACGACGTCGCGCAGCACCAGTTCCGTCTGCCCCTTGTTCATCTCGTAGGGACGCGTCGCATATTCCAGATCGGTCACCAGATCGCCGCACAGGATCGACCAGATAATCCCCAGGCTCATGGGCATGTTGATGTCGAGACCACCGCCGTTCCCCGGCCCCTGGTCCAGCTCGTCCTGGGCCAGCAGGAACAGCCGGAAGTCGCGCAGTCCCAGCCCATCGAGAGCCATGGCATACGATTCATGATATTGGCCAAAGCGGCACGGTCCGCACGCGCCCGCCGTCAGGTAGACAAACTTCTTATTCACTTCTTCCTTGCCGTGCTCGTGCACTTCCTTCTTCAGGAAGTTCACCAGGCTCCCCGTGGTGAAGATTGTGGGGCAGCACGCTCCCGTGTCGATCAACTCCTTGCCCGCGTCGAGGTCTTCGCGCGCAATGTTGGGCAACGGCTCCGCCTTGTACTTCAGGTTGTGCAGCGCTCCCTGCATCATCCGCTCATGCTTCCACGTGAGGCCCCCGTAGAGAATCGTGGTTTCGGCACGCTGGTCGCGCGTGAAGGGCCGGGGTTTGTATGCGCTGTAGTGCTCGATGATCGGCAGCTGTGCCACTTGTGCCATTGGATTCTCTCCTCGCTAATTTTTTTCCCCAGGGAAGTTGTCGGGATTGTACATCCCCCATCAGACATCCTCAAACGCCAATTCGCGTTCCGGCACCAAAGTGCCCGGTTCGTCATCCCAATGTCGGGCGAGTATCGGATGACGCAGCCCGTCGTGCCGGATGCATTGAATCACCAAAACAAAAAACGCCGCGCCCGCAAGTTGCGCAACAACCGGTACGTGCAAAGCCGTAATCAGGTTGTAGCGATCCGCCACTCTTCCGATCACTACTGGCGCAATGGCCATGGAAAACAGGTTCACGAACAAATAATAAAAACCTAACGCCGTCGCGTGCCCCCGCGGCGGAACCAGGTCGTGGATGGTCGCGGTCAGGGGCCCGTGATACCAGCTTAAGAAAAAAGCTCCCAGCCCGAAGAGCAGCAGGAAACTCAATTTTCCGTTCGCATGCAGCGCAAAATAAATTGGCGGTGCTCCCAGCACAAACCCAATCGGGACCACCACCGCTCGTCCCCAGATGCGCAATTTCGCGAGTGCGTCTGATAAGAACGCGCCGGTTGCGATACCCAGCGTCCCGCCCAGCACGATCACCAGCCCAAGGGCGACGCCCGCCTGCGTCGCGCTGAATCCTTTATAATCCTGCACCAGCTCCGGACCCCACGCCACATAGGTATATCCCGCGAAGCTGCAGAACCATCCGCTGACCAGCAGCGCCAGGAAGGCCGGCACACGCAGAAGCTCGCGCAGCGGCATCGATTCCTTCGCAACATAAGCCACCGACTTCGGCAGCCGAAGCGCAGTCAGCCCCAGCACAACTCCCGGTATCCCGACTATGAAGAACGCGAAGCGCCATCCGAGCGCCGCTGTGATGATTCCACCCAGGGCGATGCCTGTGGCGCCTCCCAGGAACATGCCAATGTCAAACGCTCCCTGCACTCGCGCCCGCACGTCGCGTGGGAACGAAGCAGTGATCACCGCCGCGCCCGCCGGCGTATAAGCCGCCTCCCCAACTCCCACTAACCCCCTTGCAATCAATAGCGCGCGGAACGACCCGGCCAGCCCGCTGAAGAACGTCGCCCCGCTCCAAAACAACACACCCGCGCTTATCACCGCGCGACGTGAAATGCGATCGGCGAGCATTCCTAAGGGAAAGCTGGCCAGAGAGAGGACTACGGTGAAAGCCGTCGCCAAATAGCTAAGCTGCACAAAACTAAGGCTGAAATCGCGACGGATGGAGGGAAAAAGAGCGAACACGATCTGCCGGTCAACGTAGTTCACAAAGTTGACCAGCATCAGGATCAGCAGCACCCGCCACTGCTTCGTGGTGAAGTCGGAGAGCTTCATTTAGGGATGTCGCTGCAATGTGAGTACAACCAGGAGAGCACCCGACGCAAGCGACAATGTGCGACATGCCGCGTCAAGCGAAGAAAAAGCAGGGGCTCAAGCTGCTAACCGGCTAGAGGCTGGTGAGCGGTTAGAGTTGGGTTTCGGAGCTGGCACCGAACCGTTTATGTGAACAGAAAGCGGTCAGTCAGAAAACCAGCTTCGGCGTTCGATCCGCTCCCGGAGAAACCGCGCTCGCTTCGCTGCGCTGGACGGGCGAGGCAGACCGTCCCCCCACGATCTTCTTTCGGCGACTTCGATCCCCGCACTGGGATTCCCGCACTGGGATTGGACTCGAAGGCGTAAGAGCGGTATTCTTGCGCCACTCTGCAAGCTCGGGTCCTTGGGGAGCAGGACGAATGGGTGGGGACGGGACACAACCTCGAATGACGGCGCAGGACCGACCTGCCAGCGACCGCCTGGCCAACGACCGCCTCGATTCGTGGAAGGAAATTGCGGCTTACCTTAATAAGGAAGTGCGGACCGTCCAGCGCTGGGAGAAGAATTTGGGATTGCCCGTGCGGCGGATCGCTCAGGGTAAGCAGGGCACGGTTTTCGCCTACAAGTTGGACCTGGACGCCTGGTGGCAGGAAAGCCAGACCAAGCTTGAGGACGAAGACGACAGGCCGGATGTACAAAGTGGTGCGGAATCGGACGGGCCTGGGGTTCCGGGAGCGGGCGTCGGGTCAGGCATTTCTGGGTCGGGCATTTCTGGGTCGGGGGTTAGGCCGGGCGTTTCCGGGTCCAATGTCGTTGTGCTGGCTTCTGCCGCGGATCGTATTGAAAAAGATCGTCCCGATCGACAACGATCGGCAAAAGACCAGGCTAAGAAACATCAGGCGGAAAAAGATCAAACCGAAAAAGAACGGCTGCTAGCAACCGCGACTGTCGATCGCCGGCCAGACCTTATACCTCGCCTCATGGTTTTGTGTTTGCTCATTATTGTGGCTGCGGGCGTAGCGTCGGTGGCGGCACGGTTCTGGCTGCAGACTCCCGGGGGCGTCCCCCGGGTCAAGATGGTGCTGGCGGTTCGGCCGTTCAGAAATATGAGCGGGGATCCGGGGCAGGATTTTGTCGCCGACGGACTCACCGAGGAAATGATTACTCGGCTCGGGCAACTTCATCCGGAAGAAATGGGCGTCATCCGGCTGAGCCCGGCGTATGCCGCGAGCACGGTCGACCGCATCGCGAAGGAAGTGCACGCCAACTATGTTCTCGAAGGCAGCGTGCGGCAATCCGGAAAGCGGGTGGCGATTACCGCGCAACTGATTCAGGTGAGCGACCAGACGCAGGTTTGGGGTGAAAGTTACGAGCGCGACTTGCAGGATGTGCTCAGCATTCAGGCCGAGGTCGCGGGCGCGATTGCTGGCGGAGTGCTGAATAAGTTGCCGCATGCTCACCCGCTGGTTCGTCAGGTGAATCGCGAGGCCTATCTCGCCTATCTGGAAGGACGCTACTTCTGGAACAAGCGCACCGAAGGAGGCTTCTCGAAAGCGATCACTCTCTTCAAGCGATCGATTGAGATTGATCCGACCTACGCACCGCCGTATGCGGGTCTCGCCGATTGCTACGAGTTGCTGGGGTCGGCGCCCTATTCCACTCTGGCGCCGAAAGAAGCGTTCCCGCAAGCTGAAGCTGCGGCGCGAAGGGCCCTTGAACTCGACCCCACACTGGCCGAAGCGCACGTGCCGCTCGGTTATTCGGAACTGGTGTACGAATGGAATTTGCCCGAAGCGCAAAAAGAGTTTGACAAAGCACTGCAATTGCGTCCGGGATATGCCACGGCTCACCAGTTTTACGGTTACTACCTTACTGCGATGGGCAAGTTGGACGATGCGATCGTGGAGAGAAAAAAAGCGGTGGACCTCGATCCGATCAGTCCTCTGCTAAATTCGGCCCTGGCGGAAGCGTATTACCACGCGCGGCGTTTTGACGTGACCATTGACGAGAGTCACAAAGCGCTCGAACTGGATCCTGGCTATGCCATCGCGCTAGTCAACATCGGCCGGGCTTACGAGCAGATGCGGATGCACCAGGAGGCACGCGACGCCTTCCAGACGATTCTCGCGTTTGCTCCCGATAGTCCCGCGATTCTTGCTCTCATGGGTCATGAGTACGCGGTCTCGGGGGACATGGCGCACGCCAACCAGATTCTTGCCAGGCTGACGGAGTTATCGAGCAAGAAATACGTGCCTGCAGTTTACTTCGCGCTGGTTTATATCGGGCTTGGCCGGAAGGATGATGCGTTTCGCTGGCTCGACAAAGCTTATGACGAGCGTTGCGAATATCTGGTTTATTTGAACAGTGAACCACTGGCGGATCCGCTACGCGGAGATCCGCGGTTCGCGAGTCTTTTGAGTCGGATTGGGTTGAGGGCTGCGGGCGCTTCGGCGGAGCGTAGGGCTCAATAGTTCAGCGGCGTGGCTCGGGTCGATCAGCTTTCGGCAAGAACCTGCGCTCGCTGCGCTGGCTGGACGGACGAGGCGTCGGTCCCTCCATGAGCGTTAATAATTACGAGCGAGCCTGCTAAGGTAATCTGATAACGTTTCATGCGGGGGCAAGGAATTGAATCCGCGCGCCACTACTCTAGTTCCGAAAACCTCGAAACGGCATTGGCCTAGCCTAATCGTTTTGGTGCTGGCGTTCGCGGCTGCGACTACTGGATGCTCCATCAAGAAAATTGCGGTCAACAAACTGGGCGATTCCCTCGCCAGCGGTGGAACTACTTTTACTTCCGACGATGATCCTGATCTGGTGGGTGAGGCGCTGCCCTTCAGTTTGAAACTGATGGAAAGCCTTCTGGCGGAAAGCCCGCAACATCGCGGGCTTTTGTTTGCCACCTGCAGCGGCTTCACGGAATACGCGTTTGTGTACGTGCAGGTGCCGGCCGAAGAGATCGAAGATCAGGATCTGGCGGAGGCCGATTTTTTGCGCATGCGCGCCCGGCATCTTTACCTGCGCGCGCGCAACTATGGACTGCGGGGGCTGGAAGTAAATCACCGGGGATTTGAAAACCAACTTCGGCAGGACGCCAAGGCGGCGGTGATCAAGGCGGGCGTGAAGGACGTGCCGCTGCTTTACTGGACGGCTGCTTCATGGGGCGCGGCGATTTCGGTTTCGAAAGATAATCCGGAAATGATTGCGGATCAGCCGATCGTGGAGGCGCTGATCGACCGGGCGCTGGAACTGAATGCGGATTATGACTTTGGGGCCATCCACGGTTTTCTGATTACGTACGAATCGGTGCGGAGAACGGCGAGCGGAGATTTTGCGGTGAGGTCGAGAAAACATTTTGCGCGTGCCGTGGAGTTGACTTCAGGGCAAAGCGCCGCACCTTATGTGGCTCTGGCTACCACGGTTTCGGTGAGCCGGCAGGATTCTGCAGAGTTCGAGTCGTTGCTGAAGAAGGCTCTGGCGGTAGATCCGGACGCGCGGCCGGAGTGGAGACTGATGAATCTGGTGATGCAGCGGCGAGCGCGCTGGCTGCTTTCCCGCGAAGACGAATTATTTGTGAAATAAAGTTGAGGTGCCGTGTGCGAGTTGGAAGAAACAGAAAGTTCGGAACAGTAATGGTCGCAGCCATGTTGCTGGCGCTGGGATTCTCTTCGAACGCCCTGGCGCAGACGCGGATTCGGCTGGCCACGATGGTTCCATCGGGAACGTCGTATCACCACAGTCTGCAGGAGATGGGCGAGAAGTGGAAGAAGGCGTCGAATGGCGCGGTCAGCCTGACGATTTATTCGGACGGCGTGATGGGGAGCGAAGCTGACATCGTCCGGCGAATGCGCGTGGGGCAGTTGCAGGCCGCGGTATTGACGGTGTCAGGGCTCGCGGATATTGATCCTTCGGTGGCCGCGCTGCAGAAAATGCCGCTGGTCTACCACTCGCTCGAGGAAGCGGCCTATGTGCGCGACAAAATGGCGCCCGACCTGAACCAGCGGCTGGCGGAGAAAGGATTCGTCGTCCTGTTCTGGACGGATGGCGGCTGGGTAAGGCTTTTCTCCAAAGAGCCGGGGATGGTGCCGAACGATTTCAAGAAGATGAAGATCTTTGTAACCGCAGGCGACGTGACGCAGTCGGAACTTTACAAGTCGGCGGGATTCAAACCGGTGCTGCTGGAATGGTCGGATGTGCTGACCAGCTTGCAAACGGGGATGGTGGACGCGCTGCCGACAATTCCTCTGCACGCGCTGTCGAACCAGTTTTACATCTCGACTCATCACATGCTGGAAGTGAATTGGATTCCGCTGGTGGGCGCGTTGATCGTCACGAAGAGGAGTTGGGATGCGCTGCCGGCGGCGCAGCAGGAAGAGATGCGGAAGGCGGCGGCGGAATGCGGCCAGCAATTTCAGGCGAACAACCGCAAGGAAAACCAGGAGGCGCTCGAATCGATGCAGAAGCGAGGTCTGCAGGTTCATCCGGTCACCAAGGAAGAAGAAGAGGAATGGCGGAAGTTTTCGGAGAGCATGTATCCGGAAATTCGCGGCCACATTGTTCCCGCCGACACGTTTGACAAGGTGATGCAACTGCTGCACGACTATCGCGCCACGCAAGGAGCACCCGCGAAGTGAGCGATGCAGTTGCCGCTTCCGGAGAGTATCTCGATCCCGCCCGCCCCGGCGCGGCTTCGCGCCAAACCTGGCTGAAGACGGTGGAGAACGCGGTGGTGTCGGTGGCGCTGTTTGCCATGGTGCTGATTCCGCTGGCGGAAAGCTTCTTGCGCCGCGCGTTTCATACGGGGATTCCGGCATCGACGACGATTGTTCAGCACATGGTGCTGGTGGTGGGGATGCTGGGAGGCGCGATCGCGGCGCGCGAAGGCAGACTGCTGTCGCTCTCGACGTTGGGAGAGACGGCGCTGCGCGGGCGTTGGAAGAGTTTTGGGAGGATCTTCACGGGTGCGGTGTCGGCGGCGATCTCGGCGTTTCTGTGCGTGGCTTCGTACCAGTTTGTTGCGACCGAGCGCGAGGCGGGCACGATTCTGGGTTACGGCATTCCGATCTGGGTAGTGGAGTGGGTGCTTCCGCTGGGATTTGCGGTGATCGCGATTCGAATTCTTCACCACGCGTCGGAACAATGGGGGGCGCGGATCGTGGCTGGGGTCGGCGCCGTTTTGCTGGTGGGAATGGTGATGATGTGGCCGGGAGGCTTGCATCATTTTGTTCCGATTGCGATGTGCATTCTGTTCGTCGCGTCGGCGTTGGGCATGCCGGCATTCGCGACGCTGGGTGGAGCGGCGTTGATTTTGTTCTGGGGCGCGGATCAGCCGATTGCGGCGATTCCGATTGCGCAGTATGCGCTGGTGACGAATCCGATTCTTCCGACGCTGCCGCTGTTCACCCTGGCGGGATATTTTCTGGCGGAGGGGGGCGCGCCGAAACGGCTGGTGCGGGTGTTCTACGCGCTGTTTGGGCAATTCCGCGGTGGACCGGCGATTGTGACGGTGTTGGTTTGCGCACTGTTCACTTCTTTTACCGGAGCCTCGGGCGTGACGATCCTGGCGCTGGGCGGATTGCTGATGCCGGTGTTGATTGGGGCAGGATATTCGGAGAAAGATTCGCTCGGATTGCTGACGGGATCGGGATCGCTGGGGCTGTTGCTGCCGCCCTGTTTGCCGCTGATTGTGTATGCCATTGTGGCGCGAGTTCCGATCGGGCAAATGTTTCTGGGGGGAATTATTCCCGCGTTTGTGATGATGGCGGCGACGGCGATTTGGGGCATCCGGCGGGGATCGGCGACGAACACGGCGGTGCGGAAATTTGAATGGAAAGAGGCGCGAGTTGCATTGTGGGAGGGCAAGTGGGAACTCGCCATGCCGCTGGTAGCGTTTGTGGCGCTGTTCAGTTCATTGGCGACGCCCGTGGAGGCGGCGGCGGTCACGGCGTTTTATGCGTTTGTGATTGAGGCGGTGATCCATCGCGATTTGCATATTTTTCGCGACTTGCCGCGAGTGATGGCGGAGTGCGGATTGTTGATTGGAGGCGTGCTGCTGATTCTTGGAGTGTCGCTGGGGTTCACGAATTATCTGGTGGACGCCGAGGTGCCGGCCAAGGCCGTGGCGTGGACAACGGCCACGATTCATTCTCCAATTCTGTTTCTGCTGCTGTTGAATGTGTTTCTGCTGGTGGTGGGATGTTTGATGGAAATTTATCCGGCGATCGTGATTGAAGTTCCGTTGCTGGTGCCGCTGGGCGCGGCGTTTGGGATTGATCCGGTGCGGCTGGGAATTATTTTTTTGGCGAACATGGAACTGGGCTATCTGACGCCGCCGGTGGGATTGAACCTGCTGATGTCGTCTTATCGCTTTAAGAAGCCGGTGCCTGAAGTGCTGCGCGCGGTTTTGCCAGTGGTGATGGTGTTGAGCTTGGGAGTTCTGCTGATTACTTATGTTCCGGCGTTAACTACGGCACTGCCGCGATTGTTTGGATATTGAGCGGTTTTACAATGGCAGAACTGGGATGCCGGAGAGCTATCCAGTTTAGATAAGATCGCAAAACGTAGCGGGTGAGGCTCTTTCACTGGAATGAGTTAGCCAACAAAGCCTATCTCCTTCTCAATAGCTAAAAACCACGACCAAGGCTTCCGACGCAAAACAACGACGGATGTATTCACGATTATGGTGTGGCGAGGGGTTTGTAAATAAGACCGATGATTATTCCGACCACAGTCCACTGGACGAAGTAAGCCACAGCCTGCATCAGAGCGAGTTTCAGACCGATGTTCAGGTTCACGTAGTTGTGCATCACAAGTGCGCAAACCACGAAAATGCCAATGAGAACGCCGAAGCGCGCACCCTCCGTAGTGACCGATCCGCCCCGATGTATCATCGTGAAAATTATGGCGACAATCAGGATCGCCATGAAAGTTGCGACGAATCCAATTGGCATAACAGTCATCATTTTTTCCGTGGGCCGGAATACCGCCTGGTACTTGTGGCTTTCATTGATAAGGGCTGGCACCAGCCAAAGCAGTAAGAAACCAAAGGCAAAATACGCGACCGTTCCACCAAGCGCCGCCAGCGCGAGACGTGAATAGTTCATTTGCGCTCCTTTCCAAATTGCGGATCAAAATCACCGTCGCTTCGGCAGGACTGGTTCGCCCAAACCAATGATGATTTTGGCAGGGCGAGAAATTGAGCCAGAATTTCCATTTTGACTTCGAAAACCGGAAAGATTGTACACAGAGGGCTCCTCCTTCGCTCCATGGAACAATAACTGCCATCTCATTCTCTCCGAAGCATTGCAAAGCGGCAGCCATACTCAAGATTGCTTCCTCGTTACTGAATGATTTGGGTATTGAACGGCTGGCTTTTGAGGCCACCACCGGAACTGCGCGGGCAGCGGAATCCCACCCTTCGACTTCACTTGAGAGTTTGTGACTTTTTCGAAGTCGCCAAAAACCGATGCTGCAAACAAAGCGGTTACGACGACCAAATCGTCGAAAATTCAAAAAAGTCACAGACTCTCAGGACAGGCTTTCTCGCAAAAGACGCGAGAAATGGGGCACCCACATTTCGCTCTGGGCAGAGTCATCCAGCCTGCAAATTACGTAGGTAGGGGACGCTGGCTTTCATCTGGTCGAGGTTCATCTCTACGAAATAATTCTTGATGCCGCCGGTCTTGGCCGCGGTGAAGATTCTTTTCCAATCCAGAGAGTCCTGCCCTACGGCCATCGTTTTCTTGGTTGCCACGGACCAGCCTTGCACGTGCATGGAAATGAAACGGCCGGGATATTTTGTGAAATATTCCGCAGCGTCGTAGCCGCGGCTGATGGTGGAAACCTGGAACTGGAACTTGATCAGCTTGGGATCGAGGAGGTCGAACAACAGGTCGTAGGTTCGCTTGCCGTCAATCGAGGTGAGTTCGAAGTTTTCATTGTGAAGTCCCTGCTGGATGCCGGCCTTGGCCGCCTGCTCGCCGATTTTGTTGTATTCGTCGGCCGCTTTTTTCACGTCATCCATGGTTGGGTTTTTGGGACCGTCGAGGCTGGGAACGAGCATTTGGGTGAGGCCGACATCTTTTGCCCAGTCAATGGCGCGCTGCTGATTTTCTCTGAGTTCGTCGATGCCGAAGTGAGAACTCACACAAGAGACACCGGCGTCGCCGAGAATCTTGCGGAGCTCCGCTCCTTTATATTTGGCGAGGCCGGCGAAGCCTGAATCGGCGTAGCCCACCGGCGAGCAGAGTTCGATGGTTTGAAATCCGGCGGCGGCAAGCTCTTTGACTGTGGCGGGAAAATCCTTGGCGATCATTTCGCGGACCGGCCAGGTTTGACATCCAATGGGCATGCCGAGCGGGTTGGCGCAAAGCTGCAATCCGCTTGCGGATACGAAGCCGGCCGCGGCGGTGTAGGTCGCGGCACTCTTTAGAAAATCTCTTCTTGAAATCGGGGACATGGATTTCTCCTCACGTGTTCAGGCAACAGAGTCATCGTCATGCAAGCGGGCGAACGCATTATAGACTCGTCTGATCTCCGCCGAGCCCCGAGGGGCTAAAGCCGGTGCGTTTCTTGCCTCCAGACGGCACGGCTGAAGCCGTGCCCTTCCCAAGGCTGTTTGTGACATCCTTCGCTACAGTTCCCAGCCGCTGCGGCGGTCTGGCTTCACGTATTTCTGCGCTACGTCGGAGTTTACTTTCAGATTTGAGCGATCCCAAGTGAGTTTTTGGCCCATGCGACTCGCGACATTTCCCAGCAGTAAGGTTTCGGTAACGAGGCCTTCGAATTCGAAGTTTCCGCCGGGCTTTACTTTGCCGCCCTTGCAGGCGTCGAGCCATTCGCGTTCGTTGCCGGGCGAGCGAGGCAGCGTTTTTGGCGGCGGTTTGTAGGCGTCCATTTTCGACTGGGGAATGATTTCGGGATTGCCGCCATTGAACCTGCAGAGAATCTTGCCGCGGTCGCCGGTGAAGAGCAGGCCTTCGTCCTCTTCTGCGCCGTCGCCTTTCAGGGGGCGGTTTTCTTCGAGCTCGTCCGGACGGCGCGGCTTCAGGCCGCCGTCATACCAGTTGAATTTCACGGGAGGCATGTCACCGCGGGCCGGAAAGTTGTAGCGCACGATTGAGGCCAGCGGATAGGTTTCGTCGTAGCGATCGCTGGAACTCGATTCCACGCTCTCGGGCGCTTCCAGTTTCAACACGCGAAAAATTGTGTCGAAACTGTAGGAGCCCATGTCACCCAGCGCGCCACAACCGAAGTCGCTGAAGCCGCGCCATACGAAGGGCAAGTACGCGTGATTGAACGGACGCTCCGGCGCGGGGCCGAGCCATAGATTCCAATCCAAACCTTCGGGGACGGGCTGGGTTTCCCTGGGACGCTCGATGCCTTGCGGCCAGAAGGGACGGCTCGACCAGTTGCTGACCTCGCGCACAGGACCGATGGCGCCGTCCCAGATCCATTCGCACAGCAGGCGCGTGGCTTCGGACGCCTGGTTGCCAACCGCGATCTGAGTGGCGACTCCGGTCTCGCGCGCGATTTCGGCAATGCGGCGCGCTTCGTAAATCGTGTGCGTCAATGGCTTCTGGCAGAAAACATGTTTGCGCTTTTTCATGGCCGCGGCGGACACGGCCGCGTGCAGGTTGTCGGTGGTGCAGACGACGACGGCGTCGAGGTCTTTTTGCTTCTCCAGCAGTTCGCGGAAATCGCTGTAGGCGATGCACCCGTGATACTGGCCGGAACGTTGCTGCGTGCCGTAGTACCCCTCGACAATTTTCTGACAGGGTTCGCGTCCGGCGACGCCGCTGGTGACGGCGAGTGAATGGCTCAACTGGATGGGCTGATCGGGGCTGAGCCAGTCCCAGCCACTATCGACGCCGAGCAGCTTCCGGACGGAGTTGCAGAATTCGTGCGTCGACCATTGGGGATAATCCCCACCGGATTTGTTGACGTCGCAGACCGCGACGCCCTGCACATCAGGCTCGTGCAGGAAATGCAGCATCACGCGCAGACCCTGGGCGCCGACGCCGATGAAAGCGATGTTGACCTTGTCGCTGGGCGGAACATATCCCACGCCGCCCAACACCCGGCGCGGAACGATCGCGAGGCCCATCGCAGCTGCGGCGGTTTGTCCCAGGAACTTGCGCCGCGAAACCGAGTCTTTTGCGTTGCGAGATTGAAGTGGATTTTTCATGGTTCCTCCCGCCGGCGATCTTATCAAAAGACGCGTGCCACGGATTTGCAACGGATTCTCGCGGATAGAACTTGATGGTGAAAACTCGCGGAATCAGCGATGAGGCGAAGTTGGAGCTTGTGGGCAGGGCGGTCGGCAGCTGGGATAGAAAACTTCACGGGCGGGGCGCCCGTGGCTCCACGGCGCGGAGTTTTGACAGGCTTGAGTTTTCCCGGTCTGGCTTTATCCGAGTTTGTCCGCGGCTCAGTGGGTTGGGACGATGCGTTCGATGGCGGCTTTCAATTCTTCGGATTTGAAGCCGAAGGGGCCGGGTTTGCTTTTGTAGGCGACGTGGCCGGCGGCGTCGATCAAGTACATGCGGTCGGGCCAGCCGGTGTAGGCCGACTCGGTGGAGTTGCCGAATTCGTCGAGCAGGGCCGGAATCTTGACTCCCAGCTTGCGTACGCAGGACCCAGCCACTGCGGCGCGTTCTTCTTCGTTCTTCGGAGTCGCGAAGACGACTTGATCTTTGATGTTGCTTTGCATCTGCCAGACATCGCTGGGGTGTGCCTCTGTGATGTAGACCACCAGAAACTCGACTTGATTTTCGTATTGATCATAGAGCTTGTTGAGGGCGGGAACCTCCCGCCGGAAAGGAGGTCAGGTGTAGCTGCCGAAGATGAGCACCACCGGGCGCTGCTGCGCGGAGAAGGTGGAGAGTTGCACGTGCGCGGTTTTGTCCAGCTTGGCCAGGGAAAAATCGGGAGCGGGGTCGCCGGGATGTAAGGTGCCAGAGCGAGCGCGCATCCACAGAGTTTCAAAGGGGAAAAGCAGAAACGGGACGGGACCGGGCAGCTTGGCCATGAATCCGGCAAAAGCCTCGGGCGGGCGGAGCATGATGCGGTAGAGCGCTCCGCAACCGAGCACCCAGAGCACGGCGAGAAGGATGCAGGTGGCGATCACGGTTTTAATTACCGCGGGGTTGGTTGCGAATTGCTTGATTGCGGTCAGTTTGGTTGCAGTCATTCGGCGCGTAAGAAGTCCCGTGGTTGACGAATTGTACGGGAGCACGGTCTGGGACTTCCATAGTGGAAAGATAGTAGCTGGCGATCGACCTTGGGTGGCACCGAGCCGCGATCGGCGTTTCGGCTTCGGGGATAGAGTGGCGGGCAGGAGTGCCCGCCCCACACGAGCCATCCCATACTGGCTATCACGGGCATGACGGCGCTCGTCCGGCTGGGGTATGATTCCATCCCACAGCGAAAGCAGGGGTTAGCTCCATGAAGATTGAGCGCGTGATTTTGTTTTTTCCGGCCGTATCGATGGCTGTACTTTCTCTCCTGGTGATGGGCCACGGAGCGAAGGCGGGGGCGCCGGCGCAGGCAAAAGCCACCGGGGCTGCCCAGGCAATGACGGCGGGCACGCCGGCAAAGACGGCGAGTCCGATGGCTGGCGGCGGAGAGACGTTTTCGATTCCTGACACCACGCTGGCTATCAACGCGGACAAGGCCATGTCGGAGCGTGTGGTGCACTACGAGATCGAAGCCAAGTATGACGCGGCCACGCATACGGTAAATGCCAACGAGGTGCTGACCTATCACAACGTGACCGGGCAGGCGCTCGACCATTTTCCGTTTCATCTTTACCAGAACGCATTTCAGCCGAAGGCGACGTTTGTGCGCGAGGCCAAGCTGGTGGGCAGCCGCGACACTGCTTATGCGAAGTGGGAGGACAAAGACTACGGCTCGGAAGATATCAAGAGTATTGAAGTGGTGGGACAGGGAGACCTGACTTCGCAGTTGCAGTACATGCAACCCGATGACGGCAACAAGGACGACAAGACTGTGGTGGATGTGCGGGTGCCCCATCCGATTGCGCCGGGGACGTACGTGCAGTTCAAAATTGCGTTTCAGACCAAGTTTCCGGAGACGCAGGCGCGCTCGGGATGGAAGCGCGATTTTGTGCTGGGCGGGCAGTGGTTTCCGAAGGTGGGGGTATGGTGGCACGGAGCGTGGAATTGCCATCAGTATCACAACACCACGGAATTTTTCGCGGACTTCGGAGTGTTCGATGTGAAGCTCACGGTGCCGCAGAATGAAGTGGTGGGGGCGAGCGGCGTGCTCGTCAGCGACGCCGCAAACTCTGACGGCACGAAAACCTACACTTATCACGGCGACGACATTCATGACTTCGCCTGGACGGCGAGTCCGCGTTACAAAGTAAAGGATGATGGCGTGTTCCAGGGACAGATGGGTCCGGTGAAGCTGCGCATATTAATGCAGCCGGCGCACTGGAGCCAGGCAGAGAGGCACGAAAAGATTCTGATGGAAACGCTGGAGCGCTTCGAGAAATGGTACGGGCCGTATCCCTATAAGATGCTGACGCTGGTGGATCCGGAGCCGGATTCGGCGGCGGGTGGGATGGAATATCCCACGTTTATCACGGGGGACAGCAGCTGGTTTATGCCGAAAGGACTGCTGTTGCCGGAGATTGTGGTGGAACACGAGTTCGGGCATCAGTATTGGTATGGCATGGTGGCGACGAACGAATTTGAAGATGCCTGGATGGACGAGGGTATCAACAGCTATACCGAAGTGAAGGTACTGGATTCGATTTTCGGCGCGGACCGGTCGATGCTGCAGCAGGGGGGCGTGACGCTGGGCGAGCGTGAGGAGCAGAGGCTCAGCTACGCCAGCGCGGCCGACCTGGATGCGATCGCGGAGAAGGCTTATGACTATTACGGTTCCAACTCCTACGGCGGAATTACCTATGGCAAGACGGCGAGCGTGCTGCTGACTCTCGAAGGCATCATCGGCGAAGACACCATGGCGAAAGCCATGCACACCTACTTCATGAGGTTCCGGTTCACCCATCCCACGAAAGAAGATTTTCTGAAGACGATTGAAGAAGTTTCCGGGAAAGATTTGCGCTGGTATTTCAATCCCGCGATTTATGGCACGCAGGTGCTGGATTACGAGGTGTCGAAGATTGATTCGTTCCCGAAGGACTGGTACGAGGACGAGAAGAAGAGCGCGGGCAAGAAGAAAGATGACAAAGACACCGTGTACCTTTCCACCGTGTGGCTGCACCGCAAAGAGGATTTTGTGTTTCCGGTCGAACTGGAGGTGAAGTTCGACAATGGGGAAAAGGTCCGCGAACATTGGGACGGGCAGAACCGCTGGGTGAAGTTTCAGTATGAGAAAAAGGCCAAGGTCGAGTCAGCGGAGATTGATCCGGACCACAAGATTCTGATCGACCGCAACAATTTCAATAACAGCCGCACCGCCGATCCGAATCCGAAGCCGACTCGCAAACTTTCAAACTACTGGCTCTTTCTTACGCAGTGGCTAGGGCAGGCAGTGGCGTGGTGGGCGGTTTAGGAGCGGGCTTCGGCCTTCGGGCTTCGGCTTTTGCGGTTTAGAGGCGAGTGCGGGGAAGTAACGCGATCGAGGGACAAGACATCAGGGTGTCGACGATATGAGCGAGAACATATGATCGAGAAGAAGGGTTTGTTGAGTGGCGGATACGAGAAAGTGGTGCGGAACAAGCGCTATATTTTCTGGTTCTGGCTGTTGAACCTGACGCTGGCGGAGTTTGGCGTGGCCGCGTTTCGCAATCAGGCGCACGCGGTTTTGGACGATAGTCTGTACTCTGGCGGGCTGGTGCGCGGCTTCAACCTTGGTGTTTTCATCGAGATGCTCGCCCGGCCGGAGTTCGGGCCGACGATGGCTTCGACGATGCCGGCGGTCTATTTCGCGTGTCTTTTTTTCGTGTTTACGGTTCTGTTTCTGCCGGGCGTGTTTCTGGGATATGCCTCGAATTACCGACTGCCACGGGACGAATTCTTCCGCGCCTGCGGGCGAAATTTGTGGCGGTTTATCCGGTTGCTGATTGTGGCCGGCATTGTGATGGGAATCGTGGCTGGCGCGTTGTTCGGCATTCGGGGCGCGCTGGTGAAAGCCGCCGGGGAGAGCACGAACGAGTTGCTGAGCTTTGAAGTTTCGATGGCGTGCGTGCTGGTGATTTTTCTGGTGATAACCGTGCTGCGCATCTGGTTCGACCTGGCCGAGGCGGATGTCGTATTGAGCGATCAGAAGGCGGTCCGCAAATCGATTGGCGCGGGCTTCCGGTACACGTTTCGGCATTTGGGACGGCTGCTGACGAGCTATGTGGTGACCACGATCGTGGCCGCGGTTATTCTGGCTGCGGGGATTTGGTTGTGGAGACACGGGGTGGGTCCGGAGCGCGTGGGGCGGGCATTTCTGGTCAGCCAGTTGACGCTGTTACTGTTACTGATTCCGCGCTTCTGGCAGCGCGGCATCGCCGTCGCATACTGGCAGCGGGAAATGATGGTGCACGCGGTGCCGCCGTTGGCGACTGCGCCGGTGACGGTGCCTTCGGCGGTCGTGGCTTCGAGTGCGCCGGTGATTTAGACCGGGATTTAGACCGGGAAAACCACCGTCCACGGATCTTCTGGCTACAAGACAACGATCGTGATGCCTTGATTGCGTCGGCCAAGATCGGAGTCGTTCTTTAGCGCAGGACGGGATTGTAGAAGCCGCCAGGCTTCGTCGTCCGATTTCGACCAGCTCTCTCCAAAAATGCAGCTGCGAATCTGGCCGTTGTCGGCCAGTTCGCGCAGCCGTTTTTGTACGGCGATGCGAATGTCTCCGCCGGCGCCGGTCGAACCGTAGCCGTGGATCAGCTTGAGCAGGGCCTCTCCCCGCTGGCGCGCGGCGGCGAGTTCGCGGTCGAGACGAGCGAGAGCTTCGTGCACCTGCGGCATCTCCGACTTGAGGTTTACGGTTTTGATGGGGGGTTTATAGAAGCTCGATCCGGACGTCAGCCTGCTGGCCGCTTATCATACGCTCCATTGCCGCTGTGCTATCGACGGCGAATACCTTGGCAAGTAATCCGGAGCTGCGGGCTGACAGCAGATTCCTCGGCGATAAGGCCGCCTTCGAAATGACTAACTTATACGTTCGTGAATCGAATCGGCGTTAGTCCCGCTTGCGGCCTCGGGTGATGGCTTCGCGGGCTTCCTGGTCTGCAGTCCTGCGCCGCTCCGTCTCCCGCTTATCCCAGAGCTGCTTGCCTTTGGCCAGAGCTAATTCGACTTTTACTTTACCGTTCTTGAAGTACAGGCGGGTGGGGATCAGGGTCAGGCCTTTTTGCTGGGTCTTGCCGATCAGCTTGCGGATTTCTTCGCGGTGCATGAGCAGCTTGCGAGTGCGCAGCGGGGCGTGGTTGTGGATGTTGCCGTGCTCGTAGGGGCCGATGTGGGCGTTGAGTAGAAAGATTTCGTTGTCCTTGACCAGGCCATAGGCGTCCTTGAGGTTGGCCAGGCCGGTGCGGATGGACTTGACCTCGGTGCCGGTGAGGGCAACTCCGGCCTCAAATTTTTCCAGCAAGAAGTAGTTATGTGAAGCGATCCTATTGACAGCAGCGTCTTTCTGCCCGGCCGCAGTGGGTTCGCGGCGGGGGGATTTCTCCGGGGTCGGTTTGGTCTGGTGGGTGGCTTGGCGGGGCATGGGGTAGGTTAGGGGCTCGTTTTCAATATTAGCAGGGCTTCGGGGTCGGGCTTCGGCTTGCGGGCTTCGGGCTTGGGCTTGACCCCCTCGGTCCTGGAGGTTGGAGTGCGGGGCGTTGGACCAAAGCCAAAATCCTGGGGTGCGGGGTTCCGGAAA
>Ga0210383_10001065_pt1 | contig 25236 bp, 19 predicted proteins | sample IncBWC14OmetaG_FD_160072 | JGI IMG/M metagenome (GOLD analysis project Ga0210383, IMG submission 160072) | Forest soil microbial communities from Barre Woods Harvard Forest LTER site, Petersham, Massachusetts, United States - Inc-BW-C-14-O ... | reverse complement strand
ACGCCCGGCTTGCCGCAGGTCTTCCAATCGCGGCCGCCCACCGCGACGCACGCGGCTCTGCGCGATGCAGGCCTGGGCGAATTTGTCAGCATCGACAAGTTCGCCTTGCACGTTTTCGCCTTGCCACTGCACCGCAACGGACAGACAGTCGGGACACTGGTTCTGGTTCACGATACCTCGTACATCGACACACAGGTCTCGCATACCCTGCGCGACTTGCTGGTGGGCGCACTGGTGCAAACGCTGTTCATCACCGGGCTCGCGTTGATCCTGGTGCGTTGGACCCTGACGGGACCCTTGACGCGTACCGCGAAATGGCTCCGTGGATTGCGCACCGGCCAGTCGGGTAATGCCACCACGCCGCCGGAGCTACCGGAAGGCCAGCTTTTCGATCAGATTCACCGCGAGGTCACGCACCTGGCGCGCGACCTCAACGCCGCCCGTGCTACCGCCGAAGAAGAAGCGCGCCTTCGCGAGTCCAACGTTTCGCTGTGGACCGCGGAACGCCTGCGCGTCAGCCTGAGTGTCAAACTCCAGAACAAGCCGCTGTTCGTCGTCTCCAACCGCGAGCCGTACATGCACCAATACGCGAACGGAAACAATGGAGCGATTCAGGTGATCGTTCCCGCCAGTGGTCTGGTAACCGCGCTGGAACCTGTGTTGCTCGCCTCCAACGGCACCTGGGTCGCGAACGGATCAGGAAATGCCGATCGCGATGTCGTCGATTCGCGCGACCGTCTGCGGGTCCCTCCGGATCACCCGGCCTATACCCTGCGCCGCGTTTGGCTAAACGCCGAAGAGGAAAAGGGTTACTACGAAGGCTTCGCCAACGAAGGTCTCTGGCCGCTCTGCCACATCGCCCACACGCGCCCGATCTTCCGGCCAGAAGACTGGCTCTGCTATCAGGAAGTCAACCGCCGCTTCGCAGACGCCGTGCTCGAAGAAATGGAAGGCATCGAGTCGCCGATCGTTCTCGCGCAGGACTATCACTTCGCGCTGCTGCCGCGCATGATCAAGGAAGCCCGCCCCGACGCGCGTGTCGCCATCTTCTGGCATATTCCCTGGCCCAATCCGGAAGTCTTCGGCATCTGCCCGTGGGCCCGAGATTTGATCGACGGGTTGCTGGGTGCCGACCTGATCGGCTTCCACATCCAGTCACATTGCAACAATTTTCTCTCGTGCGTGGACCGTTCCGTCGAAGCGCTCACTGCCTGGGATCGCTTCGAGGTCAATCGTCAAGGACACTTGACCCGCGTGAGGCCCTATCCCATCAGCGTATCTTTCCAGGAAAATGGCCACACCGAGGAATTTCACAAAAGTGTAGGCGAGCAAGTCTCCGCCATTTGCAATGACTTGAATATCCACGCAAGCCTGCTTGGCGTCGGTGTCGATCGCGTGGACTACACCAAGGGTATCCTCGAGCGTTTTCGCGGTATCGAGCGTTTCCTGGAGTTGAATCCCGCCTATCAGCGTCGCTTCACGTTCATCCAGATCGCCGCACCGAGCCGTACCGCCATCGATCGCTATCAGAAGCTTCTCGAAGAAGTCACTGCGGAGGCCGCGCGCATCAATGCCCGCTTCCAGGCCGGCCGCTGGATGCCCATCGTCCTGCTGAAGAAACATCACTCGCATGAGGAAATCGCGCGTTTCTACAAGGCGGCCTCGGTATGCCTGGTCACCGCGCTGCATGACGGCATGAATCTCGTGGCGAAGGAGTTCGTCTCCGCGCGCGACGACGACCGGGGCGTCCTGATTCTCAGCACCTTCGCCGGTGCTGCGCTCGAACTCAGCGATTCCCTGCTCGTCAATCCTTACGATGTCCAGCAGGTTGCTGGAGCCATCCTGCGCGCGCTGGAAATGCCTAGCGAAGAACAAGCCACGCGCATGCAACATATGCGCGCCAATGTCCGCGAGAACAACATCTACCGCTGGGCTGCCAATTTGCTCTCTGACCTTACGGACATCCGCATCGATGCCCCGGATCGCGTCGAACCGGTTGCTCCGGCTGCGGCGCCGCCAGCAGCTGCTGCTGCAGCGAAATGAAGCGGCCGGTTCGACAAATCCCTGATCTTCTGAAAGACTGGGATCGCATCGAAGAGAAAATTCGTGGGAACGGACGTGTCACCGTGTTCCTCGATTTCGACGGGACACTGGTGGACATCGCCCCGCGCCCAGAACTGGTGCACCTCACTCCGGTCGCGCGAAAAACTCTACGGCGTCTGGCGCGTCACCCGAACGCCACGCTCGTCGTCGTCAGCGGCCGCCGCCGCCCCGAACTCCTCGAGCACATCGGCATTCCCGGCATCCACTACTTCGGCCTTTATGGCTGGGAGAGCAACACTAAATCTTCGCTTCCTGCCCGGGTCCGCAAGGCACTTCGTCGGGCTCGCGTTCACCTTAAACCTTTGCTCAACGCATATCCTGATGTCTGGATCGAAAACAAGAGCAGCAGCTTGTCCGTTCATCTCCTGGATGTGCCCGTAACGCTGCAACCACGCGTTCGGCGCGAGCTGCGTATAAGCCTCCTGCCATTTCGCAAAACGCTGCACGCCGTAGGGAATATTCGCGACGCAGAAATCCTGCCGCGCTCGATTCCAGGCAAAGGAATGGCCGTCCGACGTTTCCTCGCCCAACCCGCCCACCGCAAGTCTCTTCCCTTCTACTTCGGCGACGATTTCTCCGACGAGTCCGGCTTCGCAGCGGTCCGCCGTGGCGTATCGGTGCTGGTAGGTCTCTCGCGCCCAACGAGCGCACGCTATTCGCTTCGCAATCCCGCAGAAGTCGCCGCCGCGCTAGCCAAGTTAGAAGCAACCCTCTCCGAAATGTAGGCGTTGGGCTTCAGCCCGGCAGACCGCACCTCGCGCCAGAGAAAGTTCATCAGCAAAGGGCAAGGGCAAGAGCATTAACGCAGAGAGCGCAGAGGTCGGAGCACAGAGGTCAGCTAAAGTTTGGGAACGTCGCCACTACTGCCGAAAATCCAAACGTAATGTTGCAAACAGTCGATAGCGATGAGAACCACAAGAGCTACAAGCGAACCATGCCGAGCGCGCTAAGCCGAGCGCGCCAGCGTCGGGAAGAACGTTCCGCCGTCGAGCACGTTGCGCACCGCATCAACCAGGTCGTGCCCCGCACGCGATTTCGCTACATATCCCTGCGCGCCGGCGTTAATCACTTCACGCACAGTTTGGGCTGACTCATGCACGGAGAAGAAGAGAATCTTCGCCGTGGGATTCTCCCGGCGGATCTGCTGCGCTGCCGCAATCCCCGTCAAGCCAGGCATATTAATGTCCATGATGATCAAGTCCGGCCGCAATTCGCGCGACTTTACAACCGCCTCTTTACCCTCGAATGCTTCTCCACAGACGGCCCATTCGCTATGGCTTTCCAGCAGGCCGCGCACGCCGCGCCGCATTACCTCATGGTCATCCGCGATCAAGATACGTCTTCGCGCATCGGTGCGAGTAGCAGGTTTAGAGTCGACGGTTCCCGGGCCGTTGTCGCCATCCGCCGCTCCGTATTCGGCCAGGTCCGCGCTGGATACTTCCGGCTTCTTCATCGGGACTACCGCAATCACCCGCGTTCCGTTCCTGCCGAAATCCACCTCCAATTGCCCGCCCAACTGGCGCAACCTCTCGCGCATTCCGGGAATGCCGACGCCCAGCGAACCGATGCCCTCGATCAGCACAGGGGCCGCTCCCGCTTCAATTCCTCTTCCGTGGTCCACAACCTCCAGATGAACCTGGCCATCCTTCGCGAAAATTCTGATTTCCGCATTCGGACTTCCGGAATAACGATGCACGTTGGTCAGGCTCTCTTGCACCACGCGAAACAGCGCCGTCTCCACTTCCGTGGAGAGTCTGCCCAATCCCGGCGGAATGTCGACCACCAGGTGTATCCCGCTCCGCTTCTGAAAGCCTTCCGCGTACCAGCGTACCGCCGAAGCCAGCCCGGACTCGTCCAGCAAGGGCGGGTGCAACAGATACGACAGGGTGCGAATCTCTTCACCGATCTTCCGTAGGACATCGCGGCTCTCTTCGAGGGTCTCGTCAACTTCGGCTCCCTCGGATGCCACCAGCCGCCCGAGCCGGTCGAGCGACATGGAAAGAACCGCAATTTTTTGCCCCGTAACGTCGTGAAGATCTCTAGCGATACGGCGTCGCTCTTCGTCCTGTAGTTGCAAAAGGCGTGCGGATAATTGGCGAAGCGAAGTCTCTGTCACTCGCAGCGCCTCGTTGGTCTCCACCAGTTCGGTTAGTTCGGTCGCGACCGCGCAAATTGCTTCGACCCCAAGTTGCCGGTTCGTGCTCAGGGTGAGGCGTATCGTGCGCGCCTTGCCGTCTATGGTCCGCAGACGGATTTCCCCGCGCGCACTGCCGGTCCTGGCATCTTTCAGAAGTGCCCTCAAATCTTGCAGATCTTCGCCAGACACGAAACTCTCGATTGGCGCGCCTATGAATTTCTCCAAAGGCACATCAAAGATGGCCGCAAAGCTCCGGTTGGAGTACAACACCGTGCCATCGTCGGAAAGCGTGGCCGCGCCTTCATCGATCGTCTCGACGAGAATCCGGTAGGGATGCTCCGCACCCTGCAATGTAAACACCTGGTCGCCGATGGGGCCGCTGACAACCACGGCGTCCACCTCGCCCATCCGAATCGCGCGCAGCGTCTCTTCCAGTTCGGCAACGCGCGCCAATACTTCTTTGTACTCGCTCGCTTTCTTCGGCCGGTTTTTCTTTGTCTTCTTCATGGCCGCTCCTACGTGGTCTTTAAATCCAGCCCGAGAACAACTCGGGCCTGATCGGAAAAATCTCCCACCAGCCGGCGCAAAGGCAATGGCATCGTCTTGATCAATGTGGGCGCTGCAATGATCTGGCCTTCCGCCGCCAACGCAGGTTGCTGGTAGATGTCAATCACTTCCAGATCAAATTGCCCTTTCAAGTACTTCTCGCAAAGCTTGCGAAGGTTTTCGATGGACCTCAGAGACCGCGGCGTCTGACCGGTTACATAGAGCCGTAAAATGTATCGAATTGCCGCGCGCTTCCTGCGTTTTGGTTTCGCTGTGCGACGCCGCGCCTTCACTTCGAACTCCCGGTCTCAGTGTGCACGAGGTTCAGCCCGACCAGAACGCGCTCCAGGTCGGACAAATCACCGATGATTTTTCGAATGGGAACCGGCAAGTTCCGCACCAGCGTCGGAATCGCTAGAATCTGGTCGCCCTGCGCGAGTTGCGGAGTTTTTACCAGGTCGATCACGTGAAGGGTGTACCGGCCTTCCAAATGCTCGTGGCAGATTTTTTTGAGATTGGCCAATGCCGCAAGGGACTTGGGAGTTTGCCCGGCAACATATAATTTCAGCTCAATGAATTCAATACCGCTCTTCACTGCCTTCTTTTTCACGGAAGCCGCCGCCTTTTTCTTTCCGCCCAAGTTACGCCCCTTGACCTTTGCTCGGTGCCTTGCTCCCGCGAAGGCTAGCCATCTCTGCGACATCCCGTGCCAAACTTCGCTCTTTTTGCTCGTCACGTTTCACACTCTGCGCGAAACGATCTTCTTCGTCCGCGAACTCGGCCCGAAGCGCAGCGACCTTGGCTTCCAGAATTTTCCGTTTTGTTTCTAGAATCTTGCTCTTTTCTTTCGCTTCTTGCAGCCGCGCCGTCTCAGCGGCCTTCTCGCGAGCCTGCTGGCTCAATCGAGCCGATCCGGTGAGCACGGTGCCGGATCCCACATAAACCGGTAGCAGCCGGATCCCACTCCGGGTCATCACAAACTCACGAACCTGGTTGGAGTTGGCCATGCCGCGCGACTTCAGCACATACAGGCAACGATTTCTCTCGCCATTGAGCTCCACGTCCCGCACCAGCATCCAGGTGTCGATCAGCGAAGAGACTTGCACCTCGGTCCGCTCCATGGCGGCGCCGCCCTCCGTCAATGCCGTAAAAAACGCCGAAATTTGCTTGGTCTTCAGGAAATCCAGCAGACGCATCAACATCGCATGAACCTCATGGGTGTCGCCCGTCACCAGATTGGTGATCGGATCGACGATGACCGCCCGGGGATTAAACTGTTCCACTAACTTGTGAATCCGCAACAAATGCATTTCCAGCCCGCTTTGCGTTGGCCTCCAGGCCTCCATCCGAAGCAGTCCTTTTTTAACGTGCGGCGCGAGGTCAATCCCGATCGACCGCATGTTTCGTAGTGTCTGAGCCGGCGATTCCTCGAAGGCTACATGGAGACACCGTTTACCGTCGATACATGTCTGGTTCGCAAAATGCGCCGCGAGGCTCGATTTACCGGAACCTGCCGTGCCCGAAACCATTACCGATGATCCGCGGAAATACCCTTTCCCTTCCAGCATGTCGTCCAGTTCTTTCACGCCGGAGGAGATTCGCTGGCTCGAGACAGGATGATCCAGCCCTATTGAGGTGCTTGGCAGAACCGAGAACCCTTGGTCATCGATCAAGAAGGGATATTCGTCCACGCCGTGCGACGAACCGCGATATTTGATCACCCGCATTCGCCGAGTCGAGACCTGCTGCTCCACGCGGTGATCGAGAAAGATCACGCAATCGGAAACGTACTCTTCCAAGCCGTAGCGGGTCAGCGCGCCCTCGCCGCGCTCCGCGGTCACCACCGTTGTCAGTCCGCGATCCTTCAGCCAGCGGAACAATCGGCGTATCTCCGCGCGCAGCAGTCCTTGATTCGAGAATCCCGAGAAGACCGCTTCCAGCGTGTCCAGGACTACGCGTTTCGCGCCGATCGAATCCACGGCGTATTGCAGGCGGATGAATAAGCCTTCCAGATCATAGGACCCGGTCTCCTGTATTTCCGAAGGCTCGATGCGCACATAGTCCATCATGAGTTTCTTGCGCGCCGACAAATCCTTCAAATCGAATCCCAATGACGCCACGTTCTTGGTCATTTCTGCGGCGGTCTCTTCGAAGGTCATCAAGACGCCGGGCTCGCCGAACTGCATGGCCCCGCGAACCAGAAATTCGACGGCGAACATGGTCTTGCCGCACCCCGGCCCGCCGCAGATGATGGTTGGCCGGCCTTTCGGCACGCCGCCGTTGGTGATTTCGTCGAATCCCGCGATGCCGACGCGCGCTTTCTCTAACTGCGGCGGCATGGGCGAGTGCCCGCCGCGTCGTGTTTTTAGCGTCGCCAAAGAAGTAAGACCTCCGAATGAGAATACGGTTACCAGGTCGTCTACACATCACAACACTAAGCAAAACAAAACGCTTATTATCCACGACTGTTTCCGCGCGATGCGCATCGACGTGAGAAAACCCTCTTGTTGTCATCGAAATATGAGAGTGCGCCTACAGCAAAAACCCGATGGACGAGCCAAGGATAGTGGAAATGCTGCCGCACGACGCCGGCCGCTACGGCACCCTACACCTAAGACCGTCTACAGGATCTGCTGCATGGATTTGGTGATTGAACTTCTGGCAATCTGCCAGCGCTGGCGGGAACAGATCTCGCGCAAGTGAGGGAAAAGAGGAAGTCGCGGCTCTCTAGAATTATTTGAGATGGCCGCGCCGACCGAACTTCCTCTTTTCCTTCGTCCAAACGATCCGCGAACCACTTCGCAACGCTGTCGGTTCTTTTTTGCAGCTCTCGCCTGAAATTTTTGCCGCTTTCTCTTCAATACGACAAGCTCATTACGACGTAACCGACCATCCCACAATAGTCATGGTCAATACCGCAAGTAGCGCGCCCACGCTAACCACGCTCAAGGCCTTTCCATGACCCAACAGGTAGTCGCGTGATTCGGCATCGCTGCACAGGAGTACGACGACTACCAGCACCACGGCCCACGCCAGCGCGGCCGGAACTCCCGGGTATCTTCCGATCATAGCCAGAAACTGGCCTGGCGGCTGGCCTGCGGGAACCCACCAAGGCAGCATTGGCGCGACTCCCGCCGCCAGTGAGAATGTTAGCAACTTGCGCGTGAACCATCCCTTGACCCTGGGCCGCGCCTCTTTCCAGACCAGAAAGTCCCAGGCGAGCAGCGCGATAGCCACCGGCACCCAGCCATACATGGCAAATTTGTAGTCGAACCATAGCCATGCGCGGAACAGGCCACGCGCGTGCGGGCCTGCGGCGAATCGTGGCAAAAAAATCAGGGCTACGAAGGCGTTGCAAGCCACGGCCACCATTAACGTCACCAGGCTCATCAGTTGAAACCAGTGACGCGTCGCGGAAACCTTGCAGCGCGTACACACCGATTGTCTTGGCAGAAAGTTGAGTCCGCAGCGTTCGCAGAACACGCTTGCTCTCCCAGGCTACGGGAAATCGAGCCCCGTGCTCCACGTAAGACTACTCGTCACGTGCCTCAAAAAACTACTGGTCTGACGTTCAGCAAAACGGTCAGGTGCTCGCGAGGTTTACTTGGCCCGCATTACTGCACTGCTGCGTTGGATGTACGCGATCTACGTGAAGCACAGCCAAACTACGGCTTCACCGGCGCCCCCGCAGCCTGTACCGCGGGTTGCCCTTGCAAGGGTTCGGCCGCGGCAGTGGTACCCTGCGATTGCGTCACGCGCACAACCGCGCCGCTGTTCTTAACCACCGTTTGAAACTTCGTTCCCGCTGCCACCACTGCGGGCTTTCCCTTCTTGAATTCCCACGAAGGCCCGGGAGCTCCCATGATGGTGCTTACCGGGCTCGCGGCCGCTTCCTTGGAGAAAAAGTTGGCCGGAATATGATCGCCGTTGACCGCGGTGACATATTCCAGCATCCAGCCGAATGTCCCTGGTGGCTTGCCCATAAATCCGGGCTGCTTGACGGTCGTGACGCGGCCCTGCGCCTCGGCACCCCGTTTGATCACGGTTACACCGTCTACGACCACGTCTTGTGCCACCTTCATCAGTACAACCTGTCCTTCAACGGCGGTATCCGAGGACATTACATAGCTCAGCTCAACGTCGACAGGAGTGTTGCCGGGAATCTTAACTTCGACAATTTCCGGCGCTTTCGCCGCAGTTGGGGGAGGAGCGGAAACCGATGGCGCCGTCACCATCGCCAGGATCACCTTGTCCGGGACGCCGGCCTGCTTGAGCTTCTGCAGCGCCGCCGGCGTGGTATCAAAATCGCACGGCGAAGATTGAATCTTCGCCAGCATCACGTCGGCGCTCAGGTGCAAGTTGCGCATCTTCACGATGCTCGCGTTGTTCAACGCTGGCGCGCCGCCGCCCGCGAGTTTCGCCGACGGATCGGTCAAGCCGAAGTTCTTCGTCGGGGCCTCGTTTGGCGCATTCGAGATTTCCGCGTAGCGCACCCAACCTACTCTGCCGTCCAGCGTGCGAACCTGCACGTACTCGAACCACCGATTCAAGATTTCTACTTTTTCGCCGCAACGCAATTTGCCCAGTTCTTCGAACTGGTCGTTCGATTTATACACCAGCACGTAGGAGCCATAGGTCCCGCAGTAGGCGTAGCCTGTTGTGGCGGGGGTCGACGCGGCACCCAATAACCCCGCACCCACCATCGCAAGAACCAAAACGCAAATTCGAGCCTTCATTCCAGTCCCCATGTCCAGGCGCAAATTTAAGCCGCAGTTTGCCACCCGGCGCCTTTGAATTTGAGCTACGTGCCATCGTCGCTCACGCGCAACGGCCAGCCAATAGTACCTGTGACGATCTGGTCACGAGCAGCGTAGGACACACGGGCTCGATGCCCGAGACGGTTTCTCTGCACTCAAGACAGCTCCGCGTGCACCGCTACGCCTGAGTACTCCGCAATCTCCTCTGTAAATGGATGCCATTCGCGAGTGCCGCCGAACGAGCGACAGATTTGCCTAGAACTTCGCAGCCGCCGCGCCGTGTCCCGCCACGCCCGATTTCTCCGCACTTGCGCACCAAGAAATCCCCTTCCCCTGCAGCAGCGCGATCGCGTAACGAATCGGCACGGCTGCTCCCATGGACGTCGCTCCCTGCCCCATCTGCCCCGCGAGCCCCGCAGCAGGACGCAACCATTGCCCTTCGATAAATCCCACCACGTCGTGCGCGTCGCCCGATAAAACCGGAGCGCCGCTCTGACCCAAAATCACTTCGTGATTGAAAAGCAGCAACTGGGTGTCGCCCATGCCCTTTTCCAGCTGACTGGATTGATAGTCCACCACCCGAGCCGCCGACCGGTCCTGCAACTCCGTCTCGAAACTGTGCGGCCGCCGCCGCGAAGGTCTTAGTGCCGCCACAACCACGCCGTCGCCGCGTGCCGGAGTTTCCGCGCCCAGCGAAAGAATTGCCACCCGATAGTTGCCCGCAAATGGATTGGGCGTCGCGCGCAACACGGCGACATCGTGCTCCTTGTCCACCACGATTACGTCGGCGTTCAGCATCACTGGAGGCGCATCGTTGCGTTGCACCAAAATATGCGGCTGTCCACCATTGTTGAATGAATGCAAGACATGTGCCGCCGTGATCAAATATCCTTCGCGACTGATGAAGAATGCGTTCCCATAGAACGCATACTGATACCCATGCCCGGAAGGCGTCTCATCCACGGGATAAACGATCGGACAGATTGCGCTAGCTAAAACGACTTCGCCGACGACGGTATCCGTAGCAACGGCGCTTAGCCGCACCTCAGCAACGCCGAAAACAATGCATGCAACTACGACCAAATAAGCGACACGTTTGGGATTCATCGCAAAAGCACCAGGCAATCTGCGGGTCGGCGCAGGGGCGCTAGTTCTTACCGTGGAATCGGCCCGGCAAACCCGCTCGAAATAACTCTACGCAGCGGCAATTTACCCAGCAATAGCCCGGAGGGCCAGGCCTCCCATATTCGTTAACCCTTAACATGCAACGCCAGTTTGTAAGCGAGGTGAGGCTCTCCTGCGGCCCGCGCGGCAACTCCAGGCTCCGACAGGGCGACCCGCCGAGCAATAACCGGCACTACTATCTCAACGGAGTCCTGGGGATCGCGAATCTGCGCGTCCCAGAGCACTGATCGCAAAGCAATCCGGGGATCAGAACGAGGGATCGCACAGTCGAAACGACTCGACGTCCCGTGTTATGGAAGCGCGCACAAGGTATATGGTGGGACTTTCCGCTAAACTACCTTTCGGCGAAATGGAAGTCCAGCGTGAGCAAAACAAATCTCTCGGCGCTCGCCTCGTGAATCTGCTGGTTACGCTCGTCATCGCTTACCTCTTGGCGCTCGTAGCGATTCGCCTATTCGAATCGCACCTCATCTTCTTCCCGAACTATCCGGGCCGCCTCGAAGGCGATTGGCATCCCCGCAATCTTCCTGTCGAGGACGTCTGGCTAAACAGTTCGGACGGCACAAGACTTCACGCCTGGTGGATTCCGAACGACCACGCCAAGTTCACCTTCCTGGCGTTCCACGGCAACGCCTCCAACATTGCTAACCGCGCGGAGGTCTACGAATTTCTCCGCGACACGCCGGCCAACGTATTTGCTCTGGAATACCGCGGCTACGGCAAGAGCGAGGGCAAACCCAGCGAAGCTGGCATCTACCGTGACGCTGACGCTGCCTATCAATATCTCGTGAATAGGGAAGCGATCGCTCCGAAGTCGATCGTCTCGTTCGGGCAATCGCTCGGAACGGCCGTCGCCGCAAACCTGGCCGCGCGCCGGGAAGTCGGCGCGGTAGTCCTGGAAGCTCCGTTCCCTTCCGCTTCGGTCCTCGCCCGCAAGCTGTTCTGGTTCTTTCCGGGAATTGAGCTCCTTATTCGCGGCCAACTCAACACCGCCGCGCGCCTGAACGAAACCTCCGTTCCCATCCTGATCGTCCACTGCACCGAGGATCGTGTGATCCCCTTCCAATTCGGCCAAGCCGTCTACAACTCCGCTCCATCTCACAAGAGGTTCCTACAGATCGACGGCCTGTGCCATGAGGAATCCTCCCTGATCGCCCCGGCAAAGTATCGCGCCGCCCTCCAAGACTTCCTCGACACCATCGAACCGCCTTCCTATTCGAGTGTCACTGGAAGATAGTACTAGGCCTCGCTGGAGCTGCGACGAGCAACTCTTCTTTCTTGCCGTGCGATTGCATTCAAATTGCGGAACTTTTCCCCCTTAGCGGGGTTAAGGACCGTGTTCTGGCTCGTGAACGTCCTCGGCCCTTGTACTGGTTTTTCCGTACGCGCACGAGCGTCGTCATCTCCTATACTATGAGATACGATCAACTCCTATACTATGAGATACGATCAACTCGGCCTCCCAGCTACAACATTCACTCGCATTCCGACCCGCCGGTAATGCGAATCGCAAGAGGGAGACTAAATGTCCACGTCGACCGATCACTTCGCTGCCCTGAATGCGCCCATGGAGCGGCGCTTCTATCCGCGCGTCATCCCGTCAGCTCCGATCTATGTCGCATTTGGTTCGAACAACTTGGGGACGCTCCAAAATATCAGTGAGAACGGTTTCTCGGTAGTTACGCCCAGCCACTTGGACCTCAATTCCGTTTATCGCGTATTTCTTTCCCTCGACGGCGTTCCTAGCGCCATTACCGTTAGCGTACGCACCGTCTGGACTGCTGAATCGCAAAGTAGTTCCGGCATTCAGTTGCTGGATCTTTCCGAGCAGGACCGGGAACAGATCCGCAAATGGGTGGCGCTCCAGAGTTCGCGAAACGAAACCGTGGACCACTGGCTCTTGCCAAAGAACGCGAGCGCCTCGCCAGAAGCGACTGAGCCGCCGCACCCGGAGCCGACGCAGAAGCAGCAGAGTCCTCCGCCGCCGGTTGTCGAGTCGCCAGCAAAACCAAAATTCCCTCCCATGCCTTTGCCGATTCATGGCGAGTTCACTTACGAGCCGCCGCCTGGCTTGAAGAAAGAAATCCTTCCACTTCGCCGTCGCAAAAGGACCTCTCGGCCAAAGTCGCGATCGTCCATCTCGGGCCTTCTCCTCGGCGTCGCATTCATGACCGCGGTTTGTCTGACAGCGGGATGGTCGCTTCGCCATGGGCTTGTGGACAAATTCCTGCACCGGTCCACACTAGTGGCAAGAGACAGCGCCCCGTCGATCGATGAAAAGCCATCTTCGGTTGTTCACGATGAGCCTATATTGCCCCCTCCCACTGAAACTCCTTCGAATCCTGCGTTTAGCACCGGTGCGGACAGCGACGCCGATGCAACTCCGATTGCACCCCCTCCGGCCACCGAAGCGAAGCCGGTCTCGCCAACCGTCGCCATCACCAAACGTCTGGAACCCAAAGCGCCCGCCCGCGAGTCAGGCTTGGACGCCCCATCAAAGCGCTCATACCAGCTTGATGCGCCACAGACTTCACGTACCTACGTGGCAGAGGCCGTTCCAATCCCGGCTCCAGTGGTAAGGAACAACGAAACCGCCGCGCGACGTTCTGCTCAGGAAACGATATCTGCCCCGGTAATTACTACGCCGCCTCCGGCAACCACCTTGCCGACCCCCGCAAAAAACCCGCCTCCAGTAAACGCGTCCGGTGCCAACGATTCCATGGCAAAGATTCCTTCCTCGAGCACGCCCGGGCACAAATCGGCCATCGCCGGCTCGATCTACGAGTCCGGAGGTTCAACTGATCTGTATGCTGGCAAGCCATCAAGCGCCGCCGGAGTTTCGTCACCGTCGCCAGTCTTGCCGCCACCGTCAAGATCCAGCACTGCCAGCAGTGGAAGCAATTTGTATGTCGCGCGCTCATCCAACGGTGTCAACTCCTCTGCATCTTCCGCGATCCAGATGGACGCTCCGCCAACCGTAGTCGAGGTCACCGCGCCAAGAAGCTTCACCGCGGCATATGTGAATTTGCCAGGTGAGCGAGTTCTTCGATCGGCCTCTTTCACGATCCATGTGCAGCGTTCGGTTCGGGTTCCTGGTGAACGAGTCCCCGGCGAAAGATGGGTGTGGCGCGGTCACAAGAAAGTCAGCGTCGGCGAACTCACCTCACGCGTGGATCCGCAGATCCCACAAACACCGGCTCCGTACGGCTCGATCACCGTGCAAGCCACTATCGACAAGGGCGGCTACGTCACGAACCTTCAGCCTCTCTATGGGTCGTTCGCTTTTCTCCCCAACGTATCCAGGGCCATTCGCGAATGGCGCTACGAACCGACCTACGTCGACAACAAAGCCGTTGAAACCCAGGCCAAAATCGAAATCGAGTTCCATCCGCCGTCCGCCCGGGGCTCTAAGCCCTAGATCTCGGAGAACTTAGAGCCGGCGAGCCACATCGCACGCTAGACACTAGGTTTGAATCGACGCCGGTCTTGCCACGCAACGCATCCGCATCTCCAACATCCAATTGATATTGATTCGGGAACCAGCCGTATACTTCTTATATGGATGATCAATCCAAAATCGCCCCGTTTCCGCTGGTCGGCGACGCCGACCCCGTCCCTGCGGGACTGTTCGCCTCTTACCCCGAACAGGCCAGCATGCTCAGCCTGCTCTATGAGGTCAGCCGCGAAATCACTTCAATCCTTGATCGCGAAGAGCTTCTGCGGAAAGTCGCGCAGCGTGTCAAGAAATTAGTCAACTACCATGTTTTCAGCGTGATGCTGTGGAACGAAAGCATGCAACTTCTGGAAAGCGTTTTCGGCATGCGCTACGGCGATGCCATCCCTTCGCGGTTCACTCTGCCGCTTCATCAGGGCATCACCGGAACTTCCGCAGGTGAGCGCCGCACAATCCGCGTTGCCGACACGCTCGACGATCCTCGTTACATCCAATGTGAAACCGGCTTGGTCGTGCGTTCCGAACTCGTGGTGCCGCTGCTTTTGCAAGACCGCCTGATTGGCGTCCTCGATCTGGAAAGTACCGATCCGAACGCCTTCACCGCCGAGCACGAGCGCATGCTCGCCACGCTCGGATCTTACATCGCCATCGCTCTTGAGAACGCGCGCTTATACCAAGAAGCTCGCCAGACCGAGCGCCGCCTGCAAACCGACCTCGCCACCGCCCGCGAGATTCAGCGCGGCCTTTTGCCCACGGGCGCGCGAGAAATCCCCGGCTTGGAACTTGCTGCGGGTTATGCGCCGGCTCGGGAGCTTGGCGGCGACTTCTACGACTTTCTTCCCTATGGGCAAGGGCGGCTCGCCATGGTCCTGGGCGACGTTTCCGGCAAGGGCACGGCTGCTGCGCTTTTCGCCTCACTCGCTATTGGCATCGTACGCGAGCACATCGTCGAGCATCCTTGTCCTCCCGCCGAAATGCTGGCCATGCTCAACACCCGCTTACACTCGGCACATTTCGACAGCCGGTTCATCGCCACGCTCTTCTCGGTGTACGACGCCAGCACGCGCCGCCTCACCATCTCCAATGCGGGTGGGCCTTATCCTCTTCTGGTTCGCGATGGCGCCGTGCAATCGGTGCGCATCGCCGGCATTCCGTTGGGCTTGTTTCCGGACACGCAATACGACGAAGTCACCCTTGATCTCGTCCCCGGCGACACGGTTTTGTTCGCCTCTGACGGCATTCTCGAAGCCTTCAACGCCGATCTGGTGGAATTCGGCGCCGACCGGCTGGACGCCGTGCTCTCGGCCGTTTCACCCGATCAATCCGCGGAAGCCATCGCGGCCCTCATTCTCGGCGCGACCGACGACTACAGCGGCGCCGGTGTCCTCCCGTCCGATGACCGCACCCTCCTGGTCCTGCGTGTAACCGACCACGACTCCTCCGATTTCTCCAAACTGCCGATTATCTACTGATCCACCCTCCCTAAACGAAGTGTCAACGCCGCAAGCGCGGAACGAATTCCGCCGTAGGGGCGCAGGATTCCCGCGCCCCAAGCGCCTAGGCATCAAATACCAAGTCGTTGCGGTCGATGCGATTGATAGCTCTGAACTAGCGAGAGCCCGAAGAAGCGGGAGCGGCCGCCGTAGATGCGGATGTCGCGGGAGCCGCACCACTAACCTGGGCGACTTCGCGGCCTTCCAACAATGGCAACCACTGTTGCCGCACCAGCACAAACTCGGGCCAATATTTCTTGGCCACGGGATCAGATGGCGGCAAACCCAGCTTTTCGAAATTCTTGTACTGCCCGCGCTGTAAAATCCGGAAATCGAGATGCGGTCCGGTAGAGAGTCCGGTGCTGCCGACCAGCCCTATCGTTTTGCCGATTTCAACGTGCTCGCCCTGGCGCACGAACATGCGCGACAAATGCAGGTACATCGTCTCGTAGCCATCGGAGTGTGCGATCTGAATCATGTTGCCTTCGCCGCCCTTGCGCCCCGCGAACTCCACCCGGCCGCTGCCGATGGTTTGCACCGGGGTGCCGACTGGAGCCCCGAAGTCCGTGCCCATGTGCGGCCGGAAGAGCTTCAGGATCGGGTGATACCGCGACTTGCTGAAATGCGACGTGATCGTCGCGGAAAACTTCAGCGGTGAATGCAGGAAGGTTTTCTGCAGCGCTTTCCCGTCGGCCGAATAGTAGCCGGGATGTCCGCCTTCGTCGTGAAACAGCAGCGCCTGATATTTCTTGCCGCCATTGTCGTACTCGGCGGCGAGAATTTTTCCATACCCGGCCGTCTGGCCGTTCGCGTATTTCCTCTTCTCGATCACTACGCGGAAAGTGTCGCCCTTCCGCGGATCGTTGTAGAAATCCAGATCGTAGCCGAAGATCTGCGCGAGCCGCATCGCCAGCTCCGGTGATTCTCCAATCTGCGCCACCGCCCTGAACAATGAGTCGTTGATTTGCCCGCCCACGGCGGCGACTTCGGTCTTGGACGGGATCGCTTTCACTTCCGCGACAAAGGCATTGTCATCGCCAGGCACGATCTTCAGCATGCGGTCGGAATCGATGCGGTAGTCGATCTCTCGAACCTGGCCCTCGGCGGAACGATTCACGGTAATTGAATTACCTGCGCGCACTTGTCGCAGGTTAAAGACACGCTGCGCCGCGGCCGTGACGCTTGCCGCATCATCCGCACTCAATCCAGCGTGCTGCAACGCCGCCGCAAAGTTCTCACTACGCCCCACTTTTGATTCCGTGGGGGGCGGGTCTTGCGGTTGCTGCACTTGTTGCTCACGCGCGGCTTCCGCGCGGAGCAACTCCTCTTCGCGCCGTACCGCAGCGTCGACGGAACGCTTGTGAACAATCTCGGCAGCGATTGCCGCGCTGGTCACCAGCATCAACGAGAGAATGATGACTAAACGTCGATTCACGTCTCCCCCAAAACATATAAACCCGCAGCCGTAAGACTTAGACGTAGAAACGCGAACAACGTTCCGCCAGCGGCCTAGATTCTACAACACTTCTTTTTGGTCAAAGTATGCGAGGGCGAACCTCGCACCAGACAAGCGCTGGCGACGCTGAGGAGGTCGCGAGGCGCTGGGACGCCGGCCGCCTGCTGAGAAGTGAAAAACAGGGAGGGGACAAAAAGAAGAACTAACACGGAGGCACAAGGTTGTCGCGGAGAAAAGAAAAGCGGGAGGCAGTCGCCGGCTTCGGCGTTACCGCGCTCCCGCTTTTCGTGCTTGATACTCGCTTTAGTTGCCGGAGTTGACGACGGTGACCGGCTTGACCGTGTCGTTCGGGGTCGTTGAGGTGGCGAAATAATTCTGTTCGCGCAGCCGGCGATAGATGTGGCCGGCGACTTGCGCGGCCGTCGGACCAATCACCTGGCGGGAACTGCCCCGGAGCAGAACGGCCAGCGCGATTTTCGGATGCGCTTCGTCGGCGTAGGTCACGAACCAGCCCACTTTCGATGTCGGGTCGTTGCAGGTACCGGTCTTGCCGAGCGGCGTTTCGTCTCCACCGGTGTCAAAGCTGCGCTTCGCAGTGCCGTACAGTACGGCAGCGAGCATCCCTTCACGAATCTCCGGAAGCACCGAGGCGATGTTCAAATCGCGCTTCACGCGCGGAGCAAATCCCTGAATCTCGTCGGGAGAGCGCGGGTACTGCAGATAGTAGAGCGTACCGCCATTGGCGAACGCTGCGGCCAGGGAGACCAACTGCAGCGGCGTGATCTGAATGCCTTCGCCGAAACTCGACATACGCGCCACGCCACCATGCACCGGAGGCGCCATCGGGAACGAACCCGGATGCTCTTCCGGCAAGTTGTAGCCGGCGAGTTCGCCCAAACCCAGGAGGCGCGCGTATTTCGATACCGTTTCAAAACCCATGCGTACGCCTAGCTGCTCGAAAAATTCATTATTCGAGTGGGCCAGCGCTTCGGTCAGGTTCATGTACTTGCGGCCGTGCACGCGCAGCATGGTGTCGCGCGTGATCACATTCTCTTCCAGAGCCGCAAGCGCGACGGTCGGCTTGATTGTCGAGCAGGGAATGTAGCCGTCGCCGAAAGCGATTTTCTGATTCACAATCGTGAGGATGCGGCCGGTATTCGGATCAACGGCAACGACCGCGCCGTTGAAGCGCCCGAGCCCTTCCACAGCCGCTTCGCGGACGATGGGATCGTCAAACGTCCCAATGTCGGCAAGCGTGGAATTCGCGAACGTCGGAACGCCGCGGAAACGCACCGTCTTGTGTACAGGAGCCTTGCCTGCTGCCGGAGCGGCCGGCATCGGCGTTGCCACGGATGCGGCAAGTACTGCGCCCAGGATTACTCTTCCAAATTGCTTCAACGTCGGCACCTCAGAACGGATTACCCGATCGCCGATCATCCAAAGAGGCGTTGTTTTTACCCTAAGAGAATCCCTAGGTCAACCTCTTAAATGTCAGTTTCCACTTAACAGCTTCCCCCGAGGATCAGGCTCTTACGCCGCTATACATTGCATCCCAGGGGCCAGGGATTAAATCGCTGATTCCACGCGAGTTAAAAGAAACCCGGCATTTACCGCTGTACCCAAGCGAAACAACGAAGCTCTTAGGTGAACCAAATTGTAGGGGCAACCGCACCTGCACGCAATAGCCTAGCAGGTCTGGTACGAAAATATGTGCTTTGTTATGAACATCTGGTCCGAGGGGCAGCGCTTTCTCGTTAACTGGACCGCCTGCCGTGCCCGATTTGCGGTCACAATAACATCGCGTTCCAAGTGGAGCTACGGCGAAACCTTACTGTAGCACAGTGGTACTGTTCAGTGACAGTTGTGACGAACGGGGCGCGCCAGCGTCTATCTGCGAAAGTGGGTTATCGAGAATCATGAAGACGATACCGGTTTTCGCGGCCGTGCTGGTCGCGGCCATTGCCGCCGCTGGTATCGCGGAAATCCTACCGGCCCGCGGGTCTGTACCTGAGGCGGACCGCGAGTCGAGCGCAGCTAGCGTGCGGCGGCTCGATGCCACCACCATCGCACCGGGGGAGATCGATACGACGGTTACGCGGTTGATGACAGCCGGGAAAGTCACCGGTCTGGGTCTTGCGATTTTGGCGGATGGCCAGATCGCGTATCTAAAGGCGTACGGGATTCGCGACAAAGAGAAGAATCTGCCGCTGACGACTGACTCGGTGATGAGCGCCGCGTCATTCACAAAGGTGGCGTTCGCTTATCTGGTGATGCAGCTCCTAGAAGAAGACACGCTGAGCCTCGATAAGCCTGTGTACGAATATTTACCAAAGCCGTTGCCGGAATTCGAGCCGTACAAAGATCTCGCGGGCGACCCGCGCTACAAAAAGATCACCGCGCGGATGCTGCTGAGTCATACCAGCGGGCTGCCGAATTGGCGATGGTTTACCGACGAAAAGAAACTACAAATCTACTTCGAACCTGGGGCGCGGTTCGCATATTCCGGAGAAGGAATTGCCTTGCTCCAATTGGTGGTGGAAAACGTCACGAAAAGAGGCCTCAAGGAGTTGATGGACGAGCGCGTGTTCGGCCCGTTGAAGATGACCCGAAGCAGCATGGTTTGGGAATCGCGCTTCGAGGACGATTACGCGAACGGCTACGACGAGGACGGGAAATCGCTCGGTTCGCAGCGGCGGAAGAAAGCGGGTGCCGCTGGATCGATGGCGACAACGGTGAGTGACTTCGCGAAATTTATGCAAGCGGTGACGAATGGAACTGGGCTGCGACATGATACTCGAGAACTGATGCTGAACCCTCAGGTTCGGATCTCTTCACTGCACGAGTTCCCTACCCTATCGACCGAGACTACCAGGCAGAACGATGGGATCCGATTGAGCTACGGGTTGGGCTGGGGTGTGTATTGGACGCCGTACGGGAAAGCTTTCTTCAAAGAGGGTCATGACGACGGCGGGCGGAACTACACCGTGTGTTTTGACGAGAAGAAGATGGGAATCGTGATCATGACCAACAGCTCGAATGGCCAAGGCATTTACAAGGAATTGCTGGAGACCTTGCAGAGAAACACCTTCACGCCGATTGAATGGGAGCAATTCACGCCTTACAACGCACCCGCGAAATAGGTCTGCCAGATCCAACGCACCGGTTTCCCAGCCACTGTCAGCTACCCACGTAAGTATCAGATTTCATTAGGCCATTCTCGACTTTCTCGGCTAGCCCGCGATTCCAGGTGACTATTGGTATGTCGCCCCCGTCGGCCGCCGGGTACGCAGCCCCTGTCAACTCTGACAGTTGCAGCCGGCGGCAGACTTCACTACTTTGCGCCGGAGGACCCTTGTTTCTGCTTGGCGCCTTGGGCCGGTAAACGGTCAATGGAGAACCAGATTGCACCGTGGCAGACGCGAACTGGTGCCATGAGCAAGAAAGGGATCATCGATGTAACGGTCGTCACATACCCGTAATGTTCTGTGTGAGAAATAGTTTTAGTATTGCGGCGCTTGGTAGAGTACGGTAGCGCACACTCGCATTCCGATTCGCGCGAAGCACAAATCGGAGAAGGGGGCTGAATGCCTCGGGCGGCCACCCACAGATTATTCCTCATTGTGACCTCGATTTTGGCGGGGCTGCTGCTGCTGCCCGCCGCTATCGTCCTCGGCAGGCCTCATCCACCTGCGGCCAAGCCTGACTCCCCGAAAACCGGTAAGAACCAAGCCAACCAAGGCGTGCAATACCAGCGCGTCAACGACCCTTCCCTTTACGTCGGTTCAGATACTTGCAAGACGTGTCACGAAGACATGCCGACCAAGGATTTTTTCAAGAACTACGAGTCGTCGCCGCACTACGTCACCACGCTGGATACCAAGAAGGGACCGGAGTGGCACGGATGCGAAGCCTGTCACGGACCCGGCAAAGAGCACGTTGACAGCGGCGGAGACAAGTCCAAAATCTTCACCTTTAAGGACGCCTCACCGCAGCAGACCAGCGCCCGCTGCTTGAGCTGCCACCAGTACACCGAAGAGCATGGGAACTATGACCGCTCAATACACCTGGCAAACGGTGTAGGCTGCCTCGATTGCCATTCTCCTCATAAAGCCAAGGAAAGCCAGTTCCTGATGAAGGCGAAGTCCCCGGAACTTTGTTTCACCTGTCACATGGATGTCCGGGCTGAATTTGCGCGACCCTTTCATCACCGCGTGAATGAGGGGCTAATCCAATGCAATGATTGCCACAGCCCGCACGGGACGTTTCGCCCGAAACAACTGCGGACGGACGCAGCGGGAGACGAGGTCTGCTACAAATGCCACACCGAAAAGCAAGGTCCCTTCGTTTACCAGCATGAGGCGAAGATCGAAGGATGCGCAGTTTGCCACACGCCTCACGGTTCAACAAATCAGCGTCTGCTAAAGCAAACCCAAATCAATCTCTTGTGTATCAGTTGCCATTCCCAGCCGGCAAACGCGGGACCTCCAGGCACACCCAGTTTTCACGATCAATCGACAAAGTATCAGTCCTGCACATTTTGTCACGTCGCGATACACGGATCGAACAGTAGCAGCGTGTTCTTCACGCCATAAGGAGTATGACGATGAAGAAGACAAACACCCGTTGTTTCCGCATCAGACTTGGTGAATTCAATGGCCCGGTGGGTTTGCTTGCCGTGCTCGGTTTCTTGTTGGTTCCCGCGGCCCACGCACAACAAACCGACGATGAAAATGGAATAGAGCAGGGGAACTACAACATCAAACAGTCGGTCGAATTCGGCGGGCGCATCACAAGCATCTCGGGAGACCTTCAAACTTACAATACGATGGTGAATCTACACGATGGACCCCGGTTGCTTAATTTTACGACGGAAATGCGTTCGCTGGATCACCGCGGCATTCTTTTTGACCGGCTCTACTTCAGCAACTCCGGATATGGAGGAGACCCGAACGTCGTAAGCGTCCTCCGGATGAGCAAAAACAAGTGGTATACGTTTGACGGCATGTTCCGGCACGACGAAAATTTCTGGGATTATTCCATACTTGCGAATCCGTTCAACCCCGCTCCGCCGCCAGCAAACGCTCCCCCCAACTTCAACCCTGTGGTGAACGCAAGTTCAAACGTGCTCAACACCCAAGTCATTGGCATCTCGCCTCATTACTACAACACTCGGCGCAACATGCAAAACTACGGAGTGACATTGCTTCCCGATGCGAAAATCAGGTTTCGCGTTGGATATAACCACAGCACTAATGTCGGGCCGGCGGCTACCCCGGTTCACGAAGGAACAGACCAGTTCCTGTTTCAGAATCTCTCGTCGGGATTAAGCCAGTACCGTCTCGGAGTGGACTTCCGATTCCTGCCACACACCAATATAAGTTACGATCAAATTTGGAGTTACTACAAGACCGATCCGGGATCGATAGATCAAAACCAGCAGTTCAGTGTAGGTGCTGGGTTTTCTCCCGTGGATCTGGGACTTCCGTGGAACGGCCCGCCATGCAGTCCTCCATTTCAGCCAGGTGGCCTGGCAAACTCCAAGTGCAACGCGTTTTACAACTATTCTTCACACTGGCGTGGCCGAACAGACGCTCCTACCGAACAAATTAGTATCCAATCCCATCCCACCTCCTCGCTCCAGTTCACGGGTAAGTTCAGCTACACGGGTGGCGACATGAACGTGTCTGACTATTCGCAAAGTTTTTCGGGCTTCTCGAGCAAAAGCCTGCTTTCGAATTATAGTCAAACGGGACCGATCGAAGGGCGCCGCGTGTCCTCTTACGGGGATTTTGGCGTAACATGGCTAATCACTCATGACTTCAGTTTGATAGACGAGGTCCACTACGGCAGCTGGCAGGAGCCGGCTCAGTTTCTTAGTGCGAACTGTAACTTTTTCAGCTCTAACCTAACGACAGCGCCGGTTTTCTTTAACTCGACAGCAACACTGCCTGCTACCTGCACACCGCCGTCGAACGGCGTACCAGGCACTCCCGTCAGCATCGCCAAATCTGATCCGGATATCTTGGTCAACCTTGACAGCAATTTCTTGAAACAGCAGACCACAAGCAATCTGATTGAAGGGCAGGTACAGCTTTCAGCGAAGGCCGGCGCATATTTCGGGTATCGGTACACGCACCGTGAAATCGCCGACAATTTTTTTAACACGGAGAATGCCATCTACTTTCCGGCTATCGCACAGCGCGGCAACTGCGCTCTGACAAATGGCGCTCTTCCTCCTGGCTGTACCCAAAACGCCGACGGTTCGGTTTCATTCCAAACACCGAACCCCGTCTTCGGGCCGCCCGGGGTGACCGATATCAATACGAACGGAGGAGTACTTGGATTGTGGTGGAAGCCCGTGCAACACCTGAGCATCAATCTGGATGCCGACCTAGGAAGTGCGAACAATGCATTTACGCCTCTTAGCCCGAGAAACTACCAGGAGTTCCGCGCCCGCGTACAATACAGGGCCATTGGCTCGTTGAATTTCAGCGGGTATTTCCAGATGAGACAAGGACAGAATCCGGCCAGCGACATAAACGGTTCACAACACAATAGGAATGCAGGATTTTCTGTGTCTTTGACTCCATCAGAGAAGTTTTCGATGCAGTTAGGCTACAACTACAACGATATATATTCCCAAATACTGGTCTGCTTCACGAGCGATTTTGAACAGGCCGGCTTACCTGCGTGCCCCGGAGTTTCTGGTTTGGTACAGCAAGTTTCCGCGTACAGCAGCAAAGTACATACGGGATTCGTCGATCTTCTCTGGACTCCGGTCCATCGACTCTCAGTGGAAGTGGGAGCTAATTTGTCCGGTGTCATAGGGAGTGAATTAAACGTTAATCCGCTCAGCCCGATGGCGTTGGGCCCTGCGGGCTCCTTGAATTCGGATTGGTACGAACCCTACGGCTCGGTGGCATATCACTTTGCTAAACACTGGACGGGACGTGCTCGCTGGGATTATTACGGATATCACGAAGATTCGAACGGCTCCTACCAGGATTTGTATGCGCCGAGAAACTTTCGGGGTAACGCGGTTACGCTGTCGGTGCGCTACGCATTCTAGGGGTAGATCAAAAGGCGACTGGCCTGACCGCGCGGTTAGGAGGGAGCTGCATCGATGCCTCATGCCACAATCTTGATCGTCGGTCTCGTACTATTCAGCGCGGCATTGATCGCGGTACTCGTGGCGCGTCCGGGAATTGCCTCGACGCGCGGCGGAAAAATCCTCGCCTTTATGATCCTGTTTTTCCTGCCGATCCTATGCGGAGCGATCGGCGTTTCCAGCGAGATGGAACGCTCAACGACCACCGCGTTCTGTTTGTCATGTCACACCATGGAACCGTACGGGAAAAGTCTCCATATCGACGACCCGGGACACCTGCCCGCAGCTCATTTCCAGAATCACCGCGTTCCTCCGGACAAAGCGTGTTACACGTGCCACGAGAACTACGCCATGTTCGGCACGATGAAAGTGAAGCTGCAAGGCCTGAGCCACGTCTGGGTCTATTACTTCGGCACTCCACCCGCGCCAGGACAGATCAAGTTGTACCAACCCTTCAACAATAGGGAATGCCTCCACTGCCACTTAGGCGCGCGCTCATTTGAGGAAGGCGCCATGCATACGGCCGACCCGGAAACGCTGCCGGCCATCAAAGCCAACACTCTCTCGTGCATGTCCTGTCACGACACGGTGCACGACATCGCTCATTTGAAGGACGCCAAATTCTGGAAGGAAAAACAATGATCTCGCGCGCCGACTCCATTGAAAAACGACTTCAAATCGCGGGTACCCTCGTGATCATCGGGCTTGTGATCGAAGCATTATGCTTAATTTGGGGGCAGCCAATCTCATTTGTCATTTTCGTTGCCGTCGGCGGCCTCTTCCTGTTCGCTGGCGTGGTTCTGTTTCTATTCTCGCTCGTATCGATACCCCAAGCTCAAGATTGAGCGCGCTTCGTTCCAGACGAAGCGCTAGTCGAGATCTTTTTGTTTTTTTGGCAGTGTTCAGCGCTGTGATTTCTTCCCTGCGGCGACATCCGCTGCGAATTGCGCGGAGTGGCCGCGCGGGATGCTCAACGAGTCCCATTTCCCGGTTTTCT
>Ga0210383_10001064_pt1 | contig 25237 bp, 23 predicted proteins | sample IncBWC14OmetaG_FD_160072 | JGI IMG/M metagenome (GOLD analysis project Ga0210383, IMG submission 160072) | Forest soil microbial communities from Barre Woods Harvard Forest LTER site, Petersham, Massachusetts, United States - Inc-BW-C-14-O ... | reverse complement strand
CGCGTTCGTCTATCTTATCCAGAATGACACAGCCCAGATCCGCAACATCAAGCCTGGCGTGGCGGACGCCGGCCAGACGGCTGTCGAGGGAATCAATCCGGGAGACGTGGTTGCTAACAGTAGCTTTGACAAGCTGCAAAACAACTCCAAGATTGTAGTTTCCAAGCAGCCTCTTCCCGCTGCAGCGAGCGGGAGCCAAGCTCCGTGAGTCCGTCCCCCCCATTCATCATGCGGCCGGTTGCGACCGCGCTGTTGATGGCGGCGATCTTACTTGTCGGTATCGTTGCCTACATTCAATTGCCGGTTTCAGCGCTTCCCGAGGTCGATTATCCGACGATCCAGGTTGTTACTTTCTACCCAGGCGCCAGTCCGATCGTGATGGCGACTACAGTGACCGCGCCGCTGGAGCGGCAATTCGGCCAACTTCAAGGGCTCAGCCAGATGACCTCGACCAGTTCGGGAGGCACGTCGGTCATCGTGCTGCAGTTTAATCTGAGTCTCAACATCGACGTTGCCGAAGAGGAGGTGCAGTCGGCGATCAATGCGTCCCAGAGTTATCTGCCCTCTAATCTGCCTGCGCCACCGGTCTACAGCAAGACGAATCCAGCGGACGCGCCAGTGCTCACACTTGCCATCACCTCCGATTCCGTGCCGTTGTCTCAGGTCGAAGACTTGGTGGATACGCGACTGGCTCCCAAGCTCTCGCAGTTGAGTGGAGTCGGCTTGGTGAGCATCAGCGGTGGCCAGAAGCCTGCCGTGCGCATTCGCGCCAACCCGGTAGCGCTCTCTTCCTACGGAATCAATCTGGAGGATCTGCGCACGGCGCTGGTCCAGGCGAGCGTGAACGCGGCGAAAGGTAACTTTGATGGACCTCGGCAGGATTACCAGATCGATGCCAACGACCAACTCGTAAGCAGCGCTGATTATCGCAGTGTGGTGGTCGCCTATCGCAACGGCGGGCCAGTGATGCTTACAGACGTAGCCGAAGTCGTCGATGGCGTCGAAAACAACAAGCAAGCGGCTTGGATGAATCAGACTCCCGCCGTCATTCTCAATGTCCAGCGCCAGCCCGGCGCTAACACCATCAACGTGGTTAAGAGCATCAAGCTGCTGTTGCCGCAGCTCGAAACCAATCTTCCGGCCTCGGTTAAAGTCACCACGCTAACCGATCTGACCACGGCGATTCAGGCTTCGGTGTCCGACGTCGAATTCGAACTGATGTTGACGATTGGATTGGTTGTGATGGTGATCTTTCTGTTTCTGCGAAGTCTGTACGCCACCATCATTCCGAGCGTCGCGGTGCCGCTGTCGCTGGTGGGAACTTTCGCGGCGATGTACGCGCTTGGTTACAGCCTGGACAACCTCTCTTTGATGGCGTTGACCATCTCCACCGGATTTGTAGTCGACGACGCCATCGTGATGATCGAAAACATCTCGCGTTACATCGAAGAAGGCGATCCACCGATGGAAGCGGCTTTGAAGGGCGCGGAACAAATCGGATTCACGATTGTGTCGCTGACCGTCTCGTTGATTGCCGTCCTCATCCCCCTGCTGTTCATGGGAGACGTGGTGGGCCGGCTTTTCCGCGAGTTTGCCGTAACCCTGGCTGTCACCATCGTTATTTCCGCCGTGGTGTCGCTGACCCTGACTCCGATGATGGCTGCGCGTATTTTGCGGCATGAGCCCAAGGAGGAACAGGGGCGCTTTTACCGGGCCTCGGAACGCGTCTTCGAACGCATGATCGCCTTCTACGGGCGGACTTTGAAGTTCGTACTGCGCTACCAAACCATCACACTTCTGGTGGCCCTCGGCACGCTCGTGCTCACCATCTTTCTCTACATCATCATCCCCAAGGGGTTTTTTCCGGTGCAGGATACCGGCGTCATTCAGGGAATTTCGCAGGCTCCTGAGACCATTTCCTTTACTGCAATGTCGCAGAAGCAGCAGGAGCTCGCCAAGGTCATCCTGCAGGATCCGGCGGTGCAGAGTCTTTCTTCGTTCATTGGGGCCGATGGGACCAATACGACGCTCAACAGCGGGCGCATGTCGATCAACTTGAAGCCGCTCGAGAGCCGCGACCTCAGCGCCTCCGACGTTATCCGCAGACTCCAGTCCAACCTCAAGAGCATTCAAGGAATCACGCTCTACATGCAGCCGGTGCAAAACATCACAGTGGATGATCGTGTGAGCCGAACCCAGTATCAATACACGCTCGAAGATCCAGACGCGAACGAGTTGAATGACTGGACCAATCGATTTGTCGCGAAACTAAAAGCGCTGCCTCAGCTCGAAGATGTCGCCACCGACCAGCAGACTGGAGGATTGGCGGTGTCGCTGGTCATTGATCGTGTCACCGCTTCGCGGCTCGGCGTCGCTCCCGCGACCATCGACAACACGCTCTATGACGCTCTGGGACAGCGCCAGATCAATACGATGTACACCCAACTCAATCAGTACCATGTGATCCTGGAGGCCCTGCCCCAGTTCCAACGGGATCCCAGCAAGCTGGGAGATTTGTATATACAGGCCAATGCCGCGTCCGGAACCTCGGGGCCAGGAGCTTCAAACTCATTTGCCTCCTCCGGATCTTCTTCGGCTGGATCAAATGCGACGACGGCGCCAGTGCTCTACACGCCGGCTTCCGGTGTGCTCGTTCCTCCCGCAAACGCCTTGTCGCCCACGAACATGTCAACTGGCTCAGGCTCGTCGAACACCACGACCAGTTCGCAGATGAGCAATGCCATTCCTCTCGGAGCATTCAGTCATTTCGAACGCGGAACCGAAGCACTTTCCATCAATCATCAGGGACAATTTCCCGCCGTCACGGTCTCCTTCAACCTGGCGCCCAATGCCGCCCTGGGCAGCGCCATTACCGCCATAGATAAAGTGCAGCGCGACATGAACATGCCGCCCAGCCTGCAGGCGGATTTCCAGGGCACGGCCGCGTCGTTTAGAAACTCGCTCTCGAATGAAGCTCTACTGATTCTGGCGGCGCTGGTGACTGTGTACATCGTGCTGGGCGTGTTGTACGAAAGCTTCATCCACCCCATCACCATTCTTTCGACTCTTCCCTCAGCCGGGGTGGGCGCGTTGCTGGCGCTGATGCTGTTCCGCCAGGATTTAAGCGTGGTTGCGATTATCGGCATCATCTTGCTGATTGGAATTGTGAAGAAAAACGGAATCATGATGGTGGACTTCGCGCTCGAAGGAGAGCGGCAACATGGCAAGAACGCGACCGACGCGATCTACGAAGCCAGCCTGCTGCGCTTTCGTCCGATCATGATGACCACTATGGCCGCGCTGCTGGGCGGTATTCCTCTGGCTCTGGGAACCGGGATCGGCTCGGAGATTCGGCGCCCGCTCGGAATTGCCATGGTGGGCGGACTTTTATTGAGTCAGGCTCTTACGTTGTACACGACGCCGGTGATTTACATCTTCTTTGACGGTTTGGCGCAGAGATTCTCGAAGTGGCGTGGTCACGAGAAACCGGGAGGCGCGGTACAACCGGAAGCGCAGGCATGAATCCTTCTGAACTATTTATTCGGCGGCCCGTGGCGACGACTTTGCTGACAATCGCCATCGCTATCGCGGGAGCGATCGCGTTTACGGTCTTGCCGGTTTCGCCACTGCCGCAAGTCGACTTTCCGACCATCTCTGTTTCCGCCTCGTTGCCGGGCGCGAGCGCAGAAATCATGGCTTCGTCGGTGGCAACTCCGCTCGAGCGGCAGTTTGGACACATCGCTGGCGTCTCGGAAATGACCTCTGCCAGCTCGTTGGGAAGCACATCGATCACAATTCAGTTCGACCTCAGCCGCAATATCGACGGAGCAGCACGCGATGTTGAGGCAGCCATCAGTGCCGCTCGCACTTATCTGCCGGCCAATCTTCCCGCCAATCCCACCTATCGGAAAGTGAATCCCGCCGACTCCCCGATCATGATTATTGGCTTGACCTCCAGTAAATACGATCGGGGAAAGTTGTACGACGAAGCTTCCACAGTGATGTCGCAGAAGCTTTCTCAGATCCAAGGGGTGGGACAGGTCTCGGTTGGTGGTAGTTCGCTGCCTTCCGTACGCGTCGACGCCAACCCCACCCAGCTCAACAACTATGGCCTGACCCTGGCCAACGTTCAGTCCGTTTTGAGCATTCAGAATGCCGACTTGGCCAAAGGCCAGATATCAGATGGCGCGGTGACGGCCGACATTATTGCCAACGACCAGATCTCAAACGCCGCCGACTACAAACCGCTGATCATCGGCTATCACAATGGGACGGCGGTCCGGCTCTCTGATGTGGCCGATGTAACTGATGCTGTCCAGAACATCCGTTCCGCTGGCTACCTGAACGGCATACCTTCGGTCACGATGATCATTTTCCGCCAGCCGGGCGCGAACATCATCCAGACCGTCGATAATATTCGAACCCAGTTACCGTTCTTGAAGGCATCGATCCCGCAAGGCATCGACACCACAATCGTCCTCGACCGCACCACCACTATTCGGGCCTCGGTGAACGATGTGGAACGTACATTGCTGATCTCGGTGGCGCTGGTCATTCTGGTGGTCTTCATTTTCCTGCGCAACACGCGCGCCACTTTGATTCCGAGCGTCGCCGTTCCCGTATCCCTGATCGGCACCTTTGCCGTCATGTATCTATTCGGATACACCATCGACAACCTTTCGCTGATGGCACTCACGATCTCGACCGGATTCGTAGTGGATGACGCGATCGTGGTGATGGAAAACATTTCGCGTCACCTGGAACTGGGAATGCAGCCGTTCGCGGCGGCGCTGAAGGGCGCGCAAGAAATCGGATTCACTGTCTTCTCCATCAGCGTCTCGCTGATCGCGGTTTTCATTCCGATTCTCATGATGGGAGGCATTGTCGGCCGCCTTTTCCGGGAGTTCGCCATTACGCTTTCCACGGCGATCGTCGTGTCAATGGTCGTGTCTTTGACGACCACGCCGGCGATGTGTGCATACCTCTTAAAAGAAGAGAAGAAAGAGAATCACGGCAGGATCTATCAGGCGAGCGAGAAGTTCTTCGCCTGGATGCTCGAGACCTATCGTCGCACATTACTTTGGGCGCTCGACAACTCGGGACTGATGCTCGTGGTATTGCTGCTCACGATCCTGTTGAATGTTGTGCTGATCATCAAGATTCCCAAAGGATTTTTTCCGCAGCAGGATACGGGAGCCATCGTCGGAGGCGTACAGGGTCCGCAGGATTCGTCGTTCCCCGCGATGGACAATTCAGTCCGGCAGTTGGTTGGGGTAATCAAGAGTGATCCTGCAGTCGCCAATGTTACGGCTTACACCGGCGGCAATGGTTCGACCAACACGGGGTTCATCTACATCGCCCTCAAACCGCTCGACGAACGCAAGGTCGGCGCCCCCGAGATCATCAACCGGCTGCGACCCAAGTTGAATCGCCTGCCCGTGGCCTCGGCGTTCTTGCAGGCGGCCCAGGATTTGCGTATCGGAGGCAGGGGGAGCAATGCGCTTTATCAGTACACCATCCAATGCGATAACGTTCAGGACCTGTCGAAATGGGGGCCCATCCTTTTCGCCGAAATGAAGAAGATTCCCGGCCTCCAGGATGTCAACTCCGACCAGCAAAATGGCGGATTAGAACAGCTGCTGACCTACGATCGCACCACTGCTGCCAAGTTGGGAATCACGACACAAGCTCTCGATTCGGCGCTCTACAATGCCTTCGGCCAATCCGAAGTCTCGATTATTTACACGCAGCTCAATCAATACTACGTCGTTCTCGAGGTCGCCCCACAGTATTGGCAGACTCCGCAAGGCTTGAAGGATATTTACTTGAACTCAGTGCCGGGCTCCAGCATATCGAGCAAGGGCAACGTGCCCGGCAGCACCAACGTTCCTCTCGCCGCGGTATCGCGATCGACGTCCGGGACCACGCCGCTCGCCGTGAACCATACTGGCCTGTTCCCGTCGGTAACAGTTTCTTTCAATCTGGCGCCCGGAGTTTCTTTAAGTGATGCCACGCAGCGCATTGCACTCATGCAGCAGAAGCTCGGAACGCCTTCGACGATTCGCGGCTTCTTTGCTGGTACGCTGCAGGCTTACCAGCAGTCGCTGAGTACCGAGCCGATGCTGGTAGTGACCGCGCTGCTGGCGGTCTACATCGTGCTGGGGATTCTTTATGAAAGTCTGGTGCATCCGCTGACCATCATCTCGACACTGCCCTCGGCCAGCGTGGGTGCCATGCTGGCGCTCATGTTGTTCAAGATCGATTTAAACGTGATCTCCATCATCGGCATTGTTCTTCTCATCGGCATCGTGAAGAAGAACGCCATAATGATGATCGACTTCGCGCTGGTTGCCGAACGGCAGGAAGGGAAGAGCACTGCGGACTCGATCTTCGAAGCCTGCATGTTGCGCTTCCGCCCAATCCTGATGACGACGATGGCCGCGCTGTTCGGGGCGCTGCCACTTGCGTTCGGCACCGGTACCGGTTCGGAGCTGCGAAAGCCGCTCGGGATCACCATTGTAGGTGGGCTGATCGTGAGCCAAATGCTCACGCTCTACACCACCCCGGTAGTGTATTTGTTCCTCGACCGCTTGCGACTCAGATTCCAAAACAAGTCGCATGGTGCGCTCCCGTCTCCCGCTCCGGAGGCCAGTTAGCGAGGATTCAGATGAACAGTAGCTTAAGTAGAAACGTTATGACGATCGTCCGACGGAAACCAGTGGACTGCGCGATTCGGGTCTGTGCTGCTGCACTCCTGTTGATGTTATCGAACTGCGCTGTCGGACCGAAATATCATCCGCCCGCTCCGCAGGCGCCTGCGGCCGTCTACAAGGAATCTCCGACCCAGTTCCCTGAAAATCAGGGTTGGACGGTTGCACAGCCGGCCGATTCCACCCTCCGCGGCAAATGGTGGGAGATCTTCAACGATCCCGAATTAAATGCACTCGAGGAGCAGTTGAATATAAACAATCAGAACATCAAGGAATTCTTCGAGAACTTCATGGAAGCTCGCGCCATCGTTCGCGAGGCGCGCTCGCAATACTTCCCAACGCTCGGGGTGGCACCTTCGTTCAGCCGGTCACGAACCTCAGGGACGTTGAGTTCCACGCCCATCAGCACCACTGGGACTCCGAGACCGCAATTGCAAAGCACGGTCTATTCGTTGCCGCTAGAAGCGTCATGGGAGCCCGATCTCTGGGGTAAGGTTAGAAACACGGTGCGCCAATCCCAGTACGCCGCGCAAGTCAGTGCGGCAGATCTTGAGAACGAGCGTCTGACCGAACAGGCCAGCCTGGCAGAGTTCTTTTTCGAGATTCGCGGCCAGGACCAATTGCAAAAGATTTTCAACGATACCGTAGACGCCGACCAGAAAGCGCTCGATCTGACCCGCGCTCTTTATGAAACCGGCATCGATGACCAGATCTCGGTGGTCGAGGCCGAAACCACGTTGCAGAGCGCGCAGGCGGGAGCAACCAATGTCGGAATCGCGCGCGCTCAGTTCGAGCACGCAATTGCCGTGTTAGTGGGCAAAGCGGCAACGAATTTCTCCATCCCCGTGAAGCCAATGACCGTTGCTCCGCCTCCGATCCCGGTTGGCGTACCCTCTGAGTTGCTCGAGCGCCGTCCCGATGTCGCCGCGGCCGAACGCACTATGGCTGAGGCCAACGCGACCATCGGCATCGCTTACGCGGCTTATTATCCGAATCTGACCTTGAGCGCGGAAGGCGGCTTTCAAACCGCAACCTTCACCAGTTGGCTCTCCTGGCCGAGCCGCTTCTGGTCCGTCGGCACCGCACTTTCAGAAACCATCTTCGATGCAGGACTGCGCCGCGCTACCGTTCAACAATTCGTCGCAACCTACAATGCGGATCTCGCCGGTTACCGTCAGACCGTACTCACCGCATTCCAGCAAGTCGAGGATGATCTAGCGGAGGTTCGCATCTTGTCCAAGGAGATCCAGCAGCAACAGCAAGCGGTGAATTCGGCGCAAACTTTTCTCAAGCTCGAACAGGGACGATACGAGACCGGGATTGATCCCTACATTGACGTCCTGACTGCCCAGACCACGCTGCTGTCGAACCAGCAGACTCTAAATAGTATTCAGGTGCAACAGATGACCTCCGCCGTGGCGCTGGTCGAGGCCCTCGGCGGCGGCTGGGATCGCTCGCAATTGCCGAGCACGCAGCAGGTGACACAGAAACCGGCTAAGTCGGAGACGAGCATTCAGCAATAGGCTGGGAATTTGCGTAATTCGTTGCCGGCAACTGCCCTCGGGGCAGGGAATCACGATCACAGGCTCGCGGGAGTATTCACTCCCATTGTGATTTATGCCTTTCCAGCCACCAGCATGCGGGATTCCCCTTTTGCGGGAAGATCGATCGACTGCATGTCACCTGAACCGTTCCTACTAAGTCATATTCAACCTTGTTGCCCTTTAGCGGTGTGGCGAGAAATTGATTGACCTCGACAACGCCGTACGCCGTCCCCTTCGCGATACGAATCCGCATTGCAACCCAATCGCCCACGTAGAGCATTCCCAGCAGGACAACCATCACAATCACGAGTTGGCCCAGTCGTCGCCCCCAACCTTCCATCATGCGAAGGACTCCTCGAGCGCACAAATCGACCATTTCTTCACGGCGGCGAGAGTTTGATTAGCCTCGGTCATTTAGAAGCGGATATCCCGGTAGAAAACGCAGTACCTTTCCAAGTACCAGGAAATGACAAAGAGGATGAGCATAACGCCTGAGGCCCAGCAGAACAATTGAATGGGAAGGGTGGCAGTGAGCCGTGCGCTGCCGACGCGGGGTTCTTGGACGGCGTCGCGAAAAATCAATCCGCTTATCAGGGAAATTGCGGCTGCCAATGCCAGACGGATGAGACATTCGCAGATCATATCAACGGATACAGCCAGGAAAGCAGCACTGAACACGGCGTACAAAGAAAGAATGCAGAAAATCAAGGTGACCGGCTTGGCGACCTCCGCGAACATGCTTCGAACCTCGCAGGATAACCCAGTCTAGCGCGCTTTGAGGTTTTAGGAATTGGGAGTTGCTGCGGCCGAGCGCTGGAAAGACTGGGATTAAGTACTCGCGTACGGAGTTTTCAGAATTCTAGAACCCTTAGGCAAGAATCAAGTACGCGAGAGTTTGACATTCCCACGGCGCCCGAAACAGTTGGCCGAGGACCTTTACCGATTGCTGACACTTATTTACATTCCACCCTTAAACGGACCGCATCGAACTTGGTGAGCGACGGAATCGTGCGGAGGTCTACGTGAAACGAATACCCTTGCTTGCGCTGTTTTTTGTCTCGGCCGTGGAGTTCACCATCGAGCACGCGCCGATAGATCTCGTGCTTATGAGTGGAGCGCTCGCGATCCTGCTATGGGACGGTTTACACTCTCCGCGCCGCGCGCATTCCCCCTTACGGCAAAACGGCCACGATGCCTCGAAGAGCCCGAAATGACTGCGCCGGCAGCAGCCGAAAATGTGTCAAGCATTTATTTCCACGAATGTTCGATGTTTTTTTCCGCTCGCCGGCCAAGACTTAGGTTCCCCGCAATTGGGGCGTAGGGCAGTTTGATACCGGCGCCGCGGATCACGGAATCACAACTTGGATCTGCTTCGAGTGGTGACTCTCTCTTTTCTTCGAATTGACCGCTGTCGCAACGTAATAGTATTTCTTGCCTGCATTCACCGTAGAGTCCGTGAATCTGGTATTTAAATCCAAAGCGTCGTTAATCTTCTTGTACGGCCCGCCTGAGCGGTTGCTCCGATATACGTTGTATCCGACGATGTGTTTAGAAGTACTCGCCTTCCACGACAACTGAACTTCGTGCCGCGCTGCGCCGGCCATGCGAACTGTCGCGGCTTGTTCGGTACGAGAGTTCTGGGCATCGCTGGAAAATGAAAGGATGGCCGCTGCACTGCGGTTGTCCCGCGGAACAAACGTGACGGTGAATGGCACGCTGTGGCCCGCAGGAATCGTAACCGGAAGCGATAATCCACCTAAGCGGAAGTCTTCTCCACTAATTGTTGCAGAAGAGACAGTTACGCTCGAACCGTTGGCTATAAGTTGACCCTTTTGGGTTCTGGCCGATCCCACGCTTGCATCTCCGAAATCAATCGCCGTCGGCGTAACTTGCAATTGCCCGGTCACTTTACCTGTTCCAGCTAGTTGGATACTTAGAGTCTCTTCGGGTGTACCAGCAGCAATGGAGATGCTTTCTTGAGCAGGACCGCTCCTCTCTGGAGCAAAGGTGATCTCGAAGGTAAAGGTTTCACCTGCAGCCAGAGTTAAGGGCAAGTCTAGTCCGTTCACGCTAAAGTCCGTGCCAATCGAAGTGGCCGAAAGAACTGTGAGCGGCGTCCCGCCGTTGTTCGTTATCGATATGGGTTTATGGCTTGTCTGCCCGACAGCGACTTCGCCAAGCTGTAGCTTGGTGGTAACGCAAGTCAATTGTGTTCGCGCAGCATGAGAACCCGATGAGCGTACTGGCTGGTTCTCCGCCGGTGCGAGTGCCGGAAGAATACATAGAACTGTCATGCAGAATGTCAGGCGGAGAAATGCCCGAGCGTTGCATTGGGGGAGGAGCAACATTCACAGATTCTGCGAGTCTATGCGTTGTGGCGAAAGATGCCGATAGTACATTTCTGCGGCAGCCGCATCATGAGGGCTGCATATCGTTGAATGTGCGGTGATGTATTCCTGCCGTCGTTGTCACCGATTCCGCTGGCTGGTCACTTCAGGAATTCGACTCCATACAAGTAGACAACTCGGTTGCGAACAACTCCCCTGACCTGAATTGGTTTGTCACGGGACGAGTCCATGAATTCGATATCGATCCGAGCTCCTATGACCAGGTTCGCAAGAGCGAACAGACAGATCCTGCCAGCGCTCATCTTAGTTCCACGACCCTGTATCACACTGGTGCCCGTGGGACTATCGGCGAGTACGCGGATCGGCACATCAACATTACGTCGCTCCCATCGACGCTCGTCTTCCTCTAGCTGCCGGGTCCATGCCATACTCGCAACTTAACAGCATCTCGAACCGAGCCTTGCCTTACGAAAGAACGTGTCCGGCTGCAGCTTTCTGCCTAATTGATACGAGGAGTCGGCCAGGCGACCCAACGCGCCACTCAGCGCCCGTAAACTTGAGAGATTCTGGCAGAAGAAGCGGCGTGGGTGTATGATTCTGCTGTCTTTCTGGAAAGCAACTGAGCTGACGGCCTTATCGTAGGGAAGTATCAAGCAACCCGGGAACCGATGAGCGTTTTTCTCAGGGCTGTGCCGAAAGCAGAGGAGCACTTCGCCCTCCACGTTGGGTTCTCGGTACGCAACGAGGAGGACTTGTGTCACTCGGCCCGAAACGCCTCATCCTGCCAGGTAGAAGCACTGGAGTACCCTTTCGAATTGCATTGTGTTTGCTTCTGTGCGCAATGCCAGGACTTTCGCAAAAGGCACAACCAGAGGACAGCTCCCTCCCAAAGTACGACCTTCACACAGAGACGAAGACTAAAGGAATAGTCGATGAAGTGAACCTGTTGCCGGTCGGAACCAGGAAAGATTTCACCGAACTGGTTTTCAAAAACGGTGCCGACAAGGTGCGCATCTACGTGTCCCCCCAAGCATTTCAAGAGGAGATGGGCATTAGTTTCACTAAAGGGGACGAGATTGCTGTGACCGGTTCAAAGGTGAAGCGAGACGCATCGGACGTGATCCTTGCACGAGAGTTGGTAAAAGGTTCGGAGACGCTGCTGTTCCGCGACGAGAAGGGCAATCCGCTATGGAATGAGCGAACTGGCAAATACCGGCATGGGGCGGAGACTATGAAACTTTCAGACACAATTGAATTAGTACTGAAGAACAAAAAAGAGAATACAGTTCTGTCGGTCACGCCCGATCAATCGGTCTATGAGGCGATTGAGAAAATGGCGGAGCATAGTGTTGGCGCCTTGCTCGTCATCTCCAACGATAGGCTGGTCGGAATTCTTTCGGAGCGCGATTACGCGCGCAAAGTGATCCTCAGAGGCCATTCTTCAAAGGAAACGCTGGTCCAACAGATCATGACCAGCCCCGTGGTGTTCGTGAGTCCGGAGCACAGTGTCGATGAGTGCATGGTCATCATGACGAAACACCATTTTCGCCATCTGCCAGTCGTGGAGGATGACACCGTGGTTGGAGTGGTCTCGATCGGCGATTTGGTGAAGTGGATTATCTCCGGTCAAGCGCAAACCATTCAGGAACTGGAAGGCTACATTGCCGGAGCGTATCCCGGCTAGGAACTTACTAGCTCCGCCATCTTCATCAGAGGCGACGCCGGCATTCCTTCGGAGAGAGAAGCCGGGTATACGATTCGATCGGTTGCATCGGAGGTGCGAACATGACTGAGTTACTTCGCGAGCTCTGGTTGCAGGAGGATGGCCAGGACATCGCTGAGTACGCGGTGATGCTGGCCGTGATTTTGGTGTTGGTCGTTGGGACGATCCGATTGATTGGAACCAGTGCCAATAACGTGTTTTCTGCCACCGCTAGTTCGATCGGGCAGTGAAGGGGTGTCGGCTCCGCCACTTCGGTGAAACGGATTAACAGTGACATGGCGATTCGTCGCTAACCTGACCAACAGTTTTCCGTGTTCGCTGGATGCCTTGGCCGTAGACCGGCGTACAGGCAGTAACAGATCAGTTAAGCGACAACACAAGCTCTTCTCGGACAATGCCCAGAGTCTAAGGTCAGACGCCGACCGCCCAGCTGAAACGGCCCTTATGTCGAAATCCGGCATCGTTCCATCACTCGATCGTGATGTCTAGCATCGACATGGAAGGATTTCGAAAACCATGCCGGCATTCCCCGCGTGGCCAACCGCAGTGCCATAAAGCGAGCCACCTTCGCCGAGACGCACTTCGGCGGCCGAAAAGTAGCTGTCGATACCCTTGAAACTATAAAGCGTGCTCTCAGTCCAGATACCGTCCTCTAGCTTCAGCTGGAAACAGTGCCTCGTGCCGCGGAAAGCGTGGAGCACCGTCCCCTTCCAGTCAGAAGCTGAGATTGAACCGCCCAACATCAGCACGCCGACGAAAATCGTGAGTGGTCGAGTTGCAGTTTCAGACAACTGTTTGGAAACAAGTCTTCGATCTTCACGGCCACATACGATTATCGCTCGCAGCCGACGCTCAAGCTGCCTTGCGCGTCATGGCCACCCTCCTGCCAGGCGTTCCAATCCATCGGGGCGTAATGGTCGGCATCGTTCGCGTCGGCAAACCAGTTGGAGGTCGCGTCGGCCAGGTGGTAATGGTTGGACTGATACTGATTGCCACGCGAATTCAGAGCCCCGCCCGCGCCCCAGACTTTCCCGATCGAGGCATCGCCGGAACACTGGTAAATTATGTTGCCTAGGACCTTATTATCTTTGAGAGATTTGCTGGTGTCGCCACTGTTGCGCGCGTGCAAGCATTTGTTCGCATCCATGTCGGAGTGAGTCGCTTGAAGTGTGAGATGGATGGCGAAGCCGGGGTAGTTCGCATAGATAAGATTCGAACTGAAGGTGTTGTAATTGGAGTCACTCACCTCCACTCCTCCGCCGGTAATGTCGGGATTCTTTAGCGGATAGCCGTTATGGCGCACCGTGTTGCCGCTGAATAACACCTGGCAGCTGATTTCATGCAAGTATCCGTAGCGTTCGTTGCCGTTGAAGAGAGAATTGGTCACTTTGGTGTATTGCGAGCCACCATCCGACCACAATCCGTCCGAAATGTTGTCGTGACTCCACAGTCTGTCGATGATCACTGAGGGCTGAGACTTGGTGCCGATGTCGTGATAGATATGGAAGGCGCCTGCATCGTTGTATCCTTCGCATTTGCCACTACCGGTTTGGTAGGCCGTCTGACGGAAGTTAGCAATATTGTTCCAGGACATTTCGCTGTTGCTTAGCATCACATTAATGGTCGAGGCTGCATTTAACGCCATCCGGCCGTTGTTGGTGAACAGCGTGTCTTCAATCACGGCTGGATGACCTTCGCTCCCGAAAATGTTATAGAGGCCAACGTTGTGGATGAAGCGGATGGTCATGTCTTCGAGGGTCCAGGATGTACCGCCGAAAAGGCCGTAATTCATTCCTTTTTCAATGGTTAAGTTTTGCAGCGTGACATTGCTCTGTCCAGGGCCATAAAGCAAAGTGTTGCTCTTCTGCCCACCCAGATCGATAGCCAGATCGACGGTGACGTTATTTGGATCCTGATTCTTGGGAAGGCTGACATAGATGCGATGGTGGGCATAATCGAAGAAAAAACGCCCTGCTTCCCCTGCCGTGACCGCCTGTCCCGGCGTAGTGACCCGCTGTGTCGAACCCACTTCCGCCTCACTCAGCACACGCATGATTCGTTGATCATCGGTTGAATTAGTACGAAAGAAGAGGTCATCCTGATAGGTCGAGACCCAATAACAAACGTTGGCGCCGCCGCCAAAATACTTCTCCTGCTGGTGTGGCGCGGTCTGAGCATATTGCCCGTCGTAGTAGTAAACACCCGGCGTCGACGTGGATTGCCAGGGACTCAACACCACCGCCCCACTGATTCGCGAGTTGGTGGTTGTACCGATTAGCGCCTGTCCGGACCGAAGCTGAATGCTGGAAGTGATGCGATGCTCTCCTTCGATGCAAAAAGTTTGATTCGGCTTACCGTTATTAATAATGCTTACGATGTCATCGCCCGACGAGATGATCGTGCCCGAGCAAGGAACGTCGGACTTGCCCGCACCAGCCGCGAAAACAGCAGGACAGATTATGAAGACAAAGATTAACATCGCCGCACAGCTTCTTGCGATCGCTTTCGCGAAACTGATGCAGGCGAGTTGAGATAGGCACACTTCAGACTTCGGCACCATTGCATAACCTCGACGCAGAAATAAGGAACTAATGAGTTTGATTCCGTCACTCTACGTCGAACGCCAATAGCAGGAACAGAGTCCAGAAGTACATCGTCACTGATTGATCAGCAGTCGAAGCATTTAACCATTCGAACGCGGAAGATCACCTTCTTGCGACCGTTGCCAATCTCGTTGACCAAGGTCATTAGCATTGAAGCTAACAGGCAGGCAAAGACGGATTCCATCCTCCGCTCGTTCCAATCCTATACAATGTTTGCCGTTGTCAAATACTGAGGGGGAACAATGGGAAACCTAACTGGGGCGCTGCAGCAGCTTCGTGCTGAGCGCAAGCAAGCGCAGGCGCGTGTACAGAGCATAGATCAAGCAATCTCCGTCATCGAGTCACTAAACGGCTCGGGAACAGTGCAGCAAGCGAACCGAGCGGGCCGAATAATATCCGCAGCTTCACGGCGCAAGATGGCACTGGCGCAAAGGGCAAGGTGGGCCAGGGCTCGGAGTCAATCCCAGGCGGTGGTTGCGATAGGGAAAACACCGGGTTCGGATCCGGTAAAACACACCATGCCAGCGGCAGCCCGTAAGAAGATCGCGGCCTTTCAGAAGGCGAGATGGGCGAAAATAAAAGCTCAACAGAGGAAGGCCGCGTAGCGTGGGAATTCCAGGCGAATCTATGAGCCGGGAGAGTCACAATTGAGGACGCACTGTTTTTACTCAGCAAGTACGTGGAAGAACCTACGCCCGTACTTGCTGTTTTTGTGACTCCCTCGGTGTCAGTCACGACGCTGGTATCTAAACGCAGTACATCCGCCGACGCAGCCCCTGCCGTTATCTTTATCTTTAGCGTAACTCTCCTGCAAAGCAGGGAAAAGAAAAAGCCGCCCAGGTTTCGGGCGGCTCGGAGTTGTTTGCGATTCTTTACTGGGTGAGCAGGAACCCATGAAATACACCCGCGGAGTCGATGTAATCGCCGGTGATCCAGTCCGTGTCATTGTTGCTGCTGGGGATCGTGCCTTGGCCGCTGGCTTTACCTGCGCCAGGAACATTGATCTTGGCGTAGCTTCCGCTGGAAAGGCGCAAGAATCCATGGTTCACGCCTGCAGAGTCAATATATTGTCCCGTGGTATCTCCCGCAGTGTTGATGTTCTCGGGCTCAGTGCCTTGGCCAGCACCTGTACCCGCGCCTGAAACGTTGAATTTAGTGACCTTGCCATTCGAAGCGCGCACGTAGCCATGGAATGCGCCGGCAGAGTCAATGTAAATTCCCGGGACCGCCCCAGCGGTATTGATTCCGGACACTAAGACTCCTTGGCCGGCACCCGTGCCCGCACCCGGAACATTAAATTTCGAGATGGCTCCCTTGGGAGAGCGCACGAAGCTGTGAAACACGCCGGCCGAATCCGAATAGGTTCCGGGAATCGCGCCTGCATGGTTGATGCCGTCAACGCCAGCCGTGAAAGTGCCCTGGCCTGATTTTGTACCGGCGCCTTTAGCGCTGTACTCGGTGATCTTACCGCTGGTGGCGCGCACGAAGCTGTGCACCACGCCGCCCGAATCAATGTAGATTCCAGCAATGGTCGTGCCCAATCGATCGATGTTGAGGGCTTCCGTGCCTTGCCCAGAGCCCGTGCCCGCGTCGGGAGCGTCGATGATGGTTACGGCGCCGCCGGTAGTGCGCATGAACCCGTGCAGGACGCCGCTGGAATCAGCATAAAATCCCGAAATGTCGCCGGCAGTATTCAGGGATTCAGGTTGGGTGCCGACTGAGCCAGTGGGGTCAATTTTGGTGAAAGCGCCTTTGGCGGATCGCAGGAAGCCGTGCTGGACACCAGCTGAATCGAGGTAAAACCCTGCAATTGCACCCGACTTGTTGATGGCCAGGGGTTCGGTACCTTGACCCTGGCTTTTGCCCGCGCCTGGGGCATTGAACTTGATGATTGTTACCTGCGCTGCTGCTTGCAGGCACAGAGCCGATGCAATGCAGACGCAAAGAAGCGATGTCAAAAAACCGATGCGTTTCATTGATTAATCCTCCATTGAGCAGTCTTGATATTTCGTTCGCTGTTTTGGTGAGATTGGTTTTTTGGTTTATGTTGCGGCGGACGTATTTCTACGTCTGCCTCGCCTCGCGGATGCCTTGATGCTTCGCAACATTGTTGCCAAAACAAATGTCTTTCCGTCTTAATCAGATACAGTTTTGTGGAGGAAAACCGGGGATGAGATTTACTGGTTTCTGGAGATTTACAGCGTCGCAGCTACGGGATAACGTAGCGCCGTTTCAGGGCGTGGTGTCAGAGGCATTGAGGAAAATCCGGACCGGACCGGCTCAGGCTGCGTCATCGTCGTCTTTGTCGATGTAAAGTAGGGGAACTTGCGGGGTCGCTATGTTTCTGAGTGTATCGATGTGCTGGCGCAGTTCACGTCTGAGCTCAGCAATAGCTACCGCCAACTCTTCGTCACTCGTCGCCGACACTACCTTGGAGCACAAATCGTCGATACGATTATCTGGCTGGAACGGCACAAACAATTGTGGACGACATCCGAGACAACGGCGATACATTGAATACTGTAGCGCAAATTGCTCCGAGGATTTGTTCCGGTATGTGCCTGCGCGGCCTTCTGAGTGTCCGTGGCTCCCCGCGAGGTGCTCTCAGCCAAGTCGGCGATGCCCGCGGCAGTCAAGGTTTTCTTGAAGACAACCAATTTTCCAGGCGATCCGCGTACGTGCGGCTAGAGCGGTGCTCCGAACCGTCTGTCAGCTTGACAAGATATTCTCGATTGTCGATGGCTCGAAGTTCCCGGATGCATTTAACGCGCAGGATGCGGGAGCGATGAATGCGGAGAAAGTGCGTGGGGTCGAGTTTTTCATCCAGCGAATTCATGGTCTCACGCAACAAATGACATCGCCCGGTACAATGTAGCTCCACGTAATCTCCCGCAGCTGCGATCCATTCGATGTCCTCGGTAAGCACAACTTGAATCCGGGAACCGGTCCGCACTGGAAAACGCGACGGATAGCTCACCGATTCGCGCTGGAGCATCTCCAGAACTCGCTCAGCCATCTTAATTCTGGAGCCAGCATCCCTCGCTTGCCGGGCCCTTTGCACGGCGGCGCTAAAGCGTTCGTCGTCAACGGGCTTAAGCAGGTAATCCAAGGCGTGAACCTCGAATGCGCGCAAAGCGTGCTGCTCGTAAGCGGTCAGAAAGATGACCGACGGCAGACTCTCCCGAGGCAAAGCACGGAGAACCTCAAAGCCGTCCATGCTTGGCATCTGCACATCCAGAAAGACAACATCTGGAGACAGCTCGACAATCTTTTCGACCGCGGATGCGCCGTCTCCGCACTCGCCAACGATTTCGACATCTTTGTGCTTTTGCAGCCGGAGCCTGACACCCCGTCGTGCCAAGGGTTCATCATCGACAATTACTGTGCGCACGTTGCTTCCTCTACGGGGTGAGCAATTCTTCGGAAAGGCAACTCTATGAGCACCTGACAACCACCGGCCTCTGGCCATTGCAAGGTGAAGCGATGGTGATCGCCGTACAACGTCTTCAGTCGTTCCGCGGTATTTCTCAGACCGATTCCATTCCCATTTTCGTTCTGTTTCCGCCCACCTTGCGTCGCAGAATTCCCGACGACTATTTGCAATCGGTCGACCTGAAGTGCACTCGCGATCGTAATCCCTCCTCCTTTAACCAGCGGCACTACGCCATGGCGAACGGCGTTCTCTACCAGCGGCTGAAGCAGCATGCTTGGTACCAGCGCATCCAAAGTGTCGGAAGCAATATTCAAATCGACTTGCAATCGCTCTCCCAGGCGAGTCTGCTCAATGGCGAGATACCGTTGCGTAAATGCCATTTCTTGAGAAAGCGTTACCTCCGACATGACTTCATTATCCAGGCTGGTGCGCAAAAGCTCTCCAATCTGAGCCAACATCCGAGTCGCGGCGGGTGCGTTCCCGTCAAGAACCAATGTGGAAACCGCATTCAGTGAATTAAACAAGAAGTGCGGATTTAACTGGTAACGCAAAGCGCTCAGGCGCGCTTCGCGGGCCTCAGTCTCGGCACGCAGCAGACGTTCTCTTTCTTGCGTCGATTGCTGCCATTGCTTAATGCTGAAATAAAGACTGCACCACAGGAAGAGGACGACCGAAAACTGCACAGAATTTCCCGCCAGATCAGGCCAGTCCATTTTGCGGAAAGCTAGCACCGTCAATTCAGCTGCAATCGCGCAAATTGTTCCGACAACCAGTGACCATACGAACGCCCTGAGCTCGAAAGCAAGCCACGACGGTGAGCGGCGCAGCAGCCATCGGCAAATGGGATGTAGAACGAAACTTCCCAGGAACATGAACACCACTGCCAAAGTGCTCTCGCGCAGCGTTCCGGGTTTTTGCAAAAGATCAGGGATGCCTGCGACCAACACCAGGACGTAAAGGCAGCCCCATCCTATCGTCTGGAGACGCCAGAACGAGGGGAACTGTACTGGGTTGCCACTTGCCATAACGAGCATTCTAGCGCATACCCGCCATAAACCAGCCTCGGTCCATCGCTCCAAACCGGCGGTTCGTCGCATGGTTTATGCGTCTCGCGGATAAGACCAAACGGCCGCGCCCGATGTGAGGTAGTTTCCTTTCAAAAGGAGCCAGAACCGATGAGAAGACGTACCGCAAGAATAAGCGAGTCTCCGCGAAACGCGCCTAGCATCATGTGGGCACCGCAAGACGACGGCGCTACTCCACTGGCCAAGACACAACCAACACCATCACTACCAGCTCTGAATTCGAACGCTCACCCCGAAGAGGATCTTCGCGTCGCTGAGATCGCGGGCATGAAATCCGTTAGCGTTTCGTCCATTCAACAGGCCATCCGCCAAATGCAGTTACATGCGGGGTCCGCAAAGTTCAACGATAGGTGCAAATCATGCCCAGCATATCTGTTTTGAAAGAAGCAAAGACCCAGCGAGTTACTCAGCGGCAAGTCTCTAAAACGGCCCAACCCGTGGCCGAGAAGGAACGCATCGGCAGCATTGACGTTCTGCGTGGGTTTGCGCTCCTCGGCATTTTACCGATGAACATCCAGTATTTTTCGATGATCAGCGCCGCTTATGACAACCCGACAGCCTATGGGGACTTGCACGGAGCGAACTATTGGGTCTGGTTATGGTGCCATGCACTGGCGGACCAAAAGTTGATGACGATTTTCTCCATGCTGTTCGGCGCCGGGATTCTCTTAATGACCGGCCGAATTGAAGCCACTGGCAAAGCCTCGGCGGTTCTGCATTACCGGCGCATGGGGTGGCTGATTCTATTTGGTCTGGCGCATGCGTATTTGCTGTGGAGCGGAGACATTCTGGTCGCCTACGGAATATGTGGTTTGCTGGTCTATCTTTTCCGCAAGCTCCAACCGCGCACGCTTCTTGTGCTGGGGCTGCTAACCATCGCAGTTGCGTCTGCTTCTTTGTCCTTATATGGGCAATGGTCTCGACACTGGTCTTCGTCGGAGGTGCAGATAGCACGCGAACAGCTATGGATGCCCGCGCCGTCCCAGGTGGCCAATGAGATCGCGGCCTACCGCGGCAACTGGACGACACAGATGAAAGTTCGCGTGCCCAATTCGGTGCAAATGGAAACCACATTCTTCATGGTGTTCACATTCTGGAGGGTGACAGGGCTCATGCTTGCCGGCATGGCACTTCTCAAGTTAGGCGTTTTCAGCGGCAAGCAGCCAGCGTCAACCTATTGGACGATGATTGCCATCGCTGTGTGCTACGGCATTCCGATCACCCTGTATGGCACGCATCGTGACTTCGCGTCCGGATGGGATTTCCGTTATTCCTTTTTCTACGGCACCCAATTCAACTATTGGGCTAGTCTTTTAGTGAGCCTCGGCTGGGTTGGCGCAATCATGCTCGCCTCCAGAGCTGCAGCGTTGCTTCCTCTCACGCGCCGGTTGGCGGCCGTCGGCCGCATGGCCTTCACGAATTACATCATGCACACAATCATCTGCACCACCATCTTCTACGGCCATGGCTTTGGGTTGTTCGGAAAAGTGGAACGGGTGTGGCAATTTGCCATCGTGGTAGCGATTTGGTTTTTGCAACTGATTGTTTCACCGATTTGGCTAAAGCATTTCTTGTTTGGTCCGTTGGAATGGTTGTGGCGTAGCCTGACCTACTTGCAGTGGGAACCGCTGAGTCGGAATTCCGCAATGTTGGGTGAAACTTAGCCGATAGTCAGGGGCCGTGTTCTTTCCTCGATATTTGAAATCACGGTGTACAGGCCGCGTCATTGCAAGAAGACGCGGGAGACTCGCAATGAAAAGCCTCGACGTCGGCACGACTCCCTAGGCCTTCTTGCGCGAGACCGCACAACATTCTTGCTGAAGAAACTGGAATAACTCCTCCATATGTTCTTGGCGGGTGCGGAAGTTCACCGGATTGATGCGAAACCAGGTTTTGCCTTTGAGTTCCGTGGTTGAGATCCAGAAGCGGCCGCTTCGCTCCACTCGCTGCGCAACCTCCGCATGTAAGTCCTTCGACTCGGCCTCGTTTAGTCCGGGGCCATTGAATCGGATGCAAATCGCCGACATGGGTGGGATACTGGCCGGCTCGAACTCGGAGTGTCTTTCGGCTAGAGCGTACAGGTGTTTCGCCTGGCGCACATTGTTGTCAACCCATTCGCCGATCTGGCGGGCTCCGTATCGCTTGAAGCTCATCCACACTTTCAGGCTGCGAAATCGCCGCGACTGCTCAAAGCCATGCACGTAATATTGATAGCGCTCATTGGAGTGGTCGAGTTCGTCCGTCAGATAAGAAGGCTTGATGCCGAACGATGCTGTGAGACGGTCTTGATCTTTCACCAGCACAGCTCCAGCATCAAGTGGAGCATAGAACCACTTGTGAGGATCAATGGTGATCGAATCGGCGAGCTCAAGTCCTCGATTTCGCATCGACCACTCATGCGAGAGCAACATGCCGCCGCCGTAAGCCGCATCTACATGCAGCCACATCCCTTCGCGATCCGCGATACGGCGTAACGCGCGAATGTCATCAACTGCGCCAGTATTCGTCGTTCCGAACACACCCACAATGCACAGCGGCCGAATCCCATCCTTCTTATCTCGTGCAATCGCCTCCTCCAGCGCGTCGATCCGCACCTGAAAATTCGCGTCTGTGGGCAGCGGGCGCAATGCATTTCGACCGAGGCCGATGCAATCCACAGCTTTGTCAACGGAAACGTGCCGCTCTTCCGTGGCATACACCGCCCAGCTCTCACGGACTCCATCGTGCTGCGCCCGGTCTTTTGTTACGGCGTCACGCCCCACTTTCAAGCCGATGAAATTGGCCATCATTCCGCCGCTCGTGAGATTCCCTCCTGCTTTCGGGCCATAGCCGCTAAGATCTGTCAGCCAACGCACTACGCGGCGTTCCATCGCCACTGCCGATGGGCCGATTGAGTACGCTCCCACGTTCTGATTGAGGGCGGAGCAGATGAAGTCTGCGATGATTCCCACCGGATTGGGCGACGGAGTGATCAAGCCCATGTACCCTGGGTGCCCAACGTTGGTGCAGTAGGGAATCAGTTTGGTCTCGAGCTCATTCAAAACGGCTTCCGCTGTGCTTGGATCCTGGGGCAGCGGTTCTGCAAACAGCTCATTCGTTGTCAGTGGCTCCGTGTCAGGGAAAACGCGTTTCTCTTCGATATGGTCCAGATACTCAGCGAGGAAATCTACAACCCGATGTCCAACGTCACGAAACTCTTTCGCGTCCATGAATTCTCTCCACCCTCAGTCTACGTTGTCGGTTCGGGGGCTGTCGCTCCGGTTCTTGCCTTCAAAATATTCTTCGCTCGTGACTTCCGGGCGCTGTCCGGCAGAAACCGCGGAACAATGTCAGAGCGGGGAAGGGAAGCGGGCTATACGGCTCGGATTCCGACTGGCGAGCCCACCGATCTTTTCGAAAAAGATGAACGGCGGCGATATCTCGATCTCCTTGCCGATGAGAAGAAGGCAGAGCAACGAAGGGTCGTGGTCCACCCTGATTTAATCCCAAGTGCTAGAAACGTGTAGTTTTCTAACACAGGTTGCATCGGGCTGCTATCCGTGGGGTCGTCATTCGGAAACTCAGAATGACAACTTCATTGCGAATTGAATGATTCGGGGCTGAGCCGTTCCATAGGTGTTGGAGGACGACGCGCCAGCCAATCCGGTGATCTGTCCGAAGGTAGCATCTTGGAGGTTACCGTCCGGGTTGCCGAAATTGACGTTGTTGAATGCGTTGAAGAACTCGGCTCTGAATTCCAGCGCAAGGCGCTCGGTGATCTTGACATCCTTAGTCGCAACCAGATCGACATCGAAATATCTCGGTCCGCGAAGAATATTCTTTCCCGTATCGCCGAACGTGCCTATTTGATTCACCACAAATGCGCCGGTGTTAAACCACTCCTGCACTTCCGCTGCATGGGAACGGCCGCTACCCAGCACGGCCTGCTTAACACTGGACACGGCAAGATCGGCGCGATCCCCTAACATGCCGCTCAAAGAATTGTCGACGCCGCTGAAGATAGAAAACGGAGTTCCCGACTGCCAGGTTAAGGTTCCAGAAAGCCCCCAGCCATTCACAATTTGGTCGATTCCCTTGGGCAGGCGGGCATGCGGAAACGCGTAATCGCCGCTGATTTTGAAAACCTTCGAGAGATCGTCATCCGACGGGCCATAATCGAAAAAGCGACCGCAACTGCAGCTATTGGTTAGGTAAGGCGATCCCCCGATCGGGGCGAAGTCGTTCAACTCCTTAGACCAGGTAAAGTTGGTCAGAAAAGAGAACCCATGGCTCATGCGCTTTTCGAGAGTGATCTGGGCGGCATTATAGTTGCTGTTGACTCCGGAGTTGATGGAAGCGATGGATCCATAGCCGGGGTAAGTGGGGACTTCCTGCTGAAGAGTCGGATCCCAATGAGCGGGGTTCAACTGTAGTAGGCCGCTTTCTTGATCTCCGGTGCCACTAAGATAACGTCCGGTGTTGCCCACATAGGCGAGGCGCAACATCCAGTCCCGTTTGAATCCGTGTTCCGCGGTCAGGTTCCAGGCCAGCACCATGGGTAAGCGGAAGTGACGGTCAAAGATCTGATTGAAAGAAATACCGGAGGAGGGGAAGGTCGCGTTCGGTCCTGGATTGATTGGGCCAAACTGCGCCGGAAATGGGTTCGAGGCTCCCTGGCTTCCATAGGGATCGGCCACGCTAACCCAAGGGGCGCCTGGACTGGAGCCCAGGTTAATAATAGGAGCGAACGGAGGAATCCCCACAACGTCCTCAAAGGCGACGGTGTTTGGAGCCTCGTAATAATAACCGGCTCCGCCGCGAAGACTGGTGTTGCCATCTTCTGTAACTCGATATGCGAAGCCCACGCGCGGTGCAAAGTTTTTCGGGTTGTTGTAAATCGAAGAGGCGGGGCATCCCGGATCGTGATTCGATCCGCCGAACAGCATGCCCACGGGGGCATTTGGGAAACGTTGAGATTGCGCTCCCGGAACAAAGCAGGCTACTCGCCCTTCGCTATCGGTGTAAGGGAAGAAAGGATCCCAGCGAAGGCCCGCGCTTAACAGCAGCCGGGGCGTAGCTTTCCAGTTGTCCTGCACGAACAGGCTTTCCCTGTATCCGGTAAAATTCAGGTAAAGTCCTCCGCCTTGAGTAAACGCGGACACAGCTCCCAACTCGAAGTCTGCCAGAGGATTGCCAGTCAGACTCTCAAAGTCGAAAACTCCGCTTTCCTGGTATTGATTTCCCATGGGCAGGCGAATCCGTATAAATTCGCCGCCGAACTGCACCTCATGCTTACCCTTCATCCAGGTCGCGACTTCACGCAGCGATTGATCACCGCGATTCCATACCCCATAGGGCGTACCCGGTAGGGTAAAGTCTCCGCCCACCGTTACATTGAGGACGGGGCCATTGCCCCCTCCGAGGTTTTGCGGGACAGCTATATTCACGCCAGCATCGGCCATGCTGAAGGGAGCCGACGAAAGGGTTGTGCCATTCACGCTGTTATATCCGAAGTAGCTGCTCAATAAGAAAGTGGGGGAAATGCTATAGATATCGACAATGCCGATATTCTTGAGAACCAGATGTTCAGCATCGCCTCGGAGTTGCAGAAGGTTCGAAGAAGGCGGAATGAAGATCGGGTTCGTATAAATCATCTGAAAGTAATGACCGCTCAGATGATGCTTGCCGAAGTTGAAGTCCACCTTGACTAAATATTCGTCGGTGTTCTGAGCATCCGGCCCACCGTTAAAGTTAAGCTGACCATTAGGTCCATTCGGAAGCGGAATATGGTTCAGGATGTACGTCGCAACGG
>Ga0210383_10001059_pt1 | contig 25316 bp, 25 predicted proteins | sample IncBWC14OmetaG_FD_160072 | JGI IMG/M metagenome (GOLD analysis project Ga0210383, IMG submission 160072) | Forest soil microbial communities from Barre Woods Harvard Forest LTER site, Petersham, Massachusetts, United States - Inc-BW-C-14-O ... | reverse complement strand
CAAGAAATCTTCAGGAGGTCCGGGACTCAGGTTCCGTGCGACGGCTCCGGGGGTCGGACCTTTAGGTCCGACATAAAGACTTGCCTTTGACCTACGGCTTTAGCCGCTGAGGAATTGCTTGTTCGGTTGTATTTTTTTAGGAGGTCAGGGCTTTAGCTTTTCGCCTGTGTAGCGGCCGCCTTCTGAGGCGGGCGCGCCTTTCTCCCGTCGCGGCCCTCAGCCCGCGAAGAAAGTTTCGCAAATAGTCGACGTCTATTTAAGATGCCTTTTAAAGGACACCACAAATGAATCTCAAAAACTTTGACTGGTCTCGCCGTTCCTTCCTCACAGCTCTAGGCGCCATCACCGGCACCCTCTTCGCTCGGCCCGAGTCAAACGCCGCGAGCCTCCTCGGGAAAAAGCGCGAACTCGCAGCCCCTCCCATTGACGGCAGCCCCATCGTACCCATCACCTCTGGTCTCGGTTCCACCGGCGACATTTACGCGGAGCTAGGCGTAACTCCTCTCATCAACATCAATGGCACCGTCACCGTAATCGGCGGCTCCGTCATGCGGCCGGAAGTTATGGAACTCATCCGCAGAGGTAACGAGCACTTCGTTTTGATTGACGAACTGGAAGTTGCCGCCGGCAAGTTCATCGCCAAATTATGCAAGTCCCCCGCCGGCTACACCGGCCTGGTCACCGGTGGCGCGGCCGCCGCTATGGTCGTCGGCTACGCAGGCATGATGACCGAAGACCTCGAACCTCGCATGCGCGACATCCCCGACGTCAGCAAATTCCCAAAAAACGAAGTCATCATCCAGAAGAGTCATGGCTATCCCTTCGACCATCAGATCCGCCAGACCGGCGCCAAGCTCATCGAAGTCGAAACGCGCGAAGAAATGATTGCCGCCATCAATCCCAAAACCGTGGCCATCCATTTCACCAACATCCTCTCGGACAAAGGGAAAGTCGGTGGCCCCGAAACTGTCGAGATCGCCAAGGCTCACAATCTCTACACCTTCAACGATGCCGCTGCCGACGTTCCGCCGAAAGAGCGCCTCTGGGAATATCCAGCCATGGGTTTTGACATGGTCACCTTCAGCGGCGGCAAAGATATTCGCGGCCCCCAGGCTTCCGGCGTATTGATAGGAAGGGAAGAGCTGATCCGCTACGCGTTGCTGAACATGAGTCCACAGGAAGATCGCATCGGCCGTTGCTGCAAAATCGGCAAGGAAACAATTTTCGGTCTACTCAAGGCCTTGGAGCTCTTTGTCAACGAAGACCTCGACGCCACGCTGAAAATCTACGACGACCGCGCCCAAGTCATCACCGATGCAATAAAGAAGTTTGGAGTCACCGCGCTTCCTCGCCAATTCAACCCGCAAGCCCTGGTCAACGTGACCCCGCGTTACAGCTGGCAGATTGATCCCGGAAAAACCAAAATCACCGGCCCAGAAGTCATGCAGAAATTGGCGGACACGCGGCCCATCGGTATCGGCAGCATGGGCGCCGGCGCCAGCGGCATGCGCGGACGCAATCCTGATGCCCCTGCCGCTGACAAGCCTCCCGAAAATCGACGTCCGCCCCGCGACCCAAACACCTTCGGCTTCGCCGTCTGGCAACTCAAACAAGGCGAAGAAAAAATAATCGCAGCGCGCCTGGTCGAAATCTTCACCGCAACTCCAAAACCCTAGAAGCTATCTCATAGCGCTGAGGAATTGCTTGTTCGGTTGTATTGTCTCTAAAGGGCTGACCTTCAGAATATGTCTGACGGCACCGCCGGATCCATGTCGGACCTAAAGGTCCCACCCCCGGTGCCATTACATAAAGCTCTGCCTCTGATTTACGGCTTTAGCCGCTGAGGAACTACTTGTTCGGTTGCGTTTTCTTTAGTAGGTCAGGGCTTTCAGCCCCGACCTACTCGCCGCAAGACATGGGCTTTAGCCCCTGAAGTTCGCTTCTTCAGGTTCTTGCACAGACTTCGACATAAGCCTTGCCTTCGATTTGCGGCTTTAACCGGACGTGAGAGGCTGCGTCCACGGTATTGATGATTCCGCCCAAGTTCGCCTTTTCGTCTTCTGACGAGCATTAGCCAGTTTACAATTACGACAAATGAAAGTACGCGAAGCAAGCATTCTAAAAAGTCTTCGCGAGTGTGGCCAATCTATATTCTTGGCGCTCTCGGTGCCGTCACTCTATGGTTGCTTGTGCTCCTCGTCTTTGGCAACAGGAGAGGCATGACACGCGGGGAGCAAGTACCTATCGACAGATATATTCCGTCCTTGAGCCCACCGGTTGAACACACTTTGCACTTGCTCTTCCTGCTGGCGTTGCTTTTCGCGATATTCCCGCAGCTCTTTTTTAAACTGGCTAGCCTTTTGCGTGGTTTCTTGCAATCGACCCCGTTAGACCGGCGACAAAAGTAGGAAATCAAATCCCACGGGTTCGTTGCGGAAGCTTACTTGCGACTTGGCGAAGTCTTGTCCAGCAGACTCACCAGCGGTTCGGCTGCCGGCACAGTCGCCTGCGAACCATTCACAATTTCTTTCGCGCCCATTTCCTTCCCGTATAGCTTCTTGTTGGCGTCATTGTCCGTATCCATCGACGCACCCTCCAGGGACACTCCGGCAAAAAGTCCCTTCGACCGCGAATAGGTCAAAACGTCCGAACTCATGGCCGCGGCATTGTAACCGGTCGCTTGTGCGCCCGTGGGACCTGCGGCCGCCGCTGCATTCGCGCCAAGTTTCGTCTTGCCATTCAGAATCGCATCGACACCCTTGTTGTGCATGACCACCAGCACAAAATCAGTCGCTGTGGAACCGAGCTGCAGACCAAGGCTTCCCTGATCCAGCGCGTACATCGCCGGCGCGCCCCAAGCACCATCCATTTTTTCGCCCTTGCGGCACACCAGCACACCACGTCCGTAGCTGCCGCCGATTCCGACCGCCACCTTCTTCACGCTCGGAAAAACAAGCACGCACATCGATTGATCGAGCACATTCTTCGGAAGGCCGTTGTCCCCCTGAAGCTCCTTCAGTACGGTGGCGGAATTTGCCAACCGCTCATCTTCTTTTTTCTGAGCAAAAAGCGGAAAAGCAACTGCTAAACATAGCCCGAGGATCGCCAGTCTGTTTTTCATTGGTTAGTCCTTTCTGCTGAGCAAGCGGATTATATGTCCAAAAGCGGTTGCAGTGGCAAGTGCCTCTTCACCTGACCCGACAAGTCCGGTCCAGTACCGACTTGTCCAGTTGATGTTATACCGAGATCGGCCTTACGGCGAGCCGAGTTGACTGTTCGGTGGTCATCCTACAGCGCCGCTCATCCACCGCCCCCCGCGGCTCCCGGAGCGAAAACAGGGATCACGCGGCGTTTACGCAAATCGGGAACTTGGATTTGTGACGTATGTTTGCTTTCGAGGTTGGTAATGGTGGATTTTTCACCATCAGCGCGTGCGCACCGTTAAGACAAATGTCGCCAGTAGACAATCGATTGTCATTCCTGTAGCGTGTTCGCGTTTGTCGAGATTTGCGTAACATCTACCGGGCTTGAGAAGGAGACCGCAGAAATGGCGAACAGTTCGCGTAGAGGATTTCTGAGGGTAGCGTCGGTCACCGCGGCCGGTCTGACGATCTTAAAGCGAATGCCAGCCTGCGTCGCCGACGCTCCAGCCGTTGGCGGATCGGTGCAAGTGTGGAGCACCTTCCGCGATCGCCGCCACGCATCGACGCAACCGTTGACCTGGCAGCCGGTAACCACCGCGATTGCCGCCGATGCGATCATGCTGAATCCTGCCGAGACCCGTCAGGAGATGCTGGGCTTTGGCGCGGCCTTCACCGATGCGGCCTGCTATATGCTCAACCAGCTTTCGCCCGACAACCGCGCGACTCTGATGCATGAACTCTTCGCGCCGGACCAAATGGCGCTGAACGTCTGCCGAACCTGCATCGGCGCCAGCGACTACTCGAAGTCGCTGTATAGCTTTGACGATAGTGAACAGGACGATCCGCAGCTGACAAAGTTTTCCATCGACCATGACAAGTCGTACATCCTTCCGTTGCTTAAGGAAGCACGCAAGCTAAATCCGGATCTCTTCCTTTTTTCCTCCCCGTGGAGTCCGCCGGCGTGGATGAAGTTCAACCGCTCCATGCTCGGCGGAACCATACGCAAAAGCAATCTGGAGCCCTATTCGCGGTACTTCCAAAAGTTTCTCGACGCCTATAAAGCGGAAGGCGTGGACATCAACGCGGTCACGGTACAGAACGAGGTCGACACCACTGTCGATGGCCGGTACGCGGCCTGCCAATGGTCGCAAGAAGATGAGATTTTGTTTGTGTACAAATATCTTGGGCCGCTCTTCCGGCAGGCAAACATTTCCACGAAAATCTGGGTGCTGGACCACAACTTTACTTTGTGGGGACGCGCCATCGCGGAACTCAGCGATCCACGCGCCAATGAGTTTATCGACGGCGTTGCCTGGCATGGATATGCGGGTCTGCCCTCGGCGATGTCACAGGTGCACAACGCGTTTCCCCTCAAGAGTGCGTACTTCACCGAAGGCGGACCGCAGCGCGAGCCGCATGTGGCGGGTACCCCCTTTCCTGACCCGATGACCGCCTGGGCTCGTTGGGCACAGTGGGCCAACCAGGTGGTCAGAAACTGGTGCCGGTCGATCACTATGTGGAACCTGGCGCTCGATGAGAATGGAACTCCTTATATCGGCCATCACGAGGAAGGGGACATTGTGCCCGGGGCGCCGACGACGGGTCGCGGCGTAATCACCATTGACAGCAAGACGCTCGAAGTAAGCCGCAGCGGACGCTTCTGGGCGCTCGCTCACTACACAAAACACGTTCGCAGAGGCGCGAAGGTGTTTCGCACGGATGGAGTCTCAGACAACTCAGGGCAGGCTTCGACGGATCCTGTCTCGCATGTGGGATTCCACAATCCTGATGGTAGCTATGTAGTGGTGCTTTCCAACCGCGGCCCGGAAAAGCGGATCCAACTCGTACTAGGTTCCAGCGCGCTCTCCGTCGAGCTTCCCGCGGATTCTGTCCACACGCTGCAGTGGTCGTAGCATTGTTTATCCGACGTCGGATGTAGAAGTCGTATAGGGGTTGTAACACAGCTTAAACATTCCGTGGCTTGATGTGTCCGTCGCGCAGGCGTACCCTTCCGAGTAACCCTAAGTCTCGCGAGAGATTTTTGTGCTCAGCGCGGCACAGTTCGGAAGTCCGCGCGTGGAGCGTGATCTGAAGGAGGTCCCATGTGGGGTACAAAGAAATTGGATACGTCCCAGGCCGTCGCGCCGGAGGCGACCTTGCCGACTACCAAGACGCCACGTTCGTTAGATTCGACCGCCGAACGCGAGACGGGGCGACTGGGGTCGAGTTTGCGCGTGAAGGGCGAGATCACCGGAACCGAGGATTTGGTGATTGATGGGCTGATCGAAGGATCGATCCAGCTCAATAAAGGGAAGCTGACCGTCGGATCGACGGCGAAGGTAACGGCCGACGTTAGCGCTCGCGATGTGGTCGTTCACGGCTATGTGAAGGGGAATGTGCGGGCAAATGGGAAGATCGAGATCAGGAAGGACGGTTCGGTCATCGGAAACTTAACTACATCGCAGATCATAATCGAAGACGGGGCGAATTTTAAAGGCTCGATCGAAATTGACAGGGGCGCGAGCAAGGAAGTCGATAAAGGCGGGGCGTCGCGGGCGGCATCCGCTGGGGCCTGAAGACCCTGCAGACAAGGATTCGCGCTCAAGGAAAGAATCGGACTCAGATTTAACCAAATACATCAAAAGCTACGCTTACCACGCACAGGATGTGCCCCGAGCTATGGGAGTTCATTGATGTTGGACGAAGGTGTTTGGGCGGAAGTCAGGCTGGGTGGCGAACATCTGAGGCTATTCTCAGAGCATAGCGCGCTTGGAGTACAGGCGTCCGTATACAACGTAAATGCAAAGAACTGGATTGCTCCTTCTGAGGCTGTGGACGATATTGAGCAGGGGAAGGATCGCGCGGCGGTGTACGCAAAGGAATACCTGCGCCGCGTCGCCAACATCGAATTGCCCGCGTTGACTTGGAAAAAATCTAACGCGGCTTAGCGCGTAATCTTTCATCCAAGCGCGGAGTGCACGCGCGCTGCTCGTCTCGATTCCACTTCTCCGCTAAGCGCGCGCTTAGCAGGATCTGCTGACGTCTTGACCTGACTCAGGACCAATGGCGCATTACTAAAATCTTGGTGGTCTCCCGTCGCCCGTGACGTTGGTCGTCAACCGCCTCGAGAGAAATTCACGAATTAAATTCCCGCCCACTCGTCCCGCGAGCCCGACGGCGGCATTTGTGAACACCAGGTGCGCTCCCCGATTCGCTTCCGGATAGTACAGATTGGACAGCGCTGCCGACCCCACGTCGCCAAGGAAATAAGAATAGTTGGGTTCCCTACGGCCGCTATCGCTGCGGGTGACAAATGCAGAGCCTACCGCATGCATCAGGCGGGACTTGAAGGAGCCGGAACCCTGGTAGTAATACCGCGGATCTTGATGAAGCAGCGTCGGAAAGACCGCATGAGTCAGCAAGTCACTGCTACGTCCATCCACAAACCTCGCGGCATATCGCTTGCCGTATCCCGATGCACCTTGGCCGTACCCGGCAAAGGAGTTGTTGGCCTGCTCGATGCCGGCAGCGAACCCGACACCGATAAATGCAACCGGATCAAACGTACCTCGCACCGCGAGTGAAAACTTCTGTTTCGCGGTGAGTGGGGCGGCATCATAAATGTAGCTTGTATAGAAGTTCGGAATAACACCCATCAGGCGTTGCTTCTCCGCCGCCTTTATCTGCTCCGCGGCGATCAGGTCGGTTGGACGGACCATCACCTCGATGCTCGCTGTTGCCACCGACAAGGAGATGTTGGGAAGCTCGTAAACCTGCCGCTCCGTGGCGAGGAATTCCGCGGAAGTATAGGGTGCAAAGCCCTTGGCGTTGACCACCACCAGGTAAGAACCGGGAAGAATCTTTAAGAAACTGAATTCGCCGTTCGCATCAGAAACCATGTCATGCGATTGCATTCCATCAGCATGCATCAAATTAACCTTTGCCCCCGAAACGCTAGCGCCGCTCAGGTCCAACACTCGACCTGCAATGCTGGCGAGCCCCTCCGCTGCGAGTGTTTTGGGTAAAGGTGCTTCCGAAAGGGAACTACCGCGAGGCCCCGGCCCGGCATTCTGCTGCTGAGCGGACAAACTGCCGGAAGCTAGGCACAACAAAATCGACGCACAGGCTAAAACCGCATGGAGATATGGGCCTGGAGCTATTCTCAAATGGCGATTGCGAGGCAGAGAGGAGGCCAAACTCCCAGACTCAGTAAACTGAGGGGGCCCGTGCGAAGGGCAGTTAGCGGACACGTCAGGAACTCGCAGCAAGTTTGCCTTTGCTGATGCAACTCTTGCAGATTTATCGTCTGCTGCTTCAGTAGAGCATAGAGCGAATTGAGATACTGTCCCCTATTGCACACTTTGCCATCGCGAGCCGTACCTGGGATATCGTTACCGGGTTGTTTGCTTTGAGCGTTAATCACGACCTGCCGTAGTCTGCCAAGTCGCTGGCGTGACGGTGCATTTAATTTCAGGCTAAAATGCTTTGCATGTCGCGGCTTGCGGCTTACCTGTTGGGTGCGGCAATCATTTTCGCTTCGTGCTCTCAGTCCACGACTTTACAGAGTGCGGCCGACACCGGAACGTCGACCCTAAAGAATCGCATCCCTCCTGCCGACCCGACGAAGTACCGCTCCGTTGCGGATGCCCGCGAATGGCAAAACCCGTATCTGATGGTCCAAGTGAAAGGAATTGATGCTCGGCCAATCAGCGCCGCGACGGAAACCCCGACCATGGCACCTGCGGATGTCGTCGCCTACTTGGAAAAATTGCCGTCCATTGCATGGCCGTATGGTTTGGTTGTAGCAGTGCAAGAGACCGGCCTACGCGCGCCCGGGGACGGCGCCAGAATTAAGAAAAATCGAGAGGAATTGGTCCGCCTACTAGAAAAAGCTGGAGTGAAGGTGGAATTGTGGCCTTCAGCCTAGAAGGCTCGACCTGACTTCTCCGGTGAGCGCTTCGCTCTACTTCTTCACCACCACCTCCACCTCTCCCGACTCTTCTTTCACCTTCGCCGTGCCGCAGGTCGTCGGCTTTCCGCTTACGTCGAAGCGGCACCCGAACAGCCCGGCCTTTTTTTCCCCGCATTGCCCCGCCTTCACTGCTACCACGTACCAGCCCGACCCCGACGGCTTTCCCGCAGTATTCCCCTGCGTGTAAATTCCCATTAGCACTTCTCCATTTTGCGAACTACCGTCCGCGCACTGGTATGTGTCTTCCTTATACGTGTATAGGATTCCGCGCCGCTTATCGAACAGGAACTGCGTATCCTCTTCCACTCCATCGCCGTCGATGTCCACCAGGTCCGTCCAGTACGCCGAAGGCCCGGAAGCTTTCACCGACACAGCCTGTGTTCCTATCGCCGTTTTTTGACCCTGATTTTTCGCCGCTGCACTCGGCGCGGGATTCGCTGCCTTCGCCGCCGCTACCGGCCCCACGTTCACTGTCGGCGTTGGCATCGGTCCCGGCGGCAGCCCCTGCCCTGAACCCAGCGCAGCTACTCCCGCCGCCCCCACCACTCCCCAAATCCATTTTCTCTTCATCTCAATTCCTCCCCGCTCTTTACTCTGCACGCGTCGCCTCGATCAAGTCGCGCAACCGCACCAGCAGCTCAATCGTGCTCGCAATGGCCCATTTTTGCCATAATATAACTTGACTTCCTAGCAACGCCCAATTTTGCCAGCCGCTTAACCCGTTACCACCACGATTCGCGTCTAGATCGTTTCGATTGATGCCCAACTGCGCCTGAACAACAATCTCTTGAAGATTGCATTTGTCTTGTCCGTTTCGAGCGAAGCCCATTCGGAAACAGATTTTGCGGTTGTGGAGTCTGAATAGAAAGATATGCGTCTGTCCAAAACTGGGCGAATTGCCATTGCTCTCCTTGTTGTGGGTCCCCTACTGATGGGCGGTGCGATTCGCTGGTTGGCACCCCGCCCCCATGTTGCGTTGGAGAGGCCCGTTTCACTTTCGCCGGGGCACGTAATCACCGGGAATTTCAGCGTCGATTCCGGCGATTTGTACTATGTCGACATCGAACTCGATAAACGGTCACCGATAACTCCTCACTGTGAACCGCGTTCTGTGCTCAGCACCCGACGGGTTCTATTCAGCGATGGGAGAGCGGAGCAGGGCTCGAGCCCGTGGGAGGATTCGGGTCTCACCATTGCTGACCTGTATAGCGAAAACACACAGTATGCGTTCGACGCCGAAATCTTGCCCGGGGGCAAGTTGTCTCAATGCCAGTAACCCGAGAGTGAAAGTGCAGACCCACCCATCTCCCAGCGATTTGTATGTCGCCTTAACTTGGCTCTCGATTATTCCTGCCGGTATCGGACTTGTTCTACTCGTGCGTCCCTACATCAGCAGGCGCCTCAGCGAAATCGAAGGAACACGCATGTTTCCGGATATGGTCCTGCGCAACGTGCTGCCCATGGCGAAACACACGCCTCAGCCCCCAATTCACGACCCGCCACACTGGTCGCTGTTTTGCGTCTCCATCATGTCGATTCTGATTTTTACGTTCATGAGCTTTGGCCCACGCACGTCCAAGGGCCTGTTCGTGAATTGGAAAAACCGTGATGCTCTCGTTTGGGAAAAGAGTCCTTGGCCCAACTCGCTTGAGATATTCGTGCGCGCACCGGCGCGCTTCTTCGTTAGTGGTCAGGAGGTTTCGCGGAGCGACCTGCATGCCAAATTAATGGAGCAACTGAGCCAGCGCCCCGAATGATCCGTCTATTTCGAAACAGAGCCCGACGTCCAGTACATGGAGGCAGTCTATGCCATCGAGACGATTCAGGCCTGCGGAGCGAAACTCGTTTGGATTACCCCGAAGATGCGTGAAGACTGGCAGCAAAGCTCCAAGGAATCCGAAACGTCCAGACCAAAAGCTAGGCTTATCCTGAGATCAGCGCCCGATTAATCGGGCAGTCCAATAAGTCTTACGTTTCCTCTGGAGATTGCGTCGCTCCAGCAACTTTTGTAGTAGACCTTCTTGCGAGCCTGCGGCGATTTGCGCCACGAAAAAAACACGCCGTCGCGCCGCCGAGGATGAACCAGCTTTGTGTGAACGCGAAGAGTATCAAGAAAAGTCCGGAAAATGCGAACCACTCCACCGACGAGATCCGAAACGCCAATGTTCGAGCGTATGCGATTCGGCCACGAATCAAGTCTGTATTCTTAATCGAACGAAATAGAAACAAATTTCGTACGTGGCGCATGTGTACCGCAAGCTGCACTATGATCAAGCAGCCTAGGACGAACTGCCAAAGCTCCGGTGCGGGCGACTGCTCATTCAATCTCCAAAGGAAGGCAAGCAGGCCTAGGATCAACAGCAGAGTGAACACAAACCGAGGACTCACGACCCGCAAGGAATCGACGTCCCGTTGGAAGAGCGGATTTAGTTCGTAGCTTCCTTCGAAGACGATCGTGTCCTGCGCTCGATAAAGGCGTGCGCAGATCATCGTTAAGGCATAATCAGAGATATAAAGCAGGCTCCAAACCGCTGCTGCAGGCCAAAAATAGTCAAAAAGAAAGCTCGGCAATAGTCCACTCCAATCCTGCCGTTGTCCGGTCGTCGCGCTCAGCCTACGATCACCTAAAATTTAGAGGATGCAAGAACGACGCAAGTATGCAATGGTCGCTGGGATTGTCATGCCCAGACTGGCTGTTGGGGCCGCTTCCAGGGGGCTGGCGCGCAAAATCCACTGGCGGCTCGTAATCACGGGCCAACTACTGCTCAAAGGATAGTCAGTCGTTCTCGCCGATCAGGAAGGCCGCCGTCAGCACCGTGGACCACAACCCGCGCTTGTCGCCCACCGCGGACTGCGTAACGTTCATGGTACGCACGATCTTATTCGAGATCCGGTAGACCTCTTTTTTCTCGTCCCAGGAAAGATCCGGATCAAATTCCACGTTTAACGTGGTAGCGAGCATCTCCGCGGCGAGTTCTTCCGCGTATTCGCCGGCAACCTCTTCCGTTTCGCCAAATGAGTGGTGTTCGGAAAGATAGCCATACATGGTTTTGTCGCCCGGCAGCGCCAATCCTATGCTGGACGCAATCAACCGGTGCGGTTCTTTCGTCGAATTCTCGCTGATGACCGTGAACGCCACTTGCCCCGGCTTGATTTGCTTCAATCCTTCGCTGCGGGAAATCAATTTGCAATTCGGTGGGAAGATCGAAGAGACGCGAACGATGTTGCACGCAGCTATTCCCGCATTCCTCAAAGCCAATTCAAAGCTGGAAAGTCTTTCCCGATGTTTTCCGACGCCTTTAGTGAGGAATATCTTCTTAGCGACAAACGCCATTTTGCCGGGTCACCGTTTTCCTAAGTGGTTTCACGCGAATGAATTGCGTCTTGTGGAAAAGTAACAAGAAGGTTTCACACTGTCAATCGAATACAACTGCTTTCACTTCCTCGAATTTAGTTGTTAACAAAAGATTAAAATTCTTGGCGCGCTTCCGATGCTCGTCGGCGGAGTTTTCGATTCTCCAGCTTCTGGGCTCTCATTCTCCCGCCAGATGCCTCACCAATTTCGCCAGCGGCCTGCATAGCGCAAGAACTTTTCCAAGATCCTCTGCGTTAAAATCCGCGCCAGCCTCTATTGCATTCATTCCCTTGCGGCTGATCTGGATTACTCCAACCACCTTATTGTCATTCAGAATCGGTGCGCTGATGATTTTTTGGATCGATTCACCGGTCGTTGTCGCTGCTTTCACCCCTTCAAATACCGTGGCATGCCGCACCGTCGCAAACGCATTGTTGATTTCCGGCTTGCTGTCTCTTGCGGTACGCGCGGCGAGCGCGGAATTACTGGAAAGCGGAATAAATCCCACGTTTTTGAGCGCCACTGGCACCAGAAAATGCAAATGCCGCCAGCGACTCGATATTCCTAGAATCGCCACCTCATCCGCGCGCACGCCAAGGTGCTTTGCGATTCGCTCAGCCACCGTTGGCAGCGAAATTGCCGTTGCCGTCGCGTTGTCGGACTCCAACGCGTTGGCCAGACGTTCCAGTTCTGAAACCAGACTTACGCTCATTGTCGTTTTGAGCTCGCAACGCCACGCGGGAAGAGTCGGACCGGCGCAGTGAGCCTCCGTCGTTCTGATTCCATCTTGCTTGCTCCGCGAAAAACCCGCAAGAAACTTTCGAACTGTTTGTGTCTTTGGTACGCCTGGGCCCAGCACCCCGGATTGTTGCGTGGATTGTTGCGTCGATTTTCCTAACTTCCAATATTGCCGTATACTGAATGTGCCGCGATTTTATCGCGCCCTGCATTTCGCGTCCTGCACACAGAGGAAATTCTGCGGCGGAGAGGACATGTCCTCCACGACAACCCGGCCTGATACCAGCTACCTGCTGCGCAAGCTGCATTCCTTTACCGGCATCCTTCCTGTTGGCGCTTTTCTCGCCGAGCATTTTTGGTCCAACAGCGCCGTTCTCGTCAGCCCGGAAAAATACGATTCCGTTTCCTATGAATTACAGACCATTCCGTTTCGGCCGCTCGTGGAGTGGGGCGCTATTTTCCTTCCTCTGCTCTTCCACTCGTTCTACGGCATCTACATCTGGATTCGCGGCAAGTCCAACGTCTCCTCCTACCCGTGGGTAGGGAACTGGCTCTACAGCACGCAGCGTTACACCGGCCTGATCGCTTTCGTATATATCGCCTGGCACCTTTACACTCAGCGCTGGCTGACTCATGGCAAATCCACCTACATGGAAGTCCAGCACTTTTTCCAGAATCCATGGTTCCTCGGCTTTACGCTGATCGGAGTTCTTGCCTCTTCCTTCCATCTCGGCATCGGTATCTGGAATTTCCTGTGCAAGTGGGGCCTCGCCGCCACTGCGAATGCGCAACGCCTCGCCGGCCGCCTCGGAATTGCCGTTGCCCTTATTTTTAGTCTGGTCGGCGTTTTAATCCTGATCGGCTTCCGCTACAACTGGCATCCCTTCGAGTTCTATTACACAAAATGAGACAACCAAAGATCATTGTCGTGGGCGGAGGCTTGGCTGGACTCATGGCGACCATTCGTGTCGCCGAAGCGGGCGTTCCCGTTGAACTATTTTCCATCGTTCCCGTAAAACGCTCGCACTCTGTTTGCGCCCAGGGCGGAATCAACGCGGCAAAAAATCAAAAGGGAGAAGGCGATTCCATCGCCAAGCATTTCGACGACACCATTTACGGTGGTGATTTTCTCGCCAATCAGCCACTCGTCAAGCGTATGTGCGAAGAAGCACCCGCCATCATCGATCTTCTCGATCGTATGGGCGTAATGTTCAATCGCACTCCGGAAGGCTTGCTCGACTACCGCCGTTTTGGTGGAACTCTCTACCACCGCACCGCTTTCGCCGGAGCCACCACCGGCCAGCAACTCCTCTACGCCCTCGACGAACAAGTCCGCCGCCACGAATCCGAAGGCAGGGTCAAGAAATTCGAAGGCTTCACATTTCTCTCCGCGGTAATCGACGACTCGGGAGTCTGCCGGGGAATTTGTGCCATGGACCTTCGCTCCATGGAAGTAAAAACCTTTCCCGCGGACGCCGTCATTTTCTGCACCGGTGGCATTGGCGCAATCTTCGGCCGCTCCACCAACTCTGTCGTCTGCACCGGCTCGGCGCAGTCCGCTCTCTTTCAGCAAGGCGTCGATTACGCCAACGGCGAATTCATCCAGGTCCATCCCACTTCCATCCCTGGTGAAGACAAACTCCGCCTGATGAGCGAATCGGCCCGTGGTGAAGGAGGACGCGTTTGGGTTCCCCGCAAAGTTGGTGATACTCGCGACCCAAAAACCATTCCTGGAAGCGAGCGCTTCTATTTCCTGGAAGAGTGGTATCCGAAATACGGCAACTTAGTGCCGCGCGATATCGCCACCCGCGCCATTCACCGTATCGTCTATCAGGAGAAGCTCGGAATTAATGGCCAGGCTGCCGTTTTTCTGGACGTCACGCACATTCCGCGCGAAATTCTTGATCGCAAACTCGAAGGCATCCTCGAAATCTACGAAAAATTCTGCGGCGTCGATCCGCGCGAAGAACCCATGAAGGTTTTCCCGGGTATGCACTACACCATGGGCGGAATCTGGGTAAACAATGAGGATCAAGCCACCAGCGTTCCCGGAATCTATGCCGCCGGCGAATCGGAATACCAATACCATGGTGCAAATCGTCTTGGTGCGAATTCACTGGTCAGCTGCATCTTCGGCGGAGGCATTGCCGGTCCTGCGGCGGTAAAATACAGCAAAGGCCTGCAGAAAGGCGCCGAATCCGTGGATTCCTCGGTCTTCGATCGCGAACGTAAACGCCAGGAAACGAAAAATCAGGCGCTGCTTTCACAAGACGGCGCCGAAAATCCCATGACCATCTGGAAACAGATGGGCGAAATCATGACCGAGCACGTCACCGTCACCCGCATCAACAAAAATCTCGAATTGGCTCACAACCAGTTACGCGAACTCGAAGCTCGCTATCGCCGCATCAATCTCAGCGACCGCACCAAATGGTCGAACCAAACCCTGAACTTCGCGCGCGAACTGGAAAATATGCTGATTCTCTCGCGCGTGATTACTCTCGGCGCCCTGAATCGCAACGAATCTCGCGGCGCCCACTACAAACCCGAGTTCCCGGAGCGCGACGACGCCAACTGGCTGAAAACCACCCGTGCCAAGTGGGTCAACCACGATATTCAATTGACCTACGAGGCGGTGGACACGTCGTTGATCCCGCTGCGCCCGCGTCGCTACGACGCCGCGAAATAGTTCGCGTAGGCGCCGGGCTTTAGCCCGGCCAGCTCTTCCGAGATTTGTGGTGGCCGATCTTTAGATCGGCCTCTTGGGTTCGCCTTTGTAGGGGCGGGGCTTGCCCCGCCCGTCTTGGGGTTTGCTTTTGTATGGGCGGCGCCGAATTCAAATATTTTCCACCGGGATCATGTCATCGAGGGCCTTATGACCGAAAGAGAAAAACAAGTCATCGTCCGCATAAAACGCCAATCTTCTCCAAAGCAACCCGCCCACTGGGAAGAATTCGCCCTCCGCTGGCGTCCCGCGATGAACGTGATCATCTGCCTCCGCGACATTGCCGAAAATCCTGTCACTCGCGATGGCAAAAAAACCACGCCCGTCACCTTCGACTCCAACTGCCTCGAAGAAATCTGCGGCTCCTGCGCTATGCTTATCAACGGCAAGGTCGGCATGGCCTGCTCCGCGCTGGTCGATAAACTCGAACAACCCATCCGCCTCGAACCCATGACAAAATTCCCGATCATCCGCGACCTTGCGGTCGATCGCCAGTTCATGTTTGAAAGCCTCAAACGCGTGAAAGCATGGATTCCCATCGATGGCACGTACAGCCTCGGTGAAGGTCCGCGCCTCGCCCCTGAAATTCAGGAAAAGGGCTATCCACTTTCCCGTTGCATCACCTGCGGCAGTTGCCTGGAAGTCTGCCCGCAAGTAAACGAAGGCAATAAATTCATCGGTGCAGCGGCCATCAGCCAGGTCCGCCTCTTCAACATGCATCCAACCGGCGCCATGCACGCCAAAGAACGCATCCGAGCCCTTCTCGGTGAGGGTGGCATCGAGGAATGTGCCAATGCACAAAACTGCGTGAAAGCCTGCCCCAAGGGCATCCCTCTTACCGAGTCCCTCGCCGAAGTAAACCGCCAAGCCTGGAAAGAATCCCTGCTAGGATGGCTCGTCGGCTAACCTCCAAACTTGGGTGCCGCACCCTTAGCGTTTAAGGGTGCGGGTTTTCTCTTAGGGTTAACCTAGAGTTTTCTCTCGGGGTCCGCTTCTCCGCCTTCTCCCCTTTTCCCATCTCCGTGCCCTCTCTGTTAAATATTTTTCCTTCCTCAACCCCTCTCCAACTCCACCCGCACTTTTTTGTTACACTCCTTCCTTCGCATTTTCATCTCTTGGGGGATCAATGCACCGTGCCGTTTGCCTCATGGTCTGTCTCTCGCTGGGAGTTTTTTTGATGGCCGCCGACACCGTTTCCGAACAAGCTAAAAAGCTGCAATCCTCCTCCATCGTCGTCGACACCCACGACGACACCACGCAGCGCCTGCTCGACCCCAAGTTCGACATCGCCGTCCGCCATACCGATGGCAACGTCGACGTCCCGCGCATGCGTGAAGGCGGCCTGTCGGCAATTTTCTTCTCCATCTGGATCTCCGGCAAAATCCTGGGCCCCGAAGCGGTCAAGCAGGCCCTCGACCAGATCGACGCGGTCCGTGAAACCGTCCGCAAGCATCCCAACGATCTCGTCCTCGTCACCTCCTCCGCCGATATTCGCGAAGCCAAAAAGCAAAATAAAATTGCCGCGCTCATGGGCGTTGAGGGCGGCCACATGATGGGCAATGACCTCGCCGTCCTGCGCACCTTCGCCGCGCTGGGTGTTCGCTACATGACTTTGACGCACATGGAAAACAACGAGTGGGCCGATTCATCCACTGCGAAGCCAGAGCACAATGGCCTCACCGATTTCGGAAAGACCGTTGTCCGCGAAATGAACCGTCTCGGCGTAATCGTGGACATCTCGCACGTCAGCGACAAAACTTTCGCCGACGTCCTCGCCACCACCAAGGCCCCGGTATTCGCTTCGCATTCTTCCTGCCGCGCCCTCTGTAACGCCGCACGCAACATGACCGATGACATGATCCGAGAACTCGCGCAAAACGGCGGCGTTATCCAGATCAACTATCACGTCGGCTTTCTAAGCCAGGAATTTCGCGACTTCGAAAACGCTCACCCCGACGTCGAGAAGGAAATCAGCGCGGAAGTCAAAAAACGCTGCGGCGATAACGAATCCTGCACCCTGGTCGCTGGCGACGCTATCGTTCGCGAATTCATGGAAGCCGGAAAGCTCCCCAGGGTCGATTGGACCAAAATCATCGAGCACATCGATCACGCCGTCAAAATCGCCGGTATCGATCACGTCGGCCTTGGCTCCGATTTCGATGGTGCCGTCATGCCCATCGGCATGCAGGACGTCTCGCATATTCCGCAAATCACCGATGCGCTTCTGAAAAAAGGCTACTCCGACTCAGATATTCGCAAAATCCTCGGCGAAAACACCCTCCGCGTCCTCTCCGAGGTCGAACGCGTCAGCCACTCCCTCACCGCCACCTCGGCGAAATAACGCGCGAACAAAAATCGCATTAAAATTCGTCGCGTAAATCTGTTCCCGTTAACCCCGACTCGGCCTGCCTGCGCGCCGGAGTTACACACTGTTGACAACCATTGGACAACGCTCCGACACGCTGCTCTTCTGCGTTCTTTATTCTTCCGTCGGGTCAGACTCACAAACCAGCAATGTGTTTTGCCTCGCGCCTCTGCGGTTAGTTTCTGTCTCACAAGCCATCCGCTAAACCAGGTCCTTCGATTCGAACGGATCGCGGTGGCGGCTCGTAAACTTAAAGGAGAATCCCCATGCGCTCATTCTCACGCCCGGTTGCCGTGTTCCTGCTGGTGTTCCTTGCTGCTCTCGCTGAAAGCCCGTCGGCGCTTGCTGCAGATGATGACAATATTCTGAAACATCTCCACAAAGTCTCCACCATTGCTTCCACTCTCCCTGAAAACAAGGACGAGAATCCGTACGGCGTCGCCGAAGTGATGCGTACCAGCGGTGACCTGATCGAAGGGCACATTCTGGTGAGCAACTTCAACAATTCCTCCAACGCGCAAGGCACTGGCACTACCATCGTCGATATCTCTCCGGCCGGTTCCGTGCACCTCTTTGCACAAATCGATGCCGCAACCCTGCCGGGTTCTTGCCCCGGTGGCGTCGGCCTCACAACGGCACTGGTTGTCCTTCGCTCTGGCTGGGTAATCGTCGGTAGCTTGCCGGCCCCAGGTGGAAGTCCCACCGCTGCCCAAGCGGGATGCTTGATCGTTCTAGACAACGAAGGGCATCCAGTAGAAACCTTCTTCGGCTCGCTCATCAACGGTCCGTGGGACATGACCGCATTTGACGGAGGAGATCAAGCATCACTCTTTGTCACCAACGTGCTCAATGGACCCGTAGTCGCGGACACCCAGCCGGGGATGAACGGTCCCGTGGTGAACCAGGGAACCGTCGTCCGAATCGACATCGGACTTTCCGACAAAAAGATGCCCTGGATCGAGTCCATGACCGTCATCGGCTCGGGTTTCGCAGAGCGCACCGATACCGGCGCTTTGGTAATTGGACCCACAGGCGTTGGCCTCAGCCCGAACTGCAGCGAGTCCGACGAGGACGATTGCGCAAACAAGTTTGGTGAGGAACAGGAACCTGTCCTTTATGTTGCGGACACCTTGAACAATCGCATTGCCGTGATCCCACACGCTCTCTCGCGAAACTCTTCCGCAGGCACCGGCTCGACGCTTACCTCGAACGGAAGCCTCAACGGGCCCTTGGGACTGACCGTCACCGAGGGCGGCCACATTCTCACCGTCAACAGTGGCGATGGCTTCATCACCGAAATCACGCCGCAGGGAGCGCAAATTGCGAAATTTCAGCTGGACAGTTCGGGTATGCCCGCCGGGGCTGGTGCGCTGTTTGGGCTAATCTTCGAACCGGGTGTTGGAGTTGTTTTCGTAGACGACGCGACCAACACGCTGAACCTTCTCCACTAGAGCCACCCAGCAACTCCGCAACGCAAAAAAGGGGTGCGGCAAGTCTCACCGCTGCGCCCCTTTGCGGAGACTGATCCTCAGATCTGTCCTCTTCGGTTTCTCGGTGCCGCTACATCCCAAAGCAACAGCCGCCGCACTTCTTTGAGGCCCACGCTTCAACTCATGTAAAATGCCTTCGAAACACATCCTGAACCTCTTCAAATTCAAACGGAGGCAAACGCCAACATGCGTTTCACCAAGTCTGTCAGCATCACCGCCGCGCTTTTTCTGTTCGCGGCGATTTCCGCGCAGTCGCAAAACCCCGCTACTTCCACTCCAGCCAAGCCGAAATCCTCCACTGCAACGGCCGCCAAGCCTGCCACAGCGGCGACGCCTACCTACGATCGCTCGCTGCTGAAGCCCGCCCTCCTCAAGGAGCAGGCGCCCGCCACATACCAGGTCAAATTCGAAACCACCCGTGGCGATTTCACCATTACCGTCACGCGCGCCTGGGCACCCCTCGGCGCCGACCGTTTCTACAATCTTGTGAAACACCACTACTTCGACGGCGCCCGCGCCTTCCGCGTTCTTCCCGGTTTCGTCGCTCAATTTGGCATCAGTGCTTACCCACCTGTCACCAAAGCCTGGCGCGAAGCCAAGATCAAGGATGATCCGCACAGCCAAAGCAACAAGCGCGGCACCATCGTCTTCGCCACCTCCGGCCCCAACACCCGCACCACACAGTTATTCATAAACTTCAAGGACAACACCAGCCTGGACAGCATGGGCTTCACCCCCTTTGGTGTCGTGGATGCCGACGGCATGAACATAGTGGAAATGTTTTACGACCAGTACGGCGACACTGCCGGCATGGATCAGGAAAATATCGAGAACGAAGGTGAGAAGTACTTGGCCGCCAAATGGCCCAAACTGGACACCATTAAGCGCGCCTATATAGTCGGCCCGGCCGCAACGCCCACTAAGCCTGCGACCAAGCCAGCCGCCAAACCCGCTGCAAAACCAGCAACTTCCGCCCCCAACCAATAACCGCTTTGTAGGGGCGGGGCTTGCCCCGCCCTCCTGGGGTTCCCTCACCCCATGTATCCAAATCCCCAATGCAAAGCATCCAATTTTCGAAGGCCATGGGTGATTGACAGTACAATCTTCCCTGCGTAACCTTCTCTTTACATGTCTAACTCTTGCCAGACTCGGTGTTGCTGTACCGCTTGCTGCTGTTGCTGTTGTTGTCAGCAGTCCGGCTCTGGCCAGAGGTGCACTCGAATCTAACTTCTCCTGAAGAATAAGCTTCGAAGCCCACATGCCAGATGCCTTGGTTTGTGGGCTTTTTGTTTTTACGCAAGGCACTTTGAAAACTGGGTTCTACCGGAAAAGGATCGGCCCCCGAATGACCGATACGAAGGCGGAAATAAAGGAAACGAAGGCGCAGCGCATCGAGCGCTTGAAACGCGAGAAAAACGCCTGGGATCACCTCGACGAAATTCGCGAGTTCGCCCGCAAGGGCTTCGATTCTGTCACTCCCGAATGGCGCAGCACCTACTTCCGCACTTGGGGCGTCTACACCCAGGGCGACGGCGCAGGCGTCACCGGCGGCTCTGGCGGAGAAGGGAAGTCCGTACCCTTCTTCATGGTTCGCATCCGCATTCCTAACGGATTGCTCACTTCCGAACAAGTTCGTACCATCGCCGACCTTTCCACGCACCACGGCAATGGCGTTGCCGATGTCACCGTTCGCCAGAACGTTCAACTTCATTGGATCAAAATCGAATCGCTTCCTGAAGTCTTCGAGCGCCTCGGCGCGGTCGGCCTTGGCACCATCGGCGCCTGTGGCGACGTTGCCCGCAACATCACCGGCTGCCCGCTCGCCGGACTTCACGCCCACGAGCTCCTCGACATTCGCCCGCTTGTTCTTGCCCTCGACAAGGAACTGGGTGGCAATTCCGAGTTCTACAATCTTCCGCGTAAATACAAAATTACCGTTACTGCGTGCCCAGACTGGTGCTCCTATCCCGAGATCAACGACGTTGGCCTCACCGCCACTCGTCGCGTACGCAACGGCAAGGAAGAAATTGGCTTCTCCCTTCGTGTTGGCGGCGGACTATCGACCGAGCCGCACATCGCCGTGCGCCTCAATGCCTTCATCCAATACAACCAGGTAATCCCCGTTGTCCGCGCCGTCACGGAAGTCTTTCGCGACGCGGACGTCCTCCGCGTTTCTCGCGACAAAGCACGCCTGAAGTTCCTCTTCCTTCAGCACGGCTGGACCGCCGACACCTTCCTCGCCGCCATTCAGAAGCGCCTCAGCTTCACCCTCGATCCCGCCGAAGCCGAAATCCTGCCTTCCGATTTTCACCGCGACCATCTCGGCGTCATCCCGCAAAAACAGCCCGACCGCTTCTCCGTGGGTTCCAACGTCCTCCGCGGCCGCATCACCCCGCAGCAACTTCGCCTCGCCGCCGATCTCGCCGATCAATACGCCGATGGCCATATCCGCGCTACTCCGATGCAAAATCTCCTTATCGTCAACGTTCCCGGCGAACACACTCCCAAGGTTGTCGCCGCCCTTAACGCGGGCGGCCTCCCGGTCCTGACCTCCGCTTTCGTCCGCGGCACCGTCGCCTGCACTGGTTCGGAATTCTGCAAACTCGCCCTTACCGAAACGAAATCCTTCGCTCGTTGGCTCACCGACCAACTCGAAGATCGCTTCCCGAACTATCAACAACAATTGAAGCTGCATATCACCGGCTGCCCCAATAGCTGCGGCCAGCATTGGACCGCCGACATCGGCCTCGAAGGCAAGAAAACCAGAGTGGACGGCAAAATGGTCGACGCCTACTACTTCTGTATCGGTGGTGGAGTCGGTGCCTACGCCGGTATCGCGCGCCCCGTCGGCTATCGCTGCGCTGCCACCGAAGTTCCCGATGCAATCGAGCGCCTCCTCGAACAATTCGCCATTGATCAGCGACCCAACGAGCCCCTCCAAAAATATCTGGCGCGCCAATCAAGCGAAACGATTCGCAACATCCTTGCCGGTCAGCCTGTTGCCGTAGCCAACATCGCCCAGCGCGACATTCCCGTCGCTGCCACCCCGCACTCCGTGGAGGACCGTTAATGCCGCTATTTCCCGCATTCCTCAAACTCGAAGGTCGCCTGGTCCTCGTCATCGGCGGCGGCGCCATCGCCACCGACAAAATTCCTGGCCTGCTGCAAGCAAGAGCTCGTGTGCGCGTGATCGCTCCGCAAATCACGCCGCAAATCGCGGAATGGGTACGCAACCAGCGCGTCGAGTGGCTCCCAAAACCTTTCGAACCCTCCGATCTTCAAGGCGCTTTCCTCGTCATCGCCGCGACCTCTCTGCGTGAACTCAATCGCTCGGTATTTCTCGCCGCCGAAGCCCAAGGCACACTCTGCAACGCCGTCGACGACATCGATCACTGCCACTTTTACTACGGGTCCATTGTGCAGCGCGGCGACTTGCAAATCGCCATCTCCACCAATGGCAAAAGTCCTGCTCTGGCTCAGCGCTTGCGCAAAGAGCTAACCGAACAATTCGGCCCTGAATACGAATCCTGGCTGGATTGGCTCGGCGCCGCTCGCGAAGTTCTTCGTTCGCAATCCACCGAGCCCGAAGCCACCAAGCGTTGGCTCCATCTTCTCGCCAGCCGCCCTTCGTTCGAGCGTTTCCTCCAGGAAACCAAGTCCGGCGACGACACAAAGGGAGTCGCGTGATGGGCAAAGTCTTTCTCGTCGGCGCAGGTCCGGGTGATCCCGAACTTCTCACCGTGAAGGCGCATCGCGTCCTGCAAAGCGCGGATGTCGTCCTTTACGATTCGCTCGTCGGCCCCGAAGTCCTGAAGGTCATTTCATCCTCCGCCCAGCGTATAGATGTCGGCAAGCGCGCCGGGCGCAAACTCCTCTCGCAAGACGAAATTAACAGTCTGCTCGTCTCCTATGCCCGCCAAAACAAAAATGTCGTGCGCCTCAAGGGCGGCGATCCACTTCTATTCGGCCGCGCAGCTGAAGAAATTCGCGCGTTGCGGGAAGCAGGCCTCGATTTCGAAGTAGTCCCCGGTATCTCCGCGGCCTTCGGCGCTGCCGCAACCGCGAAAATCTCGCTCACCGATCGCTTGCTCGCTTCGAACGTGCTCTTCACCACATTTTCTCGCGCACCGGAAGCCCCTCTCCTGCCTCCCGTCGGCCTCTCGCCGGAGACTTCCATTGTTGTCTACATGCCTGGTACCAACTATGGCGAAGTGGGCCGCTGGTTGATCGACTCCGGCCTCGCACCCGAAACTCCCTGCCTGGTGCTCTCAAAAGTCACCCTGCCGGATCAGTCCTCGCGATTCACAAACATCGCGGCGCTCGAATTGCTTCAGACCTTGCCCGCTCCGTCGCTTTTGTTCGTCGGGCGCGTCTTCGGCCATTCCGCGGACGCGCAACCCGGAATCAACGCAGTCGATCGAGCAGCCCTCGAGAATTTCTCAAGAACTCTAATTTCATAGTTTGCAGCCAAGGAGGACCACCATGAGCGAAACAAACCCAACAGCAAGTAAAAGCCCCTGGTCATTGTCTCTGGATGTATGGGCCGTCTTAGTCAGTTTGCTGGCGGCTCTGCTCATTCGCACTGGCATCATCCACCGCGTCCCCTGGTAACCGCCGGTAGCACAGGCCTTCAGCCTGTGATCTTGGGTTTAACGCTCTATGTGCCGGCACCGGGGGTCGGACCTTTAGGTCCGACATAAATGCGGATTTGATTTACGGCTTTAGCCGCTGAGGAATTGTTCTCGCAGTTGGTAGAACCGACACGATCTTGGGTTTTCTTGGCTCTTTGTCTCTTTAGGAGGCCGGGGCTTCAGCCCCGGCGTAGAGCCCTCGATAGAACGGGCTTTAGCCACTGAAGAAAGTTCGGATCTTAAGATTTTGGAGAGGAAATAACATGGCAGACGCAATCGTATTACCGCAAACCCCAGCATTATCCATCCGCACGCAATTCCTCCGCCTCATTCCCGGTGTCGCTCTCCTCGCCGCGGTTGGCTATGGTGGAAAATTTCTCGAGAAGTTCGTGAACACCTACGCCAAATCTCACCACTGGATTTTTCCCAACATCGAATACGTTCTCTGGGCCATCCTAATCGGTCTCGCGATCTCCAACATTTTCGGACTGGCCGAAATCTTCAAACCCGGCGTGGCCACCTACGAATTCTGGCTCAAAGCCGGCATCGTTCTACTCGGCTCCCGGTTTCTTCTCGGCGATGTCTGGAAGCTCGGTGCAGTCAGTCTCGGCCTCGTGGTCATCGAAATTGCCGGTGCCATCGGGTTCATGACCCTTCTCGGCCGCTTGTTTAATCTGCGGCCAAAACTCAGCACACTCCTCGCGGTAGGCTCCGCGGTCTGCGGCGTCAGCGCCATTATCGCCACCAAAGGCGCCATCGATGCCGATGACGAAGATTCCTCCTTCGCCATCGCCGCCATCCTCGCGCTCGGCGCGATCTCGCTCTTTACCTTCCCGCTCATCGGTCATTCGCTGCATCTCAGCGATCACGCCTACGGTGTCTGGGCCGGTCTCGCGGTAGACAACACCGCCGAAGCCACCGCCGCCGGCGCGCTTTATTCGGATGCCGCCGCCAAACTCGCAGTCCTCACCAAAACTACGCGCAACGCGCTCATCGGCTTCGTCGTCCTCGCCTACGCAATCTATTGGGCCAGCAAAGGCCAGGCCCAAGCCGTCGGCAACAAAGCCAAATTCCTTTGGCAGAAATTTCCTAAATTTGTTTTGGGCTTCCTGCTGGTTTCGCTGCTCGCGACCGTCGGCTTCTTCGCCAAGGACCAAAATACCGCGCTCGCTAATCTATCTCGTTGGGCTTTCCTGCTCACCTTCGCAGGAGTCGGTCTCCGCACGAACTTTCGTGAAATGCGCAAGCAAGGGTTACGCCCCTTCGCCGTCGGCTTCATCGGGGAAGTCGTCATTGCCGCCTTCACGTTGGTTCTTGTGATCGGAGCAGGGAAGCTGTTCGGCTTCTAGCCGTCCAGCTTCCCTAATCTTCTTTTGCATTTTGTAGGGGCGGCTTTAGGCCGCCCTTCTAGGGTTGCCCTTTTCTTGGATTTGTAGGCACCGCTTTCCGAGGCGGTCCGCCAAACTCAACGTCACCACAACAGCCACCGTCGGCGATGTCTTCTTCTGCGAACTCCGCGTTCTTAGCAGTCTCCGCGTTATTCTTTCTTCTCCGCCGGCTCCGTGGCGAATCCTCCTAAATCCCTAACACCGCTACCAACTCTTTCACACTCCCCGCGCTCTTTTGCAATGCCGCATTCTCCTCTGCCGTCAACTTAATCTGGATAATCTCTTCCGCGCCCTTCGCTCCCAATTTCACCGGTACGCCTACAAACAACCCCTTGATCCCATATTCGCCATCCAGATAAACCGCACAAGGCAAAATCTTCTTCTTGTCCTTCAGAATCGCTTCCACCATCTCCACAGCGGCGGCTGAAGGAGCGTAGTAAGCAGATCCCGTCTTGAGATGCTTCACGATCTCCGCGCCGCCATCGCGCGTTCGCTGCACCATGGGCTCA